>Ga0182743_1002951_pt1 | contig 14185 bp, 14 predicted proteins | sample eDN3rd30CKraftOP_FD_128522 | JGI IMG/M metagenome (GOLD analysis project Ga0182743, IMG submission 128522) | Enriched Organic Plus compost microbial communities from Emeryville, California, USA - eDNA 3rd pass 30_C Kraft OP (version 2) (version 2) ... | reverse complement strand
CTGTTCCGCAAGTGGGGGTGGGGGCAGGTCATCCGCACCCCGGAGGACATCCACAACCCCAGCCACGGCGCGAAGCGCGGCACCCCGACCATGGGCGGCACGATCTTCATCGTCGGCTCGCTCGTCGGGTACTTCATCGGCACGTATGCGGGCGGCAACCCGCCCACCATCTCGGGCCTGCTCGTCATCTGGATGATGGTCGGATTCGGCGTCGTGGGGTTCATCGACGACTTCATGAAGGTGCGTCGTCAGAACAGCCTCGGACTCAGTGGCTGGCGCAAGGTCGCGGGCCAGATCATCGTGGTCATCGGCTTCGGGGTGCTCGCCCTGAACTTCCCGAACGCCGACGGGCAGACCCCGGCCAGTCCCTACGTGTCGCTGTTCCGCGACATCCCGGCGCTGTCGTTCATGGCGTTCGGTGCGGTCATCGGCTGGATCCTCTACCTGGCCTGGATCGCATTCATCGGCGTCGCGTCGTCCAACTCGGTCAACGTGGCCGACGGTCTCGACGGCCTCGCCGCCGGCTCCGCGATCTTCGTCACCAGCGCCCTCGCACTCATCGCCTTCTGGCAGTTCAAGCAGCCGTGCGACCTCGAGGCGCTCGAACAGGGGCTGCAGGCGGCCTGTTACCCGACCAGGGACCCGTTCGACCTCGCGATCATCGCCGCCGCGTTCATCGGCGCGCTCGTCGGGTTCCTGTGGTGGAATGCGCCCAAAGCGCAGGTGTTCATGGGTGACGTCGGGTCGATGGCCATCGGCGGTGTCATCGCCGCCCTCGCGATCCTCACGCGCACCGAGATCCTGCTCGCCGTCATCGCCGGCGTGTACGTCATCGCCTCCGGGTCCGTCATCCTGCAGCGCGGGTACTTCAAGCTCACCCGTGGCAAGCGGCTGTTCCTGATGAGTCCGCTGCACCACCACCTCGAGATGCGTGGGTGGCCGGAGATCACGATCGTGGTCCGGATGTGGATCATCGCGGGGCTGCTGGCCCTCGCCGGGGTCGGCCTGTTCTACGTCGAATGGCTCGTGCAGTCGTGAGCCGGCTCGACTCGCTGGACAGCTGGCGCGCCGACTGGAAGGGCCTGCGCGTCGCGGTCCTCGGCCTCGGCGTGACCGGGTTCTCGGTCGCCGACACGCTCACCGAGCTCGGCGCCGACGTGCTCGTGGTCACCGAGCGCGCCGAGGAGGAGTACGGACGACTCCTGCCCGTCATCGGCGCGCGGTTGCACACCGGCCCGCTCGCGGAGGTTCCCGCCGAACTCGTCGGGTTCGCTCCGGAGCTCGTCGTCGCCTCGCCCGGCTTCCCGCCCTCGCATCCGGTCATCGCCTGGGCGAAGGACGCGGGTGTGCCGCTGTGGGGGGACATCGAACTCGCCTGGCGGGTGCGCGACAAGGTCGTCCGCCCCGACGGGACGCCCGCCGACTGGATCCTCATCACCGGGACGAACGGTAAGACCACCACGACCCAGCTCACCGCCACGATGCTCGTCGCCGGCGGCCTGCGCGCAGCCCCCTGCGGCAACATCGGCGTCCCCGTGCTGGACGCGGTCCGCGACCCGGCGGGCTTCGACGTCCTCGTGGTGGAGATCTCCAGCCACCAGCTGTGGTACCTGGACCAGAGCGAGGCGCCGGTCTCGCCGCTCGCGAGCGTGTGCCTGAACCTCGCCCCCGACCACCTGCAGTGGCACGGGTCGTTCGAGGCGTACCGCGACGCGAAGGCCGCGGTGTACCGCAACACCCGCGTCGCCGCGGTGTACAACAAGGCCGACGGGGCGACGTTGCGCATGGTCGAGGAGGCCGACGTCGTCGAGGGCGCCCGCGCCGTCGGCTTCGACCTGGGCGTTCCCGGGCCGAGCGAGCTCGGGGTCGTGGAGGGCATCCTCGTCGACCGGGCGTTCCTCGACGAGCGCCGCACCTCCGCGCTGGAATTGACCACGGTCGCCGAGCTCGCCGCGGTGGGCCTCGGCGCCCCGCACGTGGTGTCCAACATCCTCGCCGCCAGCGCCCTCGCCCGTGCGGTCGGGGTCGCCCCTGCGGCGATCCGCGACGCACTGCGCACCTTCCGTCTCGACGCGCACCGCATCGAGGTCGTCGCCGTCGCCGCCGGGATCACCTGGGTCGACGACTCCAAGGCGACGAACCCGCACGCGGCGGCGTCGTCGCTGCGCGCCTATCCCGGTGCGATCTGGGTGGTCGGCGGGCTGCTGAAGGGGGTCGACATCAGCGCGCTGGTGGCGGAGCACGGCCGTACCGCGAAGGCCGCCGTCGTCATCGGCGTCGACCGTGATCCGATCACCGCGGCGTTCGCGCGACACGCGCCCGACGTCCCGCTGTTCGAGGTCGACCACGCCGAGACTGAGGATGTCATGGCACGGGTCGTCGAACTCGCCGGCGACGTCGCCCGTGACGGGGACGTGGTGCTGCTCGCCCCCGCCGCGGCGTCGTTCGACCAGTTCGCGTCCTACGCCGACCGCGGCCACGCGTTCGCACGTGCCGTGCAAGAGAGGATCGGGAGGGATGCCGGTGGCGAGCACGACACCGACCCGACCCGACCTCGGGCCTGAGCCGGCGAAGCGGGGACTCGCGGCACGCGTATCGCTCGGACGGGTCTTCGCGCCTGTCCCCCGCGAATTCCTGCTCATCGCGTCCACCGCGCTGCTGCTGACCGGCTTCGGCCTGGTCATGATCCTCTCCGCCACCTCGGCGACCGCCGACGACCCCTACGAGGCGGTCATCAAGCAGGGCCTGTTCGCCATGCTCGGCATCCCGCTGATGTTCGTCGCCTCCCGGTTGCCGCTCACGTTCTGGAAGCGCGCCGCATGGCCGGCGCTGCTCGCGGCGACCGCGTTCCAGCTGCTCGTGTTCACGCCGCTCGGCATCACGAACGACGGCAACCGGAACTGGATCAGCATCGCCGGGATGCAGGCGCAGCCCTCGGAGTTCCTCAAGCTCACCCTCGCGCTGTGGCTCGGGCTCGTGCTCTCCCGCAAGCGCACCCTGCTGGCCAACTGGAAGCACGTGTTCATCCCCGCCGTGCCGATCGCGCTGGCGGTGATGGGCACGGTCATCGCCGGGCACGATCTGGGCACCGTCCTGATCCTGGTGCTCATCCTGTTCGCGGCGCTGTTCTTCTCCGGTGTGAAGCTGCGGATCTTCATCCTCCCGGTGGCGCTGGTGAGTCTCGGCGTGGCGTACTTCGCGATCGCCAGCCCCGACCGGATGCGGCGATACCTCAGCTTCCTCAACGACGACTGCCTCGCGGACTACTACGGGGACTGCTACCAGCCGCTGCACGGCATCTGGGGGCTGGCCGGCGGCGGGATCTTCGGGCTGGGGCTGGGCAACTCCAAGGAGAAGTACTCCTGGCTGCCCGCGGCGGCGAACGACTACATCTTCGCGATCGTGGGGGAGGAGCTGGGCCTGGTGGGCTGCATCGTCGTGCTGGCGCTGTTCGCGCTGTTCGCCGTCGGCGCCTTCCACATCGTCCGCAAGACCGACGACGTGTTCGTGCGGATCACCGCCGGAGCGATCACGGTCTGGATCGTCGGGCAGGCGCTGCTGAACATCGGCGTCGTGCTGCGGCTGCTCCCGGTGTTCGGAGTGCCGCTGCCCTTCATGTCGCAGGGCGGCACCTCGCTGGTCTCCGTGCTCATCGCCTGCGGGGTGTTGCTCTCGTTCGCGCGCACGCTCCCCGTGCAGTCGTCGATGCGCGCCCGCGGTTAGGCTCGAGTGGTGACCACGTACCTGCTTGCCGGAGGCGGGACCGCCGGCCACGTCAACCCGCTGCTGGCCGTCGCCGACGTCTTGCGCGACCGCGATCCCGGCGCCGAGGTGATCGTGCTCGGCACCCGGGAGGGACTCGAGGCACGCCTCGTCCCCGACCGCGGGTACGAGCTGCTCATCGTCGACAAAGTGCCCTTCCCGCGGCGGCCGAACGGCGCGGCGCTCCGCTTCCCCGCGGCGTTCCGGCGTGCGGTCGGCCAGGTGCGCGGGCACATCCGCGAGCGGGGTGTCGACGTCGTCGTGGGCTTCGGCGGGTACGCCGCCGCACCTGCATACGTCGCCGCCCGCCGCGAGGGCGTGCCGGTCGTGGTGCACGAGGCCAACGCGAAGCCGGGCCTGGCGAACGTGCTCGGCGCCCGCCGTGCCGCCGCCGTCGGCGTCGCCTTCCCCGGCACACCGCTGCGCGGCGCCGAGGAGGTCGGCATGCCGCTGCGGCGCGAGATCGTCGACCTCGACCGGGCGGCGCTGCGGGCCGAGGCCGCCGCCCACTACGGGCTGGACCCGGCGCGCCCGACCCTCCTCGTCTTCGGCGGGTCGCTCGGTGCGAGGCGCTTGAACGAGGCCTTCACCGGCGCCGCGGCAGATGTCGTGGCCACCGGTCACCAGCTCGTGCACCTCGCCGGCGCGCGCTGGGAGGGCGGTGCGCCCGAGGTGCCCGGCTACGTGCAGCGCCCCTACGAGGACCGGATGGACCTCGCGTTCGCGATCGCCGACGTCATCGTCTCCCGCTCCGGCGCCGCGACCGTCTCCGAGATCAGCGCGCTCGGCATCCCCGCCGTCTACGTTCCCTACGCCGTCGGCAACGGCGAGCAGGCGCTGAACGCACGCGCGGCGGTGGCCGCGGGTGCTGCGCTGCTCGTCCCGGACGCGGAGTTCACGGCGGACCTGGTACGGGCACGGATCGTGCCGCTCCTGCAGGACGCGGAGGCGCTGGAGCGGATGCGGCAGGCTGCCGCATCCGTGGGGTCGCGCACCGGCGCCGAGGCGGTCGTCGCGCTCATCGACCGCGCCGTCGCCGCCCGCTGACGCGCCGCCGCACGACGCCCGGCGTGGTGGGGCGGGGCGGAGCCGGACGAACCTAGACTTGACGGGTCATGATCACACCCGACCTGTCGCTCCCCATCCCCGAGACCATCGAGGCCGCGCACTTCATCGGCATCGGCGGTTCCGGCATGTCGGGACTGGCCCGCATGTTCCTCGACCGCGGCATCCGTGTCTCCGGTTCCGACCGCGCCGACTCGGCCGCGCTCCGCGCCCTCGCCGAGGCCGGTGCCACCGTATACGTCGGTCACGACGCCGCGCAGCTCGGCGACGCCGACACGGTCGTGCACACCGGGGCGATCTGGCCGGAGAACCCCGAGTACGTCACGGCGAAGGAGCGCGGGCTCCACGTCATCCACCGCTCCCAGGCGCTGCACTGGCTCACCCGCGGCCGTCGGCTGGTCTCCGTCGCGGGCGCGCACGGCAAGACGACCTCGACCGGCATGATCGTCACCGCCCTCCGGCGCCTGGGCGCAGACCCCGGCTTCGTCAACGGCGGCGTCGTCGCCGACCTCGGCGTCTCCAGCGGCAGCGGCGCGGACGAGCTCTTCGTCATCGAGGCGGACGAGTCCGACGGCACGTTCCTCCTCTACGACACCGCGGTCGCGCTCATCACCAACGTCGACCCCGACCACCTGGACCACTGGGGCAGCCGCGAGGCGTTCATGGCCGGGTTCGTCCGGTTCGCCGACGCTGCCGCGGAGGCCGTCGTGATCTCCGCAGACGACCCCGGCGCGATCGAGGTGCGTGCGGCGCTGCAGCACCGCCGCGTCATCACCTTCGGCCTCGCCGAGGACGCCGACGTGCGTGTGCAGGACATCGAGACGGACGGCCCGGTCGCCTTCACCCTCGCCGCGGCGGGGGAGACGGCACACCTGCGACTCGGGGTGCCGGGCGCCCACAACGCCGTCAACGCGGCGGGCGCCGTGGCGGTGCTCCGCACGCTCGGATACGGCCTCGCCGAGGCCGCGGCCGCCGTCGCCGGTTTCGCGGGCACCGTGCGTCGCTTCGAGCTCCACGGCGTCGAGCGGGGCGTCAGCGTCTACGACGACTACGCACACCACCCCACCGAGGTGGAGGCGGCGCTCACCGCCGCCCGCACGGTGCTCGGCGACGGGCGCCTCATCGCGGTGCACCAGCCGCACACGTACTCGCGCACGCGCCTCATGTCACCGCGGTTCGCCCAGGTGCTCGAGCGTCTCGCCGACCACACCGTGGTGCTCGACGTGTACGGCGCACGCGAGGACCCCGTCCCCGGTGTCACCGGTGCGCTCGTGAGCGAGGCGTTCACCGACCCCGAGCGGGTCCGCTTCGTGCCGGACTGGCAGGAGGCCGCCGACTACACCGCCTCGATCGCGCGCGCGGGCGACTTCGTCATCACCCTCGGTTGCGGTGACGTGTACCGCATCATCCCGCAGGTGCTCGAGGCGCTCACCCGCACGGCGCCGGCGGACCGCTGACGCCATGCGCCGCCCGACGCCGCTGCCGCCGCCCGGTGGGCGGGCGGAGGAGCCGCCCGCACGGTCCGTCCGCGACGAGCCGGTCGTCGCGGCGCCCGCGGACGCGGCGTCACCCGACCTCACCGAGACGGCGCCGATCGCACCGCTCATCCCGCTGACCGCGCCGGCGCAGGACACATCGGCCGAGCCGCCGGCGGCGGCGGACGCCGCACCGGGGGCGCCGGACGTGGGGCTGCGTGACCTGTGGCGTGCCCGCCGGGCCAGGCGCCGCGCCCTCCGCGCCGAGGTGCGACGCTTCACGGCGCGGCAGCGGCGGCGCCGCATCGCGTGGCTCGTGGCCGGGCTCGGCGCGGTGCTCCTGGTCGTGGGCACTTTCGGCGTCGCCTACAGTCCGCTGTTCGCGCTGCGGGAGATCGAGGTCGTCGGCACCGCGCAGCTGCCGGCGGAGGAGGTCGCCGCGGCGCTGGCGGGGCAACTCGGCACGCCGCTCGCCGCGATCGACGAGTCCGAGGTCAAGGCCGCGCTCGTCGGCTTCCCGCTCGTCGAGTCCTACACCCTCGAGGCGGTGCCGCCGCACGGGCTCGTGGTGCGGATCGTCGAGCGCACCCCCATCGGGTACGTCGCGACCCCGGCGGGCTACGCGCTCGTCGACGCCGCGGGGGTGATCCTCTCCACCACACCCGAGCCACCGGCCGGCTACCCGGCGGTGGATGCGGCGGGCGGCCTGAAGTCGGATGCCTTCCTGGCTGCGGGGCGCGTGATGCGATCGCTCCCGGCGGACCTGCGCGCGCAGGTGACCGCCGTGACGGCCGCCACGCCCGACGACGTCCGCCTGCAGGCGGCGGGGGCCGAGGTGGTCTGGGGGAGCGCCGATGACTCGGCGGAGAAGGCCCTCGTGCTGCAGCGGATCATGGGCGGCCGTCCGGGCGCGTCCTCCTACGACGTGTCCTCGCCGAGTGCCGTCGTGGTGCGCTGAGCGTCCCGTCGGGAAAACTCTTCGGCGACACGCCGTCCGCATCCCGGGATCCGAACCCGTGGGCCCTACGTTCGATCCAGGAATTGCATACCGGGCAACACTTTAACCTTCCAGTTGAGGGTGAGGGTTGAGGGTCCGGAGCGACGAAGCGGTTCGGGACGATACGGAGGCCGGCATGAGCCAGAACCAGAACTACCTCGCGGTGATCAAGGTCGTCGGTGTCGGCGGCGGCGGTGTCAACGCCGTGAACCGCATGATCGAGCTGGGGCTGCGGGGTGTGGAGTTCATCGCGGTGAACACCGACGCGCAGGCGCTGCTGATGAGCGACGCCGACGTCAAGCTCGACGTGGGCCGTGAGCTCACCCGCGGACTCGGCGCGGGCGCCGACCCGGAGGTCGGCCGTCGTGCCGCCGAGGACCACGCCGAGGAGATCGAAGAGGCGCTCGCGGGCGCCGACATGGTCTTCGTCACCGCGGGCGAAGGCGGCGGCACCGGTACCGGCGGCGCGCCCGTGGTCGCACGCATCGCCAAGTCGATCGGTGCACTCACCATCGGCGTCGTCACCAAGCCGTTCTCCTTCGAGGGCCGTCGCCGCCAGAGCCAGGCCGAAGCCGGCGTCGCCAAGCTCAAGGAAGAGGTCGACACCCTCATCGTCGTGCCGAACGACCGGCTCCTGGAGATCAGCGACCGCGGCATCTCCATGGTCGAGGCCTTCGCGACGGCCGACCAGGTGCTCCTCGCCGGTGTGCAGGGCATCACCGACCTCATCACCACGCCGGGGCTCATCAACCTCGACTTCGCCGACGTCAAGTCCGTCATGCAGGGTGCGGGCTCGGCGCTCATGGGCATCGGCTCCGCCCGCGGCGCCGACCGCGCCATCAAGGCGGCCGAACTCGCGGTCGAGTCGCCGCTGCTCGAAGCCTCGATCGAAGGCGCCCACGGTGTGCTGCTGTCGATCCAGGGCGGCTCGAACCTCGGCATCTTCGAGATCAACGACGCCGCGCAGCTGGTCAAGGAGGCCGCGCACCCCGAGGCGAACATCATCTTCGGAACGGTCATCGACGACACCCTCGGCGACGAGGTACGCGTCACCGTCATCGCCGCCGGCTTCGACGGCGGAGAGCCCTCGCCGCGCATCGAACCGGTCGTCGCGTCGCGCCCCGCGGCCCCGGCCGTCCCGCCGGTGCCCGAAGCGGGCGAGTCCGCCGCCGAGACCGTCGTCGAGGAGCCCGCGCAGGCCGCCGTCCCGGTGTCCGCCGGCATCTCCGAGCCCGCGTCGTACGACTCGGCGTTCGGTGACGACGACCTGGACATCCCCGACTTCCTGAAGTGAGCCCGGCACCCGTGACCGACGACCTCGCGGCCCGGCTCGCCGACGTCGACGCACGGATCGCGGCGGCCGCCGCGGCGGCCGGGCGTGACACGGCCGAGCTCACCCGGATCGTGGTGACGAAGTTCCATCCCGCCTCGCTGGTGTCGCGGCTCGCCGGGCTCGGCGTCACGGACGTGGGGGAGAACCGGCAACAGGAGTTGACCGCGAAGCGCGCCGAACTCGGTGAGATCCCGGGGCTCCGCTGGCACTTCATCGGGCAGGCGCAGACGAAGAAGGCGCGCGCGATCCGCGAGGCCGCCGCCGTCGTGCACTCCGTGGACCGGGCGAAGCTCGCCGACGCGCTCGAACGCGCGGGCGAGGACGACCCGCGCGGACCGCTCGACGTGCTCATCCAGGTGAACCTCACCGACGACCCGGATCGGGGCGGCGTCGCCCCCGACGCGGTGGAGCGGCTCGCCGAGCACGTCCTCGGCTGCGGCACACTGCGGCTGCGCGGCCTCATGGCGGTCGCGCCGCTGGACGAGGAGCCCGCATCCGCCTTCTCCCGGCTGCACGGCTACGCCGAGCGGCTGCGTCAGGTCGCGCCCGACGCCACCTGGCTCTCGGCCGGGATGACCGGCGATTTCGCGGAGGCCATCGCGGCCGGCGCGACACACCTGCGGATCGGATCGGCAATCACCGGCCCCCGGCCCGACCACGGATAGCCTTCCACCAGACGAGCAAAACGGAGGACGCGATGTCGAACCCCCTGAAGAAGACCATGGTCTACCTGGGCCTCGCCGACGAGGAGGAGACCTTCGAGGAGCAGCCCGCCCCGCGCGCCACGCGCAAGAGCGAGCAGCAGGCGGAGAAGCCGGCCGCGCCGGTCACGCCGCTGCACCGGCCGGCGGTCGTCCACCAGCCGAGCCAGGGCGCGGTCAGCGAGATCCTCACGGTGCACCCCAAGCAGTACCGCGACGCGCAGGTCATCGCCGAGAACTTCCGCGAGGGCATCCCGGTCATCATCAACCTCTCGCAGATGAGCGACGCCGACGCGCGCCGTCTCATCGACTTCGCGAGCGGGCTGTCGCTGGGCCTGTACGGTCGCATCGAGCGCGTCACCAGCAAGGTGTTCCTGCTCTCGCCCGAGAACGTCGCCGTCTCCGGTGACGGCGCCGTGGCACAGGCGGATCCTGACGCCGCCGGCTTCCCGCAGCAGTAACCGCTGTGGAGGTCGTCCGCATCATCGCCTCGATCGCGAACGTCCTGCTGCTCATCTACGTGATGGTGCTGGTGGTGCGTCTGATCCTGGAATACATCCCGATCTTCAACCGTCAATGGCGCCCCAAGGGCGCCGGGCTGGTCGCCGCGGAGCTCGTCTACACCGTGACCGACCCGCCCATCCGGTTGTTCCGGCGGCTCATCCCGCCGCTGCGTCTGGGACCGGTCGCGATCGACCTCGCGTTCGCGCTGACCATGCTGCTGTGCTTCATGCTGCTCTCGGTCACGCGCGCGATCGTCGCGCTCTGACCCCTTCGACAGCGTCGCCGAGGCGCGGCTATGCTGTCGTGAGCGGCCCCAACGCGGGCACCATCCCCCGGCACACGCCGCCACTCCCGAGAGGAACACCATGGCATTGACTCCGGATGACGTCGTCACCAAGCAGTTCCAGCACGTCCGGTTCAAGGAGGGGTTCGACCCCGACGAGGTCGACGACTTCCTCGACGAGATCGTCGTCGAGTGGCGCAAGACCATCGCCGAGAACGAGGAGCTCAAGGCCAAGCTTGCGGCGTACGAGTCCGGTGAGGCGCCCGCTGCCGCGGCCCCCGCCGCGCCGGCCGAGGCACCCGCCGAGCAGCCCGCCGCACCCGCGCCCACCGCGGCCGCGAGCACCGACGCCGCCGGCATCATCGAGCTGGCCCAGCGTCTGCACGACGAGCACGTGGCCGAGGGCAAGGCGCAGCGCGACCAGCTCATCTCCGACGCCAAGGCGCAGGCCGCGTCCATCGTGGCCGAGGCCGAGGCCAAGGGCCGCGACGAACTCGCCCGTCTCGAGAAGGAGCGCGGGGTTCTCGAGGGTCGCATCACCGAGCTCCGCCAGTTCGAGCGCGACTACCGCGCCCAGCTGCGTGAGCTCATCGAGGGCAAGCTCCGCGAGCTCGACGCCAGCTCGAGCCCCTCGGGCAGCACGCCGGTCTCGGCGATCGGCCTGTAGGCCCCTTGTCGGCCCGGCCCCCACTTCGACGTTCGACGGCCGGCACCCTCATCGCGATCCTCGCGGTGGCGGTGCTGGCCGTCGACCAGTTCACGAAGTTCCTCGCGATCTCCACCCTGCCCTCCGAGACGCTCGTCCCGGTGCTGGGTGACTTCTTCGGTCTGTACCTCATCCGCAACTCCGGTGCGGCGTTCTCGTTCGGCGCCGGGTTCACCTGGGTGTTCACGATCGCCCTCGCCGCGGTGGCGGTCGTCATCGTCGTGCTCGTGCGTCGCGTGCGCTCACGCGCCTGGGCCGTCGTGCTCGGCCTGCTCCTCGGCGGCGTGCTCGGCAACCTCACCGACCGCCTGTTCCGCGAGCCCGGCTTCGCGATCGGTCACGTCGTCGACTTCATCGCGACGCCCTGGATGTGGTTCTGGACTTCGCCGGCGATCTACAACGTCGCCGACGTCTTCATCGTCACGATGATGATCGCCGTCGCGGTGCTCGTGCTCGTCGGCCTGCGCCTGGACGGCACCCGCGAGACCCGGGAATCCCGGGCCGCCGCCACCGACGCGCCCGCCACACCCGAGGAGGGGACGCGGGACTGATGGAATCGCGCGCACTGCCGGTGCCCGACGGGCTGGACGGCACGCGGGTCGACGCGGCCCTCGCCAAGCTCCTCGGGTTCTCCCGCACCTTCGCCGCCGAGGTGGCGGATGGGGGCGGGGTGAGCCTCGACGGGCGCACGCTCGGCAAGTCCGACAAGCTTCGGGCCGGCGGCTGGCTCGAGGTGCAGTGGACGCCCAAGCGGGAACCGGAGATCGTGCCGGTCGCGGTGCCCGAGCTCGGCATCGTGCACGACGACGACGACATCGTCGTGGTCGACAAGCCCTCCGGCGTCGCCGCACACCCCTCCCTCGGCTGGGAGGGTCCGACCGTGCTCGGCGCCCTCGCGGCAGCCGGCTTCCGCATCGCGACCTCCGGCGCCCCCGAGCGCCAGGGCGTGGTGCACCGCCTCGATGTGGGCACGAGCGGGCTCATGGTCGTCGCGAAGTCCGAGCGCGCGTACACGGCGCTCAAACGCGCCTTCAAGGAGCGCGAGGTCGAGAAGATCTACCACACGGTCGTGCAGGGACACCCCGACCCGTTGGCGGGCACGATCGACGCCCCGATCGGCCGGCATCCGAACCACTCGTGGAAGTTCGCGGTCACCCCGGACGGCAAGGACTCGGTCACCCACTACGAGACGCTCGAGGCCTTCCGCGGCGCCTCGCTCCTGGAGGTGCACCTGGAGACCGGGCGCACCCACCAGATCCGTGTCCACATGGCGGCGCACCGCCACCCCTGCGTCGGCGACCCGCTGTACGGCGCCGACCCGACCCTGTCGGCGCGGCTCGGCCTCATCCGGCAGTGGCTGCACGCCCGAGAGCTGTCCTTCGCGCACCCGCTCACCGGCGACTGGGTCACCTTCAGCTCCGAGTACCCGGCCGATCTGCAGCGCGCACTGGACATCCTCCGCGCCGACTGAGTCGCCGATGTCCGTGGCAGGGCGCATCATGGCCGCATGACGCTGACAGTGCGACCGGCGACCGTGTTCGAGGACGTCGCCGCGGTGGTGGGGCCGAAGAACCCGTCGTCCTCGGTGTGCTTCTGTCTGAGCTATCGCATCGGCTCGAAGGAGAACCGGATGCTGCGCGGGCCCGCCCGCGCCGAGCGGGTGCGGGAGCTGTGCGCACAGGACCCGCCGCCGGGTGTGCTCGCCTACGAGGGCGACACACCCGTCGCCTGGGCGGCGCTGCATCCTCGCCGCGACACCTCGTTCGCGGCGAACCGCCGCATCCCGCATGTGGACGACCTCGACGTGTGGTCGCTGTGGTGTATCCGGGTGCGGCCCGGGTACCGGAAACAGGGGATCTCGCACGAGCTCGTCGCCGGCGCGGTGCGGATCGCGGGGGAGCAGGGTGCGCCCGCGGTGGAGGCGTATCCGGTGGACAACCGGGGTGAGCGGGTGGACCTGACGATGGCGTACGTCGGCACGCGCGCACTCTTCGAGCGCGCCGGGTTCCGCAAGGTCGCCGACACCACCTCGGTGCTCGACGGCTTCCCGCGCATCCTGATGCGGTACGACCTCCGCTAGCGGCCGCCCTCGAAGCGCGCGGCGGGCTCGTCCGCCAGCGCGGCCCGGACCCGTGCACGCATCTCGTCGCCGAGCTCGGACAGGTCGGACGACGGATACCAGCCGACCTCGGTCATCTCGCCGTCGACCGGGCGGGGCTCGCCCGAGACCCAGGCGCACCGGAAGGTGAGGTCGAGATAGTCGGTCTGGTCGCCGTTCGCGTACGTGATCCGCGGGATCTGGTGCACCCACGCGAGCCGTTCGGCACGGATGACGACGCCGGCCTCCTCCGCAGCCTCCCGCACCGCGGCGTCGGCGGGTTCCTCACCGGGGTCCACGATCCCGGTGACCGGAGTCAGCGCGCCGGTGTCGCTGCGGCGGCCGAGCAGCACCTCGTCGCCGCGCACGATCACCGCGGTCACCCCGGTGAGGAAGAGGGGACGGGTGCCGATGAAGCGGCGCAGTTCCAGGATGAAATCGGGGGTCGCCATGCGCCCCACCCTAGGCGAGTGCGCCGGGTCGGGCGGGTCCCGGCGCGGCCCGGCCCGCTGTCGGGGGCGGAACGTAGACTCGATGCGTGGCAGCCGACTCCTTCGTACACCTGCACGTGCACAGCGAGTACTCGATGCTCGACGGGGCGGCCCGCATCGGCCCGATGATCCAGGAGGCCAAGCGGCTGGAGATGCCCGCGATCGCGGTCACCGACCACGGCAACACCTTCGCGGCGTTCGAGTTCTACAAGACCGCGAAGGCCGAGGGCATCAAGCCCATCATCGGCATCGAGGCGTACGTCACCCCGGGCACCCACCGCTCGGACAAGGCACGCGTGCGCTGGGGGTCGCCGGAGCAGAACGACGACGACGTCTCGGGCGGTGGCGCGTACACGCACATGACACTGCTCTCGGAGACGACCGAGGGCATGCACAACCTCTTCCGGCTCTCCTCGCTGGCGAGCATCGAGGGCTACTACTTCAAGCCGCGCATGGACCGCGAGCTGCTGCAGAAGTACGCGAAGGGCCTCATCGCGACGACCGGCTGCCCCTCCGGCGAAGTGCAGACCCGGCTGCGGCTCGGGCAGTACGACGCCGCCCGTGCCGCGGCAGCCGAGTTCCAGGACATCTTCGGGCGGGACAACTACTTCGCCGAGATCATGGACCACGGCCTTTCCATCGAACGTCGCGTGATGACCGACCTGCTGCGGATCTCGAAGGACCTCAACATCCCGCTGGTCGCCACGAACGACCTGCACTACACGCACCGGCACGATGCGAACTCGCACGCGGCGCTCCTGTGCGTCCAG
>Ga0182743_1002950_pt1 | contig 14186 bp, 12 predicted proteins | sample eDN3rd30CKraftOP_FD_128522 | JGI IMG/M metagenome (GOLD analysis project Ga0182743, IMG submission 128522) | Enriched Organic Plus compost microbial communities from Emeryville, California, USA - eDNA 3rd pass 30_C Kraft OP (version 2) (version 2) ... | reverse complement strand
TCGGTGCAGGGCACCGCCGTGCTGCTGCCGCAGGTGGCCAACGGCTCGGTGGAGTTCGGCATCATGAACGCCGATCTGGCCGTGATCGCCGCCGCCAAGAAAGAGCCGTTTCCGGTGAAGTTCTTCTACAACTTCTATCCGCGCAACATCTTCGAATTCACCGTCCTGGCCGATAGCCCCATCAAGACGCTGGCGGACCTGAAGGACAAGAAGCTGGGCGTGGGCGCGCTGAGCTGGGGCAACCTGCCGATGTCGCGCCTGATGCTGGGCAGCGCGGGCGTGGCCTGGATGAAGGACATCCAGGTGCTGCCGGTCGGCGTGGGCCCGGCCGCGTGGCAGCGCATGAAGTCCGGCTCGATCGACGCGTTGAACCTCCCTGCCACGCAGAACGAGATGATGGAACAGGCCGGCACGCCGATCCGGCGCCTGCCGATTCCCGAGGAATATCTCAATGTCTTCTCCAACGGCATCGCCACCAGCGACGCGTTGATCAAGAAGAACCCCAAGCTGGTCGAGGGCATGGGCCGCGCGGTGGCCAAGTCGCAGGTGGCCTGCCTGGCCAACCTCGAGGCCTGCGTGCGCGCCTACTGGAAGATCGATCCCAGCAGCAAGCCGGCCGAGGCGCAGCAGGCCGACTGGGTGCGCACCTACATGGCGGTGAACCGCCGCACGGCCGAGATCGGCGACATCGCCAAGCTGGACGGCAAGCACGGCAACTACACCGAGCAGGACTGGCAGAATTTCGTGGGCAAGATGAAGGACGGCGGCCAGATCGACAACACGGCGTTCGACCTGAACGCGCTGTACGCCGGTCAGTTCGCCCAGGGCATCAACGACTTCGATCTCGAACAGGTCCGTGCCGCGGCGCGCACCGCCAAGCCGTAAAGAAGGGGTCGCCGATGCTGCCTTCCGGCAAGAAGGTCACCGAACTGGCGCTCAAGGACGTGAGCGTCGCCTACAAGAGCCGGCGTGGGTCCGTGCTGGCGCTGGAGCAGTTCAACCTGCGGGTGCAGCCGTCCTCGTTCGTGTCGGTGCTGGGGCCGTCGGGCTGTGGCAAGTCGACGCTGGTGAAGCTGGTATCGGGGCTGCTGCGCCCCACCACCGGCACCATTGAATTCGACGGCGTGCCTGCCTCGGGCGCGCGCGACGACGTCGGGGTGGCGTTCCAGCAGGCGGCGCTGCTGCCCTGGAAGACGGCCATGGAGAACGTGCTGCTGCCGCTGCGCCTGACGGGCCAGCCGGTGGGGCCGGCCATGGCGCGCGCCGAGGCGCTGTTCGATCTGATCGGCCTGTCGGCCTTCCGCGACCGCTATCCGTTCGAACTGTCGGGCGGGATGCAGCAGCGCGTGGCGGTGGCACGCTCGCTGATCCGCGACCCTTCCATCCTGGTGATGGACGAGCCTTTCGCGGCGCTCGACGCGATGACACGCGAGAACATGATGGTCGAGCTGCAGCGCATCTGGCAGGAGACCCGGCCCTCGGTGCTGTTCATCACGCACTCGATCCAGGAGGCGGTATTCCTGTCGGACCGCGTGGTAGTGATGAGCGGCCGGCCCGGCCGCATCATCGAGGACGTGGCGATCGACCTGCCGCGTCCGCGTGATGCGCACACCCTGGGCTCGGCACGCTTCGCCGAGTTGACCGCGCAGCTGCGCGACATGTTCCAGGCGGCCTGAGCATGGGCGGCCTTTCCCTGGTGGCGGGCACGGCGTTGCGGCGGCTGCTGCCCTTTGCGCTGCTGGTGGCGCTGTGGTGGCTGCTGGTGTGGGCGCTGGGCGTGCCCGAGCGGCTGATGCCTTCGCCGCCCGAGGTGGCGCAGCGCCTCTACCTGGGGCTGGTCGCTGACGGCGACATGTGGACCCACGTCGGCGCCACGCTGCGCGCCACGCTGCTGGGCTTTGCCATCGGCTCGCTGCTGGCGGTGGCGGTGGGCAGTCTGCTGGCGATGAGCCGCACGCTGGAGCTGCTGTGCTACCCGGCCGTGGTGCTGATCCAGTCCGTGCCCAAGGTGGCCATCGCCCCGCTGGTGCTGCTGTGGATGGGTTTCGAGCTGCGCAGCACGGCCACGCTGGTCGCGCTGATCTGCTTCTTCCCGGTCTTCGTGGGCACCTTCGTGGGCGTGCGCGCGGCCCCGCCCGTGCTGTTGGACCTGTTCCGCACGCTCAATGCGGGCCGCCTGCGCACCTTCCTGCACTGCAATCTGCCCAATGCGGCGGGTTCCATCCTGGCGGGCCTGCAGGTGGGCTGGGGCTTCGCACTGGTGGGCTGCGTGGTGATGGAGTTCATCACGGGCACGGGCGGCACCGGATTCCTCATCGACAATTCGGCCAATGCGCTGGACACCCGCACGGCGGTGGCGGCGATGGTGCTGCTGGGCGTGCTGGGCTACCTGGGCGGCAGCCTGCTGCACCTGGCGCGGCGCCGGTTGATTTTCTGGGAAGGAGACCGGCATGACGGATAGCGCATACGGCGCCGAGCTGCCGCCCTGGGCCCGCGTGGTCCTGCCCGTTGTCGGCCTGGCGCTGCTCGTGGCGCTGTGGCAGTTGCTGGCGGTGGCCGTGGTGGCCGATTCCACGCTGCTGCCTACGCCCCTGCAGATGGCGTCCAACCTGTGGAACTGGATCGCCGGCGGTGGTTTCCTGCAGCACCTGCTGGCCACGCTGGCCGGAACGCTGGGCGGCCTGGCCATCGGCGCCTCGCTGGGCTTCGCGGCCGGCGTGCTGGTGGGCGAGGTCAAGGCGCTGGACCGCTCGGTGTACCCGATGGTGCTGGCGCTGCAGGCCATGCCGGTGGTGGCGATTGCGCCGCTGGTCATCGTCTGGTTCGGCATCGGCCTCGCCTCCAAGGTGGCGCTGGTGGCCATCGGCACGTTCTTCGTGATGTTCGTGCACACCGTATCGGGCATGCACGCGGCCGCGGCCGAACTGATCGACATGTGCCGCGCCTTTGGCGGCACGCGCTGGCGGATCGTGTTCGCCGTGAAGGTCCGCCTGGCCCTGAACTATGTGTTCAGCGGGCTGGAGGTGTGCGCGGCGCTCAGTTTCATCCTGTGCGTGGTGGGCGAGTTCATCGCCGCCGACAACGGGCTGGGCTATTACATCAAGGCATCGTCGTCGAACATTGACGCGGCCGGCATGTTCGCCGCCGTGGCGGTGTTGGCCGCGCTGGCCTCGCTGCTGGCCCTGGTGGTGCGGGTGGCGCACCGGCGCGTCGTATTCTGGCAGTTCCGCAAGCCCTAGCGCCTGCCTGCCCATTCATCCGGAGCATTCTTCCATGTCGCAATCCAAGTCCCCCATCACCCGCGAAGTCCTGCAGGAGTGGGCCGACGGTTCTCCGTTCATCCGTGCCTGCCGCATGGAGATCGTGTCGGCGGACCCCGAGCAGGGCATCGTCGAGATGCGCATGCCGCTGCAGGAGATGTTGCAGCGCGCGCCCGGCCATGCCCAGTTCCATGGCGGGCCGGTGGCCTCGCTGATCGACACGGCGGGCGACTTCGCCGTGGCGATGATGGTCTCGGGCACGGTGCCCACCATCAACTTCCGCGTCGATTACGTGCGCCCTTCCAGCGGCGCCTACCTGGTGGCGCGCGCCACCGCGCGGCGTGTCGGGCGCACCGTCAGCGTGGCCGACGTCGACGTGTTCGACGAGCAGGGCCGCCTGACGGCCATCGGCCGCGGCACCTACGGGTCGCAGCCGGGCTGAGCGGAGGCGGCGATGGACTTGCGCACGATAGGCAATCTCGGTGCGGCGATCTACGACCGGCCCGACGACCATCCGTGGCTGATTGAAATCGGCGGGGACGGGACGGAGCGTCGCTACACGTACGGCGATCTGCGCCGCCAGAGCGCGGGGGTGGGCCGGGCGCTGCGTGCGCGCGGCCTGCGCGACGGTGCGCGCATCGGCATCCTGGGCGGCAACAGCGCCGAGTACCTGATCACGTTCTACGGCATCATGCAGGCCGGCTACTGCGCCGTGCCGATCGGCGTGAAGCTGGCGCCCGACACCATTGCGCACATCCTGAAGGACGCGGCGGTCGAGCTCGCCTACGTCGACGCGGCGCAGGCCGCGCGCCTGCCCGATGCGCTGCCGCGGCTGCCGTTGGACGACGTGCCGGCCTGGCAGGCGCACCTGGACCCGGGCTCGTGGACCGCCTGGCCGGCCGATCCGGACGATGCGGCCATCATCCTGTACACCTCCGGCTCCACCGGCGTGCCCAAGGGCGTGCCGCTGACGCACGGCGGCTACCTGTGGACGCTGGACCAGGTGTCGGTCAACGGCGGCAGCTACATGCAGGAGTCCGCCACGGCCGTGCTGGCGGCCGCGCCGCTGTCGCACATGAATGCGCTGTTTCTCAGCGAGACCGTCACGGCATACGGCGCGACCGAGGTGCTGATGCGCCAATTCAATGCGCGCGGCTACCTGCAGGCCGCCGCGCGCCACCGCTGCGGCATCGTCACCGCGGTGCCGACCATGCTGGCGCTGTGCCTGCGCGAGCGCGACCTGCTGCCCACGCTGGACCTGGAAAGCGTGCGCGTGGTGGCGATGGGCTCCGCGCCCGTCACCGACGCGCTGTTCGAGCAGGTGGGGGCGCTGTTTCCGCAGGCATCCGTGGCCAACGGCTGGGGCACGACCGAGACCGGCCCGGCCGTGTTCGGTCCGCACCCGCAAGGCCTGCCGCGCCCGCCACTATCGCTGGGCCATCCGCTGCCCGACGTGCAGGTGCGCCTGCTGCCGCCGGACGCGCCGCCGCAGGATCCTGCGCAGGCGGCCGGGCGGGACGAGGGCGAACTGTACGTGCGCAACGGCGCGGTCATGCCCGGCTACCTGAATCGCCCGGCCGATACGTCCAAGCGGCTGGTGCACGGCTGGTACCGCACCGGCGACATCATGCGCCGCGATGCCGACGGCTTCTACTATTTCGTGGGCCGCGCCGACGACATGTTCGTCTGCGGCGGCGAGAACATCTATCCTGGCGAGGTCGAGCACCTGCTGGAGCGCCACGCCGAGATCGCGCAGGCTGCGGTGGTGCCGATCGACGACGAGATCAAGGGCCAGATTCCGGTGGCGTTCGTGGTGCGCGCGCCCGGCAGCACGCTGACGGCCGAGGACGTCAAGGCCTACGCGCTGGCCAACGCGCCGGCCTACCAGCATCCGCGTTTCGTGATTTTCCTCGACCAGTTGCCGCTGTCGGCGGCCAACAAGGTCGACAAGAAGGCGCTGTCCGCCCGCGTGGCGGACCTGCGGCGCTAGCCGCCCCGCCATTTTTCATCCTCATTCGAGAGAGCGCAGAACATGAAAGCTCAAGTCATCCGCGAACATGGCGACATCGGCCAGCTGACCTGGGAAGAGAACTGGCCCGACCCCGTGCCCGAAGAGGGCGAGGTAGTGCTGCGCGTGGGCGCATGCACGCTGAACTACCACGACCTGTTCACGCTGCGCGGCATGCCCGGTATCAAGGTGCCCATGCCGCTCATCATGGGCATCGACCTGGCGGGCACCATTGCCGAGGTGGGCCCGGGCTGCGGCGACTGGAAGGTGGGCGACCGCGTGCTGGTCGACCCGCTGGACCGCACCCGCTACAAGCTGGTGGGCGAGACCATGGATGGCGGTCTGGCCGAATACTGCAAGGTGCCGGCCAACCAGCTGTTGCGCCTGCCCGAGGGCGTGGGCTTCGACAAGGCGGCCGCGCTGCCGGTGGCCTACGGTACGGCCTATCGCATGATGGTGGCGCGCGGCGGCCTGCCGCTGGACGGCAGCTCCGACAAGTGCGTGTTCATCCTGGGCGCGTCCGGCGGGGTGGGCACGTGCTGCGTGCAGCTGGCCAAGCTGGCCGGCGCGCGCGTCATCGTGGCCGCCTCCAGCCAGGAAAAGCTCGATCGCCTGGCCAAGCTGGGTGCCGACGACGGCATCAACTACAAGACCGACGATTTCGCCAAGGCGCTGCACGGGCTGACGGGCAAGCCGCGCATCTGGGGCGAGGGCGGCGTCGACATGATCGTCAACTTCACGGGCGGCGATACCTGGGTGCCCACGCTGAAGGTGGCCAAGAAGGGCGGCATCATCCTCACCTGCGGTGCCACGGCGGGCTTCGATCCCAAGACGGACCTGCGCTACATCTGGACCTTCGAGCTGGACATCCGCGGGTCCAACGGCTGGCAGCGCGAAGACCTGCACAGCCTGCTCGACCTGGTGCAGCAGGGCAAGCTGGATCCGCCCGTGGACCAGACCTATTCGTTGCGCGACGCGCCGCAGGCGTTCCAGGCGCTGCAGGAGCGCAATGCCTTCGGCAAGCTGGTGATCGTGCCGTGACGACGCCGGGCGGTTCCGCATCCGCCGAGGGCGCCAGCCCCGCGCCGCGCCCCCGCGCCAGCCTGGCCGGCAAGGCGGCGCTGGTGACGGGCGCGAGCCGCGGCATCGGCCGCGCCATCGCGCTGCAGCTGGCTCGCCAGGGCGCCTTCGTGGTGGTGCACTACAGCCGCTCGGGCCAGGCGGCGCAGGCGCTGGTTGAAACGATCGCCGGCGAGGGCGGCCGTGCCGCGGCGGTGTGCGTCGATCTGGCCGCCGACGACGCCGCGCAGGCGCTGCGCCAGGCCTGCGCCGACGCCCTGGAGGCGCATACCGGCGTGGCCGCGCTCGACATCCTGATCAACAACGCGGGCGTGTTCCATCGCGGCACCATCGAGACGGTGACGCCCGCGCAGTTCGACGAGACCCTGCGCGTGAACCTGCGCACGCCGTTCTTCCTGATCCAGCATTGCCTGGACTTGCTGCGCGACGGCGGGCGCATCGTCAATATCTCGTCGATGGGCACGCGGGTGGCGTATCCCGCGATGGCGGCCTACGCGCCCGCGAAGGCGGGGATGCAGGCGCTGACGCTGCTGCTGGCCGCCCACCTGGGGCCGCGCGGCATCACCGTCAACGCGGTGCTGCCCGGGCTGACGGTGACGGACATGAACCCCGTCCAGGCCGGCACGCCGGCGGGTGAACAAGCCATTGCCACCATTGCGCTACGCCGCCTGGGGCAGCCGGCCGACATCGCGCGCGTGGTGGGCTGGCTGGCGTCGGACGACGCCGGCTGGGTGACGGGGCAATGCATCGAGGCCAGCGGGGGCCAGCGGCTGTAGGCGCCACGGGGTGTCCGGCCGCTACAGCAGGAAGACGGTGGCCAGGCCCAGGAAGATGAAGAAGCCGAGCGAGTCGGTGGCGAAGGTAAGCAGCACCGACGAGCCGATGGCCGGGTCCTTGCCGAAGCGCGCACGCAGCATGGGCACCAGCACGCCCACGCTTGCGCCCACCAGCATGTTGCACACCATCGCGGCCATCATCACCACGGCCACCGACAGCGAATCGGAGATGGCCCAGGCAAAGGCAGCGGCCACCACGCTGCCGCACAGGCCCACCAGCAGCGTCACCACCATCTCGCGCTTGACCAGTTGCCACAGGTTGCGGCCGGTGATGCGGCCCATTGCCAGGGCGCGGATGATCATGGTCATCGTCTGGTTGCCCGAGTTGCCGCCGATGCCGGCGACGATGGACATCAGGAAGGCCAGGATGACGATGTGGCTGACGGTGTCTTCGAAACGCGACGCCACCAGCGAGGCGGTGGCGGCCGTGCACAGGTTGAACAGCAGCCAGGGCGCGCGATTGCGCAGCGCCTTCACCACGGGGGCGAAGATGTCCTCTTCCTGCAGGCCGGCGCGCGACAGCGCCTGCTCCTGTGAGTCTTCCCGCATCACGTCCACCACGTCGGCGATGGTGACGCGGCCGATCAGGCGGCTCTGGTCGTCGATGACGGGGGCGGACACCAGGTCGTAGCGTTCGAATGCACCGGCAGCGTCCGCGTCGGAGTCCAGCGGGTTCAGCGCCAGGAAGTCGGTGTCCATCACCGTGTGCACCTCGGCGTCGGGCTCGCTGACCAGCAGCACCGAGATGGGCAGCACGCCCTGCAGCTTGTCCTGGCGGTCGACCACGAAGATCTGATCGGTGTGGTCGGGCAGTTCGTGCAGGCGGCGCAGGTAGCGCAGTACCACCTCGAGCGTGACGTCCTCGCGCACCCGGACCATCTCAAAGTCCATGATGGCGCCGACGCTGTCCTCGGGATAGCCCATGGCTTCGAGCAGCTGGGCCCGTTCCTCGTCGGTCAGGCCCTTCTGCACCTCGGCCACCACGTCGGGCGGCAGGTCGGGCGCCAGGTCCGCCAGCTCGTCGGCGTCCATGTTGTTGGTGGCCGCGACCAGGTCCTGGCGGTCCATCGCCTCGATCAGCGACTCGCGCACCCAGTCCTCGACCTCCAGCAGCACGTCGGCGTCGTGCTCGGCGCTGACCAGGCGCCACACGGCCTGGCGCTCGTCGATGGGCAGCGACTCGAGGATGAAGGCGATGTCGGCCGGGTGCAGGTCGTCGACCAGCGCCTTCAGCTCGGTCTCGTGCTGACGGTGCACCAGGTCTTCGACCAGCATCGCCTTGCTGTCGCCTTCTTCCTGGCGATGCACCAGGCCTTCGACAAGCTGCTGGCGGCGCAGGCACTCCTGCACCGCGGCCAGCGCGTGCTGGGCGTCCTCGGGATCGAGCCGGCGGGGCGTCGTCGCGGGCTTTTGCGAGGCGTCGGGTTGCTGCTGCGTCATGGGTGGATCAGAGAGCGGGCAGGGGGCGGCTGCGGCGGGCGGCGTCGGTGGCCACGTAGGTAAGGGTGGCTTCGGTGACCTTGACGACTTCGGCGTCCAGCCGCTGGCGTTCGGCGTAGACCTCGACCGACACGGTGATGGACGTGGTGCCCGTCTTGACGATCGAGGCGTAGAAGCTGAGCAGGTCGCCGACGAATACGGGCTGCTTGAACTGGAACGCGTTGACGGCCACGGTGGCCACCCGGCCGGCCGCGCGCCGCGCCGCCGGCACCGAGCCGGCGATGTCGACCTGCGCCATGATCCACCCGCCGAACACGTCGCCGTGGATGTTCGCGTCGGCCGGCATGGGCATCACGCGCAGGACCGGATCGCACCCGGCGGGCAGGCGGACGGGAGGGAGTTTGGCAGGGGAAGTCATGCGGCCGGCTCCGGTTGGGAATCCGGCCGATTATGCAGGAAAAACGTGTCCCCGGCGTGAGCGGCCGGCAGCCCGGTGGGCCGGGCCGTGCAGGGCAAGGCCTAGGCGGCCAGCTTGACGATGGCGTAGCCGCCGAACAGCAACCAGGCGTAGATCAGCGCGCCCAGCGCCAGGACCCGCGGACCGGCCTTGCGGATCTGCGCGAAGCGGGTCTCGATGCCCAGCGCCGTCATGGCCATGGTGAGGGCGAACACGTCCAGCTTGCGCACGGCCGTGATGGCGTCCTGCGGCAGCACGCCCAGCGAATTGACGATGGCCAGCGCCAGGAAGCCCACCGCGAACCACGGCACCGGCAGCTTGGCGCTGCGCGGCTGGCCGTCGGCCGGGGCGGCGGCACGGCTGCGCAGCCACAGGCCCAGCACCAACAGCACCGGCACCAGCAGCGCCACGCGCGTCATCTTGACGATGGTGGCGACCTCGGTAGTGGCCGGGTCGATGTTGCTGGCGGCGCCCACCACCTGGGCCACCTCGTGCACCGTGCCGCCGATGTAGATGCCCAGCGCCTGCGTGTCGAAATGCAGCCAGCCCGCGTGATAGAACACCGGGTATAGGAACATGGACAGCGTGCCGAACAACACCACCGTGGCCACGGCCACGGCGCTCTTGTGCGGGGCGGCCCGCAGCGTCGGTTCGAAGGCCAGCACCGCCGCCGCGCCGCAGATGGCGCTGCCGGCGGAGGTCAGCATGGCGGTGTCGCGGTCCAGGCCCAGCAGCCGCTGGCCGGCCCAGGTGCCCAGCAGCAGCGTGCCCAGCACCACCGCGACGGACACCGCCAGGCCGGGCAGTCCCACGGCGGCGATCTGCTGGATGCTGATATTCAGGCCGTAGAAGGCGACGGCGATGCGCAGCAGCCGGCGCGCCGTGAAGTTGACGCCGGCGCCCCAGTCGGCCGGCATGGTGCCGCGCAGGAAGTTGCCATACAGCATGCCGCAGACGATGCCGACCACCAGCGGCGAGAAGCCCAGGCTGCGGATGACGGGCAGGTCGGCCAGCTGCACCACCGCGGTGGCCATCAGGGCGACGAACAGCACGCCGTTGAGCTTGTCCCGCCAGGGCGTGGCGGTGGGAAGGGGGAGAGAGGCGCTTTCCATATTCCGGCATAACTTAATAACTACCGGAAATATTAAATCCATCTCGTACTATCTGAAAAATCTTTATTTAAAATAATTATCATCAGAGAAATCGATAGTTTCGTGGGGTCTGTGCGGCCCCCTCCTTTGATGACACCGGACCAATTACTGACTTTCGCCTGCGTGGCCGACGTGGGCAACATCAGTCGGGCGGCCGCCCAGCTGCACCTGTCCCAGCCGGCGGTTTCCGGCCAGCTCCGCATGCTGCAGGACTGGTTCGGCGAGCCCCTGTACCGTCGTCAGGGCCACGGCGTGGCGCTGACGGCCGCGGGCGAACGCCTGGCCGAGCAGGCCCGCCAACTGCGCCAGATCTACCAGCGCGCGCAGGCCCTGCGCGACGCCTGGGGCGGGTTGGAGTCCGGTTCGCTGCGGCTGGGGGCCAGCACCACGCCGGCCAGCTACCTGCTGCCCGGCATGGTCGCCTGGTTCCACCGGCAGTTTCCCGCCGTGGCGCTGCATCTGTCGGACGGCAACACCCGCCAGATCGTCGAGCGCCTGCCTACGCTGGACCTGGCGTTCATCGAGGGCGACGTGCCGGCGGGCCTGGCGCCGGACACGGCGGTGCACCCGTGGCGCGAGGACGAGGTGGTGGCCATCGTGCGGGCCGACCACGAGCTGGCGCGGCGCGACAAGGCCACGCTGCGGCAGATCGCCGCGCATCCACTGGTGATGCGCGAACCCGGCTCGGGGGTGCGCCGGCTGGTCGAGCAGGCCTTCGAGGCGGTGGGACTGAAGCCCGGCACCGCGCTGGAACTGGCGGGGGTGGAAGGGGTGAAGCAGGCCGTGCGAGCGGGGCTGGGCGTGGGGTTCGTGTCGGCGATGTCGATGCGCCACGAGGACGGCACGCTGGCCGCCGTGCGCATCACCCCGCGCCCGCTGACACGGACCCTCAGCATCCTGGTGCCGCACGCCGATACGGCGGCACGGGCGGCGCAGCGGTTCCTGGAAAGCTGCCTGGAGCGTGCCGACGGGGTGCCAGTCTAGCGGGCGCCGCCGGCCGGCACGGGCGCGATCAGCGCGGCCGCGCCAGCCACTTGCGCGCCAACTGCACCCAGTACGTGGCGCCCAGCGGCAGCAACTCGTCGTTGAAGTCGTAGCTGCCGTTGTGCAGCATGCACGGACCCATGCCGTGGCCGGCGTCCCGGTGCTCGCCGGTGCCGTTGCCGATCCACACATAGCAGCCCGGCATCTCCTGCAGCATGAAGGCGAAGTCCTCGGCGCCCATGGTGGGCTGCACGTGGTCGTTGACGTGGTCGGCGCCGACGATCTCGCGCAGCACGTCGGCGCAGAACGCGGCCTCGGCCGGGTGGTTGATGGTGGGCGGGTAGTTGCGGTGGAACTCGAAGCGCATCTCGCAGTCCAGCGCGGCGCAGGTGTGGCGCGCGATCTCCTGCATGCGGCGCTCGATCAGGTCGAGCGTCTCGAGCGTGAAGGTACGCACGGTGCCGCGCAGTTCGGCCTCGGTGGGCACCACGTTGTCGGCGCTGCCGCCATGGATCTGCGTGATGCTGAGCACCGCCGCGTCCAGCGGATTGCGGTTGCGCGTGATGATGGTCTGCAGGCTTTGCGCCAGCTGCACCGCGGCCATGACAGGATCGATGCCCAGGTGTGGCATGCCGGCGTGCGCGCCCTTGCCCTTGATGACGATGGAGAACTCGTTGGCCGAAGCCATGATGGGGCCGGGGGTGAGGCCGAACTGGCCGACCCGCATGCCGGGCCAGTTGTGCATGCCGAACACGGCTTCCATCGGGAAGCGGCGGAACAGGCCGTCGTCGATCATGCGCTTGGCGCCGCCGCCGCCTTCCTCTGCGGGCTGGAAGATGACATAGACGGTGCCGGCGAAGTCGCGGTGCTGCGATAGGTAGCGCGCCGCGCCGAGCAGCATGGCGGTGTGGCCGTCGTGGCCGCAGGCGTGCATCTTGCCGGGGTTCTGGCTGGCGTGCTCGAAGGTGTTGACCTCGGGCATGGGCAGCGCGTCCATGTCGGCGCGCAGGCCGATGGTGCCCGGGCCGGGGCGTTCGCCGCGGATGATGCCGACCACGCCGGTGCCGCCCAATCCGCGGTCGATCTCGATGCCCCACTCCTGCAGCTTGGCGGCTACCACGTCGGCGGTGCGGAACTCCTCGAACGCCAGTTCGGGGTGGGCGTGGATGTCGCGGCGGATGGCCGCGATGTCGCGCTGCCACGCGACGATCGGTTCCAGGAGATTCATGGAATGGCTCGCAGGGTAGGGGGTGGGAACAAGGGTATCATCAATCAAAATCCTAAAAAATGGAGGCATACATCATGTCGCGTCCCTGGCTCGCCCACTATCCGGAAGGGGTTCCGGCGGAAGTCTCCCTCCAAGGCTACGCGTCGCTCACCGACCTGCTCGACCAGGCCTGCCGCCGCCACGCCGACCGCATCGCGTGCACCTACCTGGGCACCGACATCCGCTATGCCGAAATCGATGCGCACGCGCGCGCCTTCGCCGCGTGGCTGCAGGCGCAGGGCCTGCAGCGCGGCGCGCGCGTGGCGCTGATGATGCCCAACGTGCCGGCCTATCTGGTGGCCATGCTGGGCACGCTGCGCGCGGGGCTGGCGGTGGTCAACGTCAACCCGCTGTACAAGTCCGACGAACTCGAACGCCAGCTACTCGATTGCGGCGCCGAGGCCATCGTCATCTTCGAGAACTTCGCGCACACGCTACAGCACGTGCGCAACCGCGGCGCGCTGCGCCACGTGGTGGTCACCAGTCCCGGCGATCTGCTGGGCGGGCTGAAGGCGCCGCTGGTCAACTTCGCGGCGCGGCACGTCAAGAAGCTGGTCCCGGCCTGGCACATTGACGGCGCGCAGCGCCTGCCGCTGGTGCTGCGGGCGGGCGCCCGTGCCTCCTACACCCCGGTGGCGCTGGGCATGAGCGACCTGGCCGTGCTGCAGTACACCGGCGGCACTACCGGCACGCCCAAGGGCGCCATGCTGTCGCACGGCAACCTCGCGGCCAACGTGCTGCAGATCCAGGCCGTGGCGGGGCCCGCGCTGGGCGACCTGTCCGGCGCGCCGCTTACCATCATCAGTGCGTTGCCGCTCTACCATGTGTTCGCCATGACGGTCTGCGGCCTGTTCGGCATGCATGCCGGCATGCGCAATCTGCTCATCATCAATCCGCGCGACCAGCCCGCGCTGCTGGCGGCGTGGCGCCGCACGCCGGTCAATGTGTTCCCCGGCGTCAACACGCTGTTCAACGCCCTCATCAACAATCCGGAATTCGCCAGGCTGGACTTCTCGGGCCTGCGGCTGACGCTGGGCGGCGGCATGGCCGTGCAGCGCGCCGTGGCCGAGCGCTGGCTGAAGGTGACGGGCCGCCCGCTGATCGAAGGCTACGGCCTGTCCGAAACCTCGCCGGTCGCCACGGTCAATCCCACCAACGCCACGGCCTATACCGGGTCGATCGGTCTGCCCGTGCCGTCCACCGACGTGGCCATCCTGGACGACGCAGGCACGCACCTGCCCGTGGGCGAGCGCGGCGAGGTGGGCATCCGCGGCCCGCAGGTCATGCTGGGCTATTGGCAGCGCCCCGACGAGTCGCAGGCCTGCATGACGGCCGATGGTTTTTTCCGCACCGGCGACATCGGCATCATGGACGAGCAGGGCTACGTGCGCATCGTCGACCGCAAGAAGGACATGATCGCGGTCTCGGGCTTCAAGGTCTATCCGAACGAGGTCGAGGACGTGCTTGCCTCGCATCCGGGGGTGCTGGAATGCGCCGTGGTGGGCGTGCCCGACGGACATTCCGGCGAATCGGTGAAGGCGTATGTGGTCAGGCGCGATGCCTCGCTGACCGAGGCCGAGCTGCTTGACTGGTGCCGCGAGAAGCTGACCGGCTACAAGCGGCCGCGGCACGTGGAGTTCCGCGACGAACTGCCCAAGAGCAACGTCGGCAAGATCCTGCGGCGCGAGTTGCGCGCCGATCCG
>Ga0182743_1002948_pt1 | contig 14187 bp, 16 predicted proteins | sample eDN3rd30CKraftOP_FD_128522 | JGI IMG/M metagenome (GOLD analysis project Ga0182743, IMG submission 128522) | Enriched Organic Plus compost microbial communities from Emeryville, California, USA - eDNA 3rd pass 30_C Kraft OP (version 2) (version 2) ... | reverse complement strand
TCGTTGCCGAACTCCTCGAGCTGCTCGTACGTCAGGTACGACAGGCCCACCGTGGCGCGCTTGGTGCGGTCCTCGCCGACCAGCGGCTGCGGAGCCTGGTTGTGCTGCGACGCGTCGTAGTGAGTGGTGCGCGGATGGCTCTTGGACATGCGTTCCTCCTAGAGAGCTGCGGGACTAGAGAGCGACGGAGACGTCGCCGACGGGGACTTGGACGCAGACCTTGACGGTCTCGTCGGTGTTGGCGCACACCTCGCCGGTGACGACGTGGCGGACGGCGCCGCTGAGTTTCTTGACGGCGCAGGTGTTGCAGACGCCCATGCGGCAGCCGAACTCGGGGGTGAGCCCGGCCGCCTCGGCCTGTTCGAGGATCGTGGCCCCGGAGTTCGCCGCCTCGGTGCCGGTGGTGTCGAACGTGAGGGTTCCGGTGGCGTCCGCGGCGTCCAGGTCGACGCTGGGCACCTTGAAGTACTCCATGCGCAGCTGATCGGACGCGCCGATCTCGGCGTAGGCGTCGCGAACCGTGGCGATCAGGCCCGCCGGGCCGCACACATAGGTGAGGGTGTCGGCTGGGTCGACGCCGAGGTGCTTGAGGTGATCCATCACGAACCGGCCGGCCAGCTCGGCGCCGGGGGCGGGCTCGCGGGTGAAGACGCGGACCAGGGTCAGATGCGGCCCCGCCTCGAGTTGGTCCAGTTCGTCGCTGAACATCTCGTCGGAGCGTGAGCGGGCGTAGTGCAGGAACGTGACGTGCCCGCGGTAGGCACGGTCGCGCAGGGTGCGCAGCATCGACATGACGGGCGTGATGCCCGAGCCGCCGCTGATCAGGACCAGTTCGTCGGGCAGTTCGTCGGGGAGGACGAAGTCGCCCTCGGCCTGCGACAGGTAGACGATGGTGCCCGGCTCCAGCTGGTGGTGCAGGAACTGCGAGACGTAGCCGTCGGGGTGCGCCTTGACCGAGACGGTGAAGCGCCGGCTCTTCGACGCGGCAGAACTGCTCACGGAGAACACGCGCACCTTGCGGGTGCCGTCGACCTCGACGCCGAACTGGACGTGCTGGCCGGGCTTGAAGCCGGTCCAGGCGCCGTTGGCTCGCAGCTCGACGGTGCTGGCGTCGCCGGTCTCGCGGCGGACGCCGATGACGCGGGCGCGGACGGCTTCGGCGGTCGCGAGGGGATGCAGGCGTTCGAGGTAGTGATCGGGGTGATGCGGCGACGTCAGTGCGCGGACCGGTCGGGTGACCAGGGTCTTGCGGATCAGTCCCATATCCATGGCCTCAACGTGTTCGGTGAACATGCGTACACTCAAATAGTGCATGCCTGGAGTGATACTCGCAAGTAACCTGCGACGTGATGGCGCCCACTCAGCACACACGTGTGCACTCAAATAGATCGGAATAGTCTGTTCACATGACCGAGAGCGCAGTCGAGTCGTCCCGCGCCGCCCAGAAGGAGCGGACGCGCCAGGCGATCATGGACGCCGCGCTCCGCCTGTCACAGCAGCGCGGATTCGCCCAGATCAGCCTGCGTCAGGTCACCGCTGAGGCCGGTGTCGTGCCGACCGCGTTCTACCGGCACTTCGACTCCATGGACGAACTGGGCCTGGCGCTCGTGGAGCAGTCGTTCTCGACGCTGCGGCAGATGATCCGCGATGCTCAACGCGATCCGGACACGTTCGCCAACATCATCGACGCCTCGGCCGAGATCCTGGTGCGGGTCGTCAAGCAGAACAAGGAGCACTTCGGATTCGTGGCGCGCGAGCGCGCCAGCGGGTCCGACGCCGTGCGCGAGGCGATCCAGCGCGAGCTCGAGCTGTTCATCGCCGAGCTGTCCGTCGTGCTGGTGCGACTGCCGCACATCGAGTCGTGGTCCAGCGAGGACGTCAAGCTCGTCGCGGGCCTGTTCGTGCGCAACATGGTCTATCGCGCCGAGCAGGTCATCGCGATGCCCGAGGGGCGCACCGACCGCGAAGAGGACATCAAGCGCAAGGCCCGCCGCGAGATGCGCATGATCGTGCTCGGCTTCGCCAACTGGGAGACCGACAGCTGACGCGGGCCGGCCCCCGCCCGCTGGGGCGAGGGCCGGCTCGGCGTACGGTCAGTCGATCACTTCGCTGCCGGCGGCATCAGCACCGTGTCGATCAGGTAGACGGTCGCGTTCTTGGTCTTGACGCCACCGCAGATGACCTGCGCGGCCGCGTCGGAGCCTTCGTTGACGGTGATGCTGTCACCGCTGCCGGAGACCGTGAGCTCCTGGCCCTCGACGGTCTTGTGCGTGCCGTCGATGTCGGCGGGTGCGATCTGACCCGGTACGACGTGGTACGTCAAGACCGACGTGAGCGTCTTGGCGCCTTCGGGGGTGCCGAGTGCCTTGACCGTGTCGGCCGGCAGCTTGGCGAAGGCGTCGTCGACGGGCGCGAAGACCGTGAACTGACCGCCGTTGAGCGTGCTGACCAGGTCGACATCGGAGTTCAGCTTGCCGCTGACGGCCTGCACCAGCGTCTTGAGCAGGGGATTGTTGCTGGCGGCGGTCGCCACGGGGTCCTGGGCCATGCCGTCGACGGAACCGGCCCCGGACGGATTGGCTTTGGCGTAGTCGGCACAGCCCGGTCCGACGAGATCGGCACCGGCGTCCATGGCCGGTGCGCTCGACGACATGTCGTCGGGCGACGTGGTGCCGGAGTCGTCGTCGCTACCGCACCCGGCGGTCAGCAGGGCCAGCGAGGCCACGGCAGCGAGGGTGAGGGTCTTGATCCTGGTGGTGCGCATCTGACTTCTCCTTGGGATGGGGTTCGATGTCTCGCTGCTGGTTCGGCGCGGGGGTGGGTCCGGATGGGTCCGGCGGCTCAGCCGAACGAGAACGTGTAGGCGCGGACGCCTTCGCTGTAGGTCAGGGTCGCGATGTGCCGGTCCTTCGAGCCGGAATAGATCTCGTACAGATTGGGCGTGCCGCTGACGTCGATCGTGCGGCGCTTCTCGCCAGGGATGTCGACCGTCACGGTGCCTTCGCCGGCCAGCACGTGGAACACCTTGCGGGCCGAGAAGCTCAGGCGGCTGGTGCTGCCCTGCTCGGCGGCCTCGGAGTACTCCGTCGTGACGTTCCAGCGCCCGCCCAGGCTGAACGAGTCGTCCGGCTGGTCGGCGTCGAGGCGGTACGTCGCGGATCTGCCGAGCACGACCTGTCGCGGGGTGCCCCGGTAGTTGGAGCCCTGATAGCTGACGTACGTCTCGGGCGTCGTTCCGGCATCGCCGGGCGTCGCGCCGCCGAGCTTGCCGGTGGCCGGCGGAAGGTCGACGCCGGGATCGGCCTGCTTCAGCAGTGTCCGGATCTTCTTCTCGGTCGTCGTGTAGTCGCCTTCGCCGAACTTGATCGACCGGACCGTCCCGTCGGCGTCGATCAGGTACTTCGCCGGCCAGTACCGGTTGCGGTAGTTCGTCCAGGTGCCTAGGTCGTTGTCCTGAGCGACGGGATACGTGATGCCCTCCTTCTTCAGGGCCGACGTCAGGTTGCGGGTGCTCTTCTCGAACGCGAACTCAGGCGAATGGATGCCGATGACCCGCAGGCCGGAATCGCGATAGGTGGCGTCCCACTTCTTCAGGTAGGGCGCGTCGCGCTGGCAGTTGATGCAGGAGTAGGCGAAGAAGTCGATCAGCACGACCTTGCCGCGCAGTTGATCTAGCGAGACCGCCTGCCCGCCGGGGGTGTTCAGCCAGCGTGAGATGCCCTTGATGCTGGGTGCCTGCCCGCACGACTCGAGCACCGAGACGCCGGGCCGGCACTTCGACAGTTCCTGGTTCTCGTCGTTGGCCAAGGGAGTCAGGGCGCCCTGCACGGTCTCGGAGTCCGCGACCTTCTGTTCCAGGCCGCCGGTGTAGTTCGGCAGGGTTCGTTGCAGCGCCGCGGGAGCGTCGAAGGCCAGGGCGACGGCCAGGGCGATCAGGACGACTCCGCTGGCCACCCGGAACGTCCGTGCGCGACGACTGAACGCCCGGATGCGTTCACCGGCACGCGCACCGGCGGCCGCGACGATGAGCAGCGGGAGGGCGGCGCCGATCGCGAACGAGACGGTCAGCACGACGGTACGGATACCGACCTGGCCCGTGGCGCCCGCCACGGTGATCGCCGCGAGCACGGGTCCGGCGCAAGGGACGTACAACGTGCCGAGCCCCAGGCCGAAGAAGAACGCCCCGCTGTCGGAGTTGTTGATGGTCGGCAACCGGTAGAACGGCTTCTCCAGGACGTGGCCGATCGCGGGCACGATCATGCCGAGGCCGACGATCGTGAGGACGACGAGGCCGGCCCAGCGCAGGAAGTCGTCGGGTAGTCCCAGCGCCGAAAGGATCGCGCTGCCGGCCAGCGTGACGACGCTGAAGCTGACGATCAGGCCCGCGATGATCTTCAGGGGTCGAGTCGTCGTACGACGCGATGTCTCCTGCGCGACCAGGGTGCCGCCGGAGCCGCTGGTGGCGGAGGTCTCTCGGGTGTCTCCCGTGCCGGCGAAGAAGATGATCGGCAGCATCGGCAGCACACAGGGCGAGACGCCGGTGATGAGGCCACCGACCAGTCCGATGAGGGCGAGCGTGAGCATGGCGGGGTCCCTAGCGACGAGTACGTGGATTCACGTGTCGTTCGCTGCCGATGGCCCGGCGGATGGGGCCCCGCAGGATCAGGCTGCGGAGGTGTCGCCTTCGCTCGCGATGCCCTGGCTCGCGGCCCACTGGTTCTGGGCGGCGGTCGCGAGCTTGTCGAGTGCGATGTTGAAGATGTCGTCGCCGAGCTGGTCCTCGAGCATCCAGATGATGCCGGGATCGGACTCGAACTCGGCCGACCACTCGACGTAGCAGGTGGTGTCGTGTTGCTGCTCGACCGCGATCGTGGCGCGGTGATCGCTGATCGGGAACGGCGGCTCGGGCATGGAGTACGTCAGGGTGCGGGTCGCATCGTCGCGCGCGCCGACCGTGACCACCAGTTCAGGAGAGGCCTCGGGCCCGCCGGCGTAGATGTTCAATCGCGGATGCCAGAGGGCGAAGTCCTGGGCGAGGGCCCAGACCTGGTCGGCGGGCGCGGCGACGAACGTACGGCGGGAGATACGGGGCACAGAGGGACTCCTTCGAGAATGCTCCCTCCAGTGAACCGCGAGTCGGCGCGTGGCGGCGACTTCACGGGCTGAGGCATTGCTCACGTTCCCCCGGCACCGGGCGTCGCTACGCTGTGATTCCGTCAGCAGGCACTTGTCGTGGGGAAGGACATTCCATGCATCACACCCGTCTGGCGGTGCGCTCCTTGTACGCGCTGGCCGTCGTGGCCGGCCTCGTGTTCCTCCCAGCGGCCGCCACGGCTGCCGGATCGGTGCCGCGGGGCGACAACCTCACGTCGGTGACGGTCGACGACACCGCGGGCGTCATCAACGAGGCCAAGCTGCGCGACGCGCTCGACGGGCTCGACTTCAACGAGCCGACCAAGGTCGCGGTGTACACCCGCGACGGCCAGTACTCGGACAACATCAACACCGAGACGCTGAAGTTCGCCCGCGACCGCCATCCGGAGTGGATCAGTTCCGATCCCGAGGACTACGGCGACTACTGGGCCGATCACTACTTCATCATCACGCTGTCGGTCGAGAGCGACGGCCATGGCCAGATCGGCACCTACTTCGGCGAGGACCGCAAGGTCGGCGACTCGTTGATGGAGTCGATGCACGAGGCCGGATTCCCCGACTTCAAGCAGGCGCGCTGGACCGACGGCGTCATCGCGGTGGCCGAGCGGGGCGCGGCCGTCATGAACCGCCCCTGGTACGAGAAGCCGGCGTTGTGGTGGACCACGGGCATCGGGGGAGCGGCGGTGGCCGGAGGGGTCGGCGTGACGGCCGGTGTCCGGGCCAGCCGGCGGTCGAACTACGCCGACGAGCTCGCGGCGGGTCGCAGCCACCTGGCCAATGTCTCGACCGATCTGGACGAGACCGAGATCTCGGCGCGCACCCTGCCGAGCGGGTCGCGTCACGCAGCCGACCTGGAGCGACGATTCGCCGACTTCATGGAGAAGTACCGCACGAGCTTCACCGAGCAGCAGACGCTCGAGGCAGCGGACAAGAAGCTGCGTTCGTCGTCGGACGGCGTGCAGCGGACCAAGTCGTTCCGGGCCGTCGCCGAGGAACTGGACTTCACCGACGACGCGATCATCCAGGCGGCGGCGCTGTACACGCGATCGGCCACCTGGGAGGAGGCCTGGCGGGCGCAGACCGCTCCCCTCGTCGAGGACCTGGGGAACCTGCCCTCGCTCGTGGCGGAGGCGGCCAGCGGCACGGAGGCGTCCGTGGCCGCGCTGACGTCGTTCGGCCAGTCCGCCCAGGCGCAGATCGACAAGATCGGCACGGACCTGCAGACGCAGGCGATCGACGTCGACACGGCGCTGGATCAACTGGCCGATCTGCGCAAGCAGCTGACCCAGCGGCTCGATGAGTTCGCGACAGCTCAGATCGACGCCTTCGCCAAGTCGTCGGCGGAGAAGGAGCAGATGCGCGAGGAGATGCGTCAGGCGCGGTACGACGAGACGTCACGCCGTCGGCGCAGCGGCCGCGGCTCGATCCTCGACGTCACCAGCCCGGGCGACCTGTTCTGGCGTGTGCAGGCCTACACGGCCGGCTACAACGCCGGGCGCGGCTCGGTCGAGAGCTCGCGGCAGGCGGCGTCGCGCGCCTCGTCGTCCGGTGGGATCTCGCACGGCTACTCCGGGGGAGGCGGCAGCTTCTCCGGTTCGGGTGGTTCCTCGCGCTTCTAGTCAGTGGGAGCTTCAACGTACTTCCATGAGGAGGCGCGATGGATCTGTTGGCGACGGTCGAGGCGGTGGAGCGGTCTGCTGTGGTCGGGCCTGACGGTGACGCGGTCGTCGTCGGTCTGCGGATGGCGGACGGCTGGTCGGTCGGCGTCCGGCTCGCGCCCGGCAGCGAACGCCACTGGGACATACGTCAACTGCTGATCAGTGCGCCGGGTGACGCCGAGGGCATCGGGAGCCAGGCGGTGCGTGATCTGCCGCTGGGGGTGCTCTTGTCAGAAGCGCGTCGGCTCGCCACGCGTGAGGCACGCGCGCTCGAGCGGCCCGCCGTGGATCTGGAATCGGTACTGAAGGATCGCGACGGTCGTCTGGGCACCGACGATCTGGCCCTGGCGGTCGTCGCGTCGGCCTACGCCCGGCTCGTGGCCGAGGGCGATCGTTCGCCGGCTCGTACGCTGGCCGATCGGCACGGTGGTTCGGCCGGCACCTGGACCAATCGGGTCACCGCGGCTCGTCGTCGTGGTTTCCTGACCGCGGTGCCCGCGGGGGCGGCGGGCGGCAGACTCACCGACGCGGCCCGCGAGGCGATCAGCCGCGGGTAGCGGTGTCGTACGCCTCGGCGAACGCCAGCAGGTCGGCGACGAACCGATCGCGCCGGCCCTCCGGCACGACCTCCAGGGCGACCTGGAGTTGCTGCAGCCCCGTCGTCAGGTCCTGGGCGAATCGCGCCGATCCTTCCGTCGTGGCCTCGAGTAGATGGGCGGCCTGGCCCTCGGCCTGGAAGCGTCGCAGGATCCCCGCGTCGAGGGCCGCGTTGACCTGACGGTTCACGGTCGACTGCTCCAGGCCCAGCGCCTCGGCGACCTCCTTGAGGGTGCGTGCTCCGCCGTCGCGGAACAGCCACATCAGCCGCTGTTGCGATACGCCGAGCCCCGAGGCCGCCTCGGCCGCGCGGCGTCCTCGGTCGAGTCCCGCGAGCGCCTTCGCGGCCGAGAACGCCGATGTCTGTTCCAGGTCTGTGACGGGAGTCATGCTCGCCTCGGGTGGCCAGGGGATACGGATGATGTGTAGTCTACACAGGTTGATATGTAGAGTACATATCCATTGATTGATCTGTAGGACACCGTGTGAGTTCGACCCCCGCCGTCAAGACATCGCCCATGCTGATCGTCGGCGTCCTGTGCTTCGGCAGCCTCAGCGGCGCCCTGATGCAGACGTTGGTCATCCCGATCCAGACCGATCTGCCGCATCTGCTCGGCACCGACGCCGGAAGTGCGTCGTGGGCCGTCACGGCGACGCTGCTCGCGGCGGCGGTGACGATGCCCGTGAGCGGCCGGCTCGCGGATCTGTACGGCAAGAAGCGCGTCCTCGTGGTGTCGGCGGCGATCCTGATGCTCGGTTCGTTCGTGGCGGCTCTGGCCAGCACCTTGATGCCCTTCCTGGTGGGACGGGCTCTGCAGGGCATCGCGATGGGATACATCCCGGTGGCGATCAGCATGGTGCGGGAGATCGCGCCGCCGCAGCGTGCCGCAGGAGCGGTCGCGGCGGTCAGTGCGACGCTCGGCGTGGGTGGTGCGATCGGCCTGCCGCTGTCGGCGTGGATCGCCGAGGACTTCTCCTGGCACGGTCTGTTCTGGCTGTCGACGGTGCTCGCGGGCGTGATCCTCGTGCTCACGCTCGTGGCGGTGCCGAACGTGCACGACAGCCATCCGGCCCGCATCGACTATCTCGGCGCCGTCGGGCTGGCGATCGGTCTCAGCGCTGCGCTGATCGGCGTGAGCAAGGGTTCGGACTGGGGCTGGACCAGTGCCGAGACGATCGGCGCGATCGCCGGCGGAGTGCTCGTCCTGCTCATGTGGGGCTGGTACCAGCTGCGCCATCACGACCCGCTGGTCGACCTGCGCACCACGGCCGCCAAGCCCGTGCTGTTCACGAATCTGGCCGCCCTGCTGATCGGCTTCGGCATGATGGCGCAGTCGATCGTCGTGCCGCAGCTGCTGGAGATGCCGGAGGCGACCGGATTCGGCCTCGGCCAGTCGATCCTGCAGGCCGGCCTGTGGATGGCTCCCGGCGGCCTGATGATGATGCTGTTCGCCCCGGTGTCGAGCAGCCTGATCAACTCGGTCGGCGCCCGCGTGACGCTGGTCGTCGGCGCCGTCGTCATCGCGGGCGGGTATGTCGCGGCCCTGGGCCTGATGGGCGCGGCGTGGCAGCTGATGATCGCCTCGCTCATCGCGTCGGCCGGCGTGGGCATCGGCTATGCCGCGATGCCGACCCTGATCTTGGACAACGTGCCGGAGTCCGAGGCCGGATCCGGTGTCGGCGTCAACGCCCTGATGCGCTCGGTCGGCACCACGATCGCGGGCGCCGTGATGGCGGCGATCATGACGAGCCAGACCGTCGACCTGGGTGGCACCGCGATCCCGAGCCAGCACGCGTTCGAGCTGTGCTTCGTGGTCGGTGCCGTGGCCGCGCTCGGCGGCGCACTCATCGCACTGTTGATCCCGCGGCGCGGTACGCCGCTAGTCCTCGCGCAGGACGGCCCGTCGGGTGCGGTACTCGTCGGCGTCGATGTCTCCTGAGGCATAGCGTTCGGCGAGCGTGCGCTCTCCGGCCCTGCGGCCCGCCGTGGTGTCGCGGCGTCGTCGCAGCACGGTCGCGACGGTGATGACGCCGGCGAAGAACAGCAGCCAGAACAAGGGGAACAGGAAGAACGGGAACGGCGGTCCGTCGCCGTCGTAGTTCCAGTTCGTGGCGATCTCGGTCAGTGTGTAGGTGTTCATGGGACCAGCCTGGCGACACGACGCACTCGGCGCGTCCGCTCAGGAGCGTCGATCCGGCTACGCCTCTCGGCGTACGCGGGGCAGGCGCACCGTGACGCGCAGGCCGCCGCCGACCCGGGGGCTGACGGTCAGGGTGCCGTCGTGGGCCTGCGTGATGCTCTTGACGATGGCCAGGCCGAGGCCGACACCGGCCTGATCGCGATGAATGCGTTCGGAGCCGCGCTGGAACGGCTCGGTCAACGTGGCGGCGAGCGCGGCCGAGACGGTGTCGCCGGTGTTCTCGACCGTCAGCGAGACCGAGCCGGTGTCGGCTTCGGTGGTGAGGTGCACCGTTCCGCGCTCGGGCAGATTGTGGACGATCGCGTTGTGCAGCAGGTTCGTCGTCAGCTGCAGCAGCAGTGCCGGTGAGCCCGTGGTCGGCGCGATGACGCCCGAGGTCTCGATCGTCACGCCGTTCTGCTCCGCGAGCGGCCACAGGGTCTCGACGGCCTGTTCGGCCAGTAGCGACAGGTCGACCGGTTCGCGCGTGAACGTTCGCTGATCGGCACGGCTGAGCACGAGCAGGGCCTCGGTGAGGGTGATGGCCCGGGTGTTGACGGTGCGCAGCCGTTCGAGCAGTTCGCCGCGATCGTGATGCGGATCCTGTCCGGCGACGTCGAGCAGCGTCTGGGTCACGGCCAGTGGTGTGCGCAGTTCGTGGGAGGCGTTCGCGGCGAACCGCTGCTGCTCGGCGACCTGTGCCTCGAGACGCGCGAGCATCGCGTCGAAGCTGTCGGCGAGTTCGCGGAACTCGTCCTGGCTGCCCTCCAGCTCGATGCGGTGCGAGAGCGATCCGCCCGCCGCCTTGCGGGTGGCGTTCGTGATGCGGGCCAGGGGCGCCAACATCCGCCCGGCCAGGAACCAGCCGCCGACCAGCGCGAACACCAGCAGCGCCGCCAGGGCCTGCATCGCCCGGGGCGTGAACGCGTCGAGCAGATCAGAGCGCGTGGGGGAGAAGCCGCCGGGATTGAAGCCGGAGCGCTCGGGCACATAGCGCAGCAGGAAGACCCAGACGGTGGCCAACAGGAGCGCGCCGGCGATCATCAGGAATCCGGCGTAGCTGAGCGTGAGCTTGAGGCGGACACTCAGGCCCGGCGGTCTCCTACTGCTCATCGTCCACCGGTTCGATGCGATAGCCGACGCCGGGCACCGTGGCGATCAGCCAGGGTTCGCCGAGCCGCTTGCGCAGGGCCGAGACGGTGATGCGCACGGCGTTGGTGAACGGATCGGCGTTCTCGTCCCAGGCGCGTTCGAGCAGCTCCTCGGCGCTGACCACGCCGCCCTCGGCGGCCACGAGTACCTCGAGCACGGCGAACTGCTTGCGGGTCAGCGGTACGTACCGGTCGTCGCGGTAGACCTCGCGGCGGAACGGATCCAGGCGCAACCCCGCGAGTTCGCGCACGGGTGGGCGGTGATGCGCCCGCCGGCGGTCGAGCGCGCGGAGCCTGAGCACGAGTTCGCGCAGGTCGAACGGTTTGGTGAGGTAGTCGTCGGCGCCCAGCTCGAATCCCGAGGCCTTGTCGTCGAGCCGGTCGGCGGCGGTCAGCATCAGGATCGGCAAGCCGCTGCCGGAGGCGACGATGCGCTGCGCGATCTCGTCGCCGGACAGGCCGGGCACATCGCGGTCCAGGACCGCGATGTCGTACGTGTTGACGTCGAGCATCTCCAGTGCGGTGTCGCCGTCACCGGCGATGTCGGAAGCGATGGCCTCCAGGCGCAGACCGTCTCGGATGGCCTCGGCCATGAAGGGCTCGTCCTCGACGATCAGCACACGCACACCCCCGATGCTAGGGAACCACGCATATGGCGGACATATCGAAATCCGGATACGCCCTGACAACGCGGTGCCGCGTTTGCTAGTTGGATGGCTTCTCATCACACCACTCATCCGGCCGATCGGCGCGTTCCGACGTCGGTCATCGCCGCCCTCGTCGTCGCCATCGCCGCCCTGCTCATGCTGTTCCTGTCGCAGGCGTTCGCCGTCTCGACGCCGGCGACCTCGATGGGCGTCGCCGCCCCTCGTGAACCCCAGGGGGTAGGCGACGACCCTTCCCGCGTGCCCGACGGGACGACGGTCTTCGACGACGTTCCGGCTGTGACGAAGCTCGATCCCAGACTGCTCGCGGCCCTCCGTGACGCGGCCACCGATGCGCGGCGCGAGGGCATCACGTTCACGGTCAACAGCGGCTGGCGGTCTCGGGAGTATCAGGACAAGCTGCTGCGCGAGGCCGTCTCGCAGTACGGCTCGAAGGCCGAGGCGGCCCGTTGGGTCGCGACGGCGGACACCTCGCCGCACGTGTCGGGCGATGCCGTCGACATCGGCTCGCTCGATGCGACGATCTGGCTGTCGCAGCACGGCGCCGCTTACGGGCTCTGCCAGATCTATGCCAATGAGCGCTGGCACTACGAGCTGCGGCCGCAAGCGGTCGGCCACGGCTGCCCGCAGATGTACGCCGACCCGACGCGGGACCCGCGGATGGCACACTGACGTGATGGCTGCGAAGAAGATCGATCCCAGGATCCTGACGGTGCTGGTCGTCCTCCAGGCCGTCCTCGGCGCCCTCACGGTGCGCGACGTCTCGACGCGCAGTGCTGCCGAGGTGCGTGGGCCGAAGCTGCTCTGGAAGGTGTGGGGCGGCACCAACACGCTCGGCTCGGTGCTCTACTGGACGATCGGGCGTCGTCGCCCGGCGCCGATCACGTCAGGTCAGTGAGGCTGATCGCCGGGTCCGCCAGGCGACCGGGGTCGATGCGCTGACCGATCGTGGCGCGTAGGTCGTCCGAGACGTCCCAGATGTTGACGTTCATGGCGGCCGTGACGATGCCGTCGCTCAGCCAGAAGGCGATGAACTCGCCGGTGGACTGATCGCCGCGGATCACCACGTCGTCGTCCGCGCTGCCGTGGCCGACGTACTCCATGCCGAGGTCGAACTGGTCGGTGTAGAAGTAGGGCTGCCAGTCGTAGCGGTCGTCGCCGCCCAGCAGCACCCGGCCGGCGAGCTTGCCCTGCCGGATCGCGTTGTCCCAATGCTCGACCCGCAGGGGAGCGCCGGCTCCGGCGTGGCGTGCGTTGGCGGCGTCGCCGATCGCCAGGATGTGCGGGTCGGAGCTGCGGAGCTGATCGTCGACCATGATGCCGTGGTCGACGTCGAGACCGGCTGCCTCGGCGAGCTGGGTGTTGGGTGCGGCGCCGATGCCGACCAGGACGAGGTCGGCATCCACGACCGAGCCGTCGACGCGGACGCCCGTGACCTTGCCGTCGGCGCCTTTGAGGCCCTCGACCTGCGCGCCGGTGCGCAGATCCACCCCGTTGCGGCGGTGAAGTTCGGCGAAGTAGCCGCCGAGGCTCGGTCCCATCGCGGCCAACAACGGCACGTCGGTGTATTCGAGCACCGTGACCTCGAGGCCGGCCTGCCGGGCCGCTGCCGCGGCCTCGAGGCCGATCCACCCGGCGCCGATCACCACGAGGTGCCGCGAGGTACCGAACGACTCGCGCAGCGCGAGGCTGTCGGCCATGGTGCGAAGCGTGTGCACGCCCGCCAGATCCGTGCCCGGCATCGCGGGCACGCGGGGTGTGGCGCCGGTGGCGATCACCAGGTCGGCGTAGGGGATCTCGGTGCCCGAGGCGAGGACGACGTGCTGTCGATCGTGGTCGATGCGGGTCGCGGCGTCGTCGAGCCGCAGGTCGATGTGGTGTTCGGCGTACCAGTCGGCGTCGTGCACGTAGGCGCTGGAGGCGTCCTTGTTGCCGGCGAGCACGTCCTTCGACAGTGGTGGGCGTTCGTACGGCAGTTCACCTTCGTTGCCGATCAGGGTCAGTTGGCCGGTGTACCCGCCGTCGCGCAGGGTGCTGAGCGTGTGGGCGGCGGCGAGGCCGGCGCCGATCACGACGATTCCGGCTTGATCGGATGCGTTCTGAGTCATCGGCTGTTCCGTTCGTTGATGGCGGCGAAGAACTCGGCGCGCGTCGCCGGCAGGTCGCGGATGGCTCCGGTCAGCGACGACGTGCGCGTCACCGTGCCGTCCACGTTAGCTCCGCGCAGACTCATGCAACTGTGGGCGGCTTCGACCACGACGCCGACGCCCTTCGGTGCCAGCTGCTGGTCGAGCCAGTCGGTGACCTGCTTGGTGAGGCGTTCTTGGACTTGTGGGCGCTTGGCGAACATCTCGACGACGCGCGCGAACTTCGACAGGCCGAGGATCCGGTCGGCCGGCAGGTAGCCGACGTGGGCGACGCCGGTGAACGGCAGCAGGTGATGCTCGCAGACCGAGCGCACCGGAATGTTGGCGACGACCACCATCTCGTCGTAGTGCTCGTCGTTGTCGAACGTGGTCATCTCGAACTCGCGCGGCGTGAACATCTCGGCATAGGCCGCTGCCATCCGCCGTGGGCTCAGCCGGGTGCCGGGCGTGTCGCATTCGACCCCGAGCGTGCGCAGGAACACCCGCGCTGCCTCCTCGGCCGCGTCGAGGTCGGCCAGGTGCGCCGTCTCTAAAGTGCTCACATCTGTACGTTAGAAGGCTGGTGTCGCCTTCGTCAAGGCGGGGTCTTGGTCGATGAGGCCTCCAGACAGAATGTCTGACATGACAGCCGACAC
>Ga0182743_1002947_pt1 | contig 14195 bp, 10 predicted proteins | sample eDN3rd30CKraftOP_FD_128522 | JGI IMG/M metagenome (GOLD analysis project Ga0182743, IMG submission 128522) | Enriched Organic Plus compost microbial communities from Emeryville, California, USA - eDNA 3rd pass 30_C Kraft OP (version 2) (version 2) ... | reverse complement strand
TCCAGAACCGGCCCCAGCTCCTGCGGCCGAACCTATTGCGCCGGTCGCAGCGCCGTAAGTTGCAGCAGCAACGATGATGGCAATGGCAATTGCAGCTCCGGTACCAATGCCCGAACTGCTGTACTCCCAGCTGTCATGCACCTCCTGCACCCGCCGCCAATCCACATCCCCCCGCGCCTCGGCCTCTTTCAGCCAAGCCAGATTCGGATCGGCCTGCACCATGGCGTCGATGGTCTGCCCGACGCTCTGCTGGTCGATGTGCTTGATGTCGATCTTCAGGCCTTCCACGGCCTTGATCGCCAGTTCACCCTGGGCGATCAGTTGGCTCTGGCGCAGGGTCTCGTGGGTCTGGCCCTTGCCCTTGGCGGACTGCCAGGCCAGGTCGCTCTTGCTCTTCTCATGGCTTTCCTGGTGCAGGTCCTTGACCGCTTCGAAGGTCACGCGGCCGCCACTGAGGATGGCGATGTCGTTGCCGCTTTCCAGCCTGGCGGCCTGGTACTTCTGGTCGCCGCCGCTGAGCAGGGTGATGTCGCCGCCGGCGCTGACCTGGCTGCCCACGGCCGTTACGTCAGTGATTTCGTCGCGCTTGAAGCTCTTGCTGCCGAGGCTGCCCTTCTTCTGCTTCTGGTACAGCGAGTGTTCGCTGTCATGACCGGCCAGCAGCTGCAGCTTGTCGCCAGCCACCAGGAAGGCTTCCTTGCCGGCGCCGACCTGGCTCGCTTCGAGGGTCAGGTTCTGGCCAGCGCTGAGGGTGACGTCGCCGGCGGCGTTCAGGGTGGTGCCGCGCTGGCTGACGCGGCTGTCTTCGCTGTCGACCTTCTTGCCGCTGCGCCGGTAGTGGTATTCGCGGCTGCTCTGTTCCTGCGCGGCGCCCAGCAGCAGGTTGCCGGCGGCGGCCAGGTTGGCGTCGCCGCCGGCTTCCAGGTGGCTGGCCAGCACGCCGATATCGCGGCCGGCGCTGATCTGCAGGTCACCACCGGCCTGGACGCCGGCGGCGTGCTGGCGGACCTCGGTCTGTTCCCAGCTATGACGCTTGTCCTGGCGGGCGTTGCTGTCGACGGACTCGACGGCGCCGATCAGCACATCGCGCCCGGCCTGCAGTTGGATGTCGCCCTTGGCCTGCAGCTGGCCACCCAGGTTGAGCAGGTCGCGCCCGCTGCTGATCGACAGGTCGCCGCCGGCCTCGATGCGCGCGGCGCTGTCGAGCAGGCTGGTCTGCAGGCTGGCGCCCCTGGCCCTGCACCTGGGTCAGGGTCCGTTCGTTGACGACATCCCCGGTCAGCGCAGCGAGGCTGACATCGCGCCCGCTGATGATGCCGCCGGCGGCGTTACGGATGCTTTGCGTGGCCAGCAGTTGCAGGTGCCGGTTGCTTTCCACCAGGCCGCTGTTGCCGATGTTGGCGGCAGTGGCGCCGAGGTCGTTGCTGGCGCGCAGGGTGCCGGCGTTGTTCAGTTCGCCGCCGCTGATCAGCGCCAGGTCCTGCCCCTGGATCAGCGCGCCGTTGGGTGCCAGACGATGCTCGGCCTGAGCCAGGTAGAGCACCGGCACCAGCACCTTGCGACCGTTCACCTCGGCCTCTTCCAGCCAGACGATGTCGTGGGTCAGCGCCGCCACCTGCTCGGCGCTCAGGGCCACGCCGAGGCTGAGGCCCAGGCGCTCCTTGTAGCCGATGGCGTTGTCCATCAGGTACCTGAACAGCGCTTCGTCGCTGGACAGCCCGGCGATGAAACGCTGGCCGGTGCGCGCCACCAGCGCCTGGCGGATCAGCCGCTGCTCGTAGAGGCCGTCGCCCAGGCGCTGCTGCGCCTGGGCCGGGTCGTAGCCCAGCTGGGCCAGCAGGTAGTCGGAGCCGAGGAACTGCTTGAGCCCGGCCAGCGCCGGGTTGGTTTCGATCAGGTAGGGGTGGCCGCTGTCCGGGGCATTGAGCCGGAACAGGCCATGCTCGCCCTGGGGCAGGCGGAAGCCCGGCAGGGTGATGGGGTTGACCGCCTGCTGGGCGAGGTCTGGCGGCAACTGTGGGTTGAGCACCGCGACCAGGGGTTGCGACTGGCCGTCGACCTGAACGGCCTCGATCCGCGCCACCCCACCGTCGTAGGCAATGCCGGGGTGGATGACGCCATTGTCCAGGCGCTCGCCGGCGCTGATCTGCACCGCGCCGGCCGCCTGGATGACGGCATTGGCGGAGGTGGCGCCGCCCGGCCGGTACTCCCAGACATCGCTGAGGAAGCCGAGGTCGTACAGCGCCGACGGCAGTTCCAGCAGGTTGTCCGGGTCGTAGTGGTTGGCCTGGTAGTCCGGCACGTGCATCGGCCGGTGGAGGTTGCCATTGGCGTCGCGGTAGACGTGCAGAAGCAGACCGTTGGCCAGTTCGGTGGGGGTCACCGTGCCCTGGTTGAGCCCGCCGATGAGGTTGTCCCAGTAGCTGAACACCGAGGGATCGGCATTGTTCGCCAGGTTGTAGGGCAGGACGTAATGGCCGACGAAGCGTTCGACGGTGCCGTCGGTGACCCTGCCGCTGTTGAATATCCGCGTGCGGATGCTCTCGCCACCGCTGATGCCCTGGTTGACGAAGCTGCCGGCGCTGATGGCGATGTCGCCACCGGCGGCCAGGGTGCTCGCGGTGTTCTCGAAGTCCTGCGCATCCACCCGCAGGTTGCCGCCGGCCTGGATGAAAGCGGCCGGGGATGCCTCCTGCACCTCGCTGGCATAGACCTCTCGGGCGATGTAGTCGACGTTGTAGTGGTCGCCGGAGCAGTCGTAGCAGCGAACGATGATTTCCCCGGAGATCAGCTTCTGCCCGAGGCGGAAGCTGTCCTGGGTGTTCTTCAGGCTGTCGCTGGCGATCGCCAGGTCGCCCTGCGCCTCCAGGGTGGCCGAACGGTTCTCCACCACACGGGCACGCCCTTGCCGGTCGTCCGCGGCGATGTCCAGGGCGCCCAGGCTGTAGACGTCGGCGTAGCGGTTGACGAAGCGCTCCACGCGCAGCGCCATGTCGCCGCCGCTGAACAGCAGGCCGTTTTCATTGAGCAGGTCCGCGCTCTCGATCCGCAGGTCGGCGGCGCTGCCCAGGGTGCCGGTGTTGTTCAGGCTGGCCGCGCGGGCCAGCAGGTCGCCGGCCGCGGTGATGCGACCGGCGTTGTCCAGGCTGCCGCCAATGCTGATGCGGGTGGCACCACCGCCGATGATGCTGGCGCTGCTATCGAGGGCAAGGCTGGCGGCATCGAGGCCGAGCTCGCCCAGGCTGCTCAGTTGGCCGCTGCCGCTGTAGCGTCCACCCAGGTTCAGCGCCAGGTCGCCGTCGCTGGCGATCAGGCCAGCGTTACGCCAGTCGCCGCCCGTGCCGCGCAGGGCCTGGCTGGCCAGTAGACGTCCCTCGGCCGCTTGTTCCAGTTGGCCGATATCCAGGCTCAGTTCGCGCGCCTGCAGGCTGCTGCGGTTACTCCAACTGGCCGCGCTCAGGCTCAGCGCGGCGTTGGTGACGAAGCTGCCACCCGCAAGGCCCAGTTGCGCCAGATCGATGCCGAACCCGCCATTGCCCAGGTGACGCACGCTGCCGCCGTCGTTGCGCAGATCGCCACTGGCGAGCAGCAGGTCGGCAGCGGCGCTTTCCAGCAGGCCTTCGCGGTTGTCCAGCAGGCCGCCGATGCTCAGGCGCGTGGCGCCCTGCTGGCCGAGGGCGCGCACGCGGCCCTGTGCGTTGGACAGGCCGGCGGCGGTGAGAGTGAGCTGGTTGCCGGCCTCGATCAGGCCGTGGGTGTTGTCCAGCGCGCCGCGCAGGCTGAAGTCGATGTCCCGGGCGCCAATCTGGCCGCCGTGGTTGAGGAAGTCGCCGGCATACAGGGCCAGGGCCTGGCTGGCGAAGAGGCCGCCGGCGCGGTTGTCGAAGCCGGCGCTGTTCACCCAGGCGTCGCCGTGGGTGGCCGCCAGGTGCCCATCGCTGTTGGCGATGCTGTCGGCGTCGAGCAGCAGCGCGGCGCCCTGGGCGATGCCGGCGCGGTTGTCGAAGTGCCCGGTGGCCAGTTGCAGCAAGCCCCCGGCGCCGCTGAGGATGCCGCCGGTGGAGTTGTCCAGGTTGGCGGTACGCACCCGCACGCCTTGGCCTTCCAGGCGCCCGCCGCGGTTATCCAGGTTGGCGCCGAGGTCCAGCGCCAGTTCGGTCTCGGCGTACAGTTGGCCGCCGCGGTTGTCGAGGCTGTCGCCCTGCAGCTCGACGGCCCGGGCCGTGATGCCGCCCTGCTGGTTGTTCAGGCTGCCGACGCGTCCCGTGAGCCCGCCTTGGCTGCTCAGCAGGCCCTGCTCGCGGTTGTCCAGGCTGGCCAGGTCCAGGCGCAGGCTCTGTTCGGCGGCGAACAGGCCGAGGCGGTTGTCCAGGGTGCCGCCGCTGATATGGATGTGCTGGCCGCCGATCTGGCCGTTGCGGTTGTCGAGCACGGCGGCGCGGGCCTGCAGCTGGCGCGTGGCGATCAGGCTGCCGCTGTTGCGCAGGTTCTGCGCGTCGATCGCCACGTCGCCGCGGGCGTTGCGGCTGTTGTCGACGTTGACGCCAGCCTCGATCACGCCGTCGTTGCTGAGCTGGCTCGCCTTCAGTTCGATGGACGAGCCCGCCGCCAGGCTCTGCGCATTGCTCAGCGCCCCGCTGGCCTGCACGCTGGCGCTGCCCCCGGCATAGGCCGGGCCGTTCAGCGCCACGTCCTGCCCTTTCAGCGCCAGGTCCCCGCTGGCCGAAGCCTGGGCCAATTCCAGCTTGCCGTTGGCATCGATGCGGATGTCACCGGCGCTGGCCGCCATGTTGCCGGCCAGCTTCACGCCCACGCCCTGTTCGGTGCCGACCAGGCGGATGGTGTTGGCGTACATGCCGCCGAGGGCGGAACTGTCGATGGCCAGTTGCGGCTTGGCGCTGCCGTCGTCGGGCTTGGCGGTGGCGGCCAGGGTTTGCGCGTCCACCGTGTTGCGCCCGGCCACCACGGTGAGCTGCCTGGCGTACAGGTCGGCGTTGAGCTTGGCGCTGCGGGTGATCAGCTCGAACTGGTCGAGGTTGCTGGCATTGAGCCCGGCGCCTTCGATGGCGATTTCGCCGCCGTCGACGTCGTAGCCCTGCAGGCGCTCGCCGGCCAGGATCGGCTTGCCGGTGGTGAGGGTGGCGCGCGGGGTGTTGATGAAGCCGCAGCCGTTGCAGGTGATGCCGTGGGGGTTGGCGACGATGACGTGGGCGCCCTGCCCGGCCACTTCGGTGTAGCCCTTGAGCTGCGAGGGATTGGCCCCGGTGACTTCGTTGAGGATCTTCTGCGCCGCCAGGCCCTTGAGGTTGGGGTTGCCGAGGATGATCCCGCCCAGCTGGGTGCCCTGGGTCTTGCCGGTGGCGTTGTTGAGGATCAGCCCCTGCTGGCCAACGCCGTAGTCGCTGAATTTATTGTGCGAGAGACCGCTGCCGTTGGGCGTGGCGATGTTGACGATGGGCACGCCGTTGCCCGCCGCGCCGATCTGCGTGTTGCCGCCGGCGGCCGCATCCACCGCCAACTGGGCGGCGGCCGTGACTATGGGGTTGAGGAATAGCAGGCCGGCCAGGGCGCTGGCGATGGCCTGGTGGAGGGGGCGGCGGATGTCCATATCGAGGGGCTCGCGCGGGGTAATCGTTGACCCGGCGGACTCTATTCCCCTACTCAGCGTGAGGCCTTGAGGGATTCCAGCCCCCTTGCGTAAGCCTTTTCCGAATCAAGCCGCCTGGCGGAACTCCCCGCCCCCAGGTGCGCCAGGGCGCACTTCGCACGCGGCTGTGGCGATGGGTATCGCTTCGCTCAACCCATCCTACGGGGCTGCTCCACAGAACGGACCAATCGCCGACAGGACAGACCAGCCACTGCTATCCGTATGAAGCGAGGTACCTGGCCCCCCACAGAACGGCCAGGGTGCCTGGCCAATAGAGGGCGACGCCCAGAACGCACAGACCTGCAAAGGTCAACGAAGGATGCCTTCGGCCATATGACGTGCGTGCGAGTTTCCAATCAGCAGCTGTATAGGCCAGGACAAAAACGGGGAGCGCGTAAACGCCCATGGACCAGTAAGCGCCGCCGACGTCATGGATATATCCCATGTAGAAGGTCGAGCTGAAATACCAGAAGGCCGCCCAGATGGCAGTGAAGGCAACCGTCCTGACAAGCACCATCCGACTGCTCCAAATCGTCCTGAATATCGCCCGACACTACGCCCTCTCCATGTCATGGCGCCAGCAGGCACCCTGGAGCACATCCTGATGCTCGCCAGCATCGGCCCCGTTTTCTGCTTTGAATGTCCGCTTTCGGCCAAAACCGACGCTTGCAGTAAACAACAGACAAGTACATGGCAGTTCCAGGCTCGGCTAGGAGCAATCGCAGTCTCACCCATCCTGGCCACCGCCTCGATTCACGCCTACCATACGCCCCATCCCGTATTACCGCGGCTGCTGAACCCGGTATTCACGAGGATATGACCATGGAAAGAACTCGCGCCTGGAGACGCTCGCAGGCCCGTAGACATGCCTCCCAAAAGGCGTTTCATCCGCCGCGGCCCCGGCCGGAAAAGAACTGGAAGCTGTTATACACCCGTGCCGACAAGCTGTTCAGGGCACGCCAACTTGGCTTGGGTTATCCCATCCGCACTGTCCGACAACTGCTGGATCAAGAGTGACCAACCTCCTTTTCATCTGCAGCCGAAATCAATGGCGCAGCCCTACCGCGGAAGCTATCTGGCGCCGCCGACCTGGCTTCGATGCCCGTTCGGCAGGCACCAGCCCGAACGCCCGCAAACCCGTCGGCCCAGCGGATATCCGTTGGGCCGATGTGATCTTCGTGATGGAGCGCAAGCACCTGAATCGTCTGCGGGCGGAATATGCCCGTCTGCTTGAACACAAGCGGCTTCACGTTCTGGATATTCCCGATGACTACCGCTTCATGGATCCTGAACTGGTGGACATGCTCGACGATATGGTGACGTCCTGCCTTGCCGTCTGAGGCGCGCACAAAACGAATAGGCGGACTACCCCATGTACACCCTCCTCGACTTCAAGGAAGAAGCCCTCGCCGAGTACCTGAACTCGGCGCTGCGCAGGCATGGGCTGGACTCTTATGTCTTCAACACCGGTGTCAGCCCGGAGGGTGAGGCGATGTTTTCCATTGTCTGCCTGAATGCGAGCGAGCTTGGGCAGGCGCGGCATTTGATCTATAGCAGCCAGCAGCTTCTCCGGGACATTCATCCGGAGGCGGCGCGGGAGTTGGTGGAGATACGTCGGCGGAACCGGCAGCTTTTCCTGAGGCTGGTTACGTCCAGGCCGGCCTTTGTGGTGTCGGCTTTGGCCATGACGGCGGCTGTGTTGGGCTACCTCTTCGGCCTGTGATGCGGGCTGCGGATTCACCTGAAATTTCCCACCCACATTCTCCCTTGTGGGCCTACAAAGGCCGTCGCTAGATTCGCTCCCTGTCACGGTCAATCCCGTGGCCGGGTGTCGCAGCCCGTCGGATGAATTGCGTGCACGAAGCGCCTCGGCACCTGCAAAGGCGCTTTTTCTTGCCTGCTGCATCGTGCAGTCATGGCGGGTCGTGCGGGGCAGGCCCCGAAGCCTGGCCGGTTCTTTGCGCGTTTCGTCCCGGTACTGCGACCCCCGCACGATCCGCCGCCCCTCTTTCCGGGCTGGCGGTTTCTCCCTCCCAGAAGGAGCAACGGAAATGCACTGTCGCTTACATCTTGCTGTGTTCACCTTGCCGTCCCCCCTGCCCTGCGCCCTCGCCCTGGAGGTGTGCCATGGCTGATCCGAAACTGGTGCCGCTGCACCATCAGTCCTTCGAGGATGTTCTGTTCGTGAATGCCGGCGCGCCCGCGGCGCATCTGTACGATGCCGCCGCGCGCCGCCTGGCGGCGCTGGAGGACCTGTTGCACGTGCTGGAATGCCACGATGGCGACGACGTGCTGGTGCAGGAAACCTCGCGGTTGGCTTCGGCGCTGGTGCCGCTGGCCGGCGAGGCGCGGCACCTGTACGAGCTGGCCCAGCAACGGGCCGAGCGTAGCGGCGGCTGATCGCGCCGCCTGGATGGCCGAAGGCCGGGGCCTGTGCTTCCTTGTGGAGGCGCGGGCTCCGGCCTTCGGCTTTGATGGGCAATGGGTAGCCGGGTCAGTTCGCTCCGGTGGCGCTCACCAGCCGCTGCTCCACCCGCACCCCCGGCATCATCTGCCGCAGGCCCTCGGCCAGGCGCTCGCCGGCTTCGTGCAGGGCCTCCAGCGGCATGGCCGGCAGGCTTTCGAGGATGAACCACATCTGCCGGGCCTCGGCGTCCAGGCGCGTGCGCACGCCCTGGCGCCAGTTCCAGCGGCGGCAGGTGGCGCCCAGGTCGTCACGCCAGATGACTTCGCCGGGCAGCGGCGGGTCGTTGGCTGGCTGGCCTTCCTTGAAGGTGTCGAACGGCTCGCTGCCGTCGGCGATGGCCAGCCGCGGCGTGCCGACGTAGGCGGCCAGGTTCTCGCCGCCCACCGGCAGCGCGTACTGGATGCTGATGGCGTTGTAGAGGTCCACCAGCGGGTCGATGCTCGGCAGGCTGCCGTCGCGCAGCACGCGCTTGCGCAGGGCTTCCACCGAGCAGGGGGTGCGCTGGGGCTTGGCGCCGAAGCCACGGAACACCTCGGCCCAGGCGGCGATGTGCGCCTCGGCCCAGGCCGGGCCGCCGTCGAGCAGCACCCGGCAGGCGTGCTCCACGGCCTGGCCGGCCACCTCCGGGCGCAGGATGGGCGCGGCCTCGACCGTCAGGCTCAGGGCGCGGAAGCCGGGGGCCAGGCGGGCGACCTCAGGGTCGATCAGGGGCAGTACGGGTTGCATCGAGGCGTCTCTCTATCGGCGGTCGGAGGGGCTGGCGCGGGCTATTTCTAGCACCGCGGCGGGGCGCACTCCAGATCGACTCCGATGATTTCAGCGAATGCGCGATCAGTTTTCCTAATACATCCCGCGTGGTTCGTCCGGCTGGCATCGCTGCGGCATGCAGACAGCCAGAAGCGACAGCCCCCTTCCCGCCGAGCTGGCCGTTCGGACAAGATAGGCACGCCCCGCTGGGGCGCTTTCGCGTGTCCCCTTCCCTTTTCTGCCGGTGCCCCATGCAACCTCGCGATCTCGTCGCCTACCTGTATCTCGCTGTGGCCTGGGGCCTGTCGTTCCTGGTGCTGCTCAAGGCGATAGCCGGCTTCGGCTGGGTGGGCGCGGTGAGCTTCCGCGCGCTGATCGCCAGCCTCACCCTGCTGGCGGCGGCGCGGCTGAGCGGCCGGGTACTGAACTTCCGCGGCCTGTGGCGGCCGCTGTGCGTGCTGGGCGCCACCACGGTGGCCGGCCAGTTGATCGGCATGACCTTCGCCACGCCGCTGATCGGCACCGCCATGGCGGCGATCTTCGTGGCGGCCATCCCGCTGTTCTCCATGGTCATCGGCCGCCTCTGGGGGCTGGAGCGCATCACCCTGGCCGGGGCCTTCGGGCTGGCCCTGGGGCTGCTGGGCATGCTCCTGCTGGTGGGCTTCCCGGCGGTGCCGGTGACGCCGTCCTTCATGCTCGGCTGCGCGGCCTCGATCTTCGGCGGCGTGTGCGCGGCCTTCGGCAGCAACTACGCGGCGCTGCGCCTGCGCACGGCCGGCCCCTGGGAGGTGACCTGTGGCGCCTTCCTGGTGGGCGGGCTGCTGACCCTGCCGCTGCTGTACTGGGTGCCGCCGCCGGGCGTGCCCTCGGCGCTGGACGTGCTCTACCTGCTGCTGTGCGGCTGCATGATGAGCGCCTTCAACTACGTGGTGTACTTCCACCTGGTCGCCCGCATCGGCGCCACCCGCACCATCAGCGTGGAGTTCGTGGTGACGGTGGTGGCGGTGCTGGTGGGGGCGCTGTGGCTGCACGAGCCGCTGTCGCTGGTGCAGGGGCTGGGGACGCTGATCATTCTGGCGGGGTGTGCGTTGGTGTTGGGGCTGGTGCCTGGGGTGAGGCGGCGGGGGGTGGTTTGAGGTTGGGGCTTTGAGCTTTGGGCTTTGAGCTTTGGGCTTTGAGCTTTGGGCTTTGAGCTTTGGGCTTTGAGCTTCGGGCTTCGGGCTTTTGTAGGAACGAGCTTGCTCGCGAACAGAGTTACCCGGTAGCTGTGGTGCTTCGGATTGACTCCGTACCCTCTCCCCAGCCCTCTCCCTGAAGGGAGAGGGAGCTAGTCCGTGCCGAGAGAGGGAATGGTTTCAGCCGGAAACCTTCGGTGTTGCCGGCTGACTCCAGAACATCCAAACACACCGAACGGTCCCCTCTCCCTTCAGGGAGAGGGTTAGGGAGAGGGCGCTCTTCAGGGCCCACACCATGCCCAATTCGGAGCCCTGTTCGCGAGCAAGCTCGCTCCTACAAAAAACAAAAAGCTCCCCGCCTCAGGACAAACTACGTACCCCCTCCCCCGTCGACGCCACGCCCCTGTCCACCTCTTCCATCTCCAGATACGCCGTCTCGCGCATCACCAACGAACAAACCGCCACCAGCGCCATCGCCGCTGCGCCATACAGCGCCACGTAGACCGGCTGGTGACCACTGGCGATAAGGATCGCGGTAGCCGCGCTGGAAGCAGTCCCACCACCCAGTGCAGCCCCCAACTGGTAGCTGGCGGAAATACCGGAGTAGCGCATCCGCCGCGGGAACTGTTCGGCGAGGAAGGCCGGGATCGGGCCCTGGGTCGCGCCCATGAAGAAGCCCACGGCCAGGTAGGCCAGCAGGGCCAGCGCCAGGTGGTGGGTGCCCAGCAGCGGGAAGAAGGCGAACAGCCCCAGGGCCATGATGGCCGCGCCGAAGATCATCACCGTGCGGCGGCCGTAGCGGTCGGACAGGTGGCCGAAGAACGGTGCCGAGATGACGATGGCGATGGACAGCGCGAAGTCGAACAGCAAGGCCTGGCTGCTGCTGTAGCCGATGTCGGTGGCGTAGGCGAGGAAGAAGGTGCTGATGTAGGCCACGGTGATGTAGCCGAAGGCGATGCCGGTGCACAGCAGCAGTTCGCGCGGGTGCTGGCGCAGGGCTTCGAGCAACGGCATGCGGGCCTTGGGCTGCGCCTTGGCCGGTTGCGCCGGCGCCGGGTTCTGCAGGCGCGCGTAGAGGCCGACCAGCACCAGCACGCCGCCGAGCCAGAACGGGATGCGCCAGGCGATGCCGCCCAGGTCGTCGTCGAAGGCCAGGCTGACCAGGGCGAACACCGCGGAGCCGAAGATGCCGCCGATGCCGATGCCCATGCTCGTGAAGCTGCCCCACAGGCCGCGGCGGCCGCGGGGCGCCACTTCGATGCCGAAGAGCGCGGCGCCGCCCCACTCCCCGCCCGCAGCGAAGCCCTGCACCAGGCGCAGGCCCACCAGCAGGATGGGCGCGGCGATGCCGAGGCTGGCGTAGTCCGGCAGGAAGCCGATCAGCAGGGTGCTCATGCCCATCAGCAGCAGCGTGGCGACCAGCGCCTTCTGCCGCCCGTAGCGGTCGCCCAGGTGGCCGAACACCACGCCGCCCAGGGGCCGGGCGAAGAAGCCGGCGCCAAAGGCGGCGAAGGCCACCAGCACCGCGGTGAGGCGGTCCATGCCGGGGAAGAACAGCTTGGGGAAGACCAGGGCGGCGGCATAGCCGTAGATGACGAAGTCGTAGAACTCCAGCGCGGTGCCCATGCCGGAGACGCAGAAGGTTTTGAACGCCGAGCGCGAGCCGGGCGTAGGGGTGTGGTCGATCATGGTGGTCTGCTCTTGTTCTTGTGGCAGCAGTGTTCCGCGCGGCGGCCGGGTGGCCGCCGCGGGGGTGGGTCGTTCAGTTCAGAAGCGCTGGAAGCCGTCGCGGGCCAGGGCCTTCGGGTTGCCGGCGTGGTACTCCAGGTTGCAGCCGACGCTGTCCAGGCCGATGGTCAGCAGGGTTTCCCAGCGCTCGGTGTCCGGCTGCGACAGGTCCGGGTGGAAGCACACCACCGCCTGCTCGCCGGCCTCGCCGCAGAAGGCTTCGGCGCGCTGCGCCAGGCCCTCGCGGGCCATGCCCGGGGCCATGGCCGCCAGATGGTCGAAGCGCGCGTAGGTGGTGGAGACGTCGGCGGTGCGCTCGCCGCGGGCCAGCTGCGGGTCGACGAAGTGGTTGGTGTGCAGCACCCAGCCGTCGGCGCGCGGCGGCACCACGGCGGTGGCCGCCGGGCTCATCTCGATGCTGGCGGCGCGCAGTTCGGCGTCGTCGCGGCTGAAGCAGGTCAGCACGGTGGAGGCGCTGACACGGGCCGAACCCACCAGCTCGATGGCCTCGGCCACGCTGGTGGCCTCTTCCAGCACGCGGCGGGCGATGGCGTGCACCGGCACCCCGGCCTCGGCGTTGTCGCCGGCGTGGTGGAGGATGTTGAAGTGCATGCCCAGGCCGGCGCTGTTGACGCCGATCTTGCCGAGCATGCCGAACTCGGTGAACAGCTTGACCGTCAGGCCGCTGCCGGCGGCCAGCTGCAGCAGCAGGCCGTGGGGCACCAGGCTGTCGTGCCAGTCCCAGGTCTGGATGCTCAGCGGCGCGGCGGCGCCATGGGGCGCGTAGACCGCGGTGGAGCACTCGCCTTCCACCGGCTGCGCCGGCATCACCGCGAGGATTTCGGTGCGCGCGTTCAGCGCCGCCAGTTGCCACAGCGGCAACTGCACGCCGGCGGCCAGGCCCTCGACCTCACGGGCCAGGGCCGGGCACCAGGCGTCCAGCGCGGCCAGGCTGGCCTCGCCGATGCCGCGCACCTGCTCGGCGGGCACGCCCACGCGGGGGAAGAAGTCGAGGTACAGCGCCACCGTGCGCCGAATCTGTTCCGCCCACCGCTCTCCAATCTGCCGCCCGCGCTCGAACGGCTCGCGGGTTTCGCTCACGAAGGAATGGATGATCACTGCAAGGCTCCTTTGTCGATTTGGAAAAACGCTGGGCGGGCTTCCCCGCCCGGCTGATCAGCGCCGGGCTGTCAGCGGCCGGCTGTAGACTTCGCGGCCGGCGAACCAGGTGGTCAGCACCTGGGTGTCACGCAGGGCTTCGGGTTCCGCGGTGAAGACGTCGCGGTCCAGCACCACCATGTCGGCCTGCTTGCCGGGCTTGAGCGAACCGATGCTGTCTTCCAGGCGGATCATCCGCGCGGCGTTGAGGGTGTAGGCCTGGAACATGACCTGGCGGTCGATGGCTTCGTCGGCGTTGAGCACGCCCTTGGGGCCCTTGCGCGTCACCGCCTGGTAGATGGCCTTCCACGGGTCGGGCGTGGTGATCGGCCAGTCGCTGGCCCCGGCTATCGTGGCGCCGTGCTTGAGCAGGGAATGGGCCGGGTAGGTGTACATGAAGACCATGGCGTCCACGTAGGGTTTGACGAGGTCGATGCTCGATTCATCCGCACTGGCCCAGTAAAGCTGCATGGAGGCGATCACGTCCAACTGCCTGAAGCGCTCGAAGTCCTTGGGGTTGACCATCTGCAGGTGGGTGATGGAGTGCGGGATGCCGCTGTGGCGGTCGCGGCGCGCCTGGGCCATGCCGTTGAGCGACTCGTGGATGGCGCGGTCGCCGATGGCGTGCACGTGCACCAGCCAGCCGCGGGCGTCGGCGGCGCTGACCAGCTCGCCGAAGTGCTTGGGGTCGATCAGCAGTTCGCCGAACTTGTGCGAGTTCTTGTAGGGCTCGAGCATGGCCGCGCTCTGCGCCGGCACCTCGGCCACGCCGTCGGCGAAAATCTTGATGCCCGGCAGCGTCAGGTTGGGCACGCCGAGGAACTGCTGGCGCACCTTGTCCAGCTCGTCGAGGTCCTTCGGGGTGGCCTTGGAGTCGGCCATCAGCAGCGCGGCGACGTGGGCGGAGAGGTCGCCCTTCTCGGCCAGCGCCTTGTAGATCGGCAGCACGCCGGTGGAGGCGTTGGTGATGTCGGCGCCGGGGATTTCGTTGGCCAGCGGGTCCATCCAGGCGGTGATGCCCAGGCTGTTGTAGTAGCGTAGCGCGGCGTAGGCGCCGCGGGTCAGTTCCTCGGTGCTGGGCAGCGGCAGCAGCGCCTGCAGCGGGTAGAGCCCGGCGTCCACCAGGAAGCCGTTGGGGGTGCCGTCGGCATGGACGCCGAGGGTGGCTTTCTCCTCGCCCTTGAGGGTGGCGACTTTCGCCGCGTCCACCTTGGCGAGTTTCAGCATGGCCTGGTTGGCCCAGCCGGTGTGCAGGTCCCAGCCGACGAAGAGG
>Ga0182743_1002946_pt1 | contig 14198 bp, 11 predicted proteins | sample eDN3rd30CKraftOP_FD_128522 | JGI IMG/M metagenome (GOLD analysis project Ga0182743, IMG submission 128522) | Enriched Organic Plus compost microbial communities from Emeryville, California, USA - eDNA 3rd pass 30_C Kraft OP (version 2) (version 2) ... | reverse complement strand
TCCCAACTCGCCACGCCCCCCTCGTTACGACGCTCTGCGTCGCAACGCAACCTTGGACGCTCTGCGTCCGGCGTACGAGGCGGAGCGTCCGCAAATGCGTTCTCACGCAGAGCGTGGGAACGAGAAGCTCTAGAAGCGCGCGGGTCGATCGGAGGCGAGAAGCCATAAATTCAAAATCCCAGCAATTCAAAAAGCAGCCCGCCCAGCCGTCTTCGACGTCGGCCGTTCCTGCGACAGCACCGCCGTGCCGATCTCGTTGCAAACGCGCAACTGAAACTTCCAGTCCTGAGCCCAGCCGTCGGTCTGCTCGTTCTGGCAGATCTTCACCAGGATGAGGTTTTTCCCCTTCTTCAGCTCGGCCTGACTGACGTATTGATCAATCTCGGTTCCCGAGTGATAGACGTGCCGCTCGTCAACCAGCTTGCCGTTGACGAAAACCTTGACTGCGTTCACCGAGGCGATGCGGATATCCACTCGCTGCGTCTCATCGGCCAGGAACTCGGCAGCCGCATAGGCGACCGCTCCCTTGTGCTTGTCGAGGGCCTTGTTCAGGTCGACCGCGCCGAAGTCGTCGGTCGTGGCGAAGTCGAACCACTTCACCTTTCCCTTCTGCCCGACGTATTCGGCTGCAAAGTCGATCTCTTTCTCCGGCGGATAGGCGGTGTCCCAACCGACTTCGCCGACGTTGTCGAACGGGCCGATGACCTTCCACGTCATAATGAAGCCCATCTGCCGCGGTATATCGACCGTCTCTCCCAGGTCGCGCAGCGCTTTCGCCGCAGCCTTGATCTGGTCGAGGTCGCGGGCCGCGTGAAAGGCTCGCTGATAGGCGCCAATCGAGGCGGCTTTGTCGTCCTTTAGCGTTTCCGCCTTTTCAAGCTGGACGGCGACGGCGTCGCGGCGAAGTTCGAGACTCGGATCGTCGAGCAGCGTGGGAATCAGCCGCGTCGGCGCCGTCTCATCGACCGACGCGATCAGTTCATACGCCAGACGACGAGCCCGCGGCGACTCGCGCGTGTCGGCGAGAAACTTTTCGAGATCCGCCTGGGGCAGCTTCTGACCGTTTTCCTTTGCCCGCTGGGCCACCGACTCGACGATGCCCCGCAGCCAATTGGCCGCCAGATCGCTGGAGCCTCGCATGGCTGCAAGAATCGTCGGCAGTTGATCGGCGTCGGCGTGGGCGAGCGTTTTGACGGCATTAGCCGCGTCGCGATGGCCGGCCCCCTTAGGTCCGACCGCCCGCACCTTGGCGAGCGCGTCGGCCAACTGCTGCGGCGGCACTTCCGCACAGGCACAATCCGCCCACAGCGTAAAGCCAAGGCAGGCTGCAAGAGCAATGCTCACAATTCGCACGGCGGGCCTTCGTAATTCGTAGGTCGTAGGGTGGGTCGAGCGATAGCGATGCCCACCGATGGGATAACAAACGGACCGGCGGGCCTCCCCAAGGCTCGGCCCACCCTACAGAAATCACGCGAACCTACTTCTTCGGCGTAATCTTGATGTTTCGATACGCGACCGGACCATGGTCACCTTGGAACATCAGTGGGCCGGTCGGCGACTCCTTGCCGGTGACGCCCGACGGCGTAGGGCCTTTCATTTCCACGTTTTCGTGGATCACTTCGCCGTTGAGCGTGACTTTCACGAAGCGGGCGTTGGCCACCTTCTTGTCCCCTTCAAACTTCGGGGCTTCGAAGACGATTTCCAGCGTTTGCCACTCCCCCGGCTTCTTCGCGGCGTTCACGCGCGGGGCGGCGGCGCCGTACAGGCCACCGATATCGCCCGGGCCGACCGTCTCCTTGCCGTAGCTATCGAGAATCTGCACCTCGTACTCGCCGAGCACATAGACGCCTGAATTGGAGCCTTGCGGCACCATCACCTCGAGGCTGATCGTGGCATCGCCGTGCTCCACTTCGGTCTGAATGTTGGTGCTGGTCGACTGGTTGATCAGTTGCGGCGGTCCATCGCCCGTGCTGGAAACCTTGAGCGCCTTCGGGTTGTCGTCGGCCAGCGAGGCGTAGCCGACCACCCACTTGCTCTTTTCGGGGCCGTCTTTGAACTTCCAGCCGGTGGTGTCCTTGCCGTTGAACGGCGTGATCGGATCGGCGGCCGTGGCGAGCGCGGGGCCAAGAAGGAGCGAGCAAACAGCAGCCAGGAGGGCGAAACGCGTGGGGCGGGTCATGGAGTAGGTCCTCGGCGGGTGAAAGGGGAAGGATCGCCCGCATTCTAGACCAGCCGCCAGCCGGCTGAAACTGGCTCCAATGCTTGCCGCTTGTCGACAACGCTCCAGCCAACCTATTGCGCCACCTGGCGTTTGGCATACTCCTCGAAGACCTGCCGCGCTTCGTCGATCAGCAGCCGAGACTCAGGAATCGGCCGCTGATCCCAAGGCTGAGCCAGTGCGGCTGCGATCGGCTGCACGTCGAGGGCCGGAACGAGCTGCGTTACATCATCGTAACTCGCGCCAAAGTACACAACCTTCATGCGCGCCAGATAAATGGCCGACGTGCACATCGGGCACGGCTGAGCGCTCGCGTACATCTCACAGCCGTCGAGCGTCAGGCTGCGTTGGCCTTGGCAACCGCGACGAATCGCCACCATTTCCGCATGGGCAGTGGTGTCGGATTCGACGAGCGAGCGGTTCCAGCCTTCGGCGACGATCTGCCCATCGCGAACAATGACCGCGCCAAACGGCAGCCCCTCTCCCGAATCGACCGCATGCCGGGCGAGTTCGATAGCCCGGCGCATGAAGCGAAGCGACTCAGCCGACGAAGTGGTTCGTTCCATTCGCTGCAAAGCCTCCTGCGCAAACGATGTCTGGCGTGTTCCGCCCCGCCCACGCGGCAGGGCGGACGCCCAATTCGATCGTAGCAGAAAGCACGGCCGCGACTACTTGGCGGGCAGTTTTGCCGTGGCCGTTGACTTGGTGGTGTTCGCCGGCTCTGCGGCTTCCGCCTCGGCCGATTCCGCAGCCTTCGTCTTGCGCCGGCTGGCCGCGTCGGCCCGCAGCTTGTTGAGCTTCTCCTTCTGCTCGTCGGACAGCACACTTTCGATCTCGGTGTCGCGCTGCTCCTGCAGGCTTTTGAGCTGGGCTTCGAGGGCGTCGATCTGCTCGGTGTACTTCCTCTGGATTTCATAAATTTCGTTTCGCTGCCGTTCGGTGACCACTTGGGCAAAGTACGGCGGCAGGCGGCCTTTCGCCTTCTTCGCAGCCTTTTCCTGCCCGACAAGCGTCGGCTGAAGGACGGCGGACGCTCCCATTGCGATACCAAGTACGGCAACTAACAAAGCGCGAGACATCGAAGTCGTCATCATCAGAACTCCCGAAATCGAAAGGTGACAGCCTTCAAAACCAACCCCGCCACACCCCTATTTTGGGCGATAATTTACACACTTTCGATTGCGCGTCAATCATTTTTTGCGGGGCCAAATCCCATAAACCCGGGATGCCGCGCTGCTTGATTGCCGGCCGTGCGGGCATTACGGTGAGACCTCTCAACCACGTTCCTCTCCTGGAGTTTTGGCACATGACCGTATCCCGCCGATCGCTGCTCGCCCTGCTCATCGCCGCCACGTTTGCCTGCCTGTCGCCGGCCTATGCCCAAGAGGGAAAGCCGAATGACGCCGTCGTCCCCGTCCCGCGCGACGCCAACTGGATGAAGCGTCACGACTCGTTCAACGAACGCGTCAAAAAGGGGAATGTCGACCTGATCTTCATCGGCGACTCGATCACCCAGGGCTGGGAAGGCGCCGGCAAGAAGGTTTGGGAAGAGTTCTATGGCAAGCGGAACGCCGTGAACCTGGGCATCGGCGGCGACCGCACGCAGCACGTCCTCTGGCGGCTTGAGAACGGCAATATCGACGGCATCAAGCCGAAGCTGGCCGTCCTGATGATCGGCACCAACAACTCGGGCTCGAACACCTCGGAACAAATCGCAGAAGGCGTGACCGCGATCGTTGAAAAGCTCCGCAAGCAGCTCCCCGAGACCAAAGTGCTCGTCCTGGGCATCTTCCCCCGCGGCGCCGACAAGAATGACGCCCGCCGCAAGGTGAACGAAGGGGCCAACGAGCTGATCAAGAAGCTGGCGGACGACAAGACCGTCTTCTATCTCGACATCGGCCCGAACTTCCTGGCCGAAGACGGAACGCTCAGCAAGGAAGTCATGCCCGACTTGCTTCACCTGAACGAAAAGAGCTACCGCACCTGGGCCGAATCGATCGAGCCGAAGGTGAAGGAACTCCTGGGCGAATAACCAAAGTCCGCTCGAATTGCCCAAACGAGCCTCCCGCCAAAAACGAGCCTCCGGGTTTATCCCGGAGGCGAAAAGCACTGCAGGCGTGCCACCTCAACGCCCCTCAAGCCGCCGCATCCGGGATAAACCCGGATGCTCGTTGTGCGTACAATGGCTCGATGCCCCTAGTTCATAAGTCCGCCCAAGTCTCTCCCGATTCTCCTCAGGTCGGCCAGCGCATCGACCGGCTGATCCAAGAGCTCTGCCAACTGCCGCGCGGCGACATCAACGCCCTCTTTGAACTCGGCTGCGTGAGGGTCAACGGCGCCCTCTGCATGCAGCCATTCCAGCGGTTGACCGCAGGAGACCGCATCGACCTGCGTTACGATCCGGCGCAGCGGTATCACTCGAAGAAGAAGCCAAAAGCCAAGATCGGCTTCGAACTGCTCTTCGAAGACCGGCATCTGCTGATCGTGAACAAGCCAGCCGACTTGCTCACTGTCCCCACGCCGCGAGGCGAAACCGACACGCTGCTCGACCGCGTTTCCGAGTATTGCCGCCGCACCGGATCGCGGCGGGCCTGGCCTGTCCATCGGCTCGACCGGGGCGTCTCCGGGCTGCTCGTCTTTGCCAAGTCGGCTGAGGTGGCCCAGCGGATCCGCGACCAGTTCGCCATGCATAAGCCCGAGCGCGAGTATGCGACGATCGTCGCCGGCCGCATCGAGGAACCCAAAGGAACGTTTGAAAGTTACCTGGCGACCGACAAAGCCCTCAACCGCTTCTCGACCGACGACCAATCGATCGGCCAACTGGCGATCACCCACTACGAAGTCATCCGCCACCTGAAGGACGCCACGCTAGTGCGCGTCTGGCTCGAAACGGGCCGGCGGAACCAGATTCGCGTCCACTTTTCGGAAGCGGGGCACCCGGTCCTTGGCGACCCGCGTTATTCGCCGGAAATCGCGCGACACCCACTCTGGAAGTACCGCCGCATCGCCCTGCACGCCCGCCGACTGGGGCTCGAACACCCCGAAACCGGCAAGCCACTCCGCTTCGAATCGGCCCTGCCCGCCGAAATGGAGTGGTTTGCGAAGGTGAATAAGGGCAAGTAATCACTATGTCAGAGCGGGCTCGCTCTGGAACGTCTCCAAAGAAACAAAGGGCGTGGCTGGTCGCTGTAAGACTCAGCCACGCCCTTTTGCGTTGCGCGGAAGCACGCCCCTCCATACTCTAGAGCGTGCTGGATTCAGATTTAAATGCGAGCAGCAGGCCGGCCTTGCAGCCGCCTACCCAACCAACCCGCAGTTGATGTAGGCGTGCACGTGCGGCGCGCCGCGGAAGTGCCACACCAGCGACGGACCTTCAACGCGCCAGATGTCCCACACCTTGTCGTTGTCGAGATCACCCTGCTGATAGAACGCCAGGTGCAGCTTGTCGAAGCCGCCGCCAGCTTTCACCATTTCCATCACTTCGTCGACGTCTTCGCTGCGATACGGCGAGAGCAGCTTCTTGAGCGTCTTCTCGAACAGTTCCTTCTGATCGCTGCTCAGCTCGCTAACCGCCAGCCCAGGAAATTTGCCCGCTTCGCCTTGCAACTGCACAGCCGTCTCGCCCGGCGCCGTTGGCAGCAGAGCCTTCTCGGCCTGCTTCGGATCGAGAGCCTTGAACACCTCGTTCACTTGCAGCGTGTGATCGTGGTAGAGGTTTTGCTTGGCGGTCTCTTCGCCGTGGCCATAGACAATGGGCCCGCCGAACGCGGCCCTGTCGACGCTATTGCCGTCGGCCCGCAGCGTGAGATGCCGGCCGGTCAGCTCAAACTGGCACTTTCCTTCTTCGGGATTGCCGAACAGGGCGATGCTGTACGCACCGACGCCGCCGTCATCGTATTCGGTCTGCTTCAGCAGCTTCTCGTAACCGTCCGGCGTAGTGATGTTCTTCACCACCTCCAGAATCAGCTCGCGCTGCTCTTTCGTGTAAAACTTGTCGTCGATCACCGGCTTGGTGACGTGCCAGTTGGCGCTGATCCGCCGGCGCAGGTCGTGATCGAACGGGAAGCAAATTTCTTTCTTTTGAGTGTCGGTAAGCGTGGAGTAGAGTCGAGCCACTGCGGTCTCGGCTGCGCTCTTGCTGCTGGGAGCGGCCCAAGCCGGTTGGCTGCCGAGCGTGAGCGACGCTGCGCCAGCCAAAGCGGCCCCGCCGACAGCGGCGATGAAAGCGCGACGGTCGAAATGCGAATCACATTCAGAACAGGGACGATTGGCGCGCCGCTGCATGGAACAACTCCTTGTTTGCGGAAAGATGAACGGACGAGCGCATTGTAGGGCACCCATAAGCGAGTATCTACCTTTTTCGGCCTCGCCGCACCACATCAGACGTCTCCCGCCAGCGCACAAAAAAACGGGCCGGCAGGTTCCCCTGCCAGCCCGTTTGGATGGATGACGACAAACTTCGCAAACCGCGCTGAACTAGCGGCAGCTCTGGCAAGCGTTGCCGCACGCGGCGGCGGCGTTGCAGGCGGCAGCCTGATACGAGCACGGAACAGCAACCTGCACTTCGCGGGGCACCAGCTCGGTCGTGCAGACGCGAACCTCGCGTTGCTCCACCACCGGCACGTTCACGCAAACGTCGATCGTCCGCTCTTCCGGCACGCGCCGGCAGACCGTCTGGGTCGATACGACTTCACGCGTGACCGGAACCATGACGGTGTACGGCACTTCGCGGGTTTGCTGCTCGTTCACCATCTCGCACACGCGTTCGGTGATGGTCCGGGTCACCGGCTTCATCACCGTCACGGGCACTTCGCGGGTCTGCTGCTCGGCCACCATCTCGCAAACGCGCTCTTTGGCGGTGCGAACTTCCGGCCGCATGACCGTCACAGGCACTTCGCGGGTCAGTTGCTCGGGAACCATCTCGCAAACGCGCTCGGTCACCGTGCGGGTCACGGGCTTGAGCACCGTGAACGGCACCTCGCGAGTCTGCTGTTCGGGCACCATTTCGCAAACGCGGTCGGTGATCGTTCGGGCGACCGGCTTCATTACCGTTACTGTCACTTCGCGGGTCTGCTGCTCGTTGACCATCTCGCAGACGCGCTGCTTGACGGTACGAGTCACCGGCCGCATGACCGTGAAGGGAACTTCGCGGGTCACTTGCTCGGGAACCAATTCGCAAACGCGCTCGGTCACCGTGCGAGCCACCGGTTTCATCACCGTCACCGGCACTTCGCGGGTCTTCTGTTCGGTGACCATCTCACAGACGCGCTGCTTGACGGTGCGGGTCACCGGACGCATGACCGTGACGGGAACGTCGCGGGTCACTTGCTCGGGAACCAGCTCACAAACGCGCTCGGTGGTGGTCCGAACTTCCTGCCGCGGCACGCACACGGTGTAGGTGTACGGAACCTGCTCGGCTTGCATCCGGCAGACCTGACGCGGCACTTGTTCCTGCACGACGCTCGGCACCCACACCTTGCAGCAATGAGTGTTGCCACAGCAGTCGGTGTAGGTGCGAGTCTCGTACTGGCCGGTGGTGCGGCAGACGGTTTCCATCACCGTTTCGGTGACGGGCCGCATGACCGTACGGACGCCTTCACGCTGCTGCAGTTCGTTCACCGTAACGGTGAACTGCCGCGGCACTTCCCGCCAAACGGGCCGATTCACCGTGTAGGTTTCCTGACGTGTTTGCGTTTCGGGCACCATCTCGGTGATCTCACGCTCGACCTCGCGCCACACCGGCCGACAGACGTTGTACGTCTCGGTCCGCGTCTCCTGGTGGGCGACCATTTCGGTGTACTGCCGCGGCACTTCGCGCCAGACGGGCCGATTCACCGTGTAGGTTTCGGTGCGAGTCTGCGTCTCCGGCGCCATTTCGGTGATCTGACGCTCGACCTCGCGCCACACCGGGCGGCAAACATTGTACGTCTGGGTGCGAGTCTCTTGCTGCGGCACCATTTCGGTCACCTGGCGTGTGACTTCGCGCCACACCGGCCGGCAGACCGTAAAGGTTTCCGTGCGGGTTTTCGTTTCGGGCACCATTTCGGTGACCTGACGCGGCACTTCCTTCCACACCGGGCGAGCAACAGTGTAGGTTTCGGTCCGATTGACGGTGTGGGGAACCATCACCGTGTATTGCCGCTCGACGTCGCGCCATACGGGCCGATTGACCGTGTAGGTTTCGGTGCGCGAGGTCGTTTCCGGCACCAGCTCGGTGACTTGCCGCGTCACTTCGCGCCACACCGGACGGCAGACCGTGAAGGTCTCGGTGCGAGTGCGTTGTTCGGGGACCATCTCGGTCACCGTACGACGCACTTCCTTCTGCTCGGGCACTTCGCGCCAGACGGTGATCGTCTTTTGACGCGTTTCGGGACGCATCACGGTGACGGGGACCGTCTGCGTCTTCCAAACCACTTGAGGCACCAGAACGGTCTGCGTGACCAACTGCTGGCAGGGGCCGCAATTCGCTCCCGCCGACGCCCCACAACCACCGTCGCAAGCCGGGCCGGCGGTACACGCGGGGCCGCAGCCACCGCCTCCCCGGTGTCGATGACCAGCGTCCGCTTGATAGACGGCTGTCAGGCCGCCTATCAAAACGCCGGCGGCCCCAACCAGGGACCAAACTCTGCTGCGCAACATTCGAGAACCTCCCATGCTATTGCTCCGGCCGGATCGACAAGGTGCTTACCTTCGAGGATGCGATCGCGACCGCGTCTTCCTAAGACAAACTGCCGGTCACAGAATATGCGCAATGTAAGTGGAGTGCGCGGACCTGAGAAGACTCTGCGCAGAGCCTTGTGTCACCCACGGCGCAACTCACTCGCCAACGGTGAAGCGCCGGCGAACGGCGCCTCACCTTTACTCTTAGCTGACCGAACACGTCCTCGGATGGCGATGCGTTGCGCGTCCCATGCTAGCCGTTGCCACCGGGTTCCCACCCAATCCCGATGCCCTCCGAGGCGTTCCAACCGTCAGCAAATTCGAAGCCTTCCGCGCGGGCGTTCAGAAAAAAGTTGAGCGAAACTTCGTCCTCGTAACTGAATTCGCCAGAATTCAAATGCGTCACAAGCGATTCTCTAGCCGCAGGGGCGTCCGAAATTTTGCAATTTCTGCCACGGCGTTTCTAACAGATGGAGGGCGGGCGGCGCGGGGCGATCCGTGCAAAGTAGAAAAATTCAGATTATGTTGTCTGGTTCCTAAACTGCCAAAGTGGTCGCGGCTTTGTATCAAGGCGCCAGGCGGCAGCCAATGCGCGGGCCCTGATCGCCTCGCGTTGCCCGGCTGCGCCGCCCGGCCTTACGGCATTGCAAGCAAGGATTTGCTTGCTTTTTGCTGCTTTAGGCGTAACGAAACTCGGTTTTCTGCCATAGCAGCGTAGGAACCACACCTCCACCCCGCTGTCCCGTCCCTCCCTGCCCCAGAAGTGGTGCTCGCAATGCGGCGAATCTGGTCGCGTCTGGTGATCTGCCTCGTGATGCTCAGCGTCGGCGCGCGTGCCACGCTTGGGCAGACGTTCGAGGAACTGACGCCCGAGAGCGAGTTAGCACTCGAGCGGGGGCTGGAGTGGCTGGCCAAGAACCAGGGTCCCGAAGGGAACTGGGGCTCCAGTGACCTGGGGCTGGTCGGCATGGGGGCTCTCGCCTTCATGGCTGCCGGGCATTCGCCGGGGCGGGGCAAGTATGGCCGGGAACTGGACAAGGCGCTCGAGTTCGTCACCTCCCGCTCCAAGCCGTCGGGCCTTTTGAACATCGCCGATCCCCAGCGGGACATGTACAACCACGGCCTGGCGACGTTCGTGCTCGGCCAGGCGCACGGCATGACGACGTCGAAGGAGCGTCGCCTGAACCGCGTGCTCGACGGCGCCCTGAAGTTGATCGCCAACACGCAGTGCGAAGACGGCGGCTGGGACTACCGCGCTCGCCGGCAGCAGCACGGCCACGACCTCAGCCTCGCGGTGATGCAAGCCAAAGCCCTCCGCAGCGCCGTGGATAGCGGGCTTGAAGTGCCGCCGGAAGTGATCGACCTGGCGATCAAGAGTGTCCGCGAACATTACTCTCCTCGCGGCGATCGCAATGCTCCGGAATCGGAACAGCAGAAGATGCCCGGCCAGTTTACCTACAGCAAAGGTGGCGGCGGCGGCACGATCGCGATGGCAGCCTGCGGCGTGGTCTGCTTGCAGGAGTTCGGCCAATACGACGACTGGCGCATTCCCAAGAACATGGACGTGATCGCCGCAGCCGTGCAGGAAACTCCTGCGCCGCGCACGCGCGACGGAAGCATGCCCTTCGACGCTTATACGCTCTACTACGTCGGCCAGGCGCTCTACCAGGTGAACGGCGAGTACTGGGAATCGAGCTACCCCAAGCTGCGCGACTATCTGGTCGCGTCGCAGGTGATCGAGCCGACCAATCCGCAGCGTCACGGCCAATGGCGCGACAACGGCGCTCGCGGGGGCGGCCGCGTCGGCGGGCGAGATGGAGAACTGTACGGCACCAGCGTCGCCTGTTTCATCCTGGCGATTCCCAACCGATATCTTCCCATCCTGCAGGAAGGCAAAATCGAGAGCTTCCGCAAGACGGCCAGCAATTAGCCCCGCGCAAGGCGCACACGCCCGTTTCGACTGAACGAACCTCCCGGCCCCGACGATGGATTTCCTTTCCCTATCATCCTGGCACTTTGCAGCCGCCGGCGCCGTTGCCGCCGCGGGGCCAGTGCTCATCCATTTGCTCAATCGCCGCCGCTACCGGACGGTGAACTGGGCCGCGATGGACTTCCTCCGCGAAGCCTTGCAGCGCAATCGGCGGATGATGCAGATCCGCGACATTCTGTTGCTCGTGCTGCGCACGGCTGCGGTACTGTTGTTCGGCCTGGCGCTGGCCCGCCCGTTCTTCGCGTCGCGGGAGGAAAACTTTGAAAACGGTCAACCTCTGCACGCCATTTTGCTCGTCGACAACAGCCTGAGCATGGGCTACGAGTCGCTCGACGGAACTCTCCTTGAGCGGGCCAAGGACCGCGCCCGGCAGTTCATCGAAAAGATGCCGCCGGGAAGCAAGTACTCGATCATCCCGATCTGCGGCTCGCGCGACGGCTACAGCCCTGATCCTTACGACACTGCCGACAACGCTCTCGAAGCGCTCAACAAAATCGAGCTGGTCGATCGCTCAGCCAGCGTGCTGCGGGCTGTCAACGAAGCCAAGCGCGCCGCCGAAGCGGCGCCCGAACTCGCCAAGCGATACGTACTGTTCAGCGATCAGCAAGCGCGCAACTGGAAAGACCTAGCCGGCCCCGAGCAGCTCAAAGAGTTGCCGGCGATGCAACTGGTCGATGTCTCGCCCGCTGAGTGGGAAAACTCCTGGATCAGCGACCTGAAAGTCCCCGACGGTCTGGCCGACATCGAAACGCCGACGACGATCGTCGTCGAGTTGCAGCACCAAGGTCCCACGCCGCGTCGCGACGTGCAGGTGACGCTGTCGATGGGGGACACCGTCATCGGCGAGAAAACAGTCACGCTCGATCCTGGCGTGAAGCAGGTTGACTTTCAGTACGTCTTCAACACGCTCAGCGAAATGCCCGAGCCCGACCGGCCGGTGTTCGTTCCGCTGAAAGCGTCGATCGCCCCCGACCGACTCGCAGCCGACGATGAGCGATTCCTGGCGGTGCCGGTGGTGGCTTCGCTCCCGGTCGTGTTCGTCGATCAGTACGGGGCGGAGCAAGAAGACCCGATCAAGAATCGGCTTGGCGAAACGCGTCACATCCGGGCCTACCTCGCTCCCCGCGTCAGCCGGGCCGACGCCGCCCGGCATTTGGTCAAAATCCGGCACATCACGCCCAATGAGCTGAGCGAAGAAATTTTGTCCGACGCTCGCATGGTGGTGGTCGCCGGGCTCAAGGAGCCGGAGGGCTTCGTTCCGCTGCTCCGCGAGTACGTGCAGCAAGGAGGCCAGCTTATCTTGGCCGCCGGCGCCGACTTCGATCCGCGAGCCTGGACCGAAGCCGCCTGGCTGCAGGGGGCCGGCATTCTGCCGATGCCGCTGGCGAGCGAACCGATCGGCGAAACGCCCGAACTGGCCGGCAATCGCCTGCAGCCGTTCTTTCTCTCCTACGAAAGCTTCAGCGGCGAAGATTATTTCGTGCCGCCGAATACCTCGGAAAACGAGCTGCGCGATCTCTACTCCGAAGCCTTCTTCTTCAAAGCCGTCGCCCCCACCTGGGACGAAGAAACTCGCCAGGCGTGGGAAGTAGCCGAACGGCAGCGATTGACCGAAGAACTGAACTTCCTCGTTGCCGCGTCGCAGCGTGCGGAAGAGTTTGCTGAGCTGGAAGCCAAAGGAGACCTGACCGAAGCGCAGCGTCAGCAGCGCCGGGAGGACGAGGAGCGTCTGCGCCAACTTCGGCCGCAATGGCTCACGTGGGCTGCGAACAATCCGGCGCTCGCCGATGGCTTGCCGACTGATCCGCAGCAGATCGAGCGGGTGGTGGAGCGGCAGATCCAGCAAAGCATGCCGCGGATTTTGGCCCGCTACTCCGACGAGCAAGGACCAGCCTTCCTGGTCGAACGCAAGATCGGCCAGGGGGACGTGATGTTCGTCTCGACCGGGCTTCTGTCGTCCTGGAACACGCTGCCGAAGACGAACGTGATGTTTCTCTTCGATCGCATCTTGCGGAGCATGACCCAGTCGACGCTGCCGCGGCGGAATTATGCCGCCATTGAAAAACTAACGCTGCCGCTTCCCACGCAGGATCTCGACGTGTCGGTGATGCTGCAGCGGCCGCTGCTTGCGTCGGCTGAGCCGCTCGACGTCGGCTACATCGGCAAGGAGCAGCGAGGCGTCACGATCACCGATTTGTTCCAGCGCGGCGTCTATCAGGTTGCAGCCTATCGCACACTCCCCACCTCGACCGATCCCGAAGCCACGACGGCTGCGGAAAAGCCGGTCTGGGAAATTCCGTTGGCTGTGAACGGCAGCAGCGAAGAATCGGAGCTTGCCCCGCTCACTCGCGAAAAGTTCGACGAAGTCGCAACCGGTTCGCAGCTTCGCTGGGTCGGCCCGGGCGAAGAAATCAGCCTGGCAGGCACGGCGATTCGCGGGCAATCGTCCTGGTGGTGGCTCGTTTTGCTCGTGCTGGTGGTGTTGCTGGTGGAAATGCTCGTGCTGGCCCTCCCCATGATTCGGCAGGGGGCGTCGGCGGAGCCGCAGTAATCGCAGAGATCAAACAACCAAGGGAAGCGTTCGACCTGCCGGTGAGCAAGTCGCAAGACAAGTGACAGATTCATGACCAACTTCTACGGCTGGCTCCTCGGCCTCGAAAACGTGACGGCCATCGACGACCTCGATCCGGGTCTCGCCGCACCGTGGGCGCAGGAAGGCCCGTTCTGGGTTTTCCTGGGCGCTATCGCGCTGGTCGCGCTCGCCGTACTCTTTTATTTACGTTTTCAGCCGCGAGGTTCGCTGGCGGCGCGAGTCGCCCTGGCCACGAGCCGGGGATTGCTGCTTGGCTTGCTGTTTCTGACGCTCGCCGATCCGGTCCTTCGCGTCACGGTCACGAACAAGCAATTTCCGTATCTCTACGTGATCTTCGATGGCACCGACAGCATGGCCATCGAAGACGAATGGACCGACGCCGAACGCGCCCGCCTGACGCAAGCCGTCGGCTGGTCGGCGTCGCAGGCCAGGCCCGACGCCGCTACCAACGAGCCATCGACCGTTCGCTCGAGCGATTCCGGCATCAGCCGCATGGCGCTCGTGCAATCGCTCTTGCGAAAAGAAAACGACAATCTGCTCACGCGTCTGCAGGAAGAGCGGCAGGTTCAGCTCGAAGCCTTCCTCTTCGACGGCAACACGACCAGCCAACTGCGCAAGTTGGATTTGTCCAATTCGCCGGGTAAGAAGCTCGATCCGCGCGTCCTGGCCGACCAATTGACGACCAAAGGGCAAGTGACGGCGCTTGGCTCTGTGGTTTCGGAGATCGGTCAGCAATT
>Ga0182743_1002945_pt1 | contig 14209 bp, 12 predicted proteins | sample eDN3rd30CKraftOP_FD_128522 | JGI IMG/M metagenome (GOLD analysis project Ga0182743, IMG submission 128522) | Enriched Organic Plus compost microbial communities from Emeryville, California, USA - eDNA 3rd pass 30_C Kraft OP (version 2) (version 2) ... | reverse complement strand
TCGCCCAGGAGGCGCTCGCCAACGTGGCCAAGCACGCCGGCGCCACCCGGGTCGGCGTCACCCTCTCGTACATGCCGGACCGGCTCGCCCTCGACGTCCGGGACGACGGCGCCGGATTCGACCCCGAAGCCAGCACCCGCGACGCCCTGCCCCGCTTTGGCCTGACCACCATGCGCGAACGCGCCGAAGCCGTCGGCGGCACCCTCAGCGTCGAGACGCAGTCCGGCGCAGGCACGACAGTGACGGTGCGGCTGCCGACCAGTGCGCGGCACCTGGCGAGTCGATAGCACTCAACCAAGCCACAACTCGATCAGTCGGCGTATGTCTGATAGACAGAATCACGCTACCAGATAGACATTAGGTGGACATTCGCGTACCATAAAGTTGGCTTAGAGGTGACTCAACACCATCCCACGAGAGAAGTGGGGGAGAACTATGGATACATACCTACATCGCAATTGGGTAGAACAGGCCCATCGAGACGCAACGATGCAGCCACTCAATGCCATTGCAGCGACGCTTGAACGCGTTCTCTCACGACGATTGGTAGCGGTGATTGTCGGTGTAAAGGACGGGAAGACGGTAGCGCGTTGGGCCAGCGGCTCAGTTTCCGAGATTCGAGACGCCGCTGTTGAACAACGTCTCCGGACAACATTCCAGATTGTCCAGATGCTGATGCAATCGTCAGATGCACCACAGACAATCAAGGCGTGGTTTATCGGGTTGAATCCACAACTGGACGATACATCGCCAGCAGAAGCGATCCGGGAAGGCCACCTGACGGATGCACTCACGGCCGCGCGCGCATTTGTAGCCGGTGGCTAGGCTGCGGGGTGTGAGTAGCCTTGCACAGTGACACCTCACCTGCACTCGGTTGAGATCGCGTCTGTTGGAGCGCCAGCATCACCCATATACCGAGTAACAAAAGTCGGACGTGATCCGTTTGAACCGCCACCGATAGACATGGCCGGCGACAACCGTTTCGATGATCCCGGGCGAATCTTCAGTGTTGTCTACTGCGCTTCCGATCGCGCCGGAGCATTCGGAGAGACAGTTGCTCGTTTCAGACGATCACTGCCACTTCTAAAGATGCTGGAACAGGTAGAAGATGATGAACCGCTTGATGAGGCACTATTTGGCCTGATCGTGCCGGGCCATCCCGAGAAAGGAGTCGTACCAGCCGATTGGAGATTCAAGCGTCAGATCGGCGCAACGCTGCTATCACAAGACCTACGCTTTGCCGACATACTCGCTCCGGCGAGCCTGACATGTCTTCGTCGCCAGCTTGGCCCACTCGCTCAGGAGCTTGGCTATCCTGACCTGGATGCCAGCACCATGCTGTCTTCCTGGCCACGTCAGATAACTCAAGCGGCTGCTCGATACGTCTACGAACGACTTGATGAAAATGGCACTCCAACATTTGCTGGTATTCGCTATCAGTCGCGATTGAATCTGGACTGGACATGCTGGGCAATCTTCTCTGACCGGATAATCCACAGCCCGAGACTGAGTGAAACGTCTCTAGATCCAATGGATAGCGATCTTCTGGAGGCAGCTAGCGCTCTGGACTTGTGCATTGAGGGCATAAGAGACAACAACCACTTCATTTGCCCATGATGACGCTACTCCGTCCCATTGAGCACGTAGCCCATCACGTGTATGGGCCAACACACGATTTGCATACCTCGCGCTATCGCTGTACGGTGGGACTGTCATTGCGCACGCACAATGAAGTGGAGAGATGCCGATGACACCAGTCACGCACACACGCTCGGGCCACCGGTACCGCCACTGGCTCCTGGCTATCGCCTCCCTCCTGGCGAGCCTGCTGGTTATGGCACTCATGATGTCGCGTTCAGCCGAGGCGGACAGCGCAAAGGCGCAGGCAGGAGCCGACTGGCAGCCTGTCACCGTCACCTATCGATCAGGCAGCACCATTGCCCAACTCGAGTACATGGATGCACGGCACTGGCGCAAGGAGATCATTGAGGATCGCCTGCATCCGGAGGCAGTCGGCTCCGTCATGTCCTTCGGCGATCAGACATTCCGACAGACACAGAGAGACACCGCCACAGCCTACGAAGACACGCTGACCGACGGCGTCGCAGTCCCGGAACGCTGGCTCCATCCGGGCTTCGACGCGGTACTCCAGTACAAGCATTATGTCGCCAGCCCCGGTGACGCACCGAACACCATCGTCTACCAGCAAGTGTTCCCGGCCGTGCCCTGCCCGGTACAGGAAGTCGGTCATCCACGGATACCGCAGCCAGCTGCCTGTGATCACGGCAATACCTATCGCGAGGTCGAATCGTGGACCTTCCGCACCGACATCACGCCGCCGATGGTGATCTCGGGATACAACGAGATCGACGGCAAGATCGTGTCGACGGTCGAGGTATTGAGCGTCGAGCCTGTCCCGTAACCCACCGCCCCGCATACCCAGCAATGGCACAATCCTCCTGGCGCGACACGCGCCGGGAGGAGCCGATGAGAGTCCTGATCGCTGATGACCACGCCCTGTTTCGCGATGGGCTGCGCAGCCTGTTGGAGGCGCGCGGTATCGACGTTGTCGCCGAGGCGCGCAACGGACGCGAGGCGATCGCGCTGGCCGAGCGCGAGGTGCCGGACATCGTCCTGATGGATCTGGCGATGCCTGAGATGGGCGGGCTGGCAGCGACACGCATGATCAGCGCCGAGATGCCGGCTGTCCGCGTTGTCGTGCTGACGGCGTCCGAGGATGATGCCGACCTGTTCGAGGCGATCAAGTCCGGCGCGCAGGGGTTCCTGCCGAAGGATATCGAGGCGCGACGGCTGTTCGAGATGCTCGACGGCGTGACGCGCGGTGAGCCGGCGCTGACGCCCGGGCTGGCCCGCAAGCTACTCGACGAGTTTGCCCAGCCACGCGCAACCCGCCAGGAGCAGCCTGCCACCCAGCTCACCGACCGCGAGCGCGATGTGCTGGAACTGCTTGTCCAGGGCATCACCTCCAACCGCGAGCTGGCTGACCGGCTGGTCGTCAGCGAGAACACGGTGAAGTACCACCTGCGCAACATTCTAAGCAAGCTGCACCTGGAGAACCGCGCGCAGGTCGTCGCCTACGCCCTGCGCAACCAGCTTGTCGATCCGCCCGAGCCGGATCGCAGCTAGCCTCCTACCCGATAGGGTAGGCGAGAAACTACCCCAGACCCCTCCACAAACTACCCCGCCGACCGTGTTCGAGAAATCGCCCTCATCGCACCATTAGGTCAGGCGCGATACGGCGCGAACCGGAGTGCGAGCGTGCGGCTATCTGTTGCGACGGCACGAGCAGGACGCAGAACAGTGATCCCGTCGCCGCGCATCGGCACGGATCTGTTCGGCAGCACGCGCTTCGCCTGGCTCTGGTTGATGGCCCGAGCCTGGATCGGCTGGCTCTGGCTGGCCGATGGTCGCGACAAGCTGAGCGACGGTCGCTGGATCGACGGCAGCGCATTGCACGACGCCTGGATGGCGACACTGGCGAACGGCGACACCCGCCAGCCGTCGCGCTGGGTCGTCGAGCAGATGCTGGCGCAGGGTTGGCACGGCTGGCTCGGTCCTGCCGTGGCAATCGGGCAGACGCTGGTCGGCATCGCCATCCTGCTGGGCTTGCTGACCGGACTGGCGGCGCTATTCGGCCTCGGGCTGGCTGCGACGCCGTGGCTGGCCGGCGCGAGCGGAGTCGATCCGCTCATCGCGCTGATCGCGGTCGTGCTGGTGCTCGGCTGGCGCTGCGCCGGATGGATCGGGCTGGACCACTGGGTCCTGCCACTCATCTGTCGTTGGCCTGCACAGCCGGGCCAGACCGGCGGGAGGGCGCAGAGGCAGTGATTCGAACCGCGCGGGCTGGGGAGTGCGCTTGCGCAGGCGTCATGAGAATATGCGCTCCATCGATTTCAGGGACAGTGGGCGAGACAGAAGGGGGAACCTCTCAATGTCGATCAAGAATGAAACGAGCCGCATCACCCGACGCAACTTCGTCGGGCTCGTCGGCGCAGCCGGCCTCGGCGCGGCGTCGGCAGCCGTTTTCGGCGCGGCAGCCAACCCGGACCGCGAGGTCGTGCAGGGCATCCCGACCGTGATTTCGGCAGCGCCGGAGGAGCCAACGACCGACCACAGCGGGCACAACGCAACCGGCGACGCGACGCCGACCACCGGCGGCGATTCGGTCGATGAGATGGATGCCATGCACGAGCAAGGCATTCTGGACTTCCCGGCACCGACCGAAGGGCTCGGCGGCCAGCCGCTGGAGTACGAACTGGATGGCGATGTCAAGGTCTTCCGGCTGACCTGCGATGTCGTCCGCTGGGAATACGCGCCCGGCCAGTATTCGGATGGCTATGCCTATAACGGCGTCATCCCTGGCCCGGAGATTCGAGTCAACGAGGGCGACACCGTGCGTGTCCACGTGACGAACAACCTGCCGGAGAGTACGGTCATCCACTGGCACGGACTGATCGTCCCGCACAGCCAGGACGGCGTGACCTTCGTCACTCAGCCGCCGATCAAGCCGGGTGGCGAGTTCACCTACGAGTTCACGCTCCGTGAGGGCAACACCGGCTCGCACATGTATCACTCGCACCACAACGCCGCCGAGCAGGTGACAAAGGGCCTTTTGGGCGCGTTCATTGTTGAGCCGAACGACCCGAACAAGTACGGCGAGTTCGACCGCGAATACACGATCATTCTGAACGACGGGCCAATTGGTGGCTTCACCCTGAATGGCAAGGGCTTCCCGGCCACCCAGCCGGTGATGGCCAAGAAGGGCGAGAAGGTCCTCATCCGCTACATGAACGAGGGCCTGATGATCCACCCGATGCACTTGCACGGCATGCCTCAGCTCGTCGTTGCGCAGGATGGTTGGCCACTTCCGCAACCGTACCTCTGCGACACGGTCAACATCGCGCCCGGCCAGCGCTTTGATGTCATCGTCGATGCGACTGAAGTCGGTGCCTGGGCGTTCCACTGCCACATCCTGTCGCACGCTGAATCTGCCCACGGCATGTTCGGCATGGTTACGCTGTTTATCGTCGAGGAGTGAACGCCGGCGTAGCACCGGCGCAACCCTGGCCCACGGTTCGTATCCTGTTATACGGACCGTGGGCCGCTTCCTTGCCGCCTACCCCCAGCTCCCCACGCATGGCACACTGTCGGGCGCGACGAGAGGAGCCACGTGGAACCGCAGACGACACCACCAGCCGAAGCGCAGGACACAACACCGTCGGACAATGGTCCAACCTGGGCATCCCGGCCGCTCCTGATTGCGTTGGGCCTCTTCGCGGTCGCGCTACTGGCGATGCTCGTGTTCGTGATCCGCGACAGCACGCGCGATGTCCAGCTCGACGCCACGTTGCTCACGCTTGAGCTGAGCTACCCGGACGGCCAGACGGCGACAGCCGATCTCGAGGTGCAAGCAGGCGCAGCGCCAGATGGCGAGACGATCACCTGTCGGGCAACTGACGGCGGGCAGCGCCTCGGTCGTGACACTGCCAGGAGCAACGAGACAATCCGCATCAAGCTCGACCCAGCACCCTGGCCGTTGGACACGTTGACCGGCGATGGCGCGGCGACGATCAACGATCGCGTTGAGTGCCGGGTCGGCGATGGCGACTGGGTACACCCGCTGCGGCAGCCCCGCGTCCGCATCAACTAGCCGCCAACCGTAATGCGCAGCCGCCATCCGTGACAACAACGAAATCCATAGCCCCTCTTGAGTGCATGCACTGATTAGGCTATTCTCGTTTCAGAACCCTACGCGGTCATTCCAGGGATGCAGGCATGTCGGCGATACAACCGACTGCCGATGCGATGCGTACATTGAGTGCATCCGCAGGCAAGGACGTCATCAGACGCAGCCGAGCATTGGCTCGGCAGGCCGATGCTGCGCTGTGCATGGCGTACCCCGGAATGGACATCAGCATGACGTGGATGGAGAGGGAGCCCGTGACTCGACCCAACGGCACGTACCTACCCGATCACCTGGAAGATCCCCTGCCCGTCAACGTACCCAGCCGACTCAGCCGCCGCCGACTGCTCCAACGCGGCGCGGCGCTCGGGATCAGCCTGCCGGCGATCGGCTGGCTGCTGGCCGCCTGCGGTGGCGACGACTCCGACGACGATGATGGCGGCAACGAGAGCGCTGCCAGCCCAACGGCCGCGAGCAGTGAATCCACATCTGCGTCGACCAGCGAGTCGGGTGGCGGAACCGCCCAGAATGGCGGACGGCTGACCGTCATCCAGACCGGCAGTATCCCCGACCTTGACCCTCAGTCTGCCTACGACTCGGACGCCAGCGCCATCTTCTTCGGCACCTATGAAATGCTCGTGCGGCTCAAGGGGAGCGACACCTTCGAGTATGAGCCGATGCTCGCCGAAAGCTGGGAGGGCAACGACGACAACAGCGAGTGGCGCTTCAAGATCCCCGCCGGCGTGAAGTTCCACGACGGCACCGACTGCGACGCAGAGGCTGTCGCCGCTTCGTTCAAGCGCTTCCACAACATGGGTCTCGGGCCGGTCAACGTCATCACCCGCTTTGTCGCCAGCCCGGACGACATCAGCGCCGAAGACGCGACGACGGTGCTGTTCAAGCTCTCGTTCGGCACCGAGATCTTCGTTGCCGCGCTCGCCTCACAGTACGGCCCGCTGGTCGTCTCGCCGGCCGCCGTCGAAGCCAACAAGACTGCCGACGACGAGTTCGCCCACGAGTGGTTCCGCAGCAATGTTGTCGGCACTGGCCCTTACACAATCAGCGAGAACGTGCTGGGCGACCACATCACGATGGTGCGCTTCGAGGACTATCACGGCGGATGGGACGGCAATCATTTCGATGAGATCGTCTTCCGCAATGTCGAGGAATCGTCCACCCGCCGCCAACTCATGGAGCGCGGCGAGGCCGACTGTCTGACCCAGTCCCTGACGCCAAAGGACATCGCTTCGCTGCAGGAAGCCGGCGTGCTGAACGTCATGGTCTACGACTCGACGAACGCCGACTGGGCACTGATGAACCACGTCAAGCTCGCGGACGTGAAGCTCCGCCAGGGTCTGTGCTGGGCGTTCCCCTACGACGATGTCCGCAAGGGCGTCTACGAGGACCTCATCGAGGCATCCAGCGGCGCCTGCACGACGACGACACGCGGCTATCCCGAGGATGGCTTCATCTACACGACCGACCTAGACAAGGCCAAGCAGCTGATCGACGAATCGGGCTTCGATGTCAGCCAGCCGCTGGAGTTCTGGATCACCTCCGGCGACCAGGCCGAGCAGGCCATCGGCCAGCTCTTTCAGGCGAATCTGCAGACGCTCGGCATCACGCTCGACCTTGTCGAGAAGGAGGAGGGCGCACTCACCGACTTCCTCTACGGCTCCGCGCCGGCCGAGGAGCGCCCGGACTTCACCTATTGGGGCTGGTGGCCGGATTACAACGATGCCTGGAACGAGATCTACCCGAACTTCCACACCGACGCAATCACGCCGAACGGCTCGAACGCGATGTACTACTCCAACAAGGATGTCGACGCGCTGCTCGACAAGACATCCGGCTCGATCGGCGAAGCGGACTACAACGACGCCATCGCCGAAATGAACAAGATCATGGTCGAGGACGACCCGGCCGCCATCTTCGTCGGCTCGGTCAAGTGGTACAGCGTGCTCCAACAGAACATCAAAGGCTTCGAGCCCAACCCGATCTATATCAACACGTACAACGTGTATGACATGTATCGGGAGGAATAGGGTTACTTTCGAGCGATACCGCAGCATCGATAGTGAAGCGCGGGTCACGGCCTGAATTCCAGACTGTGACCCGCACATCCAACGCAGTCAATAGCGTCTGGCTCCACTCCGCAACGGCATCGATATGCGCCTGCGCCGTCTCCCTCTGACGCCGCCGCGCCTCGATGCGTTCCCTCTCAGCTTTCAACTGATCTAATTATTCCGTCAGGGTTCGCAACTCGTTCATGACGAGCGCAGCAATGTCGTCATCATCCATCATCGCGAGACGGCGTGAGCGTCTTCACCATTGAATGGTCGGACGGCGCGCGCCTATCCTCCTTCGGCAACCGCCTGAAGCCCGTTGTGGGCTGCTAGCGTTCCGCAGGACGTAACAGGAAGCCCGTAGCAACGCAGGACAGGTTCTTCGTGTCCAGCTTCACCGCATCGCTCACGGGCGATTGTGAAGCGCCCCGCTGCTGTGCAATGATTGCGCCATGCAACTCATGAACCGGCTTGACACCGCTCTGACGGTCCTGTTTGCCGTCCCCGCCATCATCGCGTTCGTGTGGCTTCTCGATGATGTGCCGTCCTAGGTGATGTGGATTGTTGGACCGACCGTCGGTGGCTTGGTCGGCGCTGCAGTCGGTTGGGTGTTCTACGGCCCGTCGCAATGATCGTATTCGCACAGATGCTCGGGATGTGCGGCCTCTGATGACGTGGACAGATTGGCTACGCCTCTGTATTGAGATCGTTGTCGCTACGATGATCGTTGCGACATTCGTGCTCACGTTTATAGGTTACCGCCGACAGCGCGCCTTAGAGCCGCAACTTGGTCCCGCTGACGCCGCTCTGCTGCTCGACCTTATAGAGCACGAGGGGCCGATCGCTAACACTGTTTATCCTGACGAGCGGGTATTCGTCGTTATTGACAATGGCGGCGACTCGTTCGCGGTTGCCCAGCGCGGAGGGATGGGGCGGCAGGTGTCCCGTTCAGCCTTCAGCAATCTTGAGCGACTTAGCTTGGTTGCGAAGACGCGAGGCGGCTTCCAGGTCACACCAGAAGGATATTCCAGTGCCAGACGATTGCGGCCCCGGAACCGACGCGTGCCTTGGAGGTGAGTCCTCACGGTGTCAACTAGCATGGCACCGTCGGCCTTTGCCGCAGCCGGAGGGGTGCAGTACGGGGTAATGAACAACTAACACAAGACGATGAGGAAGGAATCATCGATGCCATTCACCGAAAAGGAACTCAGCGACATGATTGAGCATCTCGATTACGAACTCTGGATGCTGGCTGAAACGGCCGAGTTGCTGTCGATCCAGACGCCTGGCGTGGTCGAAAATGCCCTCATCGACTCCTTCGTCATACACGGCCGGTCGGTGCGTGAGTTCCTATTCGAAGGGGATAAGAGCACGAAACGCGACAGGATTCACGCTTGGGACTACGTACCGGACTGGGCAAGGCTTCGCTCCAAGACCGGCGGCAGAGAATCCGCTCTTCTAGACGAGTTCCGGACCAACGCGCATAGATACGTCGCGCACTTGCTCAACGGCCGCCGTCTAAAGCTCCAATGGTCGATCGAGGATATTCGGGACGATCTACTGAAGTTCGCCCGGATATTTGCTGACTCCTTGTACACGGAGCGCGGTTGGACCGTGACGGTTCCCTCGGACTTTCGCGCAGCCGGTCCAGGCGAAACCATTTGCCTGGTACAGAGCACGTCGTCAACTACATCGCCCGCATCGGTGATGAAGCCGTATTACCTCGACGTCAGTAACATCGTAAACCCAGACGACCCAAGCGATGAGCCCGAACGCTAGACGCGTCAACTCACGCAAGTAACGCAAGCCGCCTCGACAGCGGCGAAGCCTGCTTAGGATGCCCGTCCGTCGCCCTTCAGCATGCCGCGCGGGTCTTCCTGAGGCCAGCGCCGGTCGAGAAGATCTTCCATCGGGTCGACGAACTTCGCGGGCCGCGGCGGCGTGACCGCGATGAGTACTCGGCTGCTCGAGGTCATGCTGAATGCTTCCATGCCCTCGAGCACGGCGCGTTGTGTCCTATTCCGCACGCCACGCAGAAGATGGCTGCCCCGCGGACCACGGATCACGGCACCGTCATGCTCTGCCTGCTTGTAGAGGCCTCGCGGCAGTAACCATTTCTCGCACAACACGAAGAACATATCTTCGTCGAGCCCTGTTAGCAGCCAGCGCCACTCCAATTCCGGCGCATTCCGGAGCCAGAATGCCTTTGCCTCACGCGACAATCAGCGTGGCATCATCGCCGTTCCCAGTTCGTCAGCACCGGGGCGTTGGCAATAGAGACGCGGCGACAATCTCCGCCACTTGCCGTCCACCGAGTGGAGGGTACCCGGCAGCGAAGGACCTCTGTCCGCTCAACTGAGTCGAACGGGGGAGATCTTTCGCTGCGGCTCAAGATGACAGGAAATAGGGGTGACTGCCGGTGCTAACAGATTCAGTACAGTCGAACGGCGACTAGCATGGAATAGTGTGTTGTTGGGTACGGCAGTCATCCCTTCCTCTGTCATCCTGAACGGATTGAAGGATCCGCTCTTCCCCGTCTGTGCGCCCACAAGACGTATGGAATACGCCCGGCTAGCACAACGACGGCGAATTCTTTGCGCCTTCGCCCGAATTACATTCGCCCGTGCATTGGCCAACCCGACCAGTCGGCACCCACCCCCATGGTCGCGGTCTAGCCGGGCGTATGCGATACGCCCCTACATTTCCGGGACCACATGCACCTGACAATTTCACACGACCGTCTAACCAACCTGACAGAGAACGTTGCTTGCTGCGGATGCCCAAGACGACCCAGTCCGCTCATGCAAACAGCCCCGCTCCGTTTCATCGGAGGGGGGCTGTTGCTGTGTCTATCCAGCGCGCTAGTCGGCTGCGGCGCGCTCCATTTCCGGGGCGTTTTCCGGGGTCCAGCGCAGGTTCAGTTCGCGGTTGGCGCGGACCTCGTCGAGGCGCTTGTACTCGGTTGTGTGCGGCGCGTTCTTGACGAACTCCGCATCGGACTTGATCTCGTCGTCGATCTGGCGCATCGCGGCGATGAACGCATCGAGCGTCTCGATGCTCTCCGTCTCGGTCGGCTCGATCATCATCGCTTCCTCGACGATCAGCGGGAAGTAGGTCGTCGGCGGATGGATGCCGAAGTCGAGCAGACGCTTGGCGATGTCGAGCGTGCGCACGCCGTACTCCGCCTTCTGGTTGCGGGCGGTCGCGACGAACTCGTGCATGCAGGGCCGGTCGTAGGCGATCTCGTAGCGATCCCTCAGGTTCGCCATCAGATAGTTGGCGGCCAGCACAGCATCCTCGCTGATTCGGCGCAGACCCTCCGCGCCGTGCATGCGGATGTAGGTGTAGGCGCGGACGTGCATGCCGAAGTTGCCGTAGAAGCCGTGGACCTTGCCGACCGTATGCTCGGGCGTCTCGAGACCGTAGGTGCCATCGTCCTTCTTGACCACAATCGGGTCGGGCAGGAACTGCTCCAGGCCGGCGCGAACGCCGACCGGGCCGGAGCCGGGACCACCACCACCGTGCGGCGTTGAGAAGGTCTTGTGCAGGTTGAAGTGCATGATGTCCATGCCCAGATCGCCGGGGCGGACCATACCGAGAATGGCGTTGAAGTTCGCGCCGTCGTTGTAGACCAGGCCGCCAGCGTTGTGGACGGCATCGACGATCTCGCGCACATTCTCGTCCCACAGGCCGAGCGTGTTCGGGTTGGTGATCATCAGCAGCGCAGTGTTCGGGCCGACCAGCTCCTTGAGCTTCTCGACGTCGCAGTTACCGCGATCGTCGGACGGCACGGTCACAACCTTGAAGCCAGCCATCGCGGCGGTCGCCGGGTTGGTGCCGTGCGCCGAGTCCGGCACGAGCACCGTGTCGCGCTCGTAATCCCCGCGCGACGCGTGATAGGCCCGTGCGACGAGGACGCCGGTGAGCTCACCGTGTGCGCCGGCAGCCGGCTGGAGCGTCACCGTCTCGAACCCTGAAATCTCGGCGAGGTAGCTACGCAGCTCGTCCATCAGCTCCAGCGCGCCCTGGACCGTCTCCGGCTCCTGGAGCGGATGAATAGCCGCGAAGCCGGGCATCCGGGCTGCGATCTCGTTGATCTTCGAGTTGTATTTCATCGTGCAGGAGCCGAGGGGATAGAAGTTGATGTCGATCGCATGGTTCTTCTGCGACATGCGCGTGAAGTGGCGAATGACATCGATCTCGCTCACCTCGGGAAGGGCAAGCTCATCACGGCAAAGATCTGCCGGAATCTCCGTCTCGGGAACATCGACAGCCGGAACCGTTGTGCCACGGCGTCCCGGCTTACTCAGCTCAAAGATCAGCGGCTCTACCGCCATATTCCACCCCACCTGACCTTCTGCCGCATGTTGACGCGGAAAACAGACAATCCATCGACCGTACGATTGGCAGCATAACATCCACCGCCGACGCCTCACAACCGCCCGCCTGTCATCGACACCCCTGATAGAATCTGGCTGGGTTCATTGACGGCGCGTGCGCCCCAGGTCGACTTCTTCGACGATCCCGAATACAGCACATCATCAGCATGCCAGGGAGTCTCACGAAATGGCGAAAGCGTTCTACTACGGCGGACAAGCGGTCATGGAAGGCGTCATGATGCGCGGTCGCTCGTCGATGGCGGTCGGCGTCCGCACACCGGAAGGCGAGATCGTCGTCTGGGAAGAGCCGATTGAGCCCGGGCCTGTCGTCCGTTCGGTGCGCAATATCCCGCTGGTTCGCGGCGCAGTCGTCCTCTGGGACACGATGCTGCTTGGCATGCGTGCGCTGATCTTTTCAGCCAACGTCGGGCTGAGTGAAGAGGATGGCGAAGAAGCCGACGACTCGTCGATGTCCGGTATGTTCCTCTGGCTGACGGTCGGGATGTCGTTGCTCTTCTCGATTGGCCTGTTCTTCGTCACGCCGGTCGTCACCGTCGATCTGCTCAGTCGCTGGATCGACAACCATCATGTCATCAACATTATTGAAGGCATCGTCCGTCTGGCGATCCTGATCGGCTATATGGTCGGCATCTCCTACATGAGCGACATTCGGCGCGTATTCGGCTACCACGGCGCAGAGCACATGACGATCAATGCCTGGGAACGCGGTCTGCCGGTCGATGTCGAGAACGTGCGCGAGCAGAGCCTGCGGCACGTCCGATGTGGCACCGGGTTTCTGCTGATCGTCGTTGTGATCTCGATCCTGTTCTTCCTGCTGCTTGGGCGGCCGGTCTGGTATCTGCTCTACGGCTCACGAATCGTGCTGGTGCCGGTGATCGCCGGCGTCGCCTATGAGATCATCCGCGCCGGAGCGGCCCACGCCAACAACCCGATCATGCGCGTCATCCTCGCGCCGGGCCTGGCCCTGCAGGGTGTCACCACCCGCCCGCCGGACGACTCGATGATTGAGGTCGCTATTGCTGCATTCAAGCGCGTGATTGCGACCGATGGTCTGATCGCCGAGAGCGAGCTGGATCCGACGGTCATCCCGGTCGGCTCAGATGCCCAGCCACTCAGTGGTATCAGTAGCGGGCGGGCGGAGCCGATTCCCACCCCGGTCGAGGCTTAACCGATGCGTACAGTCGATTCCGGCGCAACCCCGTCCGACGACGCGCTCGAACCCGCGGAAGTAACCGCTCGTCCCGCCGACATCGTGGTCCGCGAGATCGATGGACCGGACGAGATGGAGGAGGTCTTCCGCATTCGCGACGAGGTGTTCGTCCACGAGCAGCGCCTGACGAACGATGCACGCCGCGACCCGGACGACCGCACGAGTGTCCACTTCCTCGCCTGGCGCAACGGTGACCCGCTCGGCACCGGTCGCCTCACCATCTTCGGGCGCGAGGCGCAGGTGGCGTGGGTCGCGGTGCGCGCCGCCGCGCGTCGCGGTGGGCTCGGCCTGGCGATCATGCAGGCGATCATCGAACGCGCCGAACGCGAGAACACCGCCTACATCGTCCTCAACGCCCAGACCCACGCGATCTCGTTCTACGAGAGCCTCGGCTTTGAGATCGTCGGCCCGGAATTCACGATGGGCGGCATCGGCCACCACGTCATGATCCGCCGCAACGCGGTTTCGTAATGGGTTCGGTGGCGTGTTGCGTACGCCTGTTTGGTCCCGGACACGTTGAACCGGTACCCATCATCATTATGTAGGGGCGTATGCGATACGCCCAGTTAGATTACATCCGGGTTGGCGCGTGTTGATGCGGTGCTGGGTGCCGATTTGGCGTGCTGTGGGCCAGCCGGGCGTATGCAATACGCCCCTACATTTGCGGGTGGGTGATGGGGTTCAGTGTGTCATCGTTCCAGCGTGAGGGGTTCGTGTCGATGTAGGCGCGGATGCGGCTGAGTTCGTCATCGTTGCGAATGATGTGTTCGTAGTAGTTGCGTTGCCAGACTGTGACGCCCGGCGTACCTCGGTGGGTATTGATCTGTCT
>Ga0182743_1002944_pt1 | contig 14212 bp, 12 predicted proteins | sample eDN3rd30CKraftOP_FD_128522 | JGI IMG/M metagenome (GOLD analysis project Ga0182743, IMG submission 128522) | Enriched Organic Plus compost microbial communities from Emeryville, California, USA - eDNA 3rd pass 30_C Kraft OP (version 2) (version 2) ... | reverse complement strand
TTTATGCCCATGCTCTGCAGGAATCGAATTTCCGCACCTCTGTCGTCAGCCCGGCGGGCGCGCGCGGCCTGATGCAGATCATGCCCGGCACCGCCCAGCATCATGCCGCATCGATCAGCATGCGCGGCACTTATGGCGAACTGGAAAAACCGGAAATCAATCTCGCCTATGGCCAGCGCACGCTGGAGGCGCTGCGCGATTCTGCCGGCACCGGTGGATTGCTGCCTAAAGTGATGGCCGCCTACAACGCGGGCCTTTCGCCCATCACCCGCTGGAACAGCGAAATCCGCGATCAGGGCGATCCGCTGCTGTGGATGGAATCGATCCCCTATTGGGAAACGCGCGGGTACGTCGCCATCGTGACCCGCAACTACTGGATGTACGAACGGCAGGCCGATGCGGAATCACCCAGCCGCCTGGCTCTGGCACAGACCCGCTGGCCCGCTTTCCCCGATATCGGCAAGAGCGGCAACGCGCGGATCGCGGCCAACGATACGGGTGGCAACGCCCGCTGATCCCAGTTCGAGAGGACATCGCCACCGGCGACGTCACACCCAGCGCGTTTGATGCTTAAGGGGTTTCTGACGCTGGCGGCGTGTCCAGTGGCCCGAATGCGCTGGACGTGTAACCTTGCGAATTGTGCGTGATCAGCACTTTGCCATCACAGGTGAGATTCGTTTCCTGCCAGCTTGCGCTGTATTCCATACGCCCGATATCGGCGCGCGGGGTGCCATGCGCATACCATAGCTTGGCGCGATAGCGCGCCTGTTGCGCGTTCGCCCGCTCCACCCCCTGCGTGATCGGCTCCAAGGTTACCTCGCGTGTCGAACCGTCCGGGCGGATGGTCTTGGGCTCCACAACGGCAGCGGCTTGCTCCGCCGCAGCTTCCAGCCGTGCGATGCATTCGGCGTGACTGCCCAAGGTGTCGCGCGTTTCGAAACCCGGAATATATCCGCTGGCCATGGCGGGCCCGGCGATCAGCGAACCCAGCACAAACAAACCGGCACCACGCATCATCATGAAATCCTTCCGTTGTCTCCCGCTCATGCGGGTGACGGGCAAAGCATGCAACCTTGGTCGGCCACGCGGATCAATCCACGCGTGACTCCACCGCATATGTTCCCTATATGTTCCATTCATGGCAGACAGCAAATCCCGTATGCACGTGCATGGCCGGGGCGCCCAATCGGCGGTGACACCAGCGCGGTTCAATCTTCCCGGTCGGACCGCCGATGGCGACTGGCTGGATGACCGTGAGAATGTGGATGGCGCTGTGGAAAAGCTGCGGACAACCGTGACGGAGGAACATCCCAGATCGATCATCAGTTTCAACCGTTCCCCCGACATTCCGTTCGATCGTTCGCTCAACGCCTATCGCGGCTGCGAACATGGCTGCATCTACTGTTACGCCCGGCCCACGCACGCCTATCACGATCTTTCGCCCGGCCTCGATTTCGAAACGCGGCTGTTCGCCAAGCCGGAAGCGGCAAAGCTGTTGCGCGCGGCCTTCGCGAAACCCCGTTATCGCCCCGCGCCGCTGGCGATGGGGACGAACACCGATCCTTATCAACCGATAGAAGCGCGCTACCGCCTGACCCGGCAAGTGCTCGAACTGTGCCTCGAAACGCGGCATCCGGTCACCATCACCACCAAATCGGACCGGGTGCTTCGCGATCTCGATCTTCTGGGCGAACTGGCCCGGCTGGGGCTGACCGCTGTTGCCATATCCGTCACCAGTCTCGATCCGCACCTGTCGCGCCTGCTGGAACCACGTGCCTCGGCCCCGGCCAAGCGGCTGGCCGCACTGGGCATTCTCGTGCGGGCGGGCGTTCCGGCCCATGTGTCCATCGCGCCCATCGTGCCCGCGATCACCGATCCGTTTATCGAGGCCATTCTTGCTGAAGCCGGCGCTTTGGGCGTCCCATCCGCCAGTTGGATCGCTTTGCGCCTGCCGCACGAAGTGGCGCCGCTGTTTCGTGAATGGCTCGATACCCACTTTCCCGATCGCGCCAGCAAAGTGATGGCCACGGTCCGCGAGATGCGCGGCGGGCGTGACAACGATTCCGATTTCTTCACCCGGATGAAGCCGCAGGGCGTGTGGGCCGATCTCATCCGCGTGCGCTTTCGCACCGCTTGTCGGCGCGCGGGCATTCCGCAAACTTCACCCCCGCTCGATTGCGGGCAGTTCCGGCCGCCGTCCCCAGCGGGTCAACTCAGCCTGTTCTGATCCTGCATCAGGAAACGAGGCGCAAATGCCGGCCTTGCGGAACCGCGCTGAGCGCGACTTTGGCAATGCCGGGAATGCTCTGCACCCGCTCCGCCAGTTCACCATCCAGCGCAAAGGCATCGCCCAGCCGCATCAGCGGATCGTTGCCGCTCGCCGTGCGCAGGCGGGCAACCACTTCGCCCTTCCCCTTTTCTCCCTCCGGTAGCAGCAGGGCCAGAGCCTGAAAGGCTTCGGCTTCGCTCACTTCCAGCGTCAACCGCATGCGCGCGCCGCTTTTCACTTCGGCCAGAGGTCGCGCCCCGCGCACGGTGACCCGGGGCGGTTCGTCAGGGCTGGGGCTGTCGAGTTCCACGTTGAGCAGCACGCAGGTGCCTTCGCGCGCCCATCTGACGAAAGGTTCGACCAGGCTTTCCTCGAAACAGGCAGCGCTGAACTGGCCGGTGGAATCGGAGAAATCGGCGCGAACGAAATCGTTGCCCTTGCGCGTCTTGCCCCGGTTCACCCCTTCCACCATCGCCGCCATCACCGCCGCGCTGCGCCCGCCGGAAACGCCGCTTTCCATCAGCCCGGCGTAAGATCGCGCACCGTTGGCGCTGGCGATGGCGCGATATTGTTCCACCGGGTGCGCCGCGAAATAGAAACCGAAATTGTCCCGTTCCTGCGCCATCTGCTCGTTCCGGCTCCACGGCTGGGCATCGACCAGCCGCAGGGCCGGTTCGGCATGATCGTCCCCGCCGAACAGGCCTGCCTGCCCGCTTTCCCGCTCTCGCACCGCGGCATCGGCGGCACCCATCAGGATTTCCGCGCTGGCAAAGACTTTGGCCCGGTTCGGCTCCAGGCTGTCGAATGCGCCCGCCCCGGCCAACGCTTCAAGCTGGCGCCGGTTCATCGATCCGGGCGGCAGACGGCGAAAAAGGTCATCCAACCCGGCAAAAGGCCCGTTCGCTTCCCGTTCGGCCACGATGGCGTCCATCGCCTTTTCGCCCACGTTGCGGATACCCGCCAGAGCATAGCGCACCGCATAGCCGGCCTCGGTCTGTTCCACCGTGAATTCGGCTTCCGAACGGTTCATGTCCGGCCCGTTGATCACGATGGGAATGCGCTGCCGCCGGGCGTCGTCGATGAACACGCTCAACTTTTCCGACTGGTGCATGTCAAAACACATCGACGCGGCGTAGAATTCTTCCGGGTAATGCGCTTTCAGCCATGCCGTCTGATAGGCAAGCAAGGCATAGGCCGCCGCGTGGCTCTTGTTGAAGCCGTAGCCCGCGAACTTGTCGATCAAATCGAACAGTTCGTTAGCCTTCTTCGGCTCGATCTCGGAAACGGCCTTGCACCCTTCGACAAAGCGGGCGCGCTGCATATCCATTTCCGCCTGGATCTTCTTGCCCATCGCGCGGCGCAGCAAGTCTGCATCGCCCAGCGAATAACCGGCAAGGATCTGCGCAGCCTGCATCACCTGTTCCTGATAGACGAAAATTCCGTAGGTTTCGGACAGGATGCCTTCCAGCTTGGGATGCGGGTATTCGATCGGTTCGATCCCCGCCTTGCGCCTGCCGAACAGCGGGATGTTGTCCATCGGCCCCGGCCGGTAGAGCGAAACGAGCGCGATGATATCGCCGAAATTGGTCGGTTTCACCGAAGCCAGCGTGCGCCGCATGCCCTCGGATTCCAACTGGAACACGCCCACGGTGTTGCCCGACTGAAGCAGTTCGTAAACCTGCCGGTCGTCCCACGGCAGGCCGTCCAGATCGACAGTGATGCCACGCTTCTTCAGAAGGTCCACCGCCTTGCGCAGAACCGACAGCGTTTTCAGGCCGAGAAAGTCGAACTTCACCAGCCCCGAATCCTCGACATGTTTCATGTCGAACTGCGTCACCGGCATATCGGAACGCGGATCGCGATAGAGCGGGACAAGCTGCGCCAGAGGGCGATCCCCGATCACCACGCCCGCCGCGTGAGTCGAGCTGTTGCGCGGCAAACCTTCGAGTTGCATCGCCAGATCGACGAGACGCTTCACTTCGGGATCGACGTCGTATTCCCGCTTGAAATCGGCCGCGCCATTAAGTGCGCGCGGGAGTGTCCACGGATCGGTGGGATGGTTGGGCACCATCTTGCACAGCCGATCCACCTGGCCATAGCTCATCTGGAGAATACGGCCGCAGTCGCGCAGCACGGCGCGTGCTTTCAGCTTACCGAACGTGATGATCTGGGCGACATGATCCAGCCCATATTTGCGCTGCACATAGCGGATCACTTCACCGCGGCGGGTTTCGCAGAAGTCGATATCGAAGTCCGGCATCGAGACGCGTTCCGGATTGAGAAAGCGTTCGAACAGCAGGCCGAGACGGATCGGGTCGAGATCGGTAATCGTCAGCGCCCAGGCAACCAGCGAACCGGCGCCCGAACCACGACCCGGCCCCACCGGAATCCCGTTTTCCTTGGCCCATTTGATGAAGTCGGCAACGATCAGGAAGTAGCCGGGAAAACCCATGCGCGTGATGATGTCGACTTCAAACTGCAAACGGTCTTCATAGACTTGTCGTTCCTCGTCCGACATCTCGCCATATGGGGCAAGACGCATTTCGAGGCCCCGCCGCGCATCCTCGGCCATCATCCGTGCTTCGCCTTCCGTGTCCCCGGCAAGGCTCGGCAGGATCGGCTTCCGCTTGGGCGGGGCGACGGCGCAGCGCTGGGCCACAACCAGCGTGTTGGCGATCGCTTCGGGCAGATCGGCAAACAGTTCGGCCATCGCGTCCGCCGGTTTGACGAAGTTTTCGGCGGAGGAGCGCGGGCGATCCGGGGCATCGATATGCGTCGAATGGGCGATGCACAGCATTGCATCGTGCGCCGCACGGAAATGCTGTTCGGCGAAATTCGCGGGATTGGTCGCCACCAGGGGCAGATCGCGGGCATAGGCCAGTTCGATCAGCGCCTCTTCCGCGGCTTCCTCCACCGGGTCGTTGCGGCGGGCAATCTCCACATAGAGCCGCCCCGGGAACAACCCTTCGAGCCATTCGGCATAGGCCTTGGCGTGATCGTACTGCCCTTCGGCCAGAAGGCGCGTCAGCCCCCCTTCCCCGGCGCCGGTCAGCGCGATCAGGCCACCGGTATGGCCATCCAGCCATTCGCGCATGACATGGGGATCTTCATGCAAAGGCCGGTCGAGATGGGCCCGGCTGACCAGATGGCAGAGATTGTCCCACCCCTGTTCGTCCTGCGCATAGAGCGGAAGATAGTCGATCGGCCCGCCTTCGCCCCGGGACACGCCCAGCAAAGTCCCGACGATCGGCTGAACGCCTTTGTCGCGGCAAGCCCCGGCGAATGCGACGGAGCCATAGAGACCGTTCCGGTCGCAGATCGCAATGGCGGGAAAGCCGCGATCCTTGGCCAGTTGCGCGATGGCTTTGGGATCGATCGCCCCTTCGAGCATCGAATAGGACGAAAGGATGCGCAGAGGGACAAAGGGGGCGTAGGCCATGCACGAAAGTAGCGCCGGGCAAGCCCGACTTTCAACCCCGGCCCGACGCGAAAGTGCGGAAAACCCGGAGGACGCGCCCTAGCCCGATACGCTCTCGCGCATCAGGCATTCCCGCAGCCTAAAGCAAGGCTTCGATATCCCGTTCCAGCGCTTCGGGCTTGTCGGTCGGAGCATAGCGGCGCACGACATTACCCGCCCGGTCGATCAGGAATTTGGTGAAGTTCCATTTGATGCCGCGCGTCCCCAATACGCCGGGTGCTTCACCCTTGAGCCAGCGGTAGAGCGGAATGGCCCCATCGCCGTTGACGTCGACTTTGGCCATGACCGGGAAAGTCACATCGTAGGTCAGCTTGCAGAAGCTGGCGATCTCGTCCGCATCGCCGGGCTCCTGCTTACCGAACTGGTTGCAGGGAAAACCCAGCACCGCAAAGCCGCGATCGGCGTATCTGCGGTGCAGCGCTTCAAGCCCGGCATATTGCGGCGTGAAGCCGCATTTGCTGGCGGTGTTGACGATCAGCAGGACCTTGCCTTGCTGCTCAGCCAGATTCAGCAGGCTGCCATCCGGCCTTGCGACCGAGAAATCGCCAATCGCGGTCAAGCGTTCGCGCCGGGAAAATCGGGGCGTGAAGCCAGCGCCATGATCTCGCCCAGCGAAAGGCGGTGGTCGCCCGACTTCGCGATTTCGTAATTCGCCCGCTCATCCTCGGGCAGGCGGGCGACAAAAGCGACCAGTTCGGCCAGAGTGCCGCTACGAATCGTTTTCAATCCTGAGAACACCCCGCCGCCATCATCCTTGCGATGCAATTCCGAATGATCTTCCCATTCCACCGGAAAGCCTTGCGCGGGTGTGTCGTTCATAGTTTGCGGTTCCCTATGCTGTTCACCTGAATATGTGGCCTTTGCAGCAGGAATATCAATCGCAAACCTACTGCAAATGTCCATCATGCAGCCGCACGACGCGATCCATCGCCTGCGCCAGCTTTTCGTTATGAGTCGCAACCAGCGCCGCGCTCCCTTCCCCGCGGACGAGTTGCAGAAACTGATCGAGCACCTTGTTCGCGGTGGTTTCGTCCAGATTGCCGGTCGGTTCGTCAGCCAGCACCAACTGGGGGCGATTGGCCAACGCGCGGGCCACGGCCACGCGTTGCTGTTCCCCGCCGGAAAGCTGGCTCGGCCGGTGATCCAGCCGCTGGCCCAGCCCCAGCGCTTCCAGCAGTTCGGTCGCGCGCCGCGCGCCATCGTCCCACGCCTTGCCCCCCACCAGTTGCGGCAGGACGACATTCTCCAGCGCGGAGAAATCGGGCAGCAGATGGTGGAACTGATAGACGAAGCCGAGATGATCGCGGCGCAAAGTCGTGCGCTGATCGCCCGAAAGGGCGCTGGCGTCGGTCCCGGCGATTTCTATCTTCCCGCCGAAACCGCCTTCCAGCAGGCCGATGGCCTGCAACATCGTCGACTTGCCCGCGCCCGAGGGGCCGAGCAGCGCAACGATCTCGCCCGGTTCGATCGTCAGATCGATACCGCGCAGCACATCGATCCGCACACCGCCCTGTTCGAAGCTGCGGGTCAGCCCTGTCAGGCGCACAATAGGATTACTCATAACGCAAAACCTGTACCGGATCGGTGCTGGCGGCTTTGAACGCGGGATAGAGCGTGGCCAGGAAGCTGAAGCCCAGCGCCATAAGGCAAATCACCGTCACTTCCACCGGATCGGTGCGCGAAGGCAGCTCGGTGAGGAAACGAATCGACGGGTCCCATAGGTTCTGGCCGCTGACGATCTCGATCGCGTGCACGATTGGCTGGCGGAAATAGAGGAACACGAAACCCAGAACCAGCCCCGCCACCGTGCCCAGCGCCCCGATCACGAAACCGATGGTTACGAAAATCTTCATCAGGCTCCGCCGCGTTGCCCCCATGGTGCGCATGATGGCGATATCGCGCGTTTTCGCGCGCACCAGCATGATCAAGCTGGAAAGGATGTTGAACACCGCCACCAGCACGATGATCGACAGAACCACGAACATCGCCACGCGTTCCACCGCGAGCGCTTCGAACAGGCTGGCGTTGATCGTCTTCCAGTCCGAAATCACTGCCTGCCCAGCCAGTTTCTTCGTCAACGGAGCCAGCAGTTGCGTGACCTTGTCGGGATCGTCGGTCTTGACCTCGATCATGCCCACCGCGTCACCTGTCAGCAGCAGTGTCTGTGCGTCCTGCATCGGCATGACGACGAAAGCCTGATCATAGTCGTAGATGCCGATCTCGAAAATCGCGGAGACCCGATAGCCGATCTCACGCGGCACAGTGCCGAAAGGGGTGGAACGTCCCTGCGGATTGATGATGGTGATCGTATCGCCCACCCGTGCGCCGAGATTTTCGGCCAGCCGCAGGCCGATGGCCACATTGCCCGCGCCTGGGCGCAGTTCGGCAAGATCGCCCACCGTCTTCTGCGCTTCGAGCCGACGGATGTCTTCCTGTGTGTTGCCGCGTACCAGAATCGCTTCCACCCGGCCGTTGAAGCTGGTCAACAACGGCTGCTCGATCAGGGGTGATGCGCGCACGACACCGGGCGTCGCTTTCACTTCTTTCAGCACGCTCTGCCAGTTTTCCAGCCGCCCGCCATAGGCCTGGATGATGGCATGGCCGTTCAGCCCAACGATCTTGTCCAGCAATTCGCCGCGAAATCCGTTCATCACGCTCATCACGATGACAAGCGCGGCGACACCCAGCATCACCGCGGCGAGACTGATACCCGCAACCATGGCGATAAAGGCTTCACCGCGCCCCGGCAGAAGGTAACGCTTGGCGATCGTCCGTTCGAAAGGAGTGAGAAGCAAGGAACCTGCTTTGTGCTAATGGAATGCTGCACGGGATGTAGGGGCCACGCACAGTGGAGGCAACCGATTTGCGCTTGTCGCGACACGCCCTCTTGTAATCCGCGCGTAACATCGCCATTGCGGGGATCGATAGCAGCGCGGCAGCTGGCGAACCCTCACAGGCGATCATGATTACCCATCCCTTCTATGACGCGGACGGCGACAAGCTGCGCGAAGAGTGCGGCGTTTTCGGCGTTATCAATGCCAACGATGCGGCGGCGATTACCGCCCTCGGCCTCCATGCTCTGCAACATCGCGGGCAGGAAGCGGCAGGCATCACCAGTTTCGATGGCAAGGAATTCTATTCCCGCCGCGGCTTGGGCCATGTGGCCGACAATTTCTCCAGCGGCAGCGTGATCGGCGAACTGCCTGGATCGATGGCCGCGGGCCATGTCCGCTATTCGACGACCGGCGGCGCGGGCCTGCGCAATGTCCAGCCGCTCTATGCGGAACTCGCCTCGGGCGGCTTTGCCATCGCGCACAATGGCAATATTTCCAATGCCATGCACTTGCGCCAGGCACTGGTACAGAAGGGCGCCATCTTCCAGTCGACGTCCGATACGGAAGTGATCATCCACCTGATCGCGACCAGCCGTTATCCCACTCTGCTCGATCGGTTCGTGGATGCCCTGCGCCTTGTCGAAGGCGCCTATTCGCTGATCTGCATGACCAAGAAGCGCATGGTCGCATGCCGTGATCCGTTGGGCATCCGCCCGCTGGTCATGGGCAAGCTGGGCGATGCAATCGTCTTCGCCAGCGAAACGGTGGCGCTGGACGTCGTCGGCGCGCAGTTCGTGCGCGAGGTGGAACCGGGCGAACTGGTCGAAGTGCGGCTCGACGGCCGGATCACGAGCCATCGCCCGTTCGGCGAATCGAATCCGCGCCCGTGCATTTTCGAACACGTCTATTTCAGCCGCCCGGATTCGATCATGGGGGGCACCTCGGTCTATCAAGCCCGCCGCCAGATCGGTGTGGAGCTGGCCAAGGAAGCCCCGGTCGAAGCCGATCTGGTGGTTCCCGTGCCGGACAGCGGCGTGCCTGCCGCCATCGGTTATGCCCAGCAATCGGGCATTCCGTTCGAACTGGGCATTATCCGTTCGCACTATGTCGGGCGGACGTTCATCCAGCCTTCCGACGGGCAACGCAGTTCCAGTGTGAAGCGCAAGCACAACGCCAACCGCGCGCTGGTGGAAGGCAAGCGGATCGTGCTGATCGACGATTCCATCGTGCGCGGCACCACCAGCCTCAAGATCGTGCAGATGATGCGCGAAGCAGGCGCGGCGGAAGTGCACATGCGCATCGCCAGCCCGCCGACGATGCATAGCTGCTTCTACGGTGTCGATACGCCCGAACGCTCCAAGCTGCTGGCCGCGAAAATGGATATCGATGCGATGCGCGACTTCATCCAGGCGGATAGCCTGGCTTTCGTTTCGATCGACGGGCTCTATCGCGCGGTCGGCACGGGCGGGCGCGATGCGGGTTGCCCGCAATATTGCGATGCCTGTTTCACCGGCGAATACCCCACCACGCTGACCGATCATGCCGACAAGGACGATCAGGCCGAATTCATGACCCCGATCAAGGTCGCCTGATGAACGGCGCACTTGCAGGCCAAACAGCGCTGGTCACCGGCGCGAGCCAGGGAATCGGCGCCGCCACGGCCAAGGCGCTGGCCGCGGCGGGCGCGCATGTCATCCTGACCGCGCGCAACGACCGCAAGCTGGAAGAAATCGAACAGGCCATTCACGAGGCTGGCGGCACAGCGACCATCGCCCCGCTCGACCTTGCCGAAAGCGACGGGATTGCCCGTCTGGCCACAGCCATCGCCAATCGCTGGGATCGCCTCGATATCATGGTGATCTGCGGCGCGATCCTGCCCCAGCTCACCCCGGTGACGCAGATCGACCAGAGCGCATTCAGCAAGGCGCTGACTGTCAATCTCCTCGCCACGCAGGCGCTGATCGGGGCGTTCGATCCGCTGATGAAGCGCAGCGACAATGCGCGCATCATCGGCCTGACCAGCAGTGTGGGCAGCGCCCCCCGCGCCTATTGGGGCGCCTATGGGGCAACCAAGGCCGCGTTCGAAACGCTGCTCGCGTGCCATGCGCAGGAAGTGGAGAAGATTTCCAACACCCGCGTCGCCATCGTCGATCCGGGTGCTACGCGCACGGCCATGCGCGCCAAGGCCTATCCGGGCGAAGATCCGCAAACGGTCAAACCCGCCGAAGCGGTGGCGGAGCGGATCGTAGCGTTGGTGCAGGAACCTTTTCCCACGGGCCATCGCGAACGCGTGGCGTAACAGGCGGGGCGTCACCCCTGTTTGACCAGAGTCGCTTGGCTGACGGTAATTCCACCGCCGCGAAAGCCACCTTCGCAATACATCAGATAGTAGCGCCACAGCCGCACGAAGCGTTCGTCAAAGCCGGCAGGCAGGCGCTTTTCGGCCACCGCCGCATCGAAACGGAGCCGCCACTGGCGCAAGGTTTCCGCGTAATCGAGGCCGAAATCGCGCTGATCGAGCCAGCTTAAGCCCCGCTCCATCGCCAGTTTGCGAAATTCGCTCGCGCGAATCAGCAATCCGCCGGGAAAGACATAGGCCTGGATGAAATCCACGCTTGCCGCGTACGCTTCGAACAGCGAATCCTTCATCGCGATGAACTGGATCGCGGCCCGCCCGCCGGGTTTGAGGCAACGGGCCAGGCTGTCGAAATAGTCCGGCCAGTACTTGCGACCGACCGCTTCCACCATTTCGACGCTGACAATCGCATCGAATGACCCGGTGACATCGCGATAATCCTGCTTGTGGAAAGCGATAGTGGGCGATTGCCGCGCTTTCGCCCAGGCGAGTTGTTCGTCCGAAAGGCTGATCGCTGTCACCTGCGCACCGCGCCGGGCAAAGAAATCCGCTAGCCCGCCCCAACCGCAGCCGATTTCGAGCACGGTTTTCACATCCCCGACCCGATCCGCCAGCAATGTCCATTTGCGATGCTGCGCCTCCTCCAGCGAGCCGTTCCTATCGAAGACCGCGCTGGAATAGCTCATGCTGGGATCGAGCCATGCCTCGTAGAAATCGTTGCCGAGATCATAGTGCGCATGGATGTTGCGTTCCGCGCCCGCCTTGCTGTTGCGGTTGAACCAATGGCCCAGCCGCGCGATCTGCCGCCACAGCCCACCAGCACGGCCGATGTTGCCCAGCGAATCGCCATTGGCCATGACCAGCGCAAACAGGGTCACAGGATCGGGGCTGTCCCACTCCCCCAGTTCCCATGCACGGTACCAGCCGACAGAACCGCTCGTCGCCAGCCGCGACAACGCGCGCCAACTGCGCAATTCCAGCTCCGCATCAAAGCCCGGCACTCTGCCGCCCAGCACCCGCTCGCTGCCATCGGGCAGGCGCACACGGATCGTGCCGGATTCAAGCCCTCGATCCAGGCGACCGATCAGCCGCTCGAACCCGCCATTCCACAGGCGCACGAGCCACCCCAGACCGCTGCCGATCCGATTGCCCCCTTCAATCAGGGCGCGTCCTCTCTCCATGCCCCACGTAGTCATGAGGACAGACTATCATCGCCGATCCACACCGGGCAAGATGGGGCCAAGAAGGCTTGCCTTGCCATTGCCGATTGCCTCATCCTCCCGCGATGGATTCCTCCCCTCCTTACAGACCGCCGGACCGGCGGATCATGCTGATCGCCGCGCTGTTGTGCTGGGGCGGCTTCGCTCTGGCCGCCCTGCTGACCGTCACCGGCCATATGGCGGGGTTCGACAGGGCCGGATTGCTGCTGTGGCGTGAAGCAGATGGTTTGGGCCCCGCCGGCCCCCCATGGCTGAACACTGGCATCAGCGCGCTTACTCATCTTGGCGGGGTCCCGGTGCGCAATGCCATCGCACTCGCGGCGGCGATCGCGCTGGTGCTCATGCATCGCAGGCGGCAGGCGCTATGCCTCAGCCTTACAGTTATCGCCGGATGGATCGCCAACAGCGCACTGAAGACGTTGTTCGACCGCCCCCGCCCCGCCATCGTTCCGCACCTGACGCATGCCGGCGGACCCAGCTTTCCTTCGGGTCACAGCTTCAACGCCGCGCTGATCTATATCGCCATGGCCCTGATTGCAGCGGGCTGGGCCACGCGCCGTCCCGCCCGTGTCATGCTGGTTTCCGCGGCCATCATGCTCAGTCTGGCCATTGCCGGCAGCCGGGTCTGGCTCGGCGTGCACTATCCCAGCGATGTGATCGCGGGATGGCTCGGCGGGGCAGGTCTGGCCTTTCTTATGGCCGCGTGGTTCCTGCCGGAAGCTCCTCCGCGCGGGCGGTAGCAGCGCATCCGGGCCCCGGCTGCGGCACGGTGACGACATAGTGGAACGGATTGCGCACTTCGCGCCCGAAAATGCGCCCGCCGCTGAAGCGGGCATCGCCGAATACAATGCGCACTCCGCACCGTTCCTGCTCCAATTGAGCCACCGGCATCACCGACCACCGCATGAACTGGCGCAATTCATCGGTTGAAAAGGCAGCCCGGCGCACCAGCGGATCATGCATATTGTCCGGAGTGGGCGCCGAAAGCGACCCGAGCCCGGAAAAGGGCGACCAGTCCGCCCGACCGATATAGCCATCCCGCCGCCAGACCACTTCACGCGTCCAGAAACGCAGCGGTTCCAGCCCTGCGAACATCACTTCCGGCGGAGCGCCCGGTAGCGCGCGGACGACCTCCCGCTGCGCCTGTGCCGTCAAGACAAGATTGAGCCCGATATAGCAGGTAAGCAAAGCAATCGCCCCACGTGCGGGCATGCGTGGATCGCCCGCCTTGCGCCCCTGTTCACGCTTGCGCGAAAGCCAGATGGCGAAGCCCAGCGTCAGCCATAGCCACAGGTCGATAATGAACAGCGATTCGGTATGGAACCAGTTCTCGCTGAAGGGAGAAAGCAGCTGCACCGCATAGCTGGTCTGCATGTCGAGGAACGGATGGCTCAAGGCGCCGATGTAGCTCAACACCACCAGCCACCCGAAATGCATCGGCAATCCGCTTTTGAACACCGCGCCCCGGCGCATCTGCCACCGGTCCAGCAGCCATAGCAGACCCGCAAGGATGACAGGCATCCAGATGATTCCACCAACCAGACTGTGCGTGAAACCGCGATGGGTGGCGAGCGGAACCCAGCAGCTATGGCCGAAGAACACGTCAAGATCGGGCATGTTCGCGCCAAGAATCAGCGCAGCCAGGCCCTTACGGGTCCGTTGCTTGAGACCGGCCTGGCCCAAGGCCCAGCCAGTGAGGCTATGTGTCAGATTATCCATGGCTTCGGTGAGCAGACCCGCTCTGTGTTTTCAGACGCCTACAAACAAGCAATCCGGAGCCTGCACCGCAAGCCCCGGATTGCCCGAATATTCACACTATCCGTTCGTAAGGAACGGCTTTCGTCCGGTTCAGTCCTTGACCGTCCAGGTCTGCCCCTTGGCGAGAAGCTTGCCGAGATCGGCAACCTTGCCTTCGCGCGCCTTGGCATCCTGACCGAGCAGCGACGACTCGTAAGTCGGGCGCGGATCATCATAGATCACGCCCAGCGCCATCGGGAACGGGCCAAACGGCATTTCGACCAGCATATGCGCGACCGAGCGGTTCGTCACGTCGTG
>Ga0182743_1002942_pt1 | contig 14214 bp, 17 predicted proteins | sample eDN3rd30CKraftOP_FD_128522 | JGI IMG/M metagenome (GOLD analysis project Ga0182743, IMG submission 128522) | Enriched Organic Plus compost microbial communities from Emeryville, California, USA - eDNA 3rd pass 30_C Kraft OP (version 2) (version 2) ... | reverse complement strand
ATGACGACGCCGGCCGCCAGCAGGTGCTCGAACAGCCGCCGCAGGATCATGGCGTCGGCGATGTCGGTGACCTGGAATTCGTCGAAGCACAGCAGCACGGCCTCCTCGGCGAGGTCGGCGGCGACATGCGGCACCGGATCGTCGTCCGGCGCATTCCCGCGCTTGATCGCGGCGCGGCGGGCATGGACGCGGCCATGCACGTCGGACATGAAGGCGTGGAAGTGCACGCGGCGCTTGCGCTTCACCGCCGCCGCCTCGAAGAACATGTCCATCAGCATGGTCTTGCCGCGCCCGACCCCGCCCCAGACATAGAGCCCGTGCGGCACCGACAGCGGCTCGCTGCGGCGGCCGAACAGCCAGCCGAGCGCCGATTTCTTGCGCGCCAGCGCCCGGGCGCCGAGCTGCACGGCAAGGGTGTCCAGCCGGCGCACCAGCTTCTCCTGCGCGGCGTCGCGCTCGAGCTGCCCACACGCGACCGCGTGCCTGTAGCGTTCGAGGACGGGTCCCGGCGCGTCCACAGGTCGCAGTCTGCCGGATGAATTGTCGAGGCCAGTCATACTTCGCCGTAAAAAAACCTTTGGCCACAAGCAGTCTAGCCACTTTGACCTATTGGGTAAGCATTGATTCTTTTTTGCGACAGGTCGGAACCAATCGTCATCTACCGCGTTCACGCTCCTTGACGCAAAAATCTCTTCGCTCATTTTAGGCGCATGAGCGGGGGGTTGATGTGCGTCATGCGCTGATCATCGCCGCACTTGCGGCGCTGGTTCTCGGTGCGCCTGGTGAAGCCGGCGCCGTGACCATGTTGTCGGATGCACGGCTGACAATACCTGAATTTGCGCACAAGACCGGCCAGGACGTGTCGGTCTTCGAGAAGCGCTATGCCTCGACGGGTATCCTTGCCTGTTCGGGAACCTATGCCACGGCGCAGCTTACCATCCGCCACGACATCGTGACGACCGCCGCGCATGCCTTTTTCGATCCCGAAGGCCGCCCGCGCGGCGACCTCTCCTCCTGCACGTTCAACATCGACGTCGACAACGCCCACCATTCGATCCCGATCGAGGTGTCGTCCCTGCGGGTCGGCTCGCGGCGGCCCTACGGCGTCTCGCCGGTGCACGACTGGGCGGTGGTGCGGCTGAAGCAGGGGGTGCCGGACGCGCGGCCCTATTCGCTCGGCACGCCCAACGACGAGCGCATCCCCGTGGTCATGCTGGCGCACCGCCATCGCGGCTGGGTGCATGACGGCATGAAGGCCATCGAGGCCTGCACCCTGCGCACCGCGCACCGGGTGGATTACGGCAGCGCCCGCGAGATCGGCATCGATTGCAGCGCCGGCGAGGGCGCCTCGGGCAGCGCCATCCTGCTGCCCGGCTCCAACACCGCGATGATCGGCATCTATGTCGGCTGGCGCAGCACCCACCCCGACAGCGCCGGGCCGTATTCGCCAAACCACATGAATTTCGGCGTCGCCGTCGAGGGGCCGTTCCGCAACGCCGTGCTGGCGGTGGCGAACGAGGAGAAGAACCCGCCGGCGGCGAAGGAGCCGGCCATCGTCCAGATCCACCCCGCGCCGGTGCCGGAGCCGGTGGAGCCGAGACGGCCGGCCACCGTGCAGCGCGCCTCCGTGGCCCAGTAACAGGTGGCCCGGTAACGAAAAAGCCCAACGAAAAAGCCGGGGTTCGCCCCGGCTTTTTCATGCGCGGTTCTGGAAGATCAGGACTGGCGCTCGTGCATCAGCTTCTTGATCTCGACGATCGCCTTCGCCGGGTTCAGCCCCTTGGGGCAGACATTGGCGCAGTTCATGATGGTGTGGCAGCGGTAGAGCCGGAAGGGGTCTTCCAGCGTGTCGAGCCGCTCGCCGGTGGCCTCGTCGCGGGTGTCGCTGATCCAGCGATAGGCCTGCAGCAGGGCGGCGGGGCCGAGATAGCGCTCGCTGTTCCACCAATAGGAGGGACAGGCCGTGCTGCAGCAGGCACAGAGAATGCACTCGTAGAGGCCGTTGAGCTTGTCGCGTTCCTCGGGGCTCTGCTTCCACTCCCGCTCGGGCGTGGGCGTCTCGGTCTGCAGATAGGGCTGCACCAGAGCGTGCTGGGCGTAGAACTGGTTGAGGTCCGGCACCAGGTCCTTGATCACCGGCATATGCGGCAGCGGATAGATGCGGATGGCGCCGGAGCCGACCGTATCCATGCCCTGCAGGCAGGCCAGCCCGTTGGCGCCGTTGATGTTCATCGAGCACGAGCCGCAGATGCCCTCGCGGCAGGAGCGGCGGAAGGTCAGCGTCGGGTCGACCGTGTTCTTGATCCAGATCAGGCCGTCCAGGATCATCGGCCCGCAGGAATGGCGGTCGACGTAATAGGTGTCGACGCGCGGGTTTTCGCCGTCGTCGGGGTTCCAGCGGTAGATGCGGAACTCGGTCAGGCGGTCGGAGTCCGGCTTGGGCCAGGTCTTGCCTTCCTTGACCCGGGAATTCTTCGGCAGCGTGAATTCGGCCATGTCGTGCCCTTCGCGGCGGAAGAGGGATCAGTAGACCCGCTTCCTCGGCTCAATATAGCGAACCTCGTCGGTCAGCGTGTAGGTGTGCACGGGGCGGTAGTCGAGGCGCACCTGGCGGTGGGAATCGCGCACCCAGGCGAGCGTGTGCTTCATCCACTCGTCGTCGTTGCGCTCGGGAAAATCCTCGCGGGCATGGGCGCCGCGGCTTTCCGTGCGGTTCAGCGCACCCTCCATGGTCACCACCGCCTGGGCGATGAGATTGCTGAATTCCAGCGTCTCGATGAGGTCGGTGTTCCAGATCATGGAGCGGTCGGTGACCTTGAGGTCGTCCATGCCGTTCCAGACGTCGTGGATCAGCGTCTTGCCCTCTTCCAGCACCTCGCCGGTGCGGAACACCGCGCAGTTGGACTGCATCACGCGCTGCATGTGGTCGCGCAGCTCGGCCGTGCTGGTGCCGCCGGAGGCGTAGCGCAGGGCGTCGAGGCGGGCGATGGCGGCCTCTCCGGCATTGGGCTTGAGGTCGCGGTGGCGCTCGGCCGGGTCGATGGTCTCGGCGCAGCGCTGCGCCGCCGAGCGGCCGAAGACGATGAGGTCGGTCAGCGAATTGGAGCCGAGCCGGTTGGCGCCGTGGATCGAGACGCAGGCGGCCTCGCCGGCGGCCATCAGGCCCGGCACCACCCAGTCGGGATTGCCGTCGCGATGCGTCAGCACCTCGGCGCGGTAGTTCGTGGGAATGCCGCCCATATTGTAGTGCACGGTCGGCAGGACCGGGATCGGCTCCTTGGTGACGTCGACGCCCGAGAACACGCGCGCCGACTCGGAAATGCCGGGCAGGCGGTCGTGCAGGATCTCGGCGTCGATGTGCTCGAGGTGCAGGTGGATGTGGTCCTTCTTGCGTCCCACCCCGCGCCCTTCGCGGATCTCGATGGTCATGGCGCGCGAGACGACGTCGCGCGAGGCCAGGTCCTTGGCCGAGGGGGCGTAGCGCTCCATGAAGCGCTCGCCTTCCGAATTGGTCAGGTAGCCGCCTTCGCCGCGCGCGCCCTCGGTGATCAGGCAGCCCGAGCCATAGATGCCCGAGGGGTGGAACTGCACGAACTCCATGTCCTGCAGCGGCAGGCCCGCGCGCAGCACCATGCCGCCGCCATCGCCCGTGCAGGTGTGCGCCGAGGTGCAGGAGAAATAGGCGCGGCCATAGCCGCCGGTGGCGAGGATGGTCTGGCGCGCGCGGAAGCGGTGCAGCGTCCCGTCGTCCATCTTCAGGGCCATGACGCCACGGCAGGAGCCGTCGTCGTCCATGATCAGGTCGAGCGCGAAATATTCGATGTAGAATTCGGCGCTGTGGCGCACGCACTGGCCATAGAGGGTGTGCAGCAGCGCATGGCCTGTCCGGTCGGCGGCGGCGCAGGTGCGGTGGGCGATGCCCTGGCCGAAATTCACCGTCATGCCGCCGAAGGGCCGCTGGTAGATCGTGCCGTGCTCGGTGCGCGAGAAGGGCACGCCCCAGTGCTCCAGCTCGTAAACCACGGCCGGCGCCTGGCGGCAGAGATATTCGATGGCGTCCTGGTCGCCCAGCCAGTCGGACCCCTTGACGGTGTCGAACATGTGCCAGCGCCAGTCGTCCTCCTCCATGTTCCCGAGCGCGGCCGACATGCCGCCCTGGGCGGCCACGGTGTGCGAGCGGGTGGGGAAGACCTTGGTGATGCAGGCGGTGCGCAGGCCGGCCTCGGCGCAGCCCACCACGGCACGCAGACCGGCGCCGCCGGCGCCGACCACCACCACGTCATAGGTGTGGTCCTCAACCGGATAGGCACGGCCACCGACGTTCACCACCATGGAAGCGGCCATGCTCTCTTAACCCCGCAACGCAATCAGGATCAGCGCGAAGGCCGCGATCGCGGCGGCGCCGTAGGAAAAGAAGACGTTGGCGAGGATCGCCAGGGTCTTGGTCAGCTTGCCGTGGACATAGTCCTCGATGACCGCGTTCATGCCGAGCCGCATATGCACGGCATTGACCAGCACGAAGAGGAAAAGCGGCAGCGCGATCAGCGGGTTGGCGAGCGTCGCCGTCACCGTCGCCCAATCCGAGCCCGACAGCGCCACGACGAGGCCGAGCGCGAACACGGACAGCGGAACGAGCGCGTAGGAGACGACCTTCTGGCGCCAGACATCCCCGGTGCCCGAGCGCGCCGCGCCGAGGCCCTTCACCCGTCCCAGAGGCGTGCGCGCGACCATGCCCGTCAGGCCCCCAGAAAGATGCCGAGCCAGAGCAGCACCGTCAGCACCACCGAGCCGACCAGGGTGCCCTTGGCCCACAGGAAGCGCGCCGGGTCGGTCATGCCGACGCCGGTGTCCCAGACAAGGTGGCGGATGCCGCCGATGAGATGGTGGAGCAGCGCCCAGGTGAAGCCGATCAGCACGATGAGGCCGATCCAGGAGGAGAAGCCGCTGTGCACGAGGGCATAGGCGTCAGGGCCCGATGCCACCGCCAGCAGCCACACGACGACCAGCACCATGCCGGCATAGAGCGCCATGCCCGTCGCCCGGTGGACGATGGACATCGCCATGGTCCAGGTGAACCGGTAGATCTGCAGATGGGGCGAAAGCGGCCTCTGTCCGTCGCGTGGCGCTGAATGTGAATTCAAAATGCAATCCTCGCTCTGACACGACGGATAAAGGAAGGCGGCCATGCTGACAATCGGCAGCCTGCCTCCATCGGGCAAGCTCCCTACTGTGCGCGGTTGCGGATCGCTTCGTCCAGTGCGATCAGCCGCGAAGCGGCGCGCGCGTGCAGGCGCTCGACCATCCGTCCGTTCAGCGCGATGGCGCCGCGGTTACGGTTCTCGGGCAACTCGAAGGCCTCGAGGATGCTCTTCGCCTCGGCCACTTCCTCGGGCTCGGGCGCAAAGATGCGGTTGGCGGTGGCGATCTGGTTGGGATGGATGATGGTCTTGCCGTCCATGCCGAACGCGCGGCCCTGGCGGCATTCGGACTCGAAGCCCTCTTCGTCGTCGAAGGCGTTGTGAACGCCGTCCAGCACGAACAGCCCCGACGAGCGCGCCGCCAGCACCACGCGCGACAGCCAGGGCAGCAGCGGCGCGCGGTCGTGGCCGGGCTTGATGCCGGTGTCGTTGATGAGATCGTTGGTGCCGAGCACGAAGCCGCGCAGGCGGTGGCCGTCTTCGGTGCGGGCGAAGCCGGCGATGGCGGCGGCGTTGAGCACGCCGATGGGCGTCTCGATCATCGCCCAGATGTCGATGCCGGCCGTCTCGGGGCGCCCGCGCAGCTGGCGCTCGGCGGCGAAGACCTGTTCGGGGCTTTCGACCTTGGTGACCAGCACCGCATTGGGCCGGGCGCGGACCACGGTGTTGAGGTCGCGCTCGAACCATTCGGTGCCCGCCGCATTGACGCGGATCGCCACCTCGCGCTGGCCGAACCCGCCCTTCTGCACGGTTTCCACCACCTGCTCGCGGGCCGAGACCTTGGCCTCGGGCGCCACCGCGTCCTCGAGGTCGAGGATGATGGCGTCGACAGGCAGGCTGCGGCCCTTCTCATGCGCGCGGGGGTTGGACCCCGGCATGTAGAGAACGCTGCGGCGCGGGCGGACTTCCGGCATGGCGACCCCCTGGTCAGGTTTGCGGATTGGGCGCGGCTTCCCGCTTGTTGCCGGGCTTATGGCTGCAATGCAAGAGGCTGGACGTCATTGGTCGGCGGGTTTACGAGCCTAGCTCGAAGGAGGAACCCACGTGACCGGACTTCCCAAAGCTTTTATCGACGGTTATCGCCACTGGCGCAGCGGAACCCTGCCCGAAGAGCGCGGCCGCCTGGCGCAGCTGGCGGCGCTCGGCCAGTCGCCGCAGGCCATGATCATCGCCTGCTGCGATTCCCGCGTTTCGCCCGAGACAGTGTTCTCCGCGGGCCTCGGCGAACTGTTTGTCCTTCGCAACGTCGCCAGCGTCATTCCGCCCTACCGGCCGGACGGTCATCACCACGGCACCTCGGCGGCCATCGAATTCGCGCTTCTCGGCTTGAGCGTGCCGAACATCATCGTGCTCGGCCATTCGCTGTGCGGGGGCATCAAGGCCTATCTCAGCGCCAGCTTCGACCCCGACGCGCGCGGCGAGTTCATCGGCCCGTGGATGGACCTCATTCAGGGCGCCAAGGAACAGGCGCTGGAGATCGACCCGAACCTCGATGGCCGGCCCCTGGCGCAGGCGGTCGAGGAAGCCGCGGTGCGCATGTCGATCGCCAATCTGCGCACCTTCCCGGAGGTCGCGCGCCGCGAGAAGGAGGGCACGCTGACCGTGTCCGGCGCCCATCTCGACATCGGCAACGGCGATCTGCGGATGCTGAACAGCAAGACGGGCGCTTTCACGCCCGCCTGGTAAGTCCGAAAAAGTCCGGGAAGGCGGCTCAGGCCGCCTTCTTCAGCAGGCCCCGGTTGATCAGGCTCTCGGCGATCTGCACCGCGTTCAGCGCGGCGCCCTTGCGCAGGTTGTCGGAGACCACCCAGATCGCCAGGCCGTTGTCCACCGTGAAGTCCTCGCGGATGCGCGAGACATAGGTGGCGTAGTCGCCCACCGTCTCCACCGGCGTCGCGTAGCCGCCGTTCTCGCGCTTGTCGAGCACCAGGATGCCCGGCGCCTCGCGCAGGATCTCGCGGGCCTCGTCGGCCGAGATCGGCTTCTCGAATTCGAGGTTCACCGCCTCCGAATGGCCCACAAACACCGGCACGCGCACGGCGGTGCAGGTGACCTTGATTTTCGGGTCGAGGATCTTCTTGGTCTCGGCGGTGACCTTCCACTCTTCCTTGGTGTAGCCGTCGTCCATGAAGACGTCGATGTGCGGAATGACGTTGAAGGCGATCTGCTTGGTGAACTTGTGCGGCTCGGGCGCGTCGTTGACGTAGATGCCCTTGGTCTGGTTCCACAGCTCGTCCATGGCGTCCTTGCCGGCGCCGGAAACGGACTGGTAGGTCGAAACCACCGCGCGCTTGATCACCGCGGCGTCGTGCAGCGGCTTCAGCGCCACGACGAGCTGCGCCGTCGAGCAGTTCGGATTGGCGATGATGCCCTTCTTGGTGTAGCCGGCCGCGGCGTCGGCGTTCACTTCCGGCACCACCAGCGGCACGTCCGGGTCGTAGCGCCAGGCGGACGAATTATCGATCACCACCGCGCCCTGCGCGGCGATCTTCGGCGCCCATTCGCGCGAGACGTCGCCGCCCGCGGACATCAGGCAGATATCGGTGTTGGAGAAGTCGAAATTCTCCAGCGCGCGGCATTTCAGCGTGCGGTCGCCGAACGACACCTCGACGCCCTGCGAGCGCCGCGAGGCGAGGGGGACGAGCTCGTCGACCGGGAAGTCCCGTTCGTCGAGAATGTTCAGCATTTCGCGGCCCACATTGCCCGTGGCGCCGACCAGCGCGATCCGATAACCCATCAAGCACTCCGTCCCGCAGCCGATTCCCGGCTCTTCCGGGCTCCGCTTTGCGGCCTTCTCCTACGCCATTTTCACCAAAAAGCAATTCGTGCACCGGCAGGCTGCCCGCAAGCAGGAACCCCGTGCCCGGCATGAGACTTGATATCGTGGGCACCAAAAAGGAAGAGGCAGCACGATGCGTACTGTTCTTTGCGCGGCGCTCGCGGCAGGTCTGCTGACAGCGTCGCTTCCGGCGGAGGCCCAGCAGGTGGTCGCGGAATATGCCGATCTGCCCGGCGTCCACGTCACCATCACCAAGCGGTCCTATCTGGATCCCGGCACGGTGGTGCGCCCGCGCGACACCAATTTCTACGTGCTCTCGCCGCTCTATGCGAGCTCGTCGATCACCTATCAGGGCATTATCGGGCTGGCCAAGCCGGACCCGTTCCTGGTGCCCGGCCGCGGCCCCATGCCGATCACCGTCGACTACCGCGCACCGGCTTTCCTGATGCGCTGACCCTCTCCTGAGGCGAGAGAAAAAACGGGCCGGCCGAAGCCGGCCCGCTATCCCGGCTTAGTGGACTTCCTTCTCCAGCGCACCGAGGAAGGCCTCGCCCATGCCGCTGGTGGAAACCTTCTTGCTGTCGGCGGACGCGATGTCGGCCGTGCGGTAGCCCTCGTCGAGCACGCGCGAGATGGCGCGGTCGACCGCGTTGGCGAGATCGCCCAGGTCGAGCGAATAGCGCAGCGCCATGCCGAAGCTCGCGATCTCCGCGATCGGGTTGGCGATGCCCTGGCCGGCGATGTCCGGGGCCGAGCCGTGGGCCGGCTCATAGAGCGCCTTGCGCTTGCCGGTCTTGGGGTCTTCCGAGCCCAGCGAGGCCGAGGGCAGCATGCCGAGCGAGCCGGTCAGCATGGAGGCGGCGTCGGAGAGGATGTCGCCGAACAGATTGTCGGTCACCAGCACGTCGAACTGCTTGGGGTTGCGCACCAGCTGCATGGCGCAGTTGTCGGCCAGGATGTGCTCCAGGATGACGTCGCTGTAGCCTTCCTTGTGCGTCCTGGTGACGACCTGGTTCCACAACAGGCCGCTCTTCATCACGTTGCGCTTCTCGGCCGAGTGCACCTTGTTGCCGCGCAGGCGCGCCAGCTCGAAGGCGATCCTGGCGATGCGCTCGATCTCGTGGGTCGTGTAGACCTGCGTGTCCACCGCGCGCTGCTCGCCGTTCTCCAGCGTCACGATTTCCTTCGGCTCGCCGAAATAGGTGCCGCCGGTCAGCTCGCGCACGATCAGGATGTCGAGGCCCTCGACCAGCTCGCGCTTCAGCGAGGAGGCGTTGGCCAGCGCCGGATAGCACAGGGCCGGGCGCAGATTGGCGTAGAGGCCAAGGTCCTTGCGCAGGCGCAGCAGGCCGGCCTCGGGACGCTTGTCGAAGGGCACCGGGTCCCATTTCGGGCCGCCGACCGCGCCGAAGATGATGGCGTCGGCCTCGTCGGCCAGCTTCATCGCGCCTTCGCTGATCGCCTCGCCGTGGACGTCGTAGGCCGCGCCGCCGACCAGGTCTTCCTCGATGGAGAAGCTCGCCAGGCCGCGGGCCTCGATCCATTTGATGAGGCGCTTCACCTCTCCCATGACTTCGACGCCGATGCCGTCGCCGGGAAGAAGAAGGAGCTTGTGCGTAGCCATGGGACGATCCTCAAGAATGCGGGAAGTGGCGCCGGACAGGGGCGCGAAAGGGAATTGTCGCGCGTTCCCTAAGACGGGGCTCGCGGCTTGGCAAGCGCGCGCGACGTTGCGGGAAAGAACTCAGGCCCGCTTGCGGGCGGTGACCTCGATCTCGATCAGCATTTCGGGGCGGTAGAGACCCGAGATGATGTAGATGCCGGCCGCCGGGCGGATGTCGCCAAGATACTCGCCGCACACCGGAAACACCTTTTCGGCGTCCTCGCGGCTGGTGACGAAATACTGCACGCGCACAATGTCGGCCAGGCTGGACCCTGCTTCCTCGAGAGCCTTGGCGATGACCGCGAAGGCGTGACGCGCCTGCTGCTCCACGCTCGGCGGATAGGCCTTGGTCTCCGGGTCGGCGCCGGTGGTGCCGGCGACGAAGACGAAATCGCCATCGACGACGGCGCGCGAATAGCCCGCGATCTTCTCGAAATCGGAACCGGAGGAAATCAGGCGGCGGGTCATGCAGGGTGTTCCAGGGCTTGTCTGAACGGGGCCTGCAGAATGGCCATTTTTGCTTCCGCCGCAAGCGCCGAAATGGTCAAGTGGCGGCCATGTCCGCGCTCACCGATCCCGCAGGCTTTCCGCTCACCGGCCGCTTCATCGCGCTGGAGCTTCTCGATAAGGGGCATGTCGCCGAGCTGACCCGCGCGGGGAGCGACGAGCGCATCTGGAAGCACACCTCGTTCGGGCGGAATCCGGAGAGCTATTTCGCGGAAGCCTTCGCGGCGCGCGACGGCCGCTCGATGGTGCCGTTTGCGGTGCGCCTTCTCAGCAAGGACCGGCTGGTCGGCATGACGCGGCTGCTCGACATCGACGAGAAGCACCACCGCTGCGAGATCGGCTACACCTGGACCGTGCCGGAGGTCTGGGGCACGGCAGTGAACCCGGAAGCCAAGCTGCTGCTCCTCGGCCATTGCTTCGAGCGCGCGCATCTGCGCCGGGTGCAGCTCAAGACGGACTCGCTGAACGTCCACAGCCAGGCGGCCATCGCCAAGCTCGGCGCGGTGCGCGAGGGCGTGCTGCGCGCCCATATGGCGCGGCCCGACGGCTCGCAGCGCGACACGGTGATGTTTTCGGTGACACAGGCCGAATGGCCGGCCGTGCGCGCCGGGCTGGAGGCCCGGCTCGCCGCCTTCGACTAGAGGCCGCTGAACCAGTTGTAGCCCTGGTTCGACCAGTAGCCGCCGATGGCGGTGTCGGACACCTCCATCGACAATATGTGCTTGGGGTTCTTGAAGCCGAGCTTGGTGGGGATGCGCAGCTTCATCGGGAAGCCGTAGATCCGCGGCAGGGTCTCGTCCGCGTAGCGCAGCGTGATCTGCGTCTGCGGGTGCAGCGCGGTAGGCATGTCGATGGATTCGAAATAGCCGTCGGCACAGCGGAAATTGACGTAAGGCGCGGTCGTGTCGGCGCCCACGCGCTGAAGGAAGTCCGAGAAGCGCACACCGGTCCAGCTTCCGATGGCGCTCCAGCCCTCGACGCAGACATGGCGGGTGATCTGGGTGAACTGCGGCAAGCGGCCAAGTTCGGGCAGGGTCCAGCTCTTGCGGTTCTCGACCTTGCCGGACACCTCCAGCCGGTAGGCGCTGGCGTCGACATAAGGCGCGTCGGCCGGGCCGTAGAAGGCGTTGAAGGGGAAGGGCCTGGTGATCTCGGCCGCCGTATATTCCGGCGCCAGCACATGCGGGCGGAACAGCCAGGCCTGAACGCGGTCGTTGAACTGCGAGATGTGGCGCAGCACGTCCTCGGCCTTGTCCTCGTCGATCACGTCGCAGCCGGTCAGCAGCGTCAGCGAGCCCAGCCCCACCACATTGCGGATGAAGGCGCGGCGGGTCGGCACGTCGAGCGAGCGCGCGGCGTCGCGCAGCAGGTCGCGGGTGTCGGATTTGGAAAGCTCCGCCATGGTCAGCGCCCCCGGATCATCGCGAGCAGGCTGCGCGGCACGCTCAAGGCCATGACGATATGGACCGCGGCGAAGGCGACGATGGTGCTCATGGCCGCGAAATGGACGATGCGCGCGCCCTCATAGCCGCCGAACAGGGCGGCCAGCGGCTGGAACTGCACCGGCTTCCAGATCGAGAGCCCCGACAGCACCACCACGATGAGCGCGAGGATGGCCACCAGATAGGCCAGCCGCTGCACGGCGTTGTAGACGGTCAGGTCCTGATGGCTGAGCTTGCCATGGACGAAGGCGGAAAGGTCGTGCACCACCGCGCCCGCCGTGACCGGAAAAAGCCGCTTGCGGAAGCGGCCGCTGGCGATGCCATAGGCGAGATAGAGGGTCAGGCTGGCGAACAGCAGCCACATCGCCGCGAAATGCCAGAGCAGGGCGCCGGCCAGCCAGCCGCCGAGCGTGATGCTGTCGGGGAAGCGGAAGGAAAACAGCGGCGAGGCGTTGTAGATGCGCCAGCCGCTCGTCACCATCATCAGGACCGCAAGCACCATGGCCCAGTGCGCCAGGCGCACGGGCCACGGGTGATTCAGGGGCGGTTTCTGTCCCGGCATGTCCAGTCTTTCGTGGCGGCTTCAGGAGCCTATCACGAAACGATACGGAGCCCGTGGACGTGCGGATGCGCCAAGGTGCGGGCGCATCCGTCTTTTTTTGCTGCCCCTCAGGCCCAGGGGCGGGTTTCGGCGGTGCGCTTCTCGTAAGCCTCGATCTCCGCGCCCTTCTGCATGGTCAGGCCGACGGCATCCAGGCCGTTGAGCAGGCAGTGCTTGCGGAAGGAATCGATCTCGAACGAGATCGAACCGCCGTCCGGGCCGCGGATTTCCTGCTTCTCCAGGTCCACTGTCAGCCTGGCATTGGAGCCGCGCCCGGCGTCGTCCATCAGCGCGTCGAGCTGCTCGGGCGTGACGCGGATGGGTAGAATGCCGTTCTGGAAGCAGTTGTTGTAGAAGATGTCGGCGAAGCTCGTGGAAATCACGCAGCGGATGCCGAAATCGAGCAGCGCCCAGGGAGCGTGCTCGCGCGAGGAACCACAGCCGAAATTGTCGCCCGCGACCAGGATCTGGGCGTTGCGATAGGCCGGCTTGTTGAGCACGAAATCCGGGTTCTCCTTGCCGCTCTGGTCGAAGCGCAACTCGGCGAACAGGCCGGAGCCCAGCCCGGTGCGTTTGATCGTCTTCAGATAGTTCTTCGGGATGATCATATCGGTGTCGATATTGACCAGCGGCAGCGGCGCCGCGACACCCTCCAAAACCGTGAACTTGTCCATTTCGGTGCTCCTCGAAGCGCGGGTCTCCGCCGCGCCGGTCTTCTAGTCGGCTTGTGCCTCTATGGCCTCCATGTCGGCATCCGAGAAGCCGAAATGGTGGCCGATTTCATGGATCAGGACATGGGCGATGATGGCGCCCAGGGTCTCGTCGTGCTCGGCCCAGTAGTCAAGGATCGGGCGGCGGTAGAGCGACACCGTGTTGGGCATCTGCCCGGTATAGGGTGTCGCCGCTCCCTGCGCGAGGCCGATCCCGTGGAACAGGCCGAGGAGGTCGAAGGGCGTCTCGCAGTCGAGCGCGTCCATCACCTCTTCGGTCGGAAAATCCGCGATCACGATGCGCACGTCGCGGCTGGCATCGCGAAAACCTTCCGGCAGCCCGGCATAGGCGCTGGCGGCGATGGCCTCGAAATCGGCCAGCGACGGCGCCTTGCGCGTGCTCCAGAACGCCGGGTTGTCCTTCACGGCCGCCCCTCCGCGGCCGTGGCGGGCCGCAACAAATTTACGCACGGGCGTGAACTCCGGACCCTGCCGGCGAATTCATTCCACGAGTTCATGCGCCACGAATTCATACGGAGGACCGTCATGAAGAAAACCCTTGTCCCTACCGCGCTGGCGGCAGCCTTCTTCGCCGGAGGCCTGGCCGTTCCCGCTCTTGCCCAGGTCACCCTCGACATCGGCGGTGGCCACCACAGAGACTATCATGACCGCTACGACCGTCCCCGCGAGGGACGCTCCGTGGTCATCGAGGGCGACCACGACCGCTGCCACTGGCGGCGCGTCCGCCACGAACGTCCCAACGGCGACGTCGTCATCCGCCGCGAGCGCGTCTGCGTCCGCGACTGATCCCGCGCTTCCCGACACCGCCGGACGGCCGCCGCGGGGCGGCCGTTCGTGCGTGTGGCGTCAGGTCCAGTCGCGGATGTCGACGAAGCGGCCCGCGATCGCCGCGGCGGCGGCCATCTGCGGCGAGACGAGATGCGTGCGCCCGCGATAACCCTGCCGGCCCTCGAAATTGCGGTTCGAGGTGGAGGCGCAGCGCTCTTCCGGGCGCAGTTTGTCGGGGTTCATGGCCAGGCACATGGAGCAGCCCGGCTCACGCCATTCGAAGCCCGCTTCCTTGAAGATCGCGTCCAGCCCCTCGGCCTCGGCCTGCAGCTTCACCAGGCCCGAGCCCGGCACCACCATGGCGTTAACCGACGGATGCACCTTGCGGCCCTTCACCATGCTGGCGGCGGCGCGCATGTCCTCAATGCGGCCATTGGTGCATGAGCCGATGAAGACGCGGTCGAGCGTGATGTCGGTCATCTTCGTGCCCGGGGTGAGGCCCATATAGGCCAGCGCGCGCTGCTT
>Ga0182743_1002941_pt1 | contig 14220 bp, 12 predicted proteins | sample eDN3rd30CKraftOP_FD_128522 | JGI IMG/M metagenome (GOLD analysis project Ga0182743, IMG submission 128522) | Enriched Organic Plus compost microbial communities from Emeryville, California, USA - eDNA 3rd pass 30_C Kraft OP (version 2) (version 2) ... | reverse complement strand
TCGCATCGACGGCGTGCTGCACGAGATGCAGCGCGCCCCGAAGACGATCCAGAACGGCGTCATCAGCCGCCTCAAGATCATGTCCGACATCGACATCGCCGAGCGGAGGAAGCCGCAGGACGGGCGGCTCTCGGTCATGCACGGCGGGCGCAAGATCGACCTCCGCGTGGCGACGCTGCCCACGGTTTACGGCGAGAAGGTCGTCATGCGTATCCTCGACAACTCGTCGACGCAGCTCGGCATCGAGCAGATGGCCATGCTCGACCACAACCTCGCCGCATTCCGGAAGTCGTATACCAAGCCGTACGGCATGATCCTCGTCACCGGCCCGACCGGTTCCGGCAAGTCGACCACCTTGTACACGACTCTCAACGAGGTCGCGAAACCGGAGATCAACGTCATCACCGTCGAGGACCCCGTCGAGTACCGGCTGCCGGGCATCAATCAGGTGCAGGTGAACGTCAAGGCCGGCCTGACCTTCGCGAGCGCCCTTCGAAGCATCCTGCGGTCCGACCCGGATGTCGTGCTCATCGGTGAGATCCGCGATCAGGAGACCGCCCAGATCGCGATCGAGGCGGCGCTCACGGGTCACCTCGTGCTCTCGACGCTGCACACCAACGACGCACCGAGCGCCGTGACGCGTCTCATCGAGATGGACATCGAACCATTCCTCGTGGGCTCCGCGCTCGACTGCGTCGTCGCGCAGCGACTTGCCCGGCGCCTTTGTGAGAGGTGCAAGCAGCCCTACCACCACAACCCCGACGAGCTCCAGGCGCTCGGGTTCGCATTCGACCCCCGGATGGGCATCCCGACCCTGTATCGGCCAGTCGGATGCCAGCACTGCTCGAACACCGGCTATCGCGGCCGGATGGCGCTGCACGAGGTCATGACGGTCACCGAGGAGATCGAGCGCCTCGCCGTCGCGCGGGCATCGAGCGCGGAGATCGCTCGAGTCGCCGTTCAGCAGGGCATGTACACACTGCGCCAGGACGGATGGGGCAAGGCGTTGCTCGGCATGACGAGCGTCGACGAGATCTTGCGCGTCGTCGCCTGAGGAAGCGATCTGGTGGTTCCGCATGGAGGGGGAGGGCCTGCATATGGACAACGACATCTATGAGATCCCGCTGACGGATCCGGCGGCGCCCCCCTTCGGGGCGCCCAACGACGGCGGCGTGCCGACCGTTCCTCCGGGCGTTCTGCCGCCCGACATGGGGCACACCGTGGACTTCTCCCAGCTGCCGCCGCCGGGCGCGGATGCCGCACCGTCGTCCGGCATGCCGGCCCCGGTGCCGCCCGCCTCGTTCCCGGGCGTCGCGGCGCCGTCGCAGGAGGCCAACGGCTTCTCGGAGGCGCCGGCGTTCGACCTGCACGTCCCGAACCTCGCGACCGTGCCAGGGCCATCCATGATGCCCGCACCCGCTCCCTCGACGCCCGCGGGCGTCGCGTCGGTCCTGGACGACGACTTCGCCCGCGCGGCTCGGGCCAATGCCGATCCGGACCTCCTGCACTGCCTGCAGGAGGTGCTCCTCGCCGGCGCGTCGGACCTCCACATCTCGACCGGGACGGCGCCGCTGCTGCGCGTCGACGGCACGCTCACGCCCGTTCATGAGCAGCCCGTGTGGGATCGCGAGAAGACGGCGACGGCGCTGTACAGCATCCTGTCGCCCTCCCAGCGCGCGAAGTTCGACGAGGTGCTCGAGCTCGACTTCGCCTTCACACTCTCGGCGAACGCCCGCTTCCGCGTGAACTTCTACCAGCAACGGGGAGCTATCGGCGGGGCTTTCCGTATCATCCCGACCGAGATCAAGAACCTGGGGCAGCTCGGCGTGCCACAGCAGGTCGGTGAGTTCGCGAAACTGCCGCGCGGCCTCGTGCTCGTGACGGGCCCGACGGGTTCCGGCAAGTCGACGACCCTCGCGGCCCTCATCGATCTCGTGAACTCCACGCGCCGCGACCACATCGTCACGGTGGAGGATCCGATCGAGTTCCTGCACACCAACAAGAAGTCGCTCGTGAACCAGCGCGAGGTCGGTGCGGACACGCATTCGTTCGGGAATGCGCTCAAACACGTGCTGCGTCAAGACCCGGATGTGATCCTCATCGGTGAGCTGCGTGACCTCGAGACGATCTCGGTTGCCCTCACGGCGGCCGAGACCGGTCACCTCGTGTTCGCGACCCTGCACACCCAAAGCGCGGGCTCGACCATCGACCGCGTGATCGACGTCTTCCCGCCGCACCAGCAGGACCAGATCCGCGTGCAGCTCGCGGCGACCCTGCAGGGCGTCGTCTGTCAGACCCTCGTGAAGCGGGCGAACGGTCGGGGCCGGGCGGTCGCGACGGAGGTCATGTTCATCACGCCCGCCATCGCGAACCTCGTGCGCGAGGGCAAGACATATCAGGTGACGTCGGCGCTGCAGTCCGGCTCGGCCCAGGGGATGCACACGATGGACCAGCACCTTGCCGAGCTCGTCAACGGCGGCGAGGTGGCGTATGACGCTGCCATGGAGAAGGTGCAGGATCCAGAGACCTTCAACCGCTTGGTCACTCGTCGGGATCTGACGTCGTCGGCAACGGGACGGAGCATCTGATGGCAGCTGGCGCCGCCGCGGTCGTCACGGGGCCGCGGAACTGGGACTATCGAGCTCGCGATGGTGCGGGGAAGGTCGTCAAGGGCAGGCTGGATGCCCCGACCGAGAGCGCAGCGATCGACAGAATCCGGACGATGGGCCTCGCGCCGATCAAGGTGAGCGAAACACGGGCGGGTACCGGCCTGAACAGGGAGATCGAGATCGGTGGCGGCAAGCGCGTCGGCCTCAAAGATCTCGCCGTGATGTCGCGTCAAGCGGCCACCATGGTGTCCGCCGGGCTTTCGCTGCTGAAGACGCTCGGGATTCTGGCGGAGCAGACCGAGAACCCGAAACTCAAGCAGACTCTCGGTACGGTCGCGCGCGACGTCGAAGTGGGAGCAGCGCTTTCCGACGCGCTCGCCAAGCATCCGCGCATCTTCCCACCGCTCATGGTGAACATGATTCGAGCCGGTGAGATCGGCGGGTTCCTCGACGGCGCGCTCAACACGATCGCCGTGAACTATGAGAAGGAAGCGAAGCTGCGCGACCAGATCAAGTCGGCGATGACCTATCCCGTCATGGTGTTGATCATGGCCGTCGTGGCTGTCATCGCAATGCTCGTGTTCATCGTTCCGATCTTCAAGGACATGTTCGCCGGCATGGATTCGGAGCTGCCCCTACCGACGCAGATGCTCGTTTGGCTGAGCCAATCGATGGTGGTCGTGGTTCCGGTAGGCATTGTGGTCGGCATTGGTTTCAGCATCTGGTGGAACGCGAACAAGCACACCGAGCGAGTGCGCAAATTCGTCGACCCCCTCAAGCTCAGATTGCCGGTATTCGGCAAGCTCATCGGGAAGATCGCCATCACACGGTTCTGCCGCAATCTCGCTGACATGGTCAATGCGGGCGTTCCGATCCTCCAGGCGCTCAACATCGTCGGCGAGGCCTCGGGCAATTGGGTCATCGAGAACGCTTCGCACAACATCGCCAACTCCGTGCGGGTAGGGAAGTCGCTTTCCGGTCCCCTCTCCGACGAACCGGTCTTCCCACCGATGGCCGCTCAGATGATTGCAGTCGGCGAGGATGCCGGCGCCCTGGACACCATGCTGACGAAGGTGGCCGACTTCTACGATGACGAGGTGAAAGCGACTACAGAGTCGCTCACCTCGATCATCGAGCCGCTGCTCATCGCCTTCCTCGGCATCGTCGTTGGCGGCATGGTGGTGGCCTTGTACATGCCGATCTTCAGCCTGGTGAACGTCGTCGGCGGAGGCTAAGGGTGGCCCCCGCACGCGGGATAGCGCGGCGCAGAACGAGTGGTCCACCATCGAGACGTCGAGTCAGAACCGCGGGGGACGGCTCGCGAATCCAGTCAATCAAGTGGAATGGAAATGCACATGACTCGCATCATCGAGGCCCTCGGGGCCAAGCGCGGGCAGCTCGCGAAGAAGGACGAGGGCTTCACCCTCATCGAGCTGCTCGTCGTCGTCATCATCATCGGCATCCTCGCCGCCATCGCGATCCCGGTCTACCTGGGCATCCAGAACAACGCCAAGCAGCAGGCCCTCGTCTCCGACGCGACCAACGCCAAGATCGCGATCATCGGCTTCCAGGCCAAGCACAACGGCACCCTGCCGGACGACGGCGACCTGCTGACGGCGACCAACGCTGCGGAGCTCAAGGACCTCGGCGTGACCAAGAGCGAATTCACCTCCACGATCACGCTCACCGAGGGCACGGGTGGCGCATGGACCGTCGTGGTCGTCCCGACCGACACCGGGCTGAAGAACGTCACCGTCACGGATAGCACCGGCGCGACGGTCGCGCCGTAAGGCACGTCGCCTATCGGCAGCTGGGGGCTCCGGGTTCATTCCGGCGCCCCCAGTTCCGATCACCACTAGCTGTGTCCCGGCATAGCGACCACGGGGGGAGGTCAACAGTGTTCCGTGCGGTACGCCGTCACCTGACGGCCTCTCGCGCCGATTCCGAAGCCGGGATCAGCATCATCGAGGTGCTCGTCGCCTCCATCGTGTTCATGATCCTCGCGGTCGCGATTGCTCACAGCCTCGTCGCGGCCATCCGACTCGCGGCGGATCAACGGCATCGCGTCACTGCCATCGGCCTCGCTGCCAGCGAGCTGGATCTGGTCCGCTCGGCCGGCGACCCCTTCCTCATCAGCGCCCGAGCTGTCAGCAAGACCGTCGACGGCTTGGATTACAAGATCGAGCGCAGCGTCTCGTGGGTGGACTCGAACGGAGTCGATGTCTCGTGCACCACGACCTCGGCGGTGCAGTTGCTCAAGGTGAAGCGCGTCAACATCCGCGTCACCTGGAGCGGGCAGCTCGCGGCGACCTCGCCGGTGAGCACCGACAGCATCATCTCCCCGAGCGCCGGGAGCGCCGAGACGACTCTCGGAGCGATCGCCGTGTCGGTGAAAGACACGTCGGGACTGCCGGTGGCCGGCCTCACTGCCAGCGTCAAGCAGGGTAGCGGGAGCTCGATCGCGAAGACGACTGACGGCGAGGGCTGCGCCTACTTTCCGAGCCTCGCGCTGACCGCGAGTCCTGTCACCGCAGCGACGCTTTATACGGTGTCGCTCACCGGCGGAGGGTATGTCGACATCACCAACAGCCCAGCACCGTCGGTCGGTGAGCTGAGCGTCGAGGCGGCGAAGACGACTGCGGTGTCCTTCAGCGTCGAGAAGGCTGCGAAACTGAGGATCACCGACTTGCCCGACGGGCTGCCGTCCAACGCCATTCTCCCCGCCGGCGCGAAGGACACCCTGACCAACTCCAAGGGCACCCTGCAGGTGCCCGTCGGGGGCACCGTCTCCCTCTTCCCATACGTCGAGGGCTACACGGTGGTCCCGGGCGGGGACTATGTCGGCGGAACCTCGTCGACCTCGTGCCAATCGCCCAACCCGGCGCTGTGGCCGGAGACCTCCGGCCTTAACGGTGGGCTCGCGGCGAGTACGGGTGCGCTGACACCGGGCGCCGATCTCGGGACGGTGGATGCGCCGTGGGGTTACGTCACTGTACGGCTCGACGCCAGCCTCACCTCGACGCGCTACATCGTCGCCTATCGCGACTCCCCCGCCGGGGCCGATCCGGGCTGCAACGCTGTCCGGGTCGCCAGTTGGGGAAACACATCGACGCCGCCGAGCTGCACGCCGAGCAATGCCGCGGCGGCCTGCTACTACTTCTTCCCGAGCGTCGGGGTGCGAAACAACGGAGACGAGGTGACGATCGCGCTGCCGTACGGCACTTGGCGCCTCGGGTATGTCAGCAAGAACTCGAGCAACATTCCCACCAGTGGGTTCGCCACAAGCGGCGCGAAGCTCAAGCTGACCGCGTGGTCGAATCAGGAATCGAGCGCCCCGAGCATCACGGCCTATTCGTTCACCGTCACCCTCGACCCTCGAACGAAGAAATGAGAGCCATCACCCCTGGACGTCGTCGCGACGACGCGGGCGTCACCCTCATCGAGTTGCTGGTCGCGGTCGTGTTCGGCGGCATCATCATCGCCATCACGCTCTCGTTCTTCACCTCGGTCATGCGGTATTCGAAGCAAAGCGTCGATACGAGAATGAGCACCGCGGACGCCGGGAACGTCTCTAACGTGATCTCGACGTCGATCCGGTCGTCGGTCGGCTACGCGAAGAGCGGTTCCGACACGCTGCAGACGCCTGTCATGCCAGGCAGCGGCGGCCAGACCATCGTGTTGGTGAGCTTCACGGACGCGTACGCCGACCTTGGTGCTTCCGAAACGGATGCCGCTCCCTATCTCATCCGCTACAGCGTCGACGGGCAGCGGCGCATGGTCGAGGAGCGCTGGGAGTTGAGCTACAACTCCCAGGGGTTCCTGATGCTCCCTTATCTCGCTGACGGCAAGACGCTGCCCGCTCCGGATCGCTCCCGACTGCTAGGTGACGTGGTGATGAACACTCCGTCGGAGCAGCTCTTCACCTACTACTCGGGCCAGTGCGGCGAAGACGAATTGGCGGACGTTACCACGAGCGCAGCCGCCCGCGAGAAGGTGGCGTTCATCCGGTTCCACCTCCGTATTCAATCGTTCGACTCGCAACAGACCGTCGATCTCGACAGCACCATCGGATTGCCGAATCGCGGCATCACCACCGACCCGGAGCGAACATGCGCGATCCCAGCCCCGTGAAGAACTCGGTCAGCTTGCTGCGTCGGTTCGCCGCCCGCCCCGGTGACGACGGCTACGTCCTGCCGCTTGTCATCGTGCTGGGTGTCATCATGATGATCGTCGTGAGCACGACGATCGTCAGTGTGATCGGTGGTATGAAGAAGGCATACACCGACGTCGAGTGGAATGCCGCTCTCGCAGCGGCATACGCGGGCGTTGAGGATTACAAGAGCCGCATCGAGTTCGACACCACGTACAGCAAGTTCGGCAATCCGGCGTCGGACTTCACACCCGATTCGGCGGTCCTTCCCACTGGTGCCCTTGCCAACCCGGCTTTCAATGTCTCAGCCGGTGAGGCGTGGGCGACCGTGCCCGGTTCGTCGGGCAACGCGCAGTTCCGCTACGAGGTCGACGCGTCAGCGAGGAAGACACAAGGACTTGTCCGCGTGCGGGCGACGGGCAAGGTGGGGGAGGCGACCCGCACGGTGCTTGTCGAGCTCAGGCTCGAGGGGTTCAGCGACTACATCTACTGGTCGGACAAGGAGGTCATGGACCCCTCCACCGGATATGGCTCTGCCGCGTGCGACAAGTACTACACGGCTGGCCGACCCACGGATTGCAATATCCAGTTCGGTTCGCAAGACACTCTCGGCGGTGACCTCTATACGAACGACACTCTCTATGTCGCGTGTGGAGCAGAGTTCTTGGGCCAGGTGTACTCGGGCAGCACCGGTGTGACGTACTACACGAACAACAACAGCACGACAGGCAGAGGAACCGGAACGTGCGGTCCGGCCACTTTCCCGGGTTCTGCGGACTCGCGGCCCAAGCAGGTCGGGAAGACCACTCTGCCGACGCTCGTCAGCGATCTGAAGTCGGAGATCAACAGGAGCTTGACGGACAATCCCGGGTGCCTATACACCGGCCCGACTGTGGTCATTTTGCATTCCAACGGCACCATGACCGTATGGTCACCCTGGACCCGTCATACTCAGCTCACGAATACAGGCTGGTATGACGAGCCGGACTGCGGCATCCCCGGGACGGGAAGCGGTCAGCTGGGCAGCGCGGGAGGCGCCACCATTCCCATCCCGAACGACAACGTGATCTACGTTCAGCCGGTTCAGGCTGCCGGTGACCCGAATGCGGCGCCAACGTCGAATACTCCGGGGTGGGCTCGGGTCAATGTCGGGTCGAGCTGGAGCCCGAGGTATGAGTATTTCCCTGCCAACTTCTCGTGCATCAATACGAGCAAGAAGGGTGATTGGAGAATCACGGGTTCTCCCTGGGTATTCCCCACGACGAATGAGGCGACTCCCCAGGACGAAAGCTCATCCGGCAATCCGGCCTACCCGTGCCGTGGCGGCGACTTGTATATCAAGTCGGACGCAAGCGGAGGCTCGAAGCGCCTCACCGCGTATGTCGAGGACAACATCTACGTCATCGGCGACATCATCTATCCAACAACCTCGTCGGCCGACTACAGCATCCTCGGGCTTGTCGCCAACGGCTCGATCTTCGTGTGGAACCCCCGCAGATCGAACAACACGTCCGCCATCGGCAATACCCAGAACTCGACCCGGGAGATCGACGCGGTGCTCGCGAGCACGCAGCACACGTTTCAGGTTCAGAACTACAGCACGGCAGGGTGTGGTGGGACGCTCGAGGTGAATGGCAGCATCATCCAGCGTTATCGAGGAGCGGTCGGTCAAGCGGGAAGTGGCTGCACCATGGGCCCGGGCGCGACGATGAGTGCGGGCTACGCAAAGAAATACAACTGGAACGCTCTGCTCGCCCATACGAGCCCGCCGAAGTTCATCGAGCCGACTCAGATCAAGTTCGCCATCTCGCAGACTCGAGGTGTGTCGGTCGCCTTCAACGCCGACGGATCGTCAACGTCATGAGCGCGCTGACAGTGAGTTTCGCCGCGCTGATCGGCCTGGCGGTCGGTTCATTCCTCAACGTCGTCATCTACCGCGTGCCCGCCGGTATCTCGATCGTATCTCCGGCGTCCGCATGCCCGGTGTGCGGTCACTCAATCCGAGCAAAAGACAACGTTCCGGTGGTGTCGTGGTTGCTCCTGCGCGCGCGTTGCCGCGATTGTGGAGCCCGCATCTCCCTCCGCTATCCCGCCGTCGAGCTGGCAACGGCGAGCGCGTTCGCGCTTGTCGCTTGGGGCGCGACGACCACGTTGCCGGTGGCCCCGCCGGGGATCATGCAGCTTGTGGAGCTCACGGCACTTCTGTACCTGTCTGCCATCAGCATCGCGCTCGCGGCGATCGATCTTGATGTCCGGCGCTTGCCCAATGCCATCGTGCTCCCTGCATATCCGGTGGGCGGGCTACTGCTCTCATTGGCTGCCGTCCTCGCAGGGGAAGTAGAGCGGCTTCTCGTCGCCGCAGTCGGGATGGTGGCGTCGCTGCTGTTCTACGGCGTCTTGTGGTTCGCCAAGCCCGGAGGCATGGGTCTCGGCGACGTGAAGCTCGCGGGAGTGCTGGGCATGTACCTCGGCTATTTCGGGTGGGCAGGGCTCGCCGTCGGGGTCGCAGCCGCGTTCCTGCTCGGCGGAGCATTCGGCATCGCGCTGATGCTGCTCGGTCGGGCCGGACGGAAGACAACAGTTCCCTTCGGGCCCTGGATGCTCCTCGGCGCCTGGATCGGGATCGCAGCCGGGGGCCCTCTGGCAGCCGGCTACCTCGAACTAGTCGGTCTGGACTGACGGCTTCGAGGACAACGGGAGGAGAAACAAGATGGCATCGACCATTGTGGGACTCGACTTCGGTCGGGGGGTGATCCGTGCCGCCGAGGTGATGGGAGCGGGAACTGCCCGCCCGACGCTCGTGCGGTATCAGCAGATCGCTCTGCCCACCACGGCGCTCGATCGCGGGGAGGTCACCGAGAAGGAGACCGTCGTGGCCGCGCTCAAGCAGCTGTGGGTGCAGGGCAAGTTCAAGACGCGGAAGGTGGTGGTGGGCGTGGGCAACGCGCGCGTGCTCGTGCGCGAGTTGTCGGTGCCCCGGATGCCGATGAACCGCATCCGCGAGACGCTGCCGTTCCAGGTGCAGGACATTCTGCCAGTGCCGGTCAACGAAGCGCTGCTCGACTTCTACCCCGTGTCAGAGGCGGATGAAGAAGGCAAGCCGGTCATCCACGGTCTATTGGTGGCGGCGATCAAGGCCGGCGTGCTCGCGACAGTCGAGGCCGTTGAGGCCGCAAGGCTCGAGCCCGTCGATGTCGACCTCATCCCCTTCGCTCTAAGTCGCGCACTTCTGGCCGGTCCGATCGCGCAGGGAAATGTGGCGCTCATTCACATCGGGGCCGAGACGACGATCGTCACGATCGCGGTCGATGGTGTTCCACGGTTCGTGCGCATCGTGCAAAACGGCGGCGACGACATCAACAAGGCGCTCGTCTCACGCCTCGGCATGGATGAATATCAGGCCGAGCAGATCAAACGTCGCTACGGACTCTCGACCCAGGGGGCCGGGCCAGAGCTGCGACCCGCTTTCGAGGTGATCTACGAGGTGACGGGAGACCTTGTAGTCGCGATTCGCAACACCCTCAGCTTCTACCTCTCGAGCCGTGTCGGGGCCATGGTCGAGCGTGTGATCCTGTCGGGCGGAGGTGCTGAGCTCAATGGATTCGCCACCGCTCTCGCGGATGCGACCCGTCTTCCGGTCCGCGCGCCCTCGGGGATCGAGAGCGTCGCCATCGCTCGATCGGTCGCACCTGACCAGATCGCCGCTGGGGCCTCGGGGATCCCCGTGGCGGTCGGACTGACGCTGGGGAGCAGGTCATGACATCGACAACGACGGCTCCGCCCGTGAACCGGCGCGACGATGCGGCTGTCCGCAAGTCGGTGCATCTCGGTGCATCGCCTCGGGTGTCGCTGCTGCCTCCGGAACTAGGGCAACGCAATAAGGCTCTCGCAACACAGCGCGCACTCCGCCTGATCATGTTCGCTGTCATCGTCCTCACGCTGGCCGGTGTCGGAGGCGTCTGGTATCTCGCCTTCTCGAGCCAGATGGCGCTCGACAGAGAGCAGCAGCGCACCAACGAGCTGCTGCTCGAACAGCTGGAGTATTCGGAGGTGCAGCATGCTGTCAATTCCGTCGAGCTGGGTGAAGCTGCACTGCGTGTCGGTGGGTCAACCGAGATCGATTGGCAGGACTACCTGGCGCGGGTCCAGGCGTCACTGCCCGCGGGAGTGACCCTCGACGAGTTCTCTGTCGATGCCTCAACGGTAACGGAGCAGTACCCCCAGTCGAGCATTCCTCTCCAGGGAGCTCGAATCGCCACGCTCGAATTCACCGCGACGAGTCCCGCCCTTCCGGAGATCCCGGATTGGCTGGTCCGGTTGCGTGAACTTCCCGGATTCGTCGACGCGAATCCCGGCAGTGTCACCCTCGGCCAAAACGGCTACATCGCGACCATCACGATGCACATCGACGCTCAGGCATACTCGAACCGTCTCACGGGCGAGAGTGACGAGGGTGAGCCTGACAGTGCATCCGACGCCGGTGACGAAAACGACGGGGATGAGGCGGGACAGTGAGAATCGGTACCCAGGTATGGGCTGTCATCACCTTCGTAGTCTGCGTCGGCGTGCTCGCCGCGGGCTGGTTCGTCGGCGCCTCGCCGCTGCTCGCCGCGCAGGCACTGGCCGAGCAGCAACGCGTCGATGCCGCAGCGCAGAATGACGCGATCGCCCAGCGGATTGCGACGCTTCAGGAGCAGAAGGACAGGCTTCCGAGCTATCAAGCGCGCAATGCAGAGCTCGAGGACATGATCCCGAGCGACATCGAGGCGGCCGACTTCATTCGCTCCCTCACCGACCTTGCGACGGCGAGCAACGTGCAATTGACCTCCATGGTGATCGACGATGCGATGCCGTACGTGCCACCGTCCGGTGAGCCGATCGATGACGTGAACGCGCCGAATCCAGTCACAGATGCGCGCATCACTGGCGACAACTTTTTGCTGGTACCGGTGACGCTGGTCGTCACGGGCGGGTGGAATGAAGTACTGAGCTTCACGCACGGTGTTCAGACGGGCGAGCGCTTGATGCTCGTCACGACCGTCGAGACCGCGAACGAGTCCGGCGCGTACACCACGACACTTTCCGGCGCTATGTACGTTCTCATCCGGCCGGCCGACCCGTCGGCTTCGGGCGGCGCTGACGCTGGCTCGGAGGGCGCCTCCGACTGAGAGACCGCCGGCGGCCGCGCCCCTCCCGTCGCGGTCGCCGGCTTCTCTCTGTCTGCGCGCGGCCGCATCCGGATGCCCCGCACATTGCGGCAGATTACGCGCGCGGCTACACTTGACTGCGTGTGTGCACTCGCACACGTCTCCCCTGCTGTCGTGACGACCCTCTCGGGCCGTGCGCGGGCGCGGAGGCGGAGCGGCCGCCGCACAGGGCCAGGCCCCGGCACCCGTCGCGGCTGACCCCCACGGCATATCCGTCAGCAGTCCTCCCGAGGTTCCTCGGAAGGTGACGGATCCCGATGGATCCACCATCAAGCTGTCACCGTGCAGCGCGAGCAAGGAGCACTTTTGCCCACCATTCAGCAGCTGGTCCGCAAGGGCCGCACGCCGAAGGTCACGAAGACCAAGGCCCCGGCCCTCAAGGCCAACCCGCAGCAGCGCGGCGTGTGCACGCGTGTGTACACCACGACCCCCAAGAAGCCGAACTCGGCCCTCCGCAAGGTCGCCCGCGTCAAGCTCTCGAACGGCACCGAGGTCACCGCCTACATCCCCGGCGAGGGCCACAACCTGCAGGAGCACTCGATGGTGCTCGTGCGCGGTGGTCGTGTGAAGGACCTCCCCGGCGTGCGTTACAAGATCGTCCGCGGCGCCCTCGACACGCAGGCCGTCAAGAACCGCAAGCAGGCCCGTAGCCGCTACGGCGCGAAGAAGGGTTGAGTTAGATGCCTCGCAAGGGACCCGCAGCCAAGCGCCCTGTCGTCGCCGACCCGGTCTACGGTTCGCCCGTCGTCAGCCAGCTCGTCAACAAGATCCTCCTCGACGGCAAGAAGGACCTCGCCCAGCGCATCGTCTACGGTGCGCTCGACGGCGTGGCCCAGAAGTCCGGTCAGGATGCGGTCGTCGTCCTCAAGAAGGCGCTCGACAACGTGCGCCCGACCCTCGAGGTCAAGAGCCGCCGCGTCGGCGGTTCGACCTACCAGGTGCCCGTCGAGGTCAAGCCGCACCGCGCGAACACCCTCGCGCTGCGCTGGCTCGTGAGCTACTCGAAGTCGCGTCGCGAGAAGACGATGACCGAGCGCCTCCAGAACGAGATCCTCGACGCCTCCAACGGCCTCGGTGCCGCGGTCAAGCGCCGCGAGGACACCCACAAGATGGCCGAGTCGAACAAGGCTTTCGCCCACTACCGCTGGTAAGCATCCGGGTCGTCCGGATGTTGCACCTCTCGCAGGTGCGCATCCGGACGGCCTGAACTCTCCGATTCCCGAAAGAAGGAACACCCCGTGGCACAAGACGTGCTCACCGACCTCACGAAGGTCCGCAACATCGGCATCATGGCGCACATCGATGCCGGCAAGACGACGACGACCGAGCGCATCCTCTTCTACACGGGCGTGAACCACAAGATCGGCGAGACGCACGACGGCGCCTCGACGACCGACTGGATGGAGCAGGAGAAGGAGCGCGGCATCACGATCACGTCGGCCGCCGTCACCTGCTTCTGGAACAAGAACCAGATCAACATCATCGACACCCCCGGTCACGTGGACTTCACGGTCGAGGTCGAGCGCTCGCTGCGCATCCTCGACGGTGCCGTCGCCGTCTTCGACGGCAAGGAGGGCGTCGAGCCCCAGTCCGAGACCGTGTGGCGTCAGGCCGACAAGTACAACGTGCCGCGCATCTGCTTCGTCAACAAGATGGACAAGCTCGGTGCCGACTTCTACTTCACGGTCGACACGATCATCAGCCGCCTCGGCGCCAAGCCGCTCGTGCTGCAGCTGCCGATCGGCGCCGAGTCGAGCTTCGTGGGCGTCGTCGACCTCGTCGAGATGCGCGCCCTCGTGTGGCCCGGCGACGCCAAGGGCGACGTGACCATGGGCGCCAAGTACGAGATCCAGGAGATCCCGGCCGACCTCCAGGCCAAGGCCGAGGAGTACCGCTCGGTGCTGCTCGAGACCGTCGCCGAGACCGACGAGGAGCTTCTCGAGAAGTACCTCGGCGGCGAGGAGCTCACGATCGCCGAGATCAAGGGCGCCATCCGCAAGCTCACGATCGCCGGCGAGCTCTACCCCGTGCTGTGCGGCTCGGCGTTCAAGAACCGCGGTGTGCAGCCCATGCTCGACGCGGTCGTCGACTACCTCCCGAGCCCGCTCGACGTGCCGCCCGTGCAGGGTCATGACGTCAAGGACGCCGACGTCATCCTCGAGCGTCACGCGGATGCCTCGGAGCCGTTCTCGGCGCTCGTCTCGAAGATCGCGGTGCACCCGTTCTTCGGTCGTCTCACCTACATCCGCGTGTA
>Ga0182743_1002938_pt1 | contig 14232 bp, 14 predicted proteins | sample eDN3rd30CKraftOP_FD_128522 | JGI IMG/M metagenome (GOLD analysis project Ga0182743, IMG submission 128522) | Enriched Organic Plus compost microbial communities from Emeryville, California, USA - eDNA 3rd pass 30_C Kraft OP (version 2) (version 2) ... | reverse complement strand
TTATGGCAGCGGCAACACCTCCCTCGGCATCGGCGCTGAAATCGAGTACTGAACGCTGCGCCTCGTCGGCTGATCGAGGCCGACGAGGATCGCCGTGACCGCTGTGCCGCCGAAGCCTTCCCCATGGTGGGATCCCGACGTCTACGCCGACCGGCGGCCGTTCCTCCTGGCGCGCGATCGTGTTGTGCGGAGCCTGCGCAACTGGTTTCAGCATCGCGGCTTCGTCGAGGTCGAAACCCCGGCGTTGCAGGTTTCTCCAGGCAATGAGACGCATCTGCATGCGTTCGCGACCGATCTGATCGGCGCGGATGGCGCCCGCCGGTCGATGCATCTGCACACCTCGCCCGAATTTGCATGCAAGCGCTTGCTGGCGGCCGGCGAAGCGCGGATCGTGACGTTTTCCCGCGTGTTTCGGAATCGCGAGCGTGGGCCGCTGCATCATCCGGAGTTCACGCTGCTGGAATGGTACCGGGCCGGCGAATCCTACGAGACGTTGATGGAGGATTGCGCGGCGCTGCTCGCGGAAACGGCGAAGGCGGCGGGCGCGACCCAGTTTCGCTATCGTGGCCGCGCCGCCGATCCATATGCAACGCCGGAGCGCGTGACCGTCGCCGAGGCGTTCTTGCGCCATGCCGATGTCGATCTTCTCTCCACCCTTCCTGGCGGTGAACCCGACGCCGTCGCGCTTCACGCGGCGGCGCAGCGGATCGGCGTGCGCACCGTGGACGACGATACGTGGTCCGACATCTTCAGCCGCATCCTGAGCGAGCGCATCGAGCCGCATCTCGGGCAGGGGCGCGCCACCATCCTTTGCGAGTATCCCATTCCAGAGGCGGCCCTGGCGCGGCCCGCATCGGCCGATCCACGGGTGGCGGAGCGCTTCGAGCTTTATGCCTGCGGCGTCGAACTGGCCAATGCGTTCGGGGAATTGACGGACGCCGCCGAACAGCGCCGGCGTTTCGAACAGGCGATGGCGGAGAAGCAGCGCCTCTATGGTGAAGCCTATCCGATCGACGCCGATTTCCTGGAGGCGGTGTCGCGGATGCCCGAGGCATCGGGAATCGCGCTCGGTCTCGATCGATTGATCATGCTCGCGACCGGCGCGGACCGGATCGAACAGGTGCTCTGGGCGCCGGTCGCGGCTCCCGACACGCTTTGACGGCTTGCGCTGACCTCTCCTCGCATAGGGCTTGATCGCCCGGCCGGCCATCGCCATTGACCGGGGCGCGCCGAGGATGAAGCCTGACCGTTCCGGTGGCATCAGAGCCGGGGATCCAGCCCTTTTTGTTCTGTGGCGTTTTCTTCACTCGTGCCGGTTTCCACTTCGCTCGAAAACGCTCTACGCTTGCGGCCATTGCTGCCAACACAATCAATAGATCAGGGAGGAACGATCCATGTCCCGTATGAGGATTGCATCCGCGCTGGCTGTCGTTGCGGTCATGGCTTTGCCGGAGCTCGCCGCGTCACAGGGCTATCCGTCTAAACCCGTCAACGTCATCGTTGCCTTCCCGGCCGGCGGTGTCGCCGACACCATCGGCCGGCTCGTGGCCAACAGCCTCGAGCAACGATTGAAGACAAGCATGGTCGTTGAAAATCGCGGTGGCGCCGGAGGCAATCTTGCCGGTCGCGCGGTCGCGGCGGCGGCGCCGGATGGATACACGCTGCTCGCCACGACCTCCGCGCTCGCGGTCAACGAGACTGCGACGAAGAACCGAGGCTTCACGGCTTCCGATCTGCGCCCGATCGCCTTCGTCGCCTTCAGTCCGGACGCCATCGCGATTCACCCCGACAATCCGGCCCGATCGCTCAAGGAACTGATCGCAAATTCTCAGAAGAAGCCCTTCACCTATGCCAGCGCCGGGGTCGGTACGGGTCCGCACATCGGTGCGGAATATTTCTTCAAGGAGGTGGCGAGGGCCAAGGCCACCCATGTGCCGTTCGCGGGCGGCGCGCCTGCGGTCTCCGCCGCGCTCGGCAATCACGTCGAGGCCATCGTCCTGACATTGCCGACGCTCACGCCGCACCTCGTCAGCGGAAAACTGCGTGGCATCGGTCTGACCAACGACAAGCGAAACACGGCGGTGCCGGATGTGCCGACTTATGGGGAGGCGGGATACCCGGACTATGTCTCCGGCTCCTGGATTGGCCTCTTCGTGCCAGCCAAGACGCCCGATGAGATCGTCGGCAAGCTGCGCACTGAAATTCACGAGGCCATGAAGGACAAGGCGCCGCAGGACCGGATGATCAAGCTCGGATTCGATCCGATCAATCTGCCGCCCGATACGTTGGACACCTATTACAAGGACGACGTGGCGGCCTGGAGCAAGCGGGTGAAGGCGGTGGGCTTCGTCAACTGAGAGGCGTTCGCCGCGCTTTGAAATAAAAAGCCCCGCGGCAAGGCTGCGGGGCTCATCAGGTCTTGGATTGTGTGGGTCAGGCTGCTGCGGTGCGGCTCATGAGGCCGGCGGCCAGCTCGCGATTGATGTTGATCAGAGAGTTGAGGCGCTCCGGCCGTGGATCGGAGATCGTCTCCATGGTCTGGCCCATCACGAAGATGCCGAGGTTGGCGACGTTCTGACGGATCGCGGCCGGCAGCGGATTGGTGCCGTCCAACGCCGTGGTCATGAACACCGTCCAGAGCTTGCGATTGTAGAGCAGGGCGTCCGCGACCTCGTTCGTATCCCAGGCATCGCGCACGGCCTGGAGGCGGGACGCGGCCTTCAGAAGAAGGTTTGCTTCCAGTTCGCGGGGGCTAGAGGTTTGTTTTGCCGTATTTCCGTAAGCCAGTGCGGCGCTTTGCATCGGTTAGCAGCTCCTGCTCGTAGGCAATCAGTTTCCGGGCTTCCTTTAACGCTTTGTAGAGATTGCCCGTTAAGATTTGATTATTGATGAATTGAATTTGTTGACCGGTGCTCGGCGCGGCCTGAAGGATGTCTCGCACGAGCGCAAAATAAACATCGTGATGCTGGCGCGGATCGCGCGACAGATACATGAGCTGGACCGCGAGATAGATGCGCCGGGCCGGTGAATCGGCCTGCTCACTGGTCATGATGTCCTTTTCGCGCAGGATCGGCGCCGATCCCTCCACGACAAAGCGCGTGCGCTGCTCGCCATTGGTCAGAAGGCAATCGCCGATCATCAGGCGTTCGCCGGGTTTGAGTTCGACCTTCAGAGGCATGGCCATCTCCTGGAGCATGATTTCCGAAAATCGGCGCCTCTCCGGGACGACCATGCTCAAACGAAAAGACTAAGACGGTTGCCCAATTCAGCGACGCTAAATCGGACACCGGAGCGGTGCTGTTTGCACCACCATCAACATAGAGCAAGGCCGGCTTTAGCGGCAGTCTGTCGATGGCGCAAAAAAACGGGGCGCCGAAGCGCCCCGTTCTGTCGTCAAGTCCGGGCTTGTTCTTAGAACAGCCGCAGCACAGCCTGATCGGCCTGGGCCGAGAGCGACAGCGCGGTGGTCGAAAGCTGCTGCCGGGTCTGGAGAGCGAGCAGGTTCGCGCCCTCTTCGTTGGTGTCCGCCAGCACGAGGTTGTCGGCGCCCACCTGGAGCGTGTTGACCATGTTCTTGGTGAAGTCCTGGCGGATCTGCACCGTCGTCAGGTTCGAGCCGAAGCTTGCGGCCTGGCCACGCAGGGTGGACAGGGCGCTGTCGATGGACGACAGCACGGCGTCGATATCCGTGTTGGACTGGAACGCATCACCGGTCAGCGCCGACAGGCCGAGGCCCGCCGAGGTGAAGTCCACGCCGCTGATATCCAGGGCGCTGGAGCCGTCTTCGTTGAACACGACCTTGAGGTTGTCGCCGCTCAGCAGGTTGATGCCGTTGTAGGACGCATCGCGCGCCAGCGTGTCAATCTGCGAGAGCAGATCATTGTACTGGGTTTGCAGGTCGGCCCGGGTGGTATTCGGCGTTACGGTGGCGGTTGGCTGATAGACGCCGCTGTTGTCGTCGAGGCCGAGCGCGGCGGCGGCGTCACCGCCGAACGTGATGGACTGCGCCGAGGTCGAATCGACCTCGATTTCCCCACCGGCGCTGAGGCCGATGGTGATGCCCGCGCCGAGGCTGAGGCCGCCCAGCCATTCCTCAAGGTCCGCCTTGGTGGTGTCGGCGGTGAAGCTGAAGGTCTGAGCCGTCCCGGTGCCGACCTGGATCGTCAGGTCGTCGCCGTCCAGCGCGGCGAGGTCGGTGTTGGTCGGGGCGGCCGTCGTGGCCGTGCCGAAGACGTCGGCCGCGGCATTGCCGCTCACGGTGATCGTCTGGGTGTTGCCGTCGGCGGTGGCGACCAGGTTGCCGCCGTCGATGGCGAGCGTCAGGTCAAGACCGCCGTTGGTGTTGATGTCGCTGATCAGGTCGCCCAGCGTTTCCGTCGAAGCGTCGGTGACGGTGAAGGTGTAGGAGTTGGTGCCGTCGCTGATCGTCACCTCTTCGCCGTTGGCCATGCCGAGATCGTCGAGCCCGTCGCCGACGGCCAGGCTGCCGACGGTGCCGGTCAGTTCGGCCGGATCGTCATCGGCGATCGCAGAGCCGGTGATGTCCATGGCATAGGTGGTGTCGGCGCTGGAGGCCTGCTGGGCCTGACGCGCGACGGCCTTGAGAGCCTCGACCTGTTTCGACAGAGCGGTGATGCCCTGATCGGCAGCCTTCAGCGTCTGCTGCGCCTGGCCGATCGAGTCGAGCAGCGAATTGAGATCGCCGGCGCGATTGCTCAGCGACTGGGAGGTGAAGAAGTTGTGCGGATTGTCGAGAGCCGAGTTCACCTTCTTGCCGGTGGCGAGACGGTTCTGGGTCGTCGACATGAGGCTCGCGGTGTTCTGAAGCGAGAGCAGGTTTTGCCGAACGCCGGCCGACAGCGTGATATTTGAAGACATCGATCGAACCTTTCTGGTCGAATGCGCCAATGCTTGGCGGTTACACGTGATCCTTCGGATCGCCGCCGTGATGCCACGCCGGCGTGTAATGCCGCGTAAAAGGATATGGTTAACGAGTTAATGAAACTTGTCGGTCGATGCCGAATGCTTGAGCATTCTGTCTATCGTTTGCCAGTCCGCTCGAAGACGCTGAGGCCGGCGGCGATCAGGCTTCGAAATCGGCCGAACCTTTGCCGCTTGCGGAGATCGTTGAGGCGGGCCTGTTGTAGGCGCGAAGGCGCATGAGCGCTTGATCCGGAAGATCAGGAACCGTGGCCGAATCCTGCTGCTGCTGGATCAGTTCGCAGGTCGTGGGATCGACAGCGACGGCCGGTGTGTGGCGTGGCGATTCCCGTTCCTGATCCTGGTGCTGATCGCGTCCGCGCCGATCTTCGGCATTGTCGTCGGGTGTGTTGACGGTCTGCGCCGACGAAAGCCCGGTGGCGGTGATGCCGCGCACTGGCACGGGATCGCGCGGCGCATAGCTCTTGTGCAGGGGCGGCCGCTGGCGGACGAGAAAGCTCAGTCCATGTCGGTCTCCTGGCCGTCGTATGCGGCCCTGAATCCAACCCCGAACGCATGTCCCGTTTCGAAGCTTGGCCGGGAGTCCTAATCCTTCATAAAACCGCTCGCGCAAGATGGTCCGATTGGTGGCGAGGGCCGTGTGCGGCATTCGTCTCGACGCTCCGGCAGACATAAAATTCTCGGAGTCACCGCTTGACAGGGCGGGCCGGGGCTTTTAGCTATGTGAATGTGATTAACATTCACACTCTCACACAAAAGTGCTGCGAGGTCGTCATGCCTGTCGTTGCCAAACTTGATGAATTGGGAAAGCCGGCTTGGATCGCCCTGATCGTCCTGGCTTTCTTTGCCTTCTGGCCACTGGGTCTGGCGATCCTGGCCTATGTCATATGGAGCGGTCGAATGGGATGCTGGAGCAATCGCGGTGTGAGCCGCTGGCAAGATAACGCCCGACGCATGGGGCCGACCGGGACCTGGTGGACCACGCCGCCGTCCAGCGGCAACCGCGCCTTCGACGAATACCGCGCCGAGACGCTGCGTCGGCTTGAAGAAGAGCAGGAGGAGTTCAAGGGCTTCCTGGAGCGGCTGCGGATGGCCAAGGACAAGGCCGAGTTCGACCAGTTCATGGCCGATCGCCGGTCGGGCGGAGGCGGAGCGCCCTCCGAGCCCACGCCCCAGCCCGCCGGCTAAGCCGAGGGCACTATCGCCGACTAACGACCGGACCGCCCGTTGCGTCGATGACGCGACGGGCGGTCCTTTTTTGAACTGATGATGGAGGTCTTTTCGGAATCCCGGGCCGCTGCTAACCCGGCGTTAACCCAAATCGCGCCGACTGGCGGGCAAGGCAGCAGGGCCTTCGGCCCTAGTATAGCCAAATTTTACGGGACTTTCCGGCCTGCCAGCGAAAGGACGGGACGTTCAGGTGACAACCGGATCGCTGCGGAGCACCGGGCACGGGCATTTCCCGGTCGAGCCGATGGGCGCTGCAATCTCGCAAGGCCAAACCCCGCGAGGCCGAAGCGGCAAGGCTAACCCCGCAAGGCCCACGATGTTTGCCATGAACCTGAAACCAAGGACGCGCATTCCATGAATCCCGGTGATGTGGCAAGCCAGGCGCTGCCGCTGGCGGCTTCCGACCTCTCGCTGATGGCGCTGTTCTGGCAGGCGCACTGGGTCGTCAAGCTCGTCATGATCGGGCTCGTGGTCGCCTCGATCTGGGTCTGGGCGATCGTGGTCGATAAATTCCTCCTGTTCCGCCGCACCAAGCGCGAGATGGATCAGTTCGAGACCCAATTCTGGTCCGGCGAATCGCTGGAGGAGCTTTACCGGTCGCTGGCCGCGCGACCAACCCATTCCATGGCGGCGCTGTTCGTGGCCGCGATGCGGGAGTGGAAACGCAGCCTGGAGAGCCAGACGCGTTCCTTCGCGGGCCTGCAAATCCGCATCGAAAAGGTGATGAACGTCAGCATTGCCCGCGAAATCGAGCTCCTGGAGCGGCGGCTTCTGGTGCTCGCGACGGTCGGCTCGGCCGGGCCGTTCATCGGCCTGTTCGGCACCGTCTGGGGCATCATGACGAGCTTTCAGGCCATCGCCTCGGCCAAGACCACCTCGCTGGCGGTGGTGGCACCGGGTATCGCGGAGGCCCTGTTTGCGACGGCAATGGGGCTGATCGCCGCCATTCCGGCGACCATTTTCTATAACAAGTTCTCGGCCGAGGTGAACAAGCAGGCCCAGCGCCTGGAGGGATTCGCCGACGAATTCTCCGCGATCCTGTCGCGGCAGCTCGACCAGCGCGGATAGGCAGCAGGGCGCACGACCATGGGCATGAGCGGCAGCGCAATATCGGACGGCGGTGGATCGCGGCGCAGGCGCCGCACCCGCGTCATGTCCGAAATCAACGTGACGCCCTTCGTGGATGTCATGCTGGTGCTGCTGATCGTGTTCATGGTGTCCGCACCGCTCCTGACGGTGGGTGTTCCCATCGACCTGCCGCAGACGAAGGCGACGGGGCTGGAGCAGCAGGATCAGGAGCCGCTGGCGATTTCCGTGACCAACGACGGCAAGGTGTTCTTGCAGGACAGCGAAATCGCGCTCGACGATCTCGTGCCGCGCCTCAAGGCGGTCACCGAGGCTCGCGGCGGCGGTGCGAATGAACGGATCTACGTGCGTGGCGATCAATCGGTGGATTACGGGACCGTCATGCGTGTCATGGGCCGCCTGTCGGGGGCCGGCTTCGGGCGCGTCGCGCTGATCACCGAGGTGGATGGTCAGTGAAACTGTCTCCCGACAACAGCATCGGCCTGATCGTTTCGGCGATCGGCCACGCCGGTCTCCTGGCGTGGGGCCTGTTGTCGTTCGCTCCCAATCCGCTGGAGGCGCGCCCGCAGGACGCGATGCCGATCGACATCATTTCGAGCGCCGATTTCTCGAAGATGATGAAGGGCGCGGAGCTTGCGAAGAAGGCGGACAAGCCGAAGGCGCTGGTCGACAAGGTCGGTGAGGAGAAGCCCGCGCCCGAGTTGACGAAGGACATCGCCAAGAAGACCGAGGTCAAGACCGCAGCGGCGCCGCCCGAGCCGCCGCCGGTGCCGAAGTCCAAGCCTGAACCCAAGCCAGAGCCCAAACCCGAGGCCAAGGCTGAGCCCAAGCCGGAGCCCAAGCCGGAACCCAAGGCTGAACCAGAGAAAAAGCCGGAGCCGACCTTCGACGAGATCGCCGAAACGCTGAAGAAGCAGCAGGCGGAGCGTCAGAAGCAGGCTGAGGCGGAGAAGGCCCGCGCGGACAAGCGGCGCAAGCAGGACGAGGCGCGCAAGCGCGAACTGGCGGAGCGCCGGAAGCAAGAAGAGGCGCGCGAGAAGCGGCGCTTCGATGCCGACAAGGTCGCGGCCTTGCTCGACCGTCGCAATCCGCAACGTCTGGCGTCGACCGGCCGCGAGGTCAACACCCAGCCGTCGCTCGGCCGACCCGATGCACTTTCGATGCAGATGTCCGCAAGCGAGTTGGATGCCTTGCGGGCCCGCCTCGCCAGCCTTTGGAATCCGCCCGCCGGCGCCAAGGATCCGAACGAGCTTGTGGTGCGCGTGCGCATCCAGTTGACGCGCGAGGGTCGGCTCGCGGGCCAGCCACAGGTCCTCAGCAGTGGTGGCGGTCCGCTCTACAGCGCGGCCCGCGACAGCGCGCTGCGGGCGCTCTATCGCGGCCAGCCCTACGACATGTTGTCGCCGGCCAATTACGAGATTTGGCGCGACGTGGAGATTACATTCGACCCACGGGAGATGCTGCGTGGTTGACGCGAAGGGGAATGCCGGAATGGGTGCGGGCTTTTTGCCGGAGCGGGACACTCCGGTGAGCCGCCGTGCGCTCCTGACCGGTGCCACGGCTTTCGGATTCGCCACGCTCGCGCCGTTTCATGCTTTGGCGCAGCTTAAGCTCGACGTGACCCGCGGCACCTTCCAGCCCGTGCCCATCGCTCTGCCGGATTTTGTCGCCGTGGGTGGCGATCCCGAACTGGCGCGCAACGTGACCCAGGTCATCACCAACAACCTGCGGCGCTCCGGCCTGTTCGCGCCCATTGAGCAGCAGGCCTATATCGAGCGCATCTCGAATATCGACGCCGTGCCGCGTTTTCCGGACTGGCGCGCGATCAACGCGCAGGCGCTCGTCACCGGCCGGATGACGCGCCAGGGCGACGGGCGGCTGCGCGCCGAATTCCGTCTGTGGGATGTCTATGCCTCGCAGCAGCTCACCGGCCAGCAATACTTCACACAGCCCGACAATTGGCGGCGCATCGCGCATATCATTTCAGACGCGATCTACGAGCGCCTGACCGGAGACAAGGGCTATTTCGACAGCCGGATCGTGTTCGTCGACGAATCGGGACCACGCAACAAGCGCATCAAGCGCCTGACGCTGATGGATCAGGACGGCGCCAATGTTCGCTACCTGACACGCGGCGATCAGCTCGTGCTGACGCCGCGTTTCTCGCCTTCGACCCAGGAAATCACCTATATGGCCTTCGGCCAGGGCGATCCGCGTGTGTTCCTGCTGAATTTGGAGACCGGTCAGCGCGAAATGGTCGGGAACTTCCCCGGCATGACCTTCGCGCCGCGCTTCTCTCCCGATGGCCAGCGCGTCATCATGAGCCTGCAACAGGGGCGCAACTCGCACATTCACGTGCTCGACTTGCGCTCGAAGCAGACCGTTCAGCTCACCGATGGTCCGTCTCTCGACACCGCGCCCTCCTATTCGCCGGACGGCGCGCGAATCTGCTTCGAATCCGACCGGGGCGGTTCGCAGCAAATCTATGTCATGGGCGCCAACGGCGGCCAGGCCCAGCGTATCAGCTTCGGTGAGGGGTCCTATTCGACGCCGGTCTGGTCGCCGCGCGGCGACACGATCGCCTTCACCAAGATGGGCCGTGGCCAGTTCGGCATCGGCATCATGGGCGTGGACGGATCGGGCGAGCGTCTCCTGACCGAAGGCTTCCACAACGAGGGCCCGACGTTCGCGCCCAACGGGCGGGTCATCATGTTCTTCCGCGATCCGCGCGGCGGGCAGGGGCCGAGCCTCCACACCGTCGATCTGACCGGCCGAAACGAGCAGCAGGTCCAGACGCCGGGTTTCGCGTCGGACCCGGCCTGGTCGCCGCTTCTTTCGTAAAATCCATAGCGGTTCGCGGATTGCCGCGATCCGGCCGCGTTGACGCCTCATTAACCGTGACAAAACCTTTCCGGCGTGACCGCGCATTTTCGCCGTGGCGGCAAGGTCCCATCAAGGTTGACGGAACGTTCGCTTAACGAAGCTTCGGCTACACCACAGGCTGGTCCGGTCATGAGGCCAATAATGGGAGACACCGGAATGTTGAGTGCGAATGTGATCCGGCGTGCGGGGATCGCAGTGGCGCTGGTCGCGGCGCTTGGCGTGTCGGCTTGCGCGAACCGGTCGGGCACGGATAATATGGCGGGTGCTGGCGCTGGAGCGGGCACCCCCGGCAGCCAGCAGGATTTCGTGGTCAATGTCGGCGACCGCGTTTTCTTCCAGACGGATTCGACCAGTCTGACCGTGGAAGCACGGGCCACCCTGGATAAGCAGGCGCAATGGCTCCAGCGCTATGCGAATCACACGTTCACGATCGAGGGTCACGCCGACGAGCGTGGCACCCGCGAATACAACATTGCGCTTGGCGCGCGACGCGCCCAGGCGGTGCAGGACTACCTGGCTTCGCGCGGCATTCCGATCTCGCGCATGCGCACGGTGTCCTACGGCAAGGAACGTCCGGTGGCGGTGTGCGACGACATCTCGTGCTGGTCGCAGAACCGTCGCGCGGTAACCGTCCTCGGCGCGACCTCCTGACCCGGCTTGCACCGGTATCGGTCGCATCGGATGGTGAACACGATTTGGCAACGGGCTCGTCTGTCCTCAGGACGGGCGGGCCCGTTGTTCTTCGCTCGTGGCGGCTGGCGGCCTGCCGGCGCCGATGGAGCCACACTTTGGTCAATAGGCGCGGTATGGTAGGGACGCGCCCTCAAGACAAACGACCTCTGCCATGACACGTGCCATGACACGCATGATACCGCGCGCCTTCCTCATGCCGGTGCTCGCCGCAGCCTTGGCGACTCCGGTCCAGGCCCAGGGCCTGCTCGACGGTCTGTTCGGCCGTCAGGACCGGCCTCCGCAGGGCATGCAGGGTGAGGATGTCCGCCGCGACATGTCCGCTCAGATCGAGCGACTGGAACAGCGGGTGCGCCAGCTCACTGGCGATCTCGAGCAGGCCCAATATCGCAATCGCCAGCTCGAACAGCAGCTTCAATCGGCTGGCATTCAGCCGACACCCGCGCCGGGCGGCGCCATGGGTGGCGCTCCCATGCAGCAGGGCCAGACCGGCCTGCCCGGATCGCAGGGGGGCGGTCAGTATGGCGGTGGACCGGCGCCCGGCGGCGCGGGCCGCTACGACGATCTGCCGAGGGTCATCCCGGCCCCTGGCGGCTACGACGGAGGCGACCGGCGTGGAAACGGACGGGGCGATGCCTTCGACCCGTCCCGCAACCCGAACGCTCCGGGCGTGCCGCGCGCGCTTGGTTCGGGCGTGCCGGGAAGCAATGCGGCGGCTCCGCCAGCCAGCAATCAGATCGGTGCACCCGGAGGGCGCGATCCGGGCGTCCCGCTTGATCTGTCGTCTTTGTCTGGCCGATCCGACCGGTCGCACACCGGCGGCGGATTTCAGCCGGGCGCTGGCGGCCTGCCGGCGCCGCCTTCGCAGCAGTTCAGTTCGACCGGCGCGGTCCCGACGCAGCCGCCTTCTGGCTCCGCGCGCGATCAGTACGACCTCGCTTATGGCTACATGATGCGGAAGGACTACAGCTTGGCGGAACAGGCCTTCCAGAGCTTCCTGGAGGCGCATCCCCAGGACCAGAGGTCCGGTCTGGCGCAATATTGGCTCGGTGAAAGCCTGTTCCAGCGGCAGCGCTATGAGGAGGCGGCCGAGCGTTTCCTCGAGGTTTCGACCAAGCACGCGGCAATCGACAAGGCGCCAGATTCCCTGCTGCGTCTGGGGCAATCGCTTGCGGCCATGAAGCAGACCGAGATGGCGTGTGCGGCGCTGGCCGAGGTCGAGCGCAAATATCCCCGCGCCTCCGGAAACGTGAAACAGGCCGCGGGTCGTGAGCAAAAGCGCATCCGCTGCTGATCGAGCCGACAATTCACCGATCGGGGCCGCGGAGGCCCGCGCGCTATTCGCCGATTTCGCGGATGCGCCGGTCCTGCTGATCGCGGTGTCCGGCGGGCCGGACTCGACCGCCCTGATGTGGCTCTTGGCACGCTGGCGTCGGGCGCGCCGGAGGGGGCCGCGCCTCGTCGCCGTCACCGTGGATCACGGATTGCGGCCGGGGGCCGCTCAGGAGGCGCAGGATGTCGCCCGCCTGGCCCAGGCCCTCGGTATCGAGCACCGCACCCTGGCTTGGCGCGGCCGCAAGCCCAAGGCCGGTCTTCAGGAGGCCGCGCGGCAGGCGCGCTACCGTCTGTTGGGGCGGGCCGCCGCCCTGGCGGGTGCGGGCCAGGTCGTGACGGCTCACACGCGGGACGATCAGGCTGAGACCGTGCTGATCCGGCTTGCGCGGGGATCGGGGATCGCCGGTCTCGCCGCGATGCGGCGGATATCGCCGCTGCCGCTGTCGGGCGCGGGCGGCACGGAACTCGTCCGTCCGCTGCTGGATGTGCCCAAAACAAGGCTTCTCGCCACCCTGCGGCGGGCGCGCGTGCCGTTCGCGGACGATCCGTCGAACCGGGATCCGCGATTCACGCGGTCGCGGCTGCGCGAACTGATGCCGATCCTGGCGGCGGAAGGGTTGACTCCGGAGCGGCTGGTGCAACTGGCTCGGCGTGTCCAGAGGGTGGAACTGGCGCTCGATGCCTTGGTCGATCATGCCGCCCAGGCCTTGTCTCCCGTGCCCTGGTCGCCACGCGGACCGATCACGCTGGACGCTGATGGTTTTTCGATCCTGCCTGCGGAAGTGGCATTGCGTCTGCTGGGGCATCTCGTCGGCCTGGTCGGCGACGAAGGGCCGGTGGAATTGGGCAAGCTGGAAGCCCTTTATGACGATTTGCGGCGCACGCCCGCCAAAATGCGGTTTCGCCGGACGCTCGCCGGCGCCATCGTCACGTTCAGTCGAGACAATTTGACGGTGGAACGCGCGCCCACGCGGCGAAGCCGCAGAATTTCAGCGATAAAGTCCTAGATCGGCCGTCTTCCCGCCCTACGAATCGTGGTCGGCGATGGCCCGCCGGACGCTGCTGCGGCAAGCGGACCCATTCTCTTAACCGCGTCTGCGATCAGCAGAAATCCGGCCGAGCCGGTGTCCGGCTTCCCTTGGCAGAGGGCCTGCGCGGACCTACATTAGGCTTTAAACCTCGACCGAGGCCCGGAGCACCGAGCCGCCGAGGGTTGCCGCGGCTCACAATTTGTCGATGCGCGGTATGTTGCTTCGGTGCGCAAGAAAGACGCTGCATGAACTCCAACCTGCGTAATTTCGCCCTCTGGGTCATCATTGTTTTGATGCTGCTGGCGCTCTTCACTTTGTTCCAGAGTCCCAGCCAGCGCAGCGCCACACAGGACATCTCCTTTTCGCAACTTCTGACCGAGGTCGATCAGGGCCGCGTGCGCGACGTGGTGATCCAGGGTCCCGAGATTCGTGGCACGTTCACCGATGGCCGTGCCTTCCAGACCTATGCGCCGAACGATCCCTCGCTCGTGAAGCGGCTCTATGATCGTGGCGTTTCCATCACCGCGCGCTCGCCCCAGGAGAGCGTGCCGTGGTTCGTCTCGCTCCTGATCTCGTGGCTGCCGTTCATCGCCCTGATCGCGGTTTGGATTTTCCTGTCGCGGCAGATGCAGGGCGCTGGCGGCAAGGCGCTCGGCTTCGGAAAGTCGCGGGCCAAGCTGCTCACCGAGTCCCATGGCCGCGTCACCTTCGAGGATGTCGCGGGCGTGGACGAGGCCAAGCAGGATCTGCACGAGATCGTCGAGTTCCTGCGCGACCCTGGAAAATTCCAGCGGCTCGGCGGCAAGATTCCGCGCGGCGTTCTGCTGGTCGGTCCTCCCGGCACCGGCAAGACGCTGATCGCGCGCGCGGTCGCCGGCGAGGCCAACGTTCCGTTCTTCACCATCTCTGGCTCCGACTTCGTCGAGATGTTCGTCGGCGTCGGTGCGAGCCGCGTGCGCGACATGTTCGAGCAGGCCAAGAAGAACGCGCCCTGCATCATCTTCATCGACGAGATCGACGCCGTCGGCCGTCATCG
>Ga0182743_1002936_pt1 | contig 14233 bp, 13 predicted proteins | sample eDN3rd30CKraftOP_FD_128522 | JGI IMG/M metagenome (GOLD analysis project Ga0182743, IMG submission 128522) | Enriched Organic Plus compost microbial communities from Emeryville, California, USA - eDNA 3rd pass 30_C Kraft OP (version 2) (version 2) ... | reverse complement strand
GGTCCCAGTCGACGAGCTTCGCTCCCACGATCCCGGCGTTCGACCGGAACGCCTCGGCGACGAGTGCCTGGATGGCCCCCTCCTCGAGCGAGGTGTCGTCGTGGCAGAGGAGGTAGAACGCTGCGCCCTCGACCGTGCCGAGGACGAGGTCGGTCGCCTCCGCGAAGGAGATGGGGCGGTCCGCACGGCGCACGAACGCCTGGGGAGCCACCTCGGCCACCCGCGGCGTCGGGTCCTCGGCGCTCCCCGCGTCGACCACCAGGATCGACAGCGTCGGGTAGTCCTGGGCGGCGATCGAGGCGATCGCCTCGTCGAACGACGGACCCGGATCGCGAGTGACCACGACGGCGACGACGGCGGGAGCCCCCTGACCGTGCACCCCTGCGTCGGGGGTGGTGGCGGGTTCTACGGCGTCGTCAGGAGGAGAGGTGAGGGACATCCAGCGGGTGCAGGTGAGGGGGGTTGGGATCGTTCGACGTTCCCCACCGCCCGGTCACGTCCGTCCGCGGCCCGAGCGTAGCCGAGGCCTCCGCGTATGCTGCGGCGATGGACCCCCACCCGGAGACCGCCTGACGTGCGTGCCCTGATCACGGGCGCCAGCGGGTTCGTCGGCCGCCACCTCGCCCGGCACCTCGAGGACCTGGGGGACGACGTCATCGGCACGGACCGATCCGACGGTGGCCCGGACCTCCTCGACGCCGAGGGCCTCGAGAAGCTCCTCGTCGACCTCTCCCCCGAGGTCGTGTACCACCTCGCCGGCGACGCCGACGTCGGCGGCTCGTGGGACCACCCCCTCGAGACCTTCAGGGCCAACGCCGAGGGCACGCTCAACGTCCTCGCCGCCGCCCGTGCCGCCGGCGTGGGTCGGGTGCTCAGCATCGGCAGCGCCGACGTGTACGGGATCGTGCCGGCCGAGGATCTGCCCATCACGGAAGAGACGCCGCTGCGGCCCGTCAGCCCGTACGCCGCCTCGAAGGTCGCCGCCGAGTACCTGGCGCTGCAGGCGTGGTTGGGACGGGAGCAGGACGTGGTCTGCGTCCGTGCCTTCAACCACATCGGCCCCGGGCAGTCCGAGCGGTTCGTGGCACCCGCGGTCGCGATGCGCATCGTCCGGACCGAGCGGGAGGGCGGCGAGCTCGTCGCTGCGGGGAACCTCACGCCGCGACGTGACGTCACCGACGTGCGCGACGTCGTACGGGCCTACCGGATGCTCGTCACGTCGGGCCGGCCGGGGACCATCTACAACGTCTGCAGCGGAACGGCCTACTCGATCGCCGAGCTCTGCGACATGCTCGTCGCCAACGCCTCGCGGCCCTTGCGGATCGAGGCGGACCCCGACCTCCAGCGGCCCGTGGACCTGCCCGTGCTCGTGGGCGACCACTCCCTGATCACCGAGCACACCGGCTGGGAGCCGGAGATCCCGATCGAGCGGAGCCTGCGGGAGCTGCTCGAGGAGTGCCGCACCCGCCCCTGACCCGCAGCCGCGTCCGGCCACGGCGACGACCCCTCCAACCATTCGCGGGAGCCACGGTGCCGTTTCGGCGGCCAGAAGCGCGTTCTGCCGCCCGCGAATCGGTGGCGGTGCCCGCTGCAGTGACGCCCCGGCACCCCGAGTAGTGTCGGGAGACCTATGGCGAAGAAGACGGCGCTCATCACCGGCATCACCGGGCAGGACGGCTCGTACCTGGCCGAGTTCCTCCTCGAGCGGGACTACGACGTGATCGGCATGGTCCGGCGCTCCTCCACGGTGACCTTCGAGCGGATCGCCCACCTGCAGGACAGGATCGGCACGGTCCAGGGCGACCTCCTCGACCAGATGTCGCTCATCGAGCTCCTCCGGGAGCACCGCCCGGACGAGGTCTACAACCTCGCCGCGCAGTCGTTCGTGCCCACGTCGTTCAACCAGCCGGTGATGACCGGCGAGGTGACCGCGCTCGGCGTCACCCGGCTGCTCGACGCGATCCGGGTGGTCGATCCCGAGATCCGCTTCTACCAGGCGTCGAGCTCCGAGATGTTCGGCAAGGTCGTCGAGGTCCCCCAGCGCGAGCTCACGCCCTTCTACCCGCGGTCGCCCTACGGCGTGGCGAAGGTCTACGGGCACTGGATCACCGTCAACTACCGCGAGAGCTACGACCTCCACGCCAGCTCGGGGATCCTCTTCAACCACGAGTCGCCCCGCCGCGGCCTCGAGTTCGTGACGCGCAAGATCAGCCACGCGGTCGCCCGCATCAAGCTGGGCATGCAGCAGGAACTGCGGCTCGGGAACCTCGAGGCCCAGCGCGACTGGGGCTTCGCCGGCGACTACGTGCATGCCATGTGGCTCATGCTGCAGCAGGACCACGCCGACGACTACGTGGTCTCCACCGGCGAGACGCACTCGGTGCGTGAGTTCTGCGAGATCGCGTTCGGCCACGTCGGCCTCGACTGGGAGCAGTACGTCGTGGTCGACGAGAAGTTCTTCCGACCGGCGGAGGTGGACCTCCTGATCGGCGACTCCGCCAAGGCGCAGAAGGTGCTCGGGTGGGAGCCGGAGACCTCGTTCGAGCAGCTCGTCACGATGATGGTCACCGCCGACCTCGACTTCGTGCAGGGCAAGCTCAGCCACCTCTCCTGAGGCCGCTCGGCGGTCCGGGGCGTCGGTCGTGCGTGTCTGTGTGATCGCCGGCGGCGTCGGTGCCGCGCGGCTGCTCCACGGGATGCAGGACGCGGTGGCGCCCGCCGACCTCACCGCCGTGGTGAACGTCGCGGACGACGAGCAGATCTTCGGGCTCGCCGTCTCCCCCGACCTCGACACGGTCGTGTACACGTGCGCGGAGGCGATCGACACGGATCGGGGCTGGGGCCTCCGCGACGAGACCTGGCGTGCCATGGAGTCGCTCCGCCGCTACTCGCGAGCAGCAGGGCGCCCCGACATCGGCTGGTTCAACCTGGGCGATCAGGACCTCGGCACGCACATGTGGCGGACGACCCGGCTCGCACAGGGCGCTGCGCTCTCGGAGGTGACCACCGAGATCGCCCGTGCCTGGGGCCTCGGGTTCACGGTGCTGCCCGTGACCGACCACCGCGTCGCCACCCGCCTGCGGACCGTCGACGGCGACGAGCTCGCGTTCCAGGAGTACTTCGTGCGCGACCACCACGACGTCGCGGTGGACCGCGTGCGCTTCGTCGGAGCCGACCTCGCCGCCCCGGCCCCCGGCGTGGTCGAGGCGATCGACTCGGCCGACGTGGTGGTCATCGCACCGTCCAACCCGGTGGTGTCGATCGGGCCCGTCCTGGCGGTCCCCGGTGTGCGCGAGGCCGTGGTGGCGGCCCGCGAACGCTGCGTCGCGGTGTCGCCCATCATCGGCGGGCGGGCGCTCAAGGGCCCTGCTGACCGGCTCCTCGCCGAGCTGGGCGGCGAGCCGACCGCCCGTGGCGTCGCCGAGTGGTACCAGGAGGTCGCCTCGGCGATCGTCGTGGACCACGAGGACGAGGCCCTCGCTCCGGCCATCGAGGAGCTCGGCCTGCGTTGCCACGTGACCGCGACGGTGATGACCGACCGGCAGGCGGCCGCGCGGCTCGCGCGCGACTGCATCGCTGTGGCGACGATGGCATGAGCGGCGCACGGCGCCTCGAGGTGCTGCCGGTCGAGGGCATCGGGGAGGTCACCCGGGGCGACGACCTCGCCGGCATGATCCTCGAGGCCGTGGAGCTGGTGGACCACGACGTCGTCGTCGTGACGCAGAAGGTCGTGTCGAAGGCCGAGGGGGCGATGGTCGAGGTGGACCCCGCCGACCCGTTGAGCCACAAGCCCGTCGTGGAGCGGGAATCGGTGAGGGTGCTACGCCGACGCGGCGACCTGGTGATCTCCGAGACCCGGCACGGCTTCATCTGTGCGAACGCCGGGGTGGACCTCTCGAACGTCGACCGAGGGTGGGCTGCGCTGCTCCCGGAAGACCCCGACCGCTCCGCGCGCAGGATCCGGGACGCGATCGTCGGGCGCACCGGCACGACCGTGGCGGTCGTCGTGTCGGACACGTTCGGCCGCCCGTGGCGGCGAGGGGTCACCGACGTGGCCATCGGCTCGGCGGGCCTGCGCCCCGTGCTCGACCTGCGCGGGACGCAGGACGCCTACGGCCGGGAGCTGCAGGTCACGGAGGTGGCGGTCGTCGACGAGATCACCGGCGCGGCCGACCTCGTCATGGGCAAGGCCACCGGGGTCCCCGTGGCGGTCGTCCGCGGGATCGACCCGGCCTGGTTCGGCGACGGCAGCGTCCGGTCCGCGATCGTCCGCCACCCCTCCGAGGACCTGTTCCGCTGACCGCCTCCCGTTTCGCGGGAGCCACGGTGGGACCTGGGATGTCAGCCCTCGGGCAGCAGCTGGGGAACGCGGAAGTCGCGGTCCTCCGACGCGAGCAGCCAGCCGGTGCGCACGGTGTTGCTGACCTTCACCACGACCTCGGCCGATCGGGCCAGGGTCTCCTCGACGAGTCGACGGAACCTCACGGGATGCCTCCATCCCCGGCCGCAGGGGTGGCCGGACAGGTTCCCATCGGCCGAGCTCGCCCGCGGATGAGCCCTCGGCCCCGGTCGGCACCCCGACGGTCCCCGACATCCGGATCTGGCATCTTCCAGATCCGGACGTACGTTCGTCCTCATCCGGAAGGTTCCAGATCCGGACGTGCCCTGTCGACCGTCGCCTGCAACGAGTCGAGCGTGAACGGGGCCGCGGCTGCGGCATCGCGGAACTGAACGAGCTCCTTCGTGTTCCAGGCCGCGGCAACGTGCGTCGGCCCTGCCCGCGGTCGACGTGGAGGACGGGACGTCGCCGACGTCTGGGAGTGGCGGAGGGTGGGCTCGAGCGAAGGGGGCGGTCAGCTGAGGGTGCCGCCGTCGCAGCGGAGCACGCTGCCACACATGTGCGCGGCGTCGTCCGAGGCGGCGAAGGCGATCACCGACGCGACGTGCTCCGGCCCCCGGGGCCGGTCGAAGGCCATGATCCGGTGGATCAGCGAGTGGTCGGAGCCCTCGGGAAAGAAGAACTGGTCCTGGATGGGCGTCTCGACCGACCCGGGCGCCACGACGTTCGTGCGGACGCCCAGCCGGCCGAACTCGATGGCGAGGCCCTTGGAGAACGCGAGCACGCCGCCCTTGGAGGCGGAGTAGGCGGCCGTCCAGGGGTGGCCGCTGAGCGCCGCCGTGCTCGCCACGTTCACGATGTTCCCACCCGACTCGAGGAGCAGCGGCATCGCGGCCTTGCAGACCAGGAACGTCCCGGTGAGGTTCACCCCGAGGATCTGGTTCCACTCGTCGAGCGTCGTGTCGGCGAGGTTGTTGAAGCGGAGGATGCCGGCCACGTTGCACACGACGTCGAGGTGCCCCTCACCGGCGGCACGATCGACGAGCGACGCGACCTGCGCGGGGTCGCTCACGTCGGTCGGCACCGGGCGCACCGTGTCCGGATGGGCAGATGACAGCTCGTCGAGGGCCTCGCGGCTGACGTCCGCGGCCACCACCACCGCTCCCTCGGAGACCAGCCGCTCGACCGTGGCCCTGCCGATCCCGGACGCGGCTCCGGTGACGATCGCGACCTTGCCCTCGAAGCGCCGGCAGCCCCCTGTCACGCTCATGGGTCGAGCCGACCGCGCTCCCAGTCGATGACGGCGCGGGTGCCCTCCTCGATGCTGGTCCACGGCTCCCAGCCCAGCTGGATCTTCGCCCGGGTGGCATCGAGGGCGATGCGGTCCAGCTCACCCGTCCGCGCCGGCGCGAAGACCGGCTCCTCGTGGACGCCGGCCGCCGCCGCCATGGCCCGGTACAGGCCGATCACCGAGGTCTCGGTCCCGGTGCCGATGTTCATCAGCAGCCCGTCGCCCTTCGCTGCGGCGCGCACGAACGCGTCGACGACGTCGTCGACGAACACGAAGTCGCGGGTCTGCTCGCCGTTCCCGAAGATGGTGCACGGCTCCTTGCGCAGGAGCCTGCCGGCGAAGATCGAGACCACGCCCGCCTCGCCGTGGGGGTCCTGCCGGGGCCCGTACACGTTGGCCAGCGCGAGCGACGTGTACTCCATGTGGTGGAGCGTGCGGTAGGCGTCGAGGTAGTCGGTGAAGACCCGCTTGGTGATGCCGTAGGGCGACAACGGGCGCAGCGGGTGCGCCTCCGTCACCGGCAGGTCGGCCACGTCGGGTTCGCCGTAGATCGTGCCGCCGGACGACGCGAACACCATCTTGCGGGCTCCCGCACGGCGGGCGCCCTCGAGCACGTTGATCCCGCCCAGCACGTTGATCCGGGCGTCGAGGGCCGGATCCGTCACGGAGACCCGGACGTCCGCCTGGGCGGCGAGGTGGAAGACCACCTCCGGCGAGCGCCGCTCGATGAGCGACACGACCGCGTCGTTGCAGATGTCGATCTGGTGGAACGTGAGGTCGTGGTCCCGGTTGCTCCGGGCCTCGGAGAGGTTGGCGAGCGAGCCGGACGAGAGGTTGTCGACCACGTCGACCGAGTGGCCCTCTGCGAGCAGCCGATCCACCAGGGTGGAGCCGATGAAGCCGGCGCCACCCGTGACGAGCGCCTTCACTGCCACTGCTCCTCCGGGGGCACCAGCGACCCCCGGTGCACGGCGGACGGCTCGACCTTCTGGTCGAACCCCACCACTGAGCATCCCGTCAACTGCGCCCCCTCACCCACGACCGAACGGCCACCCACGATCGAACCCTCCACCACCGCGCCCGTCGCCACCACGGCGCCCGGCATGATCACGCTGTCGGTGACGACGGCCCCGGCGCCGATCTGCGCGCCGTCCCCCACCACGGAGTGCCCCACCACCGCTGAACCGCTCACGACGGCAGAGCCCGACACACCCTCGACCGCGCCGTCGGCCAGGCCGTCGACGAGGTCGAGGTTGGCCTGCAGGTACGTGGAGGGAGTGCCCGCGTCGAGCCAGTAGGCGTCGCTCGAGACAGCGAACAGCGCCTCGTCCCCGACGAGCTCCGGGAAGGTGCAGCGCTCGATGGAGCGCGGCTCCCCCGCCGGCACGCGGTCCAGCACGCCGGGTTCGAGCACGTAGGTGCCCGCGTTGATCAGGTTCGACGGCGCGGTGCCGGGCGCCGGCTTCTCGACGAAGGCCAGCACGCGTCCGGCGTCGTCGGTCGCCACGACGCCGTAGCGGCTCGGGTCCTCGACGGGCGTGAGGGCGATGGTGGCGAGGCCGCCCAGCGCTCGGTGCCGCGCCCACAGCGCTCCGACGTCGAGGGCGGTCAGCACGTCACCGTTCACCGCCAGGAACGTCTCGTCGATCCCCGCCTCCCGGGCAGCGAAGGCGATGGCACCGGCGGTGTCGAGCGGCTCCGGCTCCTGCGCGTAGCGGAGGCGGACACCTGCGCACGTCCCCTCCGGGAAGGCCTCGAGGAACACGTCGGGCCGGTAGCCGAGCGACAGGACCACCTCGGTCACGCCCGCGGCACCGAGCCGCGCCACGACCTGTTCGAGCATGGTCACGTGCCCCACGGGCAGCATCTGCTTCGGCACGGTGAGCGTCAACGGCCGAAGCCGCGTCCCGAACCCCCCGACCAGCACGACTGCTCGCATGGGGCTATCGACCGGCGGTCGTCGTCGTGGCGGCAGCGGTCGTGGACGGAGCGGTGGTCGACGGCTCGCTGCTGGGCGCAGCCGTCGTCGAGGGAGTGGAGCCCTCCGGCACCGTGGTGGACTCCGACGAGCTGTTGCTCATGGCGTTGACGCTCGCCGTGGGGAACAGGAACTTGTCCGTCCCCTCGGGCACGAGGGCGAGGGCGAAGACCTCGCGGTCCTCGGTGAACCGCACGTCGGCGAAGTCGCCACGGATCACCTGGGGGTCGGTCTTGGCGGACGACTTCGGCGGCCAGCGGAGCAGCACCAGCTCGGCGGGCTTCTCCTTGCCGGAGTCCTTGCCCTCGCTGATCGAGCACTTCGCGTCCGAGGAGAGGGTGTTGCCGCTGTCGAGCACGCCGTCGGGCACCTTGGCGATCGGGCCCTGCTTGCCGTCCTCGATCGTGATGCCGACGCGGTCGAGGAACTTCCCGAAGGTGGCCTTGCTGCCGGTGGACTGCTGGCTGCTGGGGCTCACCGAGATGTAGCCGTCGGCCCACTGGATGCCGCTGGTGGTGGCCTGCTCGGTGGAGTTCGACACCGAGTTGGCCCACTTGTCGCAGTTGTAGATGCCGAACGCGACCCGCCAGCCGGCGTTCACCTGGGGCTGGGCGTTCTGGGCGTCGAGGCGGGACTCACGGGCGAAGAAGACTGCGAGCGCGCCCACGAGCATGATCGCCATGATCCCCAGCGGGAAGCCGAGCGGGCGCGGCGTGCCAGCCGACCGCTTGGCGCCGGCACGCTGGACGCGCTCGATCTTCTTGGAGGACGACGGAGAGGGCACGGCCCGACAGGGTACTGCACGACCCCCACGGCCGAGGAACCCCTGCGGCCGGCCGGGCGTCGCTACGGGAGCGTGTGCGAAGCCCCGGAGGAGGTCCCTCCGCCGCCCCGGACCCGCTCGAACAGCGCCTCGTAGGCCTCTGCCACCGCGGCCGGCGACAGCCACCGCTCCACCCAACGGCGTCCGTTCCGCCCCATCCGGGCACGGTCGTCCGGCGAGCCGACCATCTGCCGCACGGCCTCGACGAACGCCGCCGGGTCCTCCGGAGGCACCACCGTCCCGGCGTCGGCCTCCCTGACCACGCGATCGACCTCGGTCCCCGGATCGACGGAGGCGATGACGGGCCGGCCGGAGGCAAGGATCGAGTAGGTCTTCGACGGCACCGACGACCGCGCCAGTCCCGCCTTGAGGAGGACGGTGTGGACGTCCGCCGCGGCGAGGACCTCGGAGAGCCGCTCCTTGGGCTGCATCCCCACCCACACCACGTTGTCGAGGCCTTCGGCCCGTTCCAGCAGGGCCGAACGGGCAGAGCCACCGCCGTTGACGACGAACACCACGTCGGGGTCGTCGGCCATCGCACGGGCGGCGTCGAGCACGAGGTCCACCGACTGGGAGTAGCCGAGGTTGCCGGCATACATCACGACCGTGCGGTCACCGAGGCCGAACTCGCTCCGGTACCCGTTGTCCCGCTCACCCGGGGCGATCCGCACGGTGTCGACGAAGTTCGGGATGACCTCGACGCGCTCGGGCCGGTGACCGGCGAGCTTCGCCGCCAGGTTCTGCCGGAGATCCTCGCTGAGGACCGTGACGGCGGCGCTGCGGCGGTAGAGGAAGCGCTCGAGCCAGGACGCCACCGCGATCACCCTGGGGTTCGTGATGGCGCCGACCTCGACCGCCACGTCGGGGAACACGTCCTGGATGTTGAAGACCACGGGGACCCGCCAGCGGAGGGCGGACCACCACCCTGCGATCCCGAGGATCAGCGGTGGCGACATCACCAGCACCACGTCGGGCCGGAACGATCGATCGGGGCGCCGCATGGCCACCACCGAGGCGAGCATCGTGAACCCGCCGAACGCCACCGCCCGCGCCGGGATGTTGCGCTTGTCGGTCGGGAACGGGTGGAGGCGGGTGATCCAGCCCCAGCCCGTGCGCTCGCGGCGGACCATCCGCCCGGTCCACCCCTCGGCCACGCGGTGCTCGCGGTACCACGGCAGGGCGGTGACCACGTGCAGCCGGTGCCCCCGGGCGGCGAGGCCCTCGACGATGGACGTCATCACCTCGCCCGTCGGGGCCTCGTCGGGCGCGTAGTGCGGGCAGACGACCAGGACGTTCACGGGCCACGACAGTACCGCCGGTGCCGGAACCGCCCGCCGGCCCCCCTGGGCCGGTCAGACTTGCCGTCGATGGCCGACGACTCCCCGCCGCACGTGGTGCCGAGCCAGCGCGTCCCCGTCGTGCTCGCCGCTGGCACGGTCGGCGGCGCGGGCACCGAGGTCGCCCTCGCCGCGGTGCTGGCGGCCGAGGCGCCGTCCGGAGGCGTCGCGATGGTCCCCGCGTCCTCGGCCGCTGACGCGGCGGCAGCGGGGTGGCAGGCCGTCACCGGTTCGCGCCTCCGGATGCTGTGCCGGGAGGCGATCGGAGCCCCCGCCGCAGACGTCTGGGTCGGCTTCTGCGACCGGCTCCCACTGGTCCGCCGCGCCCGTTCGACGACCATGGTCGTGCAGAACCCCCACCTCTACGGGGCTGTGGATCCGTCATGGCCACTGCCACAACGTGTGAAGTTCGCGGCGCTGGGGTCCTGGGCGAGGCACAGCGCCCGCCGGGCGGACCTCGTGGTCTGCTCGACCCCGTCGAGCGCCGACCAGGTCGCCCGCGCCACCGGCGTCGACCGCGCGTCGATCGAGGTCCTCCCCATCCCGGTCGTCGGGATCACGGCGTCGAAGGAGGAGCACCGGCCCCGGATCGAGCGGGTCCTGCTCGTCGGCGACCTCTACCCCTACAAGCGGCTCGACGACGGAGTCGACGCGGTGCGACGGTTCGCCGCCGCCCACCACCGGCACGTCACGTTGGTCCACCTCGGCACACCGCGGGACACGGCGGCCGCCCGGGCGTTCGACGAGGCCGTCCGGCGTGCGGCGGCCGAGGGGGTGACCGTGGAGCAGCGGGGCCACGTCGGCCGGGAGGAGGTCGGAGCGGAGATGGCGGCGGCCGATGTGCTGCTGCTCACCTCGACCTCCGAGACGCAGGGACTGCCGCTGGTCGAGGCCCAGGCGGTCGGCCTCCCGGTGGCCGCGCGGGCGATCGGGGCCTTCAGGGACCTCGCCGGCGACGCAGCGATCCTCGTCCCGGAGGGCGCCGGACCCGAGGAGCTCTCGGCTGCGCTCGACGAGCTGGACGATCCCGCTCGGCGCGTCGACCTCTCTTCTCGTGGGCGGGCGCTCAGGCCCTGCCGGGACGCCTGGGAGGTGCTGGCGCTCGCGCGTCAGGCCGCCACCGCAGCGCGGTAGGCCTCGAGGGTCGCCTCCGCGCACCGTCGCCAGGTGTAGGTCGCCGCCCGGACCCGACCCGCCGCACCCAGCTCGGCGGCGCGAGCCGGCTCGGCGAGGAGCCGCCCGAGCGCGTCGGACCAGGCGGCGACGTCGGTCGCGGGCAGCACCACTCCGGCGTCGCCCACGACCTCCTCGCTGGCGGAGCCCGCGGACACCACCACCGGGGTCCCCTGCACCATCGCCTCCAGCGCGGTGAGGCCGAAGCCCTCCGCGTGGCTCGGGAGCGCAGCGACCGCCGCGCCGGCGTTCAGCGCGGCGAGCTCCTCGTCGTCGACGCGGCCGAGCACCCTGGCCCGGTCACCGAGCGGGGCGACGAGGGACTGCAGGTCCACCTGCCACCCGCTCGGGCCGGCGAGGACGAGGTCCGCGCTCCCGGGCTGCAACCGGCTGAACGCCTCGACCAGGGTCGGCAGGTTCTTCCTCGGTTCGACGGTCCCCACCCACAGCACGTAGGGCCGTCGGTCGAGGCCTCGGCGCGCGAGCACCTCCGACACCCGGTCGGACGACACCTCCCACGCCGAGACGCCGAGGGGCACGAGGCGCAGCCGCGCTCGGTCGAAGCCCGCCGCCGCGCACCGCTCGAGGGTGGAGGTCGACGAGCACAGGACCACGTCGGCCTCGTCTCGGGCGAGCTCGATGCCCCGGCGCATCATCGCCAGGCCACGGGGGGTGAACTGGTCCGGGAAGTCCAGCGGGAACAGGTCGTGCACGGTCACCGCGAGCGGCACACCTCGACGGCGTGGCGGGACGGTGATCGTCGTGGCGTGCACGAGGTCGACGCGGCCGGTGGCCCACTGGACGGGCGGCAGCCGCCAGCGGTGCCACGTCTCGTACAGGACCTGTTGGGGCGCGGGCAGCCGCCTGACCGGCACGGGCGGCGCCCAGCCGGGAGTGGGAGGGCGGCCCCACGGGCCGATGCCCCAGGCGCCGACGCCGACCAGCTCGACGGACCCCACGCCGACGGCACCGGGAGCGCCGCCCGGGCCCGCGGCGGCGAGCGACCGGATCGCCCGAGCCTGCTCGATGGCGGCACGGGCGGTGCCCCCGGGTGTGCGGTGCCAGCACTGCAGCATCGTCACCGCGACCCGCATCAGCCCCGCCCGGCGTCAGGTGTCGGAGGTGCTGCCGAGCGCAGCGCGGAACCACTCGATGGTCGGTTCCAGCCCCTCTTCGAGGGTGACCTTCGGCTCCCAACCGAGCTCCGTCTGTGCCCGCGTGATGTCGGGCCGGCGTTGGGTGGGATCGTCCTCGGGCAGAGGGCGGTGCACGATCTGAGAGCTCGATCCCGTCATGCGCAGCACGAGCCCCGCCAGCTCGGCGATGGTGAACTCACCCGGGTTCCCGATGTTCACGGGGTGCGTCACGTCGGAATCGAGCAGGGCGATGACGCCACGGATGGTGTCCGAGACGTAGCCGAAGCTGCGGGTCTGCCGACCGTCGCCGTAGACGGTGAGGTCCTCGCCCTGCAGCGCCTGGCAGACGAAGTTCGACACGACGCGCCCGTCACGGGGGCGCATCCGGGGGCCGTAGGTGTTGAAGAAGCGGACGATGCGGGTGTCGAGCCCGTGGTGGCGGTGGTACGCCATCGTCATCGCCTCGGCGAACCGCTTGGCCTCGTCGTACACGCCGCGGGGCCCGATCGGGTTCACGTGCCCCCAGTAGCTCTCCTGCTGGGGGTGGACCTGCGGATCGCCGTACACCTCGGAGGTGCTGGCGAGGAGGTACCTGGCATCCTTCGCACGGGCCAGGCCGAGGGTGTTGTGCGTGCCGAGGCTGCCGACCTTCAGCGTCTGGATCGGCATCTCGAGGTAGTCCCGCGGCGACGCCGGGGAGGCGAAGTGCAGCACTGCGTCGAGGTCACCGGGGATCCACACGTAGTTCGAGACGTCGTGGCGCACGAACGTGAACCCCGGTCGGCCGAACAGGTGGGCGATGTTGGCCTGCGTGCCGGTGACCAGGTTGTCGACGGCGATGACCTCGTCGCCCCTGTCGAGCAGCGCCTCGCAGAGGTGGGAGCCGAGGAACCCGGCCCCACCCGTGACCACGATGCGCATCGTCAGCTCCTGCCGATGCCCTGGTACTCGAACCCGGCGTTGCGGAGGCGCGTGCGATCGAGCAGGTTCCGTGCGTCGACCACCCGCGGGCGCGCCATGGCCTCGGCCACCTGGTCGAGGTCGTACCACTTGAAGTCGTCCCACTCGGTGAGCACCACGAGGGCCTCGGCGTCACGACACGCCTCGTAGGGGTCGGACGCGACCTCGATGCCCGCGATGTCGTCGTCGATCGCCGGGTCGAACGCCACGACCTTCGCGCCGAGCGCCTGGAGGCGGTGGATGATCTCGATCGCCGGCGAGTCCCGGGTGTCGTCGGTGCGGGCCTTGAAGGTGAGGCCCCAGGCACCGATCCGCACGCCCTCCACCGAGCCGCCCACCGCACGGACGACCTTCTGCACCACCCGGTCGAACTGCTGGACGTTGACGTCGACCACGCCACGGAGCAGGCGGAAGTCGTACCCCGCGTCCTCGGCGATGCGGATGAGCGCGTGGGAGTCCTTCGGGAAGCAGGAGCCGCCCCAGCCCGGCCCGGGCCGCAGGAACTCCTGGCCGATCCGCTTGTCGTACCCCATGCCGAGCACCACGTCGGCCACGTCGGCGCCCACGGCCTCGCAGACCGCGGCGATCGCGTTCACGAAGCTGATCTTCGTCGCGAGGAAGGCGTTGGAGGCGTACTTGATGGTCTCGGCGGACGCCGGGTCGGTCACCATCAGCGGCGCGGCCAAGCCGATGTAGAGCGACGCGAGCCGGATCGCAGCGGCCTGGTCGTCGGCGCCGATCACCACCCGGTCGGGGTGCAGGAAGTCGTGGACCGCGGAGCCCTCGCGGAGGAACTCGGGGTTCGACACCACGTACACGTCGCCCCGCTGGAGCGCACGCTCCACCACACGGGTGGAGCCCACCGGCACCGTCGACTTGTTGATGACGATCGAGTCCGGGTCGAGGTGCGGGGAGATCTCGGTCGCCGCGGCCTCGATGTAGCTCAGGTCGGCCGAGCCGTCCTCGCCCTGCGGCGTGGGCACGCAGAGGAAGACGAACTCACGGCCCTTGACCGCGTTGGCGGCGCCGACGACGAACCGCAGCCGGCCCTCTCTGACCGCGTCGCGGACGATCAGATCGAGCCCGTCCTCGAGGATCGGGATCTCACCCCGGTTCAGGCGGGCGACCTTCTGCTCGTCGATGTCGGCGCACACGACGTCGTGCCCGATGGATGCGAGGCACGCCCCGGTCGTGAG
>Ga0182743_1002933_pt1 | contig 14239 bp, 11 predicted proteins | sample eDN3rd30CKraftOP_FD_128522 | JGI IMG/M metagenome (GOLD analysis project Ga0182743, IMG submission 128522) | Enriched Organic Plus compost microbial communities from Emeryville, California, USA - eDNA 3rd pass 30_C Kraft OP (version 2) (version 2) ... | reverse complement strand
GCCCACCATGGCGGACGCCGCCACCCAGCCGCCGCTGACGCCCACCACCGGCCCGGACTACCAGCCCGTCGCCACCCTGAACGGCTGGTCGCTGCCCTGGCGGATGAACGGTGACTGGAAAGAATTTCACCTGGTGGCGGAGCCGGTCGAGCGGGAGCTGGCGCCCGGCATGAAGGCATACCTGTGGGGTTACAACGGCCAGTCGCCTGGCCCCACGATCGAAGCGGTCGAGGGCGACAGGGTCCGCATCTTTGTCACCAACAGGCTGCCCGAGCACACAACCGTTCACTGGCATGGCCAGCGCCTGCCCAATGGCATGGACGGGGTCGGCGGCCTGACCCAGCCGCACATTCCGCCAGGGAAAACCTTCGTCTACGAGTTCCAGCTCCGGCGCTCGGGCACCTTCATGTACCACCCCCATTCCGATGAGATGGTGCAGATGGCGATGGGCATGATGGGCTTCTTCGTGGTCCACCCGAAGGACCCGGCCTTCCGCCGCGTCGATCGCGACTTTGTCTTTCTGCTCAACGCTTTCGACATCGAGCCTGGCGCCTATGTGCCCAAGGTCAACACCATGCTGGACTTCAACCTGTGGTGCTGGAACAGCCGGGTGTTCCCGGGCATCGATCCCCTTGTCGTCGGCAGGAATGACAGGGTCAGGGTGCGCTTCGGCAATCTCACCATGACCAACCATCCCATCCACATGCATGGCTATGAGTTCAGGGTGTCCTGCACCGATGGCGGATGGGTCGACCCCGCCGCCGCCTGGGACGAGGTGAGCATCGACTGCGCCGTCGGCCAGATGCGCGCCTTCGACTTTGTCGCCGACGAACCAGGCGACTGGGCGATCCACTGTCACAAGTCGCACCACACCATGAACGCCATGGGACATTCGGTGAAAACCTACATCGGGGTGGACCAGAAGGAGCTGGCCAAACGCATCCGCAAGCTTACGCCCGGCTACATGCCCATGGGCGCGACGGGCATGGGCGAAATGGGCTCCATGGAAATGCCCCTGCCCGACAACACCCTGCCGATGATGACCGGCTTCGCCCAGTTCGGCCCGGTGGAGATGGGCGGCATGTTCTCCGTCGTGAAGGTGCGCGAGGGACTGGCGAAGAACGACTACAAGGACCCGGGCTGGTTCAGGAATCCCGAGGGCACGGTGGCCTTTGAATACCAGGGCCAGTTGCCTGCGCCAGCGCGCGCCGCGCCGCCAGGCGCCGACGCTCCCGCATGGCGCGTGAAAGATCCGCGCAAACCCGCGTCAGGCGCGCAAGGCCAGCCGCGCCCGCCTGCCGGCGGCCACTCCGGCCACTGACATCGCCGCGTCAACCACTTCACAGACGGAAGGAATTGCCATGTTCAGGACAGCAGCAACCACAACGGCGGCCCTTGCCTTCATCGCCTTCGCCCTGCCAGCGGCGGCGCAATCGGTCAGCGGAACGGTTACCAAAATTGATGCGGCCCAGGGAAAACTCACCATCGATCACGGCCCGATCAAGAATCTCGACATGGACGCCATGACCATGGTGTTTCGCGCCGGCGATCCAGCGATTCTCAAGGGGCTGAAAGCTGGCGACCGCATCCTGTTCGACGCCGATCGCGTCAATGGACAGATCACGGTGATCCGCCTGCGGAAAAAGAGCTGACCGCCAGCCCGGAAACCGGCCAGACAGGATCAGGCTCCTGTTCTGGCCGGGCGCCTGGGAGATGGCCATCGCCTGGCAACAGCGCCCCCCGGCGGTTATTGATAGAACGATGATGGCGGCGCCCCGAAATGGCGACGGAACATCGCCGTGAACGCGCTCTGGCTGGCGTAGCCGCAATCGAACGCGATATCGATGATCCGCTCGCCATGGGCCAGACGCCGCAACGCGAACAGCAGCCGCGCCTGCTCGCGCCATTGCGCGAATGTCATGCCCGTTTCCCTTGCAAACAGCCGGTGCACCGTTTTGGCCGTGACGTTCAGACGGCTGGCCCACTGCCCGACAGTTGTCGTATCGGCTGGTCGCTGCATGATCGCGTCGCATATCTGGCGCAGACGCCCGTCGCCCGGCTCGGGCAGATGCAGCGGCAAGACATCGGCCACCCGCGTCTCGTCAGCCAGCAGGCGCATCAGACGCCCTTCCCGGCTGTCCTCCGCATAGTCGAGCGGCACCCGCGCCGCCGCGACGACAAGCTCGCGCAACAGCGGCGACACCGCCATCACGCAGGTCCGGTCTGGCAAATGGTCAAAGGTGGTCGCATCGACGAAAACGGTGCGTATGCGGACATGACCGGACATTCTGACATTGTGCTCCAGCCCGGCGGTGATCCACAGCGCGCGGCTCGGCGGCACAACCCAGAGCCCGGCGGCCGAGCGAACGATCATCACGCCTTCGATGGCGTGGAGAAGCTGCCCGCGCGGATGGGCGTGCCATCCCGTCTCGGCGCCATCCGGGTAGTCGATGTCCATGCCCGCCATCGGGCGATCCGTGTCATGAAAATCCAGATGCTTGCGGATCAGCTGGTCCAGCATGTCTCATCCTCGACAGTTCTGGTCTTATTAGAGTGATACAGACCAGCCTGAAAACCCATAACTGGCGTCTCCTTTCACAACGGGAACGCCAGCCATGAAGACCAGAACCGCCTTTCTCTATCCTCTCATCGCCATCGTGCTCTGGTCGGGAAACGTCATTGTGTCGCGCATGTCGGCGCACGCCATAGGCCCGGAGGCGATCACGTTCTATCGCCTGCTGCTGGCGGTGTTTCTGATGAGCACGTTCGTCGCCGCGCCAGCCTGGCGGAACCGCGCCGTCATCTGGCCCCATCTCGGGCAGTTCGCGATCCTCGGCTTCCTCGCCATGTGCCTGTTTCAGGCCCTGTCCTACCTCGCCGCGGAAACCACCACCGCCGCCAACATGGCCATTTTCACGGCGCTGACGCCATTGCTCACCGTGGGGCTGAGCGTCGTGCTGCTGAAGGAGCCACCCACGGTCGGCGTGGTGTGCGGCGGTGTTCTCGCGCTCGCGGGGCTGACCTATCTGGTCAGCGGCGGCGATCCGCTGGCCCTGGTCCGCAATGGCGTGCGTCCGGGAGACCTGCTGATGCTGCTCGCGGCGCTGGTCTACGCGCTCTATGGCGTGCTGCTGAAGCGCTGGAGCCTTCCGGTCAGCGGCTGGCAATCCACCTATATGCAGGCGTTATACGCCCTCCTGATCATGTTCCCGGCCTTTCTGGCGACGCCGCCTGCCGGGCGCGCCCTGAACGGCCAGACCCTGCCGCTGATTGTCTATGCCGGGGGCCTGGCGTCGGTCATTCTGCCGTTCTTCTGGGTTCGCGGCGTGCAGATGCTGGGGCCAAACCGTTGCGCGGCCTTCATGAACCTCCTGCCGGTGCTGACGGCGGCCGGCGCGATGATTCTGCTGGGAGAGCCGGTGCGCTACTGGCATGTCATTGGCGGCGGCGCGGCCATTGCCGGCGTGATCTGCGCCGGGCTGTTTCCCCGCCCCCTGCGCTACAGGAGGATGGACGCCGCGTTGAAAGCCAGCGGTTCATAGCTGCCCAGCCAAAGCGCGAGAAAAATTGAGGAACATGACAAAACTCCGCCATATCTGGCGGAGTTTTTGCTCCGTCTTCATGCATCAATGCATTGATGCGAAGCGGCGCCGCTTTACCTCGACGCCCCGTCATCTCAAAATACGGAGAGAAGCTGCGGGCACAGGTGGATTCGTTTCTCCACACCTGATCAATGTGCCGTGGCCCCGGCGTCCCTGTCATTTGTCCTGGCGGATGATCCAGGCTCAAGCGGCGACAAACGGGCCAGGCGGCCGCGCGGACGCGCACAATAAAATACAAAACAATACAATAATATGGGAGTGAAGCATGAGCAGAAAGCCGCCTCTGGCCGGGGTCCGGATAACCGACATGTCGACGGTGGTGTTCGGTCCCTACTGCACGCAAATGCTGGCTGATCTCGGGGCTGACGTCATCAAGATCGAACCAGAGGAAGGCGACAGCGCCCGCAATATCGGCGCATCGCGGGTAACCCCGATGATGGGGCCGGTCCATCTGCGCCTCAATCGCGGCAAGCGTTCGGTGACCTGGGACATGAAAACCACCGAGGGCCAACAGGCGATCCGCCGGCTGCTCGAAACCAGCGACGTCTTCATTCACAATATCCGTGAGGACGCCATCAACCGGTTGGGCCTTGGCTATGACGAGGTGCGGAAGATTCGCCCGGACATCGTCTATGTCCACTGCACGGGGTTTGGTCTTGAGGGGCCCTACGCCGGATTGCAGGCCTATGATGACGTGATCCAGGCGGCCTCTGGCGCGGCGTCGCTGTTGCCGCGCGTGGACGGCAACCCCAAACCGCGTTATCTGCCGACCCTGTTCGCCGACAAGGTTTCCGGCCTCCACGCCGCCTACGCCACCCTCGCCGCGCTGATGATGCGAAATCGTGATGGCGTCGGGCAGTTTGTCGAGGCGCCGATGTTTGAAGCCATCACCAGCTTCAATCTGCTTGAGCATCTTTGCGACGCCAGCTTTGTCCCGCCCGCTGGCCAATGGGGCTACACGCGCCAGCTTGACCCCGCGCGCCAGCCCATGCGCACCAGCGACGGCTATATTTCCATCGCGCCGTATCTCGACGACCGCTGGGTCCGGTTCTTTCAGGCGACCGGCCACCCGGAAGTTCTGGAAGAAGAGCGCTTTGCTGACAAGACGCTCCGGCGCATGAACATGACGCAGATGTACGAGGTGGCGGAAACCATTTTGCCGGAGAAGACGACGGCGGAATGGCTCGCGATCCTGAAACAGGCGAATGTTCCGGCGTTCCGCTGCAATCAGATCGACGAGGTGCTCAACGACCAGCATCTGAAAGCCGTCGGCCTGTTCCAGCAGCGCGACCATCCCACCGAGGGGGCTTACATCGAGGTGCGCCCCCCAGTCCGCTTCTCGGGCTTTGACTACCCCGAGCCCATGCCCGCGCCGACAATCGGCCAGCACAGCGCGGAAGTCGCTGCGGAACTCGGGCTGACGCACCAGGCAAGGCCCCTCGAGCAATGAACCGTATCTGACCCGACGACGGCGGGCGGCAATGCAACGCCCGCCCCCAATTCAACGTCCGCACCCAGGACAGCGACCGGCAACAGGCTTACGAAACCGACGACGTCGCGCCCTGACGGATTCAGCCCGGACCTGGGGCGCGTCGCACTCACGCGCCCCGGCAGGACACGGGGCGCGATCGCCCAATTGCAACCAACAAGGCGCCGGCGTCACGCCAGCCGATACACCACGTCTACCGGATGCTTATTGGCGGGCTGGAGCCGAAGAAACGGAGGCCGACGTTTACGCCATGGCCTGCCAGAATGATGCCAAAACGCCCGACCGCCTGACAATTCCTGCGTGATGTTGAAGCCTTCCAGCGCGAACCCGGTGCGTTCGACAGCCGATCGCCTGCGAGCAACGGTTAGCCGCCAGTTCCGGTTCCGATAAAGGGGCAGAGAGCGCAGAAACTCTGGCGCCCTCCTGCCCTGTCAGAGATGCTTTTTGTAGAATGGCGCTAGCTTCGCGACCGCCTGGGCGACGGGCCCTGGCCGGTCGTAGAGATCGTAATGGGTCGCTCCCTCGACCACGAAAAGATCCTTCTCGCCCTTCACGCGGGCGTAGAGTTCCTGTCCGTCCTTCAACGAACCGAACGCGCCGGGCACGGAGCCGGTGATGATCTGGATCGGCTGGGTAAGCAGGTCCTCGACCAGATGGAAGGCATCGAAGGCGATAACGCTGCCGACGCTGGTGAAGCGCAGTCTGTTCGGCGCGCAGGCGTTCTGGCCGCGCGGCGTGCGATAATAGTCTACGGCCTGCGAGACATCGACATCCGTGATGCCGGCCGCGTCACGCTCCTCCGTCGAGTTCGGAATCCAGTTATTGATGAGCGGTTCGGCGCCACGCGCCTCGGCGGTGCGTTGCCTGCCAATCGCTTCGAGCGCGGCAATCACGTCGCCCTCCCTGTTCAGGCGGCCGATATTCGCGCCGACCACCGTGCCCACGGCTTTGATGCGGCGCTCGGTCATGGCGGCGTTCACGGCATAGCCGCCACCCGCGCACACGCCCAGCACACCGATTTTCTCCTCATCGACGAAGGGCAGCGTGACGAGATAGTCGACGGCGCAGCGCACGTCCTCCACGCGGGTGGCGGGGTCTTCAATATAGCGCGGCTCGCCGCCGCTCTCGCCCTGGAACGAGGCGTCGAACGCAATGGCGACGAAGCCCTGTTCGGCCATCCTGGCGGCATAAAGACCCGCGGTCTGCCCCTTGCAGCTTGATCCCGGATGGACGCAGACGATGGCCGCGTATGACTTGCTCCCGTCGAAGTCCGCTGGGATGTGCAACTCTGCCGCCACGTCCCAGGTACGGTTCCTGAAGGTCACGGATTTCATATTCGATCTCCCGTTCCATGCTTGCCGGATCGGTTTCGGTGGCCCCCATGTAGCAAGTCCGCATCATTTCGATTAGATGTCATAATGCGCATGCCCGCATTAGCAGAGCTTATGAATGGCCGGTGAGAACCTGCGAGATCTGAACGCTTTCGTCATTGTCGTGGAGGAAGGTAGCTTCACCCGCGCCGCCGTTCGGCTCGACGTTTCGCAATCCGCTCTGAGCCAGACGATCCGGGGGCTCGAGGAGAGGATCGGCCTGCGGCTGCTCAATCGCTCCACAAGAAGTGTCTCGCCGACGGAGGCGGGTCAGCGGCTGCTGGCGCGCGTTCAGCCGGCGCTTCAGGAGATTAATGAGGGGCTGGCGCAACTCACCGAACTGCGTGAGAAGCCCGCGGGCATGATCCGCATCACAGCCGACGAGTTCGCGGTCCACCATGTCCTCTGGCCCGTTATCGAACGCTTCCTGCCGAATTATCCGGATATCGGCGTCGAGATAACCACCGATTACGGGCGCAGGGATATCATCAGCGATCGCTATGACGCGGGTGTGCGTCGCGGTCGGCTGATCGCGCAAGACATGATCGCGGTGCCGGTCAGCGCGGATATCCGCATGGCCGTAGCAGGTTCGCCCGCATACTTTGCGGAACGGCAACGGCCAAAGTCGCCGCAGGAACTGGTCGGGCACGCCTGCATCAATCTGCGCCTGCCCAATCACGGCGAGTTCTTCGCCTGGACGTTCCGGAGGGGCGGCAAGGAATACCGCGCCAAGGTCAAGGGGCAACTCGTATTCAGCACGTTGCCGGCGGTTTTGACGGCGGCGCTGGCAGGCTTCGGGCTGGCCTACATGCCAGAGGCGATGATCAGGCCCTATGTGGAATCGGGGCAGCTTGTCGAGGTTCTGAGCCACTGGCGTCAGACCTTCGAGCGGTATCACCTCTACTATTCAAGCCGGCGCCTGGCGTCCCCCGCCTTTTCCCTGCTGGTGGATGCTTTGCGACACCAGGAATAAGCTGCGGCATTTGGACAACGTGATTGAGGTCGGAAGCGGCCATGGTCACGCTACGCTATTCAGAACCCGGTTGATCGTGGGATCGGCGGTATTTGGCGGATGGGGTGAGATTCGAACTCACGGTACGGTTACCCGCACGGCGGTTTTCAAGACCGCTGCCTTAAACCACTCGGCCACCCATCCATCAGGAGCGTCAGAACGACATCCCGCACGCGGGCGCCGGCGTTGCGCCGGCCTGCCCCATGCGGGTGTTTTGCCGTCGCCGGGGGCCAATGGCAAGCCTCAATCACGCCACGCGGCGCGTCTTTCACAACGTGGCCGGCTTATCACGGCTGAACGGCCCCCCGGTTGACGCGGGGATGGCGCTCCCGCCGGCCGGCGGAGCGCCATCGATGCAAATGGCTTACTTGCTGTCCCGGGAGTTGATGATCCCGCCTTCCGGGACCCAGCGATCACCCTTGAAAACCATCATCTGCAGGTCCTCGATCGGGAAATGGTCGGTCGGCGACGTGGTCATCGCAATGCCCTCGTACAGCAGGTCCGCCTTGTATCCCTTCATGCTGGTTGCGACCTTCATGACGTTCTCGTGTGTGAGATTGTCGCCAGCCTCCTTCAGCAGGTGCACAAGCGCGCTGCTGATGGCGTAACCATAGGCGTAGAGCGAGTTGTTGAGATCGCCCTCCGGCATATATTTGGCCATGAACGCCCTGAACGCCTTCATATCAGCGTCATTCACGAAAGCCGGGTCGGTGGGATCCTTGATGTAGGTCGCCGTGATGGCGCCCTGGGCGTTCTCAACGCCGGCGGGGATGATCACCGCTCCGACCTGGGCCGCCACATTGTTGAGGATGTGCACCGGCCGCCACTTCATTTCACCCAGTTTCCGCATGGCCTGGGCCGCGAACTTTGGCGTCGAGAGATTGAGAAACAGATCGGCGCCCGAGGCCTTCAGTTTCACCATCTGCGAATCGACGGTCGCGTCCGACAGATCGTAATGCGCCTCGGCCACGATCATCGACGTCCTGTCGCCGAGGCCATCCTTCACGCCCTTGTAGATGTCCTTGCCATAATCATCGTTCTGCACCAGCACGCCGATTTTCGCGTTGGGATAGCGGGTTTTGATCAGTTTGGCGTAGGCGCGCCCCTCCGAGTTGTAGGACGCGTTGAATGGCATGGTCCAGGGGAACTGGGCGGGATCATCGCCAAACCGCGTGCCGCCTGAAGCCAGCAGCAGATGCGGCGTCTTTTTGGCGTTCATGTATTTCATGATCGCCGTATTCGATGGCGTGCCGACGGTGCCAAACAGGGCCAGAATGCCGTCGCTCTCCACCAGCTTGCGCGTCTGCTCCACCGCTTTGGGCGGACTGTAGGCGTCGTCATAGCTCAGGAAGCGGATCTTCCGACCATTCACGCCCCCCTGCTCGTTAATCATCCTGAAGTAAGCCGCCGCTGTCTTGCCAACGACGCCATAGGCGGAAGCCGGACCGCTATAGGGCACAAAATTGCCAACGACGATTTCCGTATCGCTGGCTCCACGGCTATATTTCTTCTCGGCGAGGGCCGGGAAAGCTGTGGCAATGCTCAATACCGAAGCAATGCACAGCCCGGCCACAATGGTCCGCTTGCCAATTATCAAGACGTTTCTCCCCATCTGTTGGTTATGGGGTAAACATAGCATGGTCTTTACAGGTTAAAGCAAGAGGCAAACGGCCCGCGGGATCCGGCTCCGCGCTTCAGTCAAACCGGAGCCAGCCAACAGAAACGGCCGCCCCCGCCGCCAGCAAAAACCGCCGCGATAAAAACGCCTGCCAGAATTGAATAAAACGATAGTCCTCATCAATATTTTCTGTATGAGGGACCAGTAATTCAGCCGCGACTGGCAAGAGCATCCCGCCGCATGAACGCGTGACGCGAACCACTCCGTATGCTCCAGGCGCAAGGTCAGCCTGGAAACAGGAAACGAACAGATGCTGCCGGAAAACAACCTGACGTCAGGCCATCCATTACCTGAAACGCATTGCCAAAACCCCGAACCAGTGGCGACGCGCCAATGGCGCGCCATCAGTCCTGGGCCATGTCAGCGGTTTCCGCGACAGGGTCCTTGCCAGACCGCAGCGGCGTCACGTCGCGGATACTCCGCAAGCCGCCGTCACCCCCCAGCATGGGAAGTTGCGCACGGGTCCGCGAACGCGGGAGGGCGCCCAGCAGCCGCTCGTCCAGCGTTTCAATAATCTCGGCAAGCTCAGGCTCCGCCACCTGCGCCGCCGCATTGTCCTGGGGATACCAGACGCACTGCCGCTGCCCGTGCTCCGGCCAGTCGGCCGCCTGGCCGCGCACCAGCAGGGGGTAAACCGTCACCGTACACTGCTGCAATTGCCCGTTCTTGCGCCGTTTGACGTAGCCATAGGCGCCCAGTGGCTGTTCGCCAATGCGCCCGCGCAGGCCAGCTTCTTCAAACGCCTCCTGGGCAGCCGCCTGCGACGCGGTGCGGCGCTTCATTGGCCAGCCCTTTGGAATGACCCAGCGCCCCGTCTCGCGGGAGGTGATCAGCATGATTTGCAGCGAGCCGTCCACCAGGCGACGATAAGGGAGAGCGGCGACCTGAGAACCTTCCGTACGCTTCAATCTCCCCTCCTTTCCTGGCCTGACCCGAATGACGCGCCATCAACCCCGGGACCGGCTCCTGCTCAGCCAGCGCCAGCCCATGATGATCTGACGCCATCTCACACATACCAGCCCAAACTGTGGCCGTTCGCCAACAAACCTGAAGCGGGGAGCGACAGAAAATCCGCGCGAACAGCCGACCGCAACGACGATGGCGCAACCGATGCCGTGGGTCGCCAGTCATGACGCTCATCGAATCGTAATTTCAAAATAATCAGTCCCAATGTAGGGCAGACCCAAGAAAATTCAAGTAAAGATGCGACGACGCTGACGCGACAACTACGGACGCGCCCAGCGGCCCATGACTCCAGATCAGGTCGCGAGATCCAGGCTGGTCCGGGCCTGTCCGCGCCAAAGGTCGCGTTTGCCCGGCGCGCGCTGTCGACGCCCGTCGCCGCCACCCGGGATTTTCAATCGCGAGAAGCGAAGCAGAGCCCGCCAACCATCCGGTCCGGCGTTGTCCAATCAGGCCCTCAGGCCTGCATGATCCTGGGGCTCTTGCGAACAGCCCGGATGACCGCATTCAGCGCATCTTCCGCCTCCTGCGCCTGGCGCAGCCCCTGGCTTGCCCTGGCCGGGTCGGTCACTGCAGCCACAAGCTTGCGATACGGCTCCACATTGCGCCCCATGCGCCTGGCGTGGAAAGCATCAAGATAGTCCGGCCCATAGACCTCGGCCAGATGCTCCAGCGCGTCTTCAAGCGCCGCCTTCAGAACCAGCGCCTCAATTTTCGACTGCGCCGACGCGTCAGGTCCCACCGCTTCCCGGGCCAGGAGAGACGGCGCCGATGAACTGGAGGGCGTCGCCGCCGCGCTCACGGGCCGGACATGCGCTGCCGGCGCCGTGGGCTCCACCAGCGTCCGGCGGCGCAGGAGCCAGACGCCGCCGAGCATGGCGGCGAAGGCGGCGCCGGTGACAAGAAGGGCGGTGTCGCTCAGCATGTCCCCTTCCAGACTGGCCAGAAACGTCCCGGCCAATGCGATAACAACATGACCATGTTGAATATAGCGCAAGCCAGGCCGCCATCAATATTTCCGCGCCGATCCGTGACAATCCCACCCGCAGCCACGGCGCCCGTCCAGGGGCCCGGCAACCGGCGCCGCGCGGCCGCGCCACGGGTGGACCGGCTGGCCCCGTTTCAGACCCGCCCACGGGCGCGGCGTCGCAACCTGCTGTTGCGACGCCCGGCCCACGGGGATACGAACAGGCAGAGGCTGGAGACTCTCATTCCCAGGGAGGCATCGAGTGCCTGAAGCCACGACCCCGTTTGTTATCGCGCCATCGCCACAGGCGAGCATTGCCGTTGCCGGAACATCCGCCCGCTTCCCGGTGCGCCGCATTGTCTGTGTCGGTCGCAATTACGCCGAGCACGCCCGTGAGATGGGTGGCAATCCTGACAGGGAGCCGCCGTTCTTTTTCATGAAACCCGCCGACGCGGTGACGGACGGGGGCGCCATTCCCTATCCGCCGCTCACCTCCAACCTGCATTATGAGGCGGAGCTGGTGGTGGCGATCGGCGCGCCTGGCGCTGATATCGCCCCCGGCGACGCCCTGGCGCATGTTTACGGCTATGGCGTGGGCGTCGATCTGACCCGGCGCGATCTCCAGAACGCCGCCAAAACCGCCGGCCGCCCCTGGGAGTGGGGCAAGGCCTTCGACTTCTCCGCGCCTTGCGGGCCGCTGCGCCCGGTCAGCGCGGGCGGTCATGTTTCCCCGGACGCCAGGATTTCCCTGACGGTCAATGGCCAGTCGCGGCAGGCGGCGGCCATGGCGGACATGATCTGGCCGGTTCCCGCGATCATCGCCAATATTTCCGCCGCCATGCGTCTCGCGCCCGGCGACCTCATCTTCACCGGCACGCCGTCTGGCGTCGGCCCCCTGTCGCCAGGCGACGTCGTCGCGGCGCGCATCGACGGCCTGCCCCCGCTGGATTTTTCCATTGCGCCCGGCGCCTGAAAGGACCATGCAGGCGGCCATGGCAAACATTGCGAAGCCCACCGGTTCACCGGCCGCTGGTGAGGAAACCGGCAACCCGACGGCGGAGGCGTTGCGCCAGGCGATGCGGCGCGTCGCCAGCAGCGTCGCCGTCGTCACCACGCGGCGGGACGGCGTGGACCATGGCATGACCGTCACAGCCTTCAGCTCCGTGTCGCTCGATCCGCCGATGGTGCTGGTGGTCGTCAACACCGCCGCGTCGCTGCATGATCCGCTGACCCATGGCGACGGATTCTGCCTGAACATCCTCGACGCCGCCCAGCAGGATATCGCGGAGGCATTCGCCCGTCGCGGCGCCGGTCACAGCCGCTTCGCCGCCGGCAACTGGTTCCGCCCGCAGATCGATGGTGAGCCGGCGCCAGCGCTGGTGCTGGAAGACGCCCAGGCCTGGGCGCAATGCGCCGTGGATATGGTGGTGACCGCGGGCACCCATTCGATCATCACCGGGCGTGTGCTGGCGGCCAGCGCCGCCGGAGCGGGCTTGCCCCTGCTCTATCTCGACGGTGCGTTCGGGCGGCCCGCCTGACGCATCGCGGAGAAAGTGGCGCCCACTTTTCACGAGCGGACGCGCGCACAGCAGGCAAATGCGCCAAACCGGAGAGCTGGAGCGCTTTTTTGTGGGCCGGCGTTCACCGAAGAGGCCCGGGAGCCGGCGCCGCCCGCCCTGCGCCATGTCCCCATATGGCGTTGGCGACGACGCCGGAGTACAACCTCTGCTTCCAGAGTTCATGCGCGGCTGGCATGACCATAACGGCGACCAGCGCGCAACGACATGACACCGCCCGGGAGGTTACCCTTGAGCGTCGACACGACTTCTGGCGCGCGCGCGCGTCGCAACACCATTTCAGACGCCATTCGCCGCTCCGCCCAGCGCATGGGCGACGCGCCCGCTCTCAGTTTCTCCGACAGGTCCTGGAGCTTCCGTGACCTCGACCAGGCCATCGACCGGGTCGCCGCCCGCCTGCTGGCGCTTGGCCTGAAGCGCGGCGAGCGTGTTGGCGCCTATGGCCGCAACTCCGACGCCTATCTCATCCTGTTCCTGGCCTGCACCCGCGCCGGCGTGGTGCACGTGCCGATCAACTATGCGCTCACCGAGACCGAACTTGCCTATATCGTTGGCCAGTCTGGCGCCCGCGCGCTGGTCTATGACAGCTTCCTGGCCAGCAATGCCGAAAAGATGCGCGGCCGGCCCGGCCTCGATTTCGTCGGCACATTCGCCGATGGCGGCGATATCGACGTGCTGGCCCTGGCGACCAGCGACACGGTGATTGATCCGGTGGACGTCGAGCAGGACGAAAACGACCTGGCGCAGATCACCTACACGTCCGGCACCACCGCCATGCCCAAGGGCGCGATGATGACCCATCGCGCCCAGATGTATGAATACGCAAGCTGCATCAACGACCTGGAACTGTCGCGCGGCGACCGCTGGCTCGCCGCCCTGCCCCTGTATCACACGGCCCAGATGCACTGCTTCACCGTGCCGGCGCTGATGCTCGGGGCTTTCACCGTGCTGATTGAATCACCGGTTCCCGAGCAGGTGCTGGAGCTGATCGAGCGCCATCGCATCACCTCTTTCTTCGCGCCGCCGACCGTCTGGATCAGCCTGCTGCGCCACCCGGACTTCGCCACCCGCGATCTCGGCCAGCTCAGGAACGTCTACTACGGCGCATCGATCATGCCGGTGCCGGTGCTGCAGGAGCTGCGCGCGCGCCTCAACGGGGCCCGCGCCTTCAATTGCTATGGCCAGAGCGAGATCGGCCCGCTGGCGACCGTGCTGCGGCCGGAAGAGCATGACGCCCGCCCGGCCTCCGCCGGCCGGCCGGTGCTGAACGTCCAGACCCGCGTCGTCGATGAGAACATGAATGACGTGCCGCCTGGCGTTCAGGGGGAGATCGTTCACCGCTCGCCACAGCTGTTGCTCGGTTATTGGGACAAGCCGGAGGAAACGGCGGAGGCCTTCGACGGCGGCTGGTTCCACTCCGGCGACATCGGCGTGCTGGACGAGGAAGGCTACCTCTACGTGGTCGACCGCGTGAAGGACATCATCAAGTCCGGCGGCTCCATGGTGGCGAGCCGCGAGGTCGAGGAAGTGCTGTTCACCCACCCCAGCGTCTCGGAAGTGGCGGTGATCGGCCTGCCTGAT
>Ga0182743_1002927_pt1 | contig 14259 bp, 10 predicted proteins | sample eDN3rd30CKraftOP_FD_128522 | JGI IMG/M metagenome (GOLD analysis project Ga0182743, IMG submission 128522) | Enriched Organic Plus compost microbial communities from Emeryville, California, USA - eDNA 3rd pass 30_C Kraft OP (version 2) (version 2) ... | reverse complement strand
GGAGAAGATCGACGCCATCGTCGAGCGCACCCGCAAGGGCGGCGGCGAGATCGTCGGCCTGCTCAAGACCGGCTCGGCCTTCTATGCCCCGGCCGCCTCGGCCATCGCCATGGCCGAGAGCTATCTGCGCGACAAGAAGCGCGTCCTGCCCTGCGCCAGCTATCTCTCGGGCCAGTACGGCGTCGAGAACCTCTATGTCGGCGTGCCGGTGGTGATCGGCGCGGGCGGCGTCGAGAAGGTCATCGAGATCGAGCTGTCGGGCGCCGAGCGCGCGGCGTTCGAGAAGTCGGTGCAGTCGGTGCACGGTCTGGTCGAGGCCTGTCAGCAGATCGCGCCGCACATCGGCTGAGCCGCGGCATTTCCGGAGGCGAAAGGGGCGGGTGCCGGCATCCGCCCCTTTTCTTTGCCCTGCCGCGGCAACGGGCACGCTATTCCTTATCAAGAAAACAGGAATTCCAATCAGGGCGGTTGAAACCGGCGCTCCGTTGGCCAATCTTAACCGAAGCGGCAACCCTCCTGTGCGCGCCTGCGCGGGCTACCACGATCCGACGCCGCAGCGCGGGCGCTGAGAGCGACTCATGTCACGCCAGCCGGCGAACCGGGATTTCCTGCAGACCGAATTCCTCTATGGCGCCAATGCCGCCTATGTGGAGGACCTCTTCAACCGCTACCGACGGGATCCCAAGAGCGTCGACAAGCAATGGCGCGGTTTCTTCGCTGGGCTCGGCGAGCAGGAGGTCGAGCGCAAGCCCTCCTGGGCCAGGGACGACTGGCCCCGCCTGATGAACGGCGAACTGGTCTCGGCGCTGGATTCCAACTGGCCCGCGGCGATGGAGAAGGCGCTCTCGGAACGCCTGCAATCCAGGGCGCAGGCCGCCGGCGGCGAGATTTCCGACGACCAGATCCGCCAGGCCACGCGCGATTCGATCCGCGCTCTGATGATGATCCGCGCCTTCCGCATGCGCGGCCATCTCGCGGCCGATCTCGACCCGCTCCGCTTGACGCCGCCGCCCTTCCAGGAAGAGCTCGACCCGGCCTCCTACGGCTTCACAGAGAGCGACCTCAACCGGCCGATCTTCATCGACTACGTGCTGGGCATGGAGTTCGCCACCATCAACGAGATGCTGGCGATCCTGAAGCGCACCTATTGCTCGACGCTCGGCTTCGAGTTCATGCACATCTCCGAGCCGGCCGAAAAGGCCTGGATCCAGGAGCGCATCGAAGGCCCCGACAAGGAAATCGCCTTCACCATGGAGGGCAAGCGCGCCATCCTGAACAAGCTGGTGGAGGCCGAGGGCTTCGAGAAGTTCCTCGACGTCAAATACACCGGCACCAAGCGCTTCGGCCTCGACGGCGGCGAATCCATGATTCCGGCGCTGGAGCAGATCATCAAGCGCGGCGGCCAGCTCGGCCTGCGCGAGATCGTCTTCGGCATGGCCCATCGCGGCCGCCTCAACGTGCTGTCCCAGGTCATGGGCAAGTCGCACCGCGCCATCTTCAACGAGTTCAAGGGCGGCTCGGCCGCTCCCGACGAGGTCGAGGGCTCGGGCGACGTCAAATATCATCTGGGCGCCTCGTCGGACCGCCAGTTCGACGACAACAACGTCCACCTCTCGCTGACCGCCAACCCCTCGCATCTCGAGATCGTCGATCCCGTGGTGCTCGGCAAGGCGCGCGCCAAGCAGGACCAGAACCACGATTCCGAGCGCTTCCGCGTCCTGCCGCTGCTGATCCATGGGGACGCGGCCTTCGCCGGCCAGGGCGTCGTGGCGGAGTGCTTCGGCCTGTCGGGCCTGCGCGGCCACCGCACCGGCGGCTCGCTGCACTTCATCATCAACAACCAGATCGGCTTCACCACCGCGCCGCGCAATTCGCGCTCCTCGCCCTACCCCTCCGACGTCGCCAAGATAGTCGAGGCGCCGGTGATCCATTGCAACGGCGACGATCCCGAGGCGGTGACCTTCGCCGCCAAGGTGGCGATCGAGTTCCGGCAGACCTTCCACAAGCCGGTGGTGGTGGACATGTTCTGCTACCGCCGCTTCGGCCACAACGAGGGCGACGAGCCGAGCTTCACCCAGCCGCTGATGTACAAGACGATCCGCCAGCACCCGAGCACGCTGGAGATCTATGCCAAGCGGCTGGAGGAAGAGGGTGCGATCCAGGCCGGCGAGGTGGATGCCATGCGCTCCGCCTGGCGCGAACGCCTCGACCAGGAATTCGAGGCCAGCCAGAACTACAAGCCCAACAAGGCCGACTGGCTGGACGGCCGCTGGGCCGGCCTCACCACGTCCACCGCCGATCCGGACGAGGCGCGGCGCGGCCATACCGGGCTCGACCTCAAGACGCTGCGCGACATCGGCGCCAACATCACCAAGGTGCCCGAGGGCTTCCGCGTCCACCGCACCATCCAGCGCTTCCTCGACAACCGGCGCGAGGCGATCGAGAGCGGCCAGAACATCGACTGGGCGACCGGCGAGGCGCTGGCCTTCTCCTCCCTGCTGGCGAGCGGCCATCCCGTGCGCCTGTCGGGCCAGGACGTCGAGCGCGGCACCTTCTCGCAGCGCCATTCGGTGCTGATCGACCAGGAGAACGGCGAGCGCTACGTGCCTTTCAACCACCTCAACCGCCCGCAGGAGCGCTACGAGGTGGTCAATTCCATGCTCTCCGAGGAAGCGGTGCTCGGCTTCGAGTACGGCTATTCGCTGGCCGAGCCCAACGCCCTCGTGCTCTGGGAGGCGCAGTTCGGCGACTTCGCCAACGGCGCGCAGGTGGTCATCGACCAGTTCATCTCGGCGGGCGAGCGCAAATGGCTGCGCATGTCCGGGCTCGTCCTGCTGCTGCCGCACGGCTATGAGGGCCAGGGCCCCGAACACTCCTCCGCACGCCTGGAGCGCTATCTGCAGATGTGCGCCGAGGACAATATGCAGGTGGCCAACTGCACGACCCCGGCGAACTACTTCCACATCCTGCGACGGCAGATGAACCGCGACTACCGCAAGCCGCTGGTGCTGATGACGCCGAAATCGCTGCTGCGCCACAAGCGGGCGGTGTCGCGCATCGAGGAGTTCGGCCCGGAGACCTTCTTCCACCGCTGGCTGCACGACGACAACGATCCGCGCCGCGGCGGCGCGGGCCTGGTGGACGACGACAGGATCCGGCGCGTCATCCTGTGCACCGGCAAGGTCTATTACGACCTGTTCGAGGAGCGCGAGAAGCGCGGCTTAGACGATGTCTACCTGCTGCGCGTCGAGCAGCTCTATCCGTTCCCGGCGCGTTCGGTGCTGCAGGAGCTGCTGCGCTTCCCCAATGCCGAGACGGTCTGGTGCCAGGAGGAGCCGCGCAATATGGGCGCCTGGGCCTTTGTCGACCAATACATCGTCTGGGCGCTGGGACAGGCCGGCGGGGCCGCCAGCCGGCCGCGCTATATCGGGCGTCCGCCGGCGGCGTCCACGGCGGTGGGGCAGATGTCCAAGCACCTGGCCCAGCTCCAGGCTTTCCTCGACGAAGCTTTTGCGTGACGATTGGCTGAAGCCGCTCCGGCAGGCAGCGAAAGGTGAGAGATGGCAACCGAAATCCGTGTGCCGACCCTGGGCGAATCCGTGACCGAGGCGACCATCGCCCGCTGGTTCAAGAAGCCCGGCGAGGCGGTGAAGGCCGATGAACCGCTGGTGGAGCTCGAAACCGACAAGGTGACGGTGGAGGTGCCTGCTCCCACGGCCGGCGTGCTGGCCGACATCGTCGAGACGGAAGGCAAGACGGTTGAGGTGGGCGCGCTGCTCGGCTCGATCGACGTCGCCGCCAAGGCCGCCCCGGCGAAGGAAGCCAAGGCGGAGGCAAAGACCGAGAAGGCCGCCCCGGCGGACGAGAAGGCCAAGCCTGCCGCGACCAGCAAGCCGAGCGAGAAGACCGAGACCACGCGGCCCATCAACGCCGCCGATGAAGAGCCGCAGCAGCGCGCCCAGCCCAAGGCCGAGCCGGCCCCGGCGCGTTCCGCCCCCGCCGAGACGCAGGCGCCCTCGGTCCGCCGCATCGCCGCCGAGAGCGGGATCGACCCCGAGACCGTGAAAGGAACCGGCAGGGACGGCCGCGTCACCAAGAGCGACATGCTGAGCGCGCTGGAGCGCGGCGCCTTCCCGGCCGAGCTTCCGACCGCGCAGCAGGCCCGCGGCGGCAGCCCGCTCGAAGACACGCGCGAAGAGCGCGTACGCATGAGCAAGCTGCGCCAGACCATCGCCCGCCGCCTCAAGGACGCCCAGAACACCGCCGCCATGCTGACCACGTTCAACGACGTGGACATGCACGGCGTGATGCAGCTCCGCGCGACCTACAAGGACGTGTTCGAGCGCAAGCACGGGGTGAAGCTCGGCTTCATGAGCTTCTTCGTGAAGGCCTGTATCCAGGCGCTGAAGGAGATTCCGGCGGTGAACGCCGAGATCGACGGCGAGGATCTGGTCTACAAGAACTACTACAATATCGGCGTCGCGGTCGGCACCGAGCGCGGCCTCGTCGTGCCGGTGGTGCGCGATGCCGACGCCAAGAGCCTGGCCGAGATCGAGAAGAACATCGCCGCGCTCGGCAAGAAGGCCCGCGAGGGCCAGCTTGCCATCGACGACATGCAGGGCGGCACCTTCACCATCACCAATGGCGGCGTCTACGGCTCGCTGATGTCGACGCCGATCCTGAATGCCCCTCAATCGGGCATTCTGGGCATGCACCGCATCGAGGAGCGCCCCGTGGTGCGCAACGGCGTGGTCGAGGTGCGGCCGATGATGTATCTCGCGCTCTCCTACGACCACCGCGTCGTCGACGGCCGCGAGGCGGTCACCTTCCTTGTGCGGGTGAAAGAGGCGCTGGAGGATCCGGCCCGGCTCATCCTCGATCTCTGACCGGAGTTCTTTCATGCCGCTTGGCCCTGAAATGGCGGCTCTTGCCGCCAGCGTCGTCTTGCTGATCGTGCAGGTCTTCCTGCAGGCGCTGACGGCGACCGCCGATCTCGGGCGCGACTGGAACGCCAGCCCGCGCGACGAGGCCCGCAAGCCGGGCGTGCTGGCCGGGCGCAGCGAACGCGCGCTGAAGAACCTGCTCGAGACCTATCCGGCCTTCGTCGCCCTGGCGCTGGCGCTGGTCGTCACCGGGCAGAGCGGGCAGCTCGGCGCCGGCGGCGCCTGGCTGTGGCTTTCGGCGCGCGTCGTCTACGTTCTCCTCTATCTCATCGGCGTGCCCTATGTGCGCTCGGTGGTGTGGCTCGGCAGCGTGTTCGGCCTCGCCATCATGTTCTTCAGTCTCATTCTCTAGGTATTTTGGGGGCCCCTATGACCTATGATCTCCTCGTCATCGGAACCGGGCCCGGCGGCTATGTCTGTGCCATCCGCGCCGCCCAGCTCGGCCTCAAGACCGCCGTGGTGGAGAAGCGCGCCACCCATGGCGGCACCTGCCTGAATGTCGGCTGCATCCCCTCCAAGGCGCTGCTGCACGCCTCCGAACTGTTCGAGGAGGCCGGCCACCGCTTCGCCGACATGGGGATCGGGGTCGGCACGCCCAAACTCGACCTCGCCGCCATGCAGGCCTTCAAGGCCAAGGGCGTGGACGGCAATGTGAAGGGCGTCGACTTCCTGCTGCGCAAGAACAAGGTCGACGTCTTCCGCGGCACCGGCACGATTCTGAACGCCGGCGAGGTGCAGGTAGAGGACGCCAGCGGCAAGAGCCAGAGCGTCGAGGCCAAGGCCATCGTCATCGCCACCGGCTCCGATGTCGCCCGCCTGCCCGGCGTCGAGATCGACGAGAAGCGCGTGGTGTCCTCGACCGGCGCGCTGGAACTGGCCGAAGTGCCCAAGCGCCTGCTCATCGTCGGCGCCGGCATTATCGGGCTGGAGCTCGGCTCGGTGTGGCGGCGGCTCGGCTCGGAGGTCACCGTGGTCGAGTTCCTCGACCGCATCGTGCCCGGCATCGATGCCGAGGTGGCGGGGCAGTTCCAGAAGATCCTGACCAGGCAGGGCATCGCCTTCCGGCTCGGCACCAGGGTCACGAAGGTGGACACCTCGGGCAAGACGCTGAAGGTGACGCTGGAGCCGGCCAAAGGCGAGGGCAAGGCCGAGACGGTGGAGGCCGACACCGTGCTGGTGGCCATCGGCCGCGTTCCCTACACGGAAGGGCTCGGGCTGGAGCAGGTCGGCGTGGAGCGCGACAAGCGCGGCCGCGTCAGCGTGGATGCCAACTTCCAGACCAATGTGCCCGGCATCTACGCCATCGGCGACGTCATCGCCGGGCCGATGCTGGCCCACAAGGCCGAGGACGAGGGCATGGCGGTGGCCGAGATCGTGGCCGGCAAGCCGGGCCAGGTGAACCACGACGTCATTCCCAATGTCGTCTACACCCACCCCGAGATCGCCTCGGTGGGGCGCACCGAGGAGGAGCTGAAGGAAGCCGGCATCGCCTACAATGTCGGCAAGTTCCCCTTCACCGCCAACGGCCGCGCCAAGGTCAACAACGACACCGACGGCTTCGTGAAGATCCTGGCCGACGCCAAGACCGACCGCGTGCTCGGCGTGCACATCATCGGCCCCGACGCCGAGGCGCTGATCGCGGAAGCGGCCCTGGCCATGGAGTTCGGCGGCTCGGCCGAGGACATCGCCCGCACCTGCCATGCCCATCCGACCTTGAGCGAGGCGGTGAAGGAAGCCGCGCTCGCCGTGGACAAGCGCGCCATCCATATGTGAGGCGGCGCTACTTTGCGGGGCGGCTGGCGAGGGTGAAGACGCCCACGCCGGTCAGCACCAGCACGCTGCCGATAACGTCGATCAGGGTGATGGGCTCGCCGAGCACCACGACCGCCAGAACGATGGTGGCGATGGGGCTCATCGTGCCGATGGTCGAATTGGCCTGCGCCGAGATGCGCGACAGCGCCGCGTTCATGAAGAACGAGGGCAGCACGGTGGCGCCGATGGCGATGACCACGCCGAGCCACAGCACGTAGGCCGACAGCGGCTGCAGCGGGTGGGTCAGCAAAAACTGCAGGATCGCCGCCACAGAGGCCGCGCTCATGGCGACGCAGGTGAACAGGCGCGGCCCGAGCACCGCGATGATCTCGCGCGCCAGCAATTGGTAGAGCGCAAAGCTGACCGCCGCCACCATGACCCAGCCGCAGCCGATCAGCGCCGTCTCGCCGTTCAGCGCGAAATCCTGCGTGAAGATCATGGCCAGGCCGGCATAGGAGACGACGAAGGCGAGCAGCGCCCGCGCCCGCACCGGCTGGCGGAAAAAGGCCGCGCCGAGCAGCACCACGAACAGTGGATAGGTAAACAGGATCAGCCGCTCGAACTGCGCCGAGATGTATTCCAGGCCCTTGAAGTCGGTGTAGCTGGAGAACCAGTAGCCGAGCAGTCCGACCAGGGCGGCGTAGCCCAGCGCCCGGTTGCGCCCGGGGTGCACCGGGGCCGCGGCGCGGCGCTCGCGCCAGGCGCCCCACACCCCGATCGCCAGATAGATCGGCAGCGCCATCGACATGCGCAGCGCGAGCAGCGTCTCGGCATCGACCTGCTCGGCATAGGCCAGCTTGATGATGATGCTCTTGGTTGCGAACAGGAACGCGCCCACCGCGGCGAGCGTGTAGCCGACCCACAATCGGTTGGCGGGCGCCGTTCGGGCGGTCGTCTCTGGGATGGTGCTGCTGTCAGCGGGCATGATGGTCAAAGGTCCTTTTCCGCGGGGCGGGCGCGGGGAGGACACGGGCTGAGGCAGGATATCGGCATCGGCATCGCGTTCTCCGCGCGCCGATGGGTCGAGCAGACGTCAGCCGACGACCCGAAGGCGCGATGTGCGCGTCCAGGTGGTAAGTCGGGCTGTGGTGGCGTTCAGCGTCAGCATGGCGTTCTCATACACCGATTTGTGAACGGCAGCCAGCCGGCGCGCAAAAATTTAGCGTTTGGGATTCAGGCGCGCGCCCGGGGATGCGCCGCGGCATGAATCGCCACCAGCCGCGCGGCGTCGACCTCGGTGTAGATCTGCGTCGTCGACAGGCTGGCATGGCCGAGAAGCTCCTGGATCGAGCGCAGGTCGCCGCCGCGCGCCAGGAGATGCGTGGCGAAGGAATGGCGCAGCGCGTGGGGGGTGGCGCTGTCGGGCAGGCCGAGCGCGCCGCGCAGCCCCTCCATGGCGCGCTGGATGATGCGGGGCGACAGCGGCCCGCCCTTGGCGCCGACGAAGAGCGGCCCCTCCGGCTCGACCTTCCACGGGCATTGCGCCAGGTAATCGTCTACCGCCCTGGCGACGGCCTCTATCACCGGCACGGCGCGCGCCTTGCCGCCCTTGCCGGTCACGGTCAGCGGCCGCCCGGCCATCGGCGCCTCGGCGCGCGTCAGCGACAGCGCCTCGGAAATGCGCAACCCGCAGCCATAGAGCAGGCCGAACACCGCCGCGTCGCGGGCAAGCACCCATGGCTCGCGGTCCTCACCGGCGCGGGGAGCCGTCGTCGCGGCGGCGCGCGCGGCCGGCGCGCTGAGGGGTTTTGGCAGGCTGCGCGGCACTTTTGGCGCACGCACCGAGGTGAGCGCCGAGGCCGAGCCCAGCCCGCCCCGCTCCAGGAAACGGGCAAAGGAGCGCGCGGCGGCGAGCGCGCGCATCAGCGAACGGCTGGTCAGCCCCTCATTGCGACGGCGTGCGAGAAAGGCGCGGACATCGCGCGGGGCGAGATTTTTGAGCGCGTCGAGCGAGGGGGGCTCGCCGAGATGTTCGGCGAGGAAGGCCATGAAGCAGCGGGTGTCGCGGGCATAGGCCTCGACCGTGTTCGGCGACAGCCGCCGCTCGTCGGAAAGATGCGCGAGCCAGGCCCGGAACGCGCCGCGCAGGTCGGCGGCGCCGGCAATGTCTATCGAGAGGACCGTGTCGCTCATGCCGCGACCTTAAGCCGGCCCCGTTAAGGAGCCTTTTCTGCGCCCGTGTGATGGCAGCACAGGCTGTGGTCGGCCAGGGTCTCGATGACCCGGCATTCCGCGACGCGGCCGCGCGAGCAGCCCTCGATCATCAGCTCCAGTTCGCCCTTGAGCGCGTTGAGGCTGGCGATGCGTTGCTCGACCTCCCGCAGGCGGGCGCGGGCAATGGCGTCGGCTGCCTCGCAGGATTGCTCGGGCCGATCCTGCAGTTCGAGCAGCGCCCGAATCGCGTCCAGCTCGAAGCCGAGCTCGCGGGCGTGGCGGATGAAAGCCAGCCGCTGCACGTCCGCTTCGGCATAAAGCCGTCGGTTGCCCTCGCTGCGCGGCGGCGACGGCAACAGGCCGATCTCCTCGTAATAGCGGATCGTCGGCACCTTCACCCCGCTCTCGCGGGCGGCGGCGCCAATCGGCATTTCGCTCATTCGGGGCTCTTGCTCCTCTAGTCACTAGAGGATGTAGGCCTTGGCCCGAACGATGCAAAGACCGGGGAAGAAGCCATGAGCCAGGACTGCTGCTCGTCCCATGGACACGAGCCCGGACACGGAGACAGCTGCTCCCCGCCGCTCGACCTGCCGAAGGCGCAGTCGGCGGCGGAGCCGGTCTGCGGCTGCCATGGCGGCGTGCCGCGCTTCGACGGGCTGGACCCGCGCTACAAGCGGGTGCTGTGGGCGGTGATCGCGCTCAACGGCCTGATGTTCCTCGTCGAGATGACCGCCGGCCAGCTTGCCGGATCGCAGGCGCTGAAGGCCGACGCGCTCGATTTCCTCGGCGATACCGTCACCTATGGCCTCAGCCTCGCCGTCATCGGCGCATCGCTCCGCACCCGCGCCGGCGCGGCCCTGCTCAAGGGCGCCTCACTCAGCCTGATGGCGCTGTGGGTGCTCGGCTCGACGCTCTACCACACGCTGATTCTCGGCCTCCCCAGCGCCGAGGTCATGGGCGGCATCGGCGTGATGGCGCTGACCGCCAACCTGGCCAGCGTGCTGCTGCTGATGCGCTACAAGGACGGCGACGCCAATGTGCGCTCGGTCTGGCTGTGCTCGCGCAACGACGCCATCGGCAATGTGGTCGTGACGATCGCGGCGCTCGGTGTCTGGGGCACGGCGAGCGCCTGGCCCGATCTGGCGGTCGCCGCGCTGATGGCCGGCGTCTTCGCCACTTCTTCCGTGCAGATCCTGCGGCAGGCCTGGGCGGAATACCGCCCGGAGAGCGGCGCGCAGCCGGTGCACGCGCAGCATTGATGCGCAGCACTGGTGCAGCGGGCGGCGTTCGCCGCTAAGGTCCGGTGCTCGTCACCCTTGCAGAGCCCCGCCACCTTTTCTTCGATGACCCGCAGCCTCGTCGACGTCCTTCTGCCGCTCGCGCTCGACCGGCCGTTCACCTATGCCGTGCCGGAGGATTTCTCCGTCTCGGCGGGTGACCTGGTGCGCGTGCCGCTCGGCGGCCGCGAGGCGCCGGGCGCGGTGTGGGGCGAGGCGGAGGTGGACGCCGAATCGGCCTCCAAGCGCATCAAGACCATCAAGGGCCTGATCGACGCGCCGCCGCTGACGCCCGAGCAGATGCGCTTCGTCGAATGGGTGGCGCGCTACACGCTGACCCCGCTCGGCATGGTGCTGCGCATGGCCCTGCGCGGCGCGGGCGATCCCGGCGCCGGGCCGGTGGTGCGTCTGCTGGTGCCCACCGGACAGTATCCGGCGCGCCTGACGGAAGCCCGCCGCAAGGTTCTGGCCGTGGCCGGGCGCGAGGCGCTGACCAAGGCTGAGTTGATGCGCACGGCCAATGTCTCGGCCAGCGTCGTGGACGCTCTTCTCAACGACGGCGCGCTCGCGGTGCACGAGGCCTTCGAGCCCGCCCCCGGCAGCACGGTCGATCCCGACCACGGAATGCCGATCCTCGACGGCGACCAGGCGGAGACCGCCAGGGCACTGGTCGAGGCGGTGAGCGCGAAAAGCTTCTCCACGCATCTCCTCGACGGCGTCACCGGCGCGGGCAAGACGGAGGTCTATCTGGAGGCCGTGGCCGAGGCGCTGCGGCTGGGAAGGCAGGCGCTGATCCTGCTGCCCGAGATCGCCCTGACCAAGGCCATTGTCGACCGCGTCACCGCGCGCTTCGGCACGCCGCCCGGCGAATGGCATTCCACCGTGACCCCGAAGCGCCGCGCCCGGCTGCGACAGGGAATTGCCTCCGGCGAGACGCGAATCGTTGTCGGCGCGCGCTCGGCGCTGTTCCTGCCGTTTCGCGATCTTGGGCTGATCGTCGTGGACGAGGAGCACGATGCCGGCTTCAAGCAGGACGACATGCCGATCTACCACGCCCGCGACATGGCCGTGGTGCGGGCGCGGCTGTCGGAAGCCCCGGCGATCCTGGTCTCGGCCACGCCCTCCATCGAATCGCTGGTGAACGCCCGGGCCGGACGCTATGTCCGCCACGTCCTGACGAGGCGCTACCGCGGCCGGCCGCTCCCGACGATCGCGCTGGTCAATCTGCTGGACGAGCCGCCCACGCCTGGCCGCTGGATCTCCCCCAGCCTTGAGACGGCGACGCGCGAGACGCTGGAGCGCGGCGAGCAGGGCCTGCTCTTCCTCAATCGCCGGGGCTATGCGCCGCTGACCGTGTGCCGCGGCTGCGGCCACCGCTTCTCCTGCCCCAATTGCACGAGCTGGCTGGTCGAGCACCGCTTCCGCGGTCAGCTGATGTGCCACCATTGCGGCCATGTCGAGCCGGTGCCGCATGCCTGCCCGAACTGCGATTCTCCCGCCGAGAAGCTGGCGGCGGTCGGCCCGGGCGTCGAACGCATCCGCGACGAGGCCAAGGCGCTGTTTCCCGAGGCGCGGCTGTCGATTCTCTCCAGCGACATCACCATCGGCGCCGAGCGCATCCGCAGCGAGCTGAAGGCCGTGGCCGAGCACGAGATCGACCTCGTCATCGGCACGCAACTCGTCACCAAGGGCCACCACTTCCCCGACCTGACCCTGGTCGGCGTGGTCGATGCCGATGTCGGGCTCGGCACCGCCGATCCGCGCGCGGCCGAGCGCACCTTCCAGCTTCTCGAACAGGTGACCGGGCGCGCCGGACGCGGCGAGCGGCCGGGCCGCGCGCTGATCCAGACGCACGATCCCAACCACCCCGTGATGCGGGCGCTGGCCAACCACGACCGCGACGCCTTCTACGCCGCCGAGATCGCCGCGCGCGCCGAGGCGGCGCTGCCGCCCTTCGGCCGGCTGGCCAGTCTCATCGTCTCCGCCGCCGACCGCGGCTCGGCCGAGGCCCATGCCCGCGCGCTGGCCCGCGCCTTCCCCGACAATGTGGATGCGCACCTGCTCGGCCCGGCGGAGCCGCCTATCCCGATGATCCGCGGCCGCCACCGCATGCGCCTCATCGTGCGGGCGCCGCGCACCGAGGATCTGCCGGGCCTGGTGCGGACCTGGCTGGCCGCCGCGCCGCAGCCGCGCGGCAATGTGGCGGTGAATGTGGACATGGACCCGATCAGCTTTTTGTGATCGCCCTCCCACGCCCCAACCCACAGGGCGTTTTCGATTCCTGCGCGCTTCCGGGCGTGCGCGTGTTGCCACTCCAGATTACCTGTGATAGGGAACCCGCGACCTGGGAGCCCTGCTCTTCGGGCTGGTCTCTCTTGACCAAAATTCACATGATCTTTCAACGGCTTAAGTGCCCTCCCCGGGAGCTCTGGCCAAGATGAGAGGGTCCTGCCCGTGACAGGCGACGACGCGACCGTAGGAGGGATGGCAGCCCGCTACGCGACCGCGCTTTTCGAGCTTGCCCAGGAAGCCGGCCAGATCGATGCCGTCCAGGGCGATCTCAACCGCTTCGATGCGCTCCTCAACGAGAGCGAAGACCTGCGTCGTCTGGTGCGCAGCCCGGTCTTCTCCGCCGACGAGCAGCTCAAGGCCATCTCCGCCATTCTCGACCGCGCCGGCATTGCCGGCCTCGCCGGTAACTTCATCCGCCTCGTCGCCCAGAACCGCCGCCTGTTCGCGGTGACGGGCATGATCCGCGCCTTCCGTGCGCTGGTCGCCCGCTCGCGGGGCGAGATGACCGCGGAAGTGACGGTGGCCGAGCCGCTGTCGGATGCTCGCCTTGACGAGGTCAAGCAGGCGCTCCGCGAAATCACCTCCAAGGACGTCAACCTTCAGGTGAAGGTCGACCCCGCGATTATCGGTGGCATCATCGTGCAGCTCGGCAGCCGCATGGTCGACGCCTCCCTCCGCACAAAACTCACCGCCATTCAAACCGCTATGAAAGAGGTGCGCTGATGGACATCCGCGCCGCTGAGATCTCCTCGATCCTGAAGCAGCAGATTCAGAACTTCGGCCAGGAAGCCCAGGTTTCCGAAGTCGGCCAGGTGCTGTCCGTCGGCGACGGCATTGCGCGCATCTACGGCCTCGACAACGTCCAGGCCGGTGAAATGGTCGAGTTCCCCGGCGGCATCCGGGGCATGGCGCTGAACCTCGAAACCGACAATGTCGGCGTCGTCATCTTCGGGTCCGACCGCACCATCCGCGAGGGCGACACGGTGAAGCGCACCGGCGCCATCGTCGACGTCCCGGTCGGCCCGGCGCTGCTCGGCCGCGTGGTGGACGCGCTCGGCAACCCGATCGACGGCAAGGGCCCGATCGAGACCAGCGAGCGCCGTCGCGTCGACGTCAAGGCGCCCGGCATCATTCCGCGCAAGTCGGTCCACGAGCCGATGCAGACCGGCCTCAAGGCGATCGACGCCCTGATCCCCGTCGGCCGCGGCCAGCGCGAGCTCGTCATCGGCGACCGCCAGACCGGCAAGACCGCCGTCATCCTCGACACCATTCTCAACCAGAAGCCCATCAACCAGGGCACGGACGAGAAGGCCAAGCTCTACTGCGTCTACGTCGCGGTGGGCCAGAAGCGCTCCACGGTGGCGCAGTTCGTGAAGACGCTGGAGGAGAGCGGCGCGCTCGACTATTCCATCGTCATCGCCGCGACCGCGTCCGACCCGGCGCCGATGCAGTTCATCGCGCCCTTCGCCGGCTGCGCCATGGGCGAGTATTTCCGCGACAACGGCCTGCACGCCCTGATCGCCTATGACGACCTCTCCAAGCAGGCCGTCGCCTATCGCCAGATGTCGCTGCTGCTGCGCCGCCCGCCGGGCCGCGAAGCCTATCCGGGCGACGTGTTCTACCTGCACTCCCGCCTGCTCGAGCGCGCGGCCAAGCTGAACGACGAGAACGGCGCCGGTTCGCTGACCGCCCTCCCGGTCATCGAGACGCAGGCCAACGACGTGTCGGCCTACATCCCGACCAACGTGATCTCGATCACCGACGGCCAGATCTTCCTCGAG
>Ga0182743_1002923_pt1 | contig 14275 bp, 10 predicted proteins | sample eDN3rd30CKraftOP_FD_128522 | JGI IMG/M metagenome (GOLD analysis project Ga0182743, IMG submission 128522) | Enriched Organic Plus compost microbial communities from Emeryville, California, USA - eDNA 3rd pass 30_C Kraft OP (version 2) (version 2) ... | reverse complement strand
GCCGTCTGGGGCCGGCAAATTTCGGCCGGTCGGCTGGCGGTATCCTGCCCACTGTTTCCGGGTTTGGCTATTATGCAACAGTTGCCCAGGTCGAGCGGGGCTTCTCATTCAAGACCGCTTTCCAAGTCCTTGGGTTTATGCGACTGTCGCACCGATGTTGCCGGAAACGGCAGCCGTCAAAGTACTGAACGGAGCATGATCATGACCAAATTCGCTACTTTCGCCCTGGCCCTGGGCCTGTCGGCCTCGACCGCTCTCGCTGGTGGCTACGTCGCCCCGGTCGTCGACGTCGAGCCGGTCGTCGTTGACGAGAAGCCCGCTTCGAGCAACGCCGGCCTTGTCGTCCCGGCTCTGCTGCTGCTGGGCGTCATCGCCGCCGTCGCTTCGGACGACGACGACAGCTGATCTTACAGCGGAACCTTACGGTTCCGTCAGGATCAGGGGCTGACCTTCGGGTCGGCCCCTTTTCTTTTGCGCAAACAGGCCCTTGGCCGCGTTTCATCATGGGCTTTCTGCGCAGCTCATCAGCTAAGAAGAAAGCCGGCCCTCGCGTGAGGACCGGCTTGCCGTTTTCCATGCTGTTGTGGTTTGCTTCAGGGCCGCAGCGTCTGGATGGTCACATAGCCCAGCTTCGGCCCCAGCCACTGACGCGAGACCGGCAGATGCCCGCCCTGTGCCATATAGTTGTTCTGGAAGCTCGTACCGTGGCCTTCGCAGCTTTCGACGACAACACCCGCTTTGGGACCCGGCCCGACGGTACAGTCAAAGCTCAGCGGCCGTTCCAGCCCGTCGCCGTTGTAATAGCGCATGACGCGTTTGGCCGAGCCCGGGCGCCCGGCGCGGATCAGCGCCTCGGTCCCCGGCTCAGCGACTGAAAGGTCGTTGCCAAGACCGCGGGTGCCGACGACCATACCGTCGCGCAGAATCAGCGCCTCTTCTGACGGGGCCATAAAGGTCCGCATTGCGCCGTTCTGCCCGGTCATGGCCATGACCTGAGTGCGGCCAAGCGACTCAAAGCCAACCATGACAAGCGGTGCCGGGTTGACGCGCAGCGCCTCGGCGGCCATCTGCTCGGGCGTACGCTTCGGGGCGGCCGGTTCGGCCTTCTCGTTGCGCATCTGGGCAACCGTGCCTCCGGCCGCCTTGGCGGCGATCAGCAGCGGGTTGGTGGCATTGCCGGTGTCGTCGTTGCCACAGGCGGCGAGGCCCGCGATCAGCAGCGCGGACAGCGCTGCGTGGTGGATGCGGCTCGTGATCATCGCCAGAAGCTCCCCCAGCCTTGATAGAGTTTGACCGATTGCGCGTCGCGGACCTTGTCGTAAAGGCGCCCGTTCACGTGAACCTTGGCCCCGCCATCGCGCGACAGCGAACGCAGCGTGGTTCCGGCGCGATCACGCGACGGCGTGCCCGTTGCCCAGGACACCGGGATCGAGATCGTGATCCCCTTGTCGAACGAGCCCTCGCCGAATTCCTCATCGCTGAGGTCGGTCTTGGTGGCATAGGCACCGACGCGCCAGCCATTGGCGAATTCGCGCGTCAGGGTAAAGGTCGCGCCCTTGTCGCCTGCCAGATACTTGCCGACATCCAGTTGCGCGGTGAACCCTTCTGCGAATTCGTAATAGGCCGAGACATGACCCGTGGTGACCTCATAATCGCGGAAGCCAAAGACATCCTCGAAATCACGCTTTCTCACCCGGTTGACCTCTGCACCAAAGGCCAGCGGCGAATTCGCCGGTTTCCACAGCACCTCGCCCGAGACGCCGCCATAGGCACGCTCAAGCAGGCCGACGGTCACGCGGGTATAGACGGCGCGGGTCGGCTGAGCATACCAGGCCAGTGTCAGCTCGGGGATCGTCGGGCTGTCGCTGCCTGTGTACATCCGGGTATCCGAACGCACGCGCGGGACACCGTTGAAATACTCGTAATCCGGGTTCGAGACATATTCTTCGGGCGTGTAATGTTCGCCGCGCTGGCCGGGGATACCCGGGCCGCGCTGCTTCATGGTGCCAAGCGCGCGCTGGCGCACCGTACCCGACAGGATCAGGCCCGGCATGATCTCGTAGCTGGCCTTCAGTTCGGCTCCAAGTTCATAGCGCAGCGGATCCTGCGGGTCGAAAACCCCCAGCTCAAGATAAGGTGCCAGCTTCCAGCGGAAGCGCGGGAACAGATCCGGCGTGGTCACCAGACCGTCGGGGCGCGGTTCGGCATCGACCAGCTGTGCCGCCTCGGCGATGCGGCTCGCCTCAGTATTCTCAAGCCGCTCGACATCCGAGCGGCGCAGCACCACGGACGAGGTCGCCATACCTTCGGAATTCGAAGTGATGACCAGCGTCTCGACCGAAGGCGGCAGCGCGCGGGTCATCAGCCGCGCTGTGCGGCCAACAGCCTCGGCCTGCTGGATATAGCGGGTGTTGCGGATGCGCACTTCGGCGCGGTTCGAGGACAGCGCCATGGATTCAAGGATCTGCCCTTCATCCTTCAGCGCCTTGCCCAGTGCGGTCTGGATCGCGGGTTGCGCGGTCGGATCGGCCGACCAGGCGCCGGACCAGCCATCGGGATCGGCCGAAGGCGCGGGGCGCGGCCGCACCGGCGCCGGGCCTTTTTCCAGCCCCGAGGGGAAGGGCGCATTACGCGGGTTCAGCGCAAAGCTGAACTGAGCCCCGAAAGTATCGCCCCCCAATGTGTAAAGCCCGACCTGATAGCTGGGGTTGAAAGTATAATAAGCTCCGAAATTGAATTTGCTGTCGGGTTCGTCGTCACCCTGGCGCACATCATCAATGGTGCCATTGGGGCGCAGATAGCGGGCCAGATAGCGGTCATGTGAGTATTCGGCGACCAGGCTCAGCTTGTCATTGACTTGCCAGGTGATCGAGCCAAAGGGTTTGGCGCTGCCCGAGAACCACTCGTCGACATTCGGTTTGCCGCCGTTGTCCTCGGTGTCGATGGTCCGGGGCTTGCCTGCCAGCGTGCCCCAGCCGATACCGATGCTGGCGCGAATGTTGGGGGTGATGGTCTTGGTCGCGACGATATATTCGCCCGAATAGACCCCGGTGCCCAGAAAATCCTGCAGCCCGACCGAGACTGCGGGGCGCCAGCCCTGTTCGTCTATGAACTGGAAGCGCAGGTCGAATGAGCGGTCCCAGATATGGCCAAGATTGTTGTGGTCATTAATCCCCTCGACCCGCGAATAGCGCAGGGCGGTGGTCAGCCGGGGATGCAATTGGAATACCACGTTATGACGGCGCGCCCGGTCGGTATATGAAACCGTCCCGCCCAACGTGCCATCGGGCAGCATCTCGGCGGTCGGGGTATCGACCCCGCCCGGCAAGCCGTAACTGTTCAGCACATTGCCGATCAGCGGATCGGTATGGGCTGGCTGGGCACCGAGACCCAGCAAAAGCGCCACCGGCACGGTCGAGGCCAGCAGGCGGCGGGTAAGAAGCGAATGGGCGCGCATCGGCGGGTCCTTTCAGGTCTTGGCCCGCAGCAAGGGCGGCGGGTGGGCCGACACCGCGCGAACCCTTCCGCGCGGCGTCTGGGTTTTTGTGACTTACTCGCTGGTGGCGGGCGGCAGGACCAGTTCGGGCGCAGGCACACCGCTGGCCGGTGCCGGGCTGCCGCTTGCCGCCGGGGCGGGTTCGCTGGCCGGTGCCGCCGGTGCGGTCGTGGGCGCCGCGCTTTCCGGAGTGGTGCTGGCCGGTGCGGTGCTGGTCGAGCCGGTGGCGGGGGCCGTGGTCTCAGGCGCAGTCGTCGCCGGGGTCGTGGTTGCGGGCGTCGTGGTTGCCGGGGTCGTCGCCGGGCTGTTGTCGGTCGAGGTTTCCGGCTTGCTGGTCCCGGTCGCGTTTTCCGCGGCGGGTGCCGTCGTGTCGCTGGCGGGGGCGGCCGGTTTCGTCGCCGGAGCGGCAGGTTTAGGCTGAGCTTTCGGCTTTGGCGCGGCGGACGATGCGCGAACCTGAGCCTTGGGCATGGTGTCGGTCGGGGCCGCACAGCCGGTCAGGCGCTGGCTGCCGACGCGCAACCGCGCAGTAAAGGGCGATTTCTGATCGCCGACCTCACATTCGGCCGCCTGAATATTCAGCGCAAAGACCGAACCGTTCATCGTTCCGATGAATTCGACCCCGCGGCCATAGACCATGCGGCGCACGGTAACGCCGACGGATTTCGCGCCCGACCGTTCATAGACGGCGGTCTTGTCGTTGGCGGTCACCGCCCAGCCTGCGCCAGCGGCGCGGAAGATCGCGGTGTTGAGGGTGCGTGCCTCGGCAGTAGCGATAGGTTTCGCCTCGCCCCCGGTCTCGATCGGCTGTTCCAGCGGCGAGACGGTGGGCGGGCCGGAATGGCCGCCGGGGGCCGCCTCGGGCTCGGCCGATTTCTGGAAGGGCAACTCGCCGCAGGCGGCAAGGGCCACTGTCATCGCAAGCACGGCGCATGCCGAACGGAATTTCATCTGCTCTGTCCCGGTTCCCATGGGTATTGCTTATGCCGATTGGCTACAGGAAGGGCAGGGCTTGAGCAAGCACAGACAGGGCCTGCAAGGGGTCAGGACCGCCGGTGCGCGATAATTTGCACGCAGTCAGCAGTTCGGGACGTTGACCGCAAGCCCGCCGAGCGAAGTTTCCTTATACTTGTCGCTCATGTCGCGACCGGTCTGGCGCATGGTCTCGATGGCGGCGTCCAGCGGAACGAAATGCTGGCCATCGCCGCGCAGGGCCAGACTGGCCGCCGAAACGGCTTTGATCGCGCCAAGCCCGTTACGCTCGATACACGGCACCTGCACCAGACCTTTGACCGGGTCGCAGGTCATGCCCAGGTGGTGCTCAAGCGCGATTTCGGCCGCGTTCTCGACCTGTTCGGGGGTGCCGCCCATGACCGCACAGATCCCTGCCGCCGCCATGGCGCTGGCCGAGCCGACCTCGGCCTGACAGCCGCATTCCGCCCCCGAGATCGATGCATTATGTTTGATAAGCCCGCCAATCGCTGCGGCGGTCAGCAGAAAATCGTCCAGCTGCCGCTCCGAGGCTCCCGGGACATGGTCGAGCCAGTAGCGGATCACCGCCGGTACCACGCCCGCCGCGCCATTGGTCGGCGCGGTGACAACCTGACCGCCGGCCGCGTTTTCTTCGTTCACGGCCATGGCATACATCGACATCCAGTCATTGATGACATGGGGCGCGGTCAGGTTCATGCCCGCCTCGGCCTTCAGCGCCTCATGGATGGCGGCGGCGCGGCGGCGGATCGACAACCCTCCGGGCAGGATGCCGCGGGTTGCAAGGCCGCGGTCCATACAGTCCCGCATCACTTGCCAGATTCGGTTAAGTCCGGCCGAAATTTCAGCATCCGAGCGATAGACGCGCTCATTCTCGCGCTTCATCCGGGCGATGGATTTGCCCGATTTTTGCGCCATCTCCAGCATCTCGGCGGCCGAGGCAAAGGGATAGGGCACCTTGGGGGCGGCATCGGTCCGGGTATCGTCGCCACGCGCGGCAAGTTCGGCCTCGGTCATCACGAAACCGCCGCCGATCGAATAATAGATCTCTTGAAAGATCACGTCGCCCTGCGCGTCGGTTGCCATCAGGATCATGCCATTGGCGTGGCCGGGCAGCGGACGGTCATAGTCAAAGATCAGGTCGTGCACCGGGTCAAAGACCAGATCGCCCAATCCCGCAGGCGACAGCACCCTTGTTTCGCGGTTGCGGGCCAGCGTGTCCTCGGCTGCCTCGGCATCCATGGTTTCGGGCAGGAAACCGGCAAGGCCAAGGATGGTGGCGCGGTCGGTGGCATGGCCTTTCCCGGTGAACGCCAGGCTGCCATGCAGACTGGCGCGCAGCCCATGGGCGCGAAAGGGCTGCTGGCGCAGAGCGTCAAGAAAACGGCCCCCCGCCACCATGGGTCCCATGGTGTGAGAGGAGGAAGGGCCGACTCCGATCTTGAATATGTCGAAGACGGAAAGAAACATCGCGCACTCCCTGGCTGGCAGGGCAAGCCTAGCCGCCCTTGCCCCCAGGAAGCCAGAGCCGTTGCGACAGCGGGCCTGAAGCTCCGCGACATTTGACGAAACCGGCTCTGCCCTGTATTTAGGCATCAAGCACCAAAAACAGGCAAAATTCCCAATCGCGGCATCGCCTGCCAATCAGGCAGGCGCCGCATTCTTTCGCATTCCCGCAGTGTGACATACGAGTTTTCCCATGACATTGCCCGAACCCATCACCCTTGGCTCTGTGCGGCTTGGCCCTCCGGTCTTTCTTGCGCCGATGGCCGGCATCACCGATCTGCCCTTTCGTCGCGCGGTGGCGCGTCATGGCGGTGCGGGGCTGATGGTCAGCGAAATGGTCGCCTCGACCGAGATGGTGACCCCGCGCCCCTCGACCCGCGCGGCGGTACGCGCCAGGGCCCTGACCGAGGGGGCGTTGCCCGTCAGTGTCCAGATTGCCGGGCGTGAGGCGGGCGCTATGGCCGAAACGGCGCGCATAGTCGCGGGCATGGGCGCACGCATTATTGATATCAACATGGGCTGCCCGGCGAAAAAGGTCACGGGCGGGCTGTCGGGTGCTGCGCTGATGCGCGACCTTGATCATGCACTGGGACTGATCGAGGCGGTGATCTCGGCCGTGCCCGATCTGCCGGTGACGCTAAAGATGCGGCTGGGCTGGGATGGCGACTGTTTGAACGCGCCGGAACTGGCGCGCCGCGCCAGCGGGGCCGGGGTCCGGATGCTGACAGTCCATGGCCGCACCCGGGCGCAGTTCTATACCGGCAGTGCCGACTGGGCGGCGATCCGGGCCGTGGCGAACCTGCCTGATCGCCCGCCGTTGGTCGCCAATGGCGATGTGGTCGATGCGGCCAGTGCCCGCGCGGCGTTGCGCCAATCGGGGGCCAATGCGGTCATGGTCGGTCGTGGCGCACAAGGGGCGCCCTGGCGGCTGGCGCAGATCGCGCATGAACTGTGGGGTACGCCCGCCCCGGTCATTCCCAAAGGCGCTGCCCTGGCCGGGGCGGTGGCCGAGCATTACGATGACATCCTGTCGCTTTATGGTCGTGAGCTGGGCTTGCGCGTCGCGCGCAAACATCTGGGCTGGTATGCCGAGGCGAACGGTGCCCCGAACCGCGCCGAGCTTTTGCGCGCCCCGACCCCCGAGGCGGCGATGTCCGCAATCCGCGCCGGGTTCGGCGATGCCGATGTGGCGCTGGTTGATGCGGTCCATGCCAACGCTCAGGCGACCGAGGTGCCCTCATGACCAGCCGCGTTCGGTCCGAAATGCTGCCCGACCTTGAGGTGGAAACCGCAGGCGGCTTCATTCCGGCAGAGGTAGGGCCGAACTGGTCGGCGCTTCCCCTGCCAGCGATCATTCTGGATGCGCAGGGCCGGATCGCGGCGATGAACGACCTGGCCGAGGCCTTTCTGAACATCTCGTGCCGCTCATCCCTGGGCCATGCGCTGGAAGGGCCCGAGATGCTCAAACGATTGCGCATCGTGCCCTCGCTTGGCTCGATCCTTGAGCGAATGCGCGAAGGGCATGAGGCGCTGAACCACGCCGGTGTGCGCTTTGAGATCGGCGACCGCTCGGGCGGGCATTCCGATCGTGTCGCCACCGTTCACGCCGGGCAGGCCCCCAGCCCCGAAGGGGGAACCGTCATCCTGCTTGCCCCCAGCGACGGGGGTGGCCGGCTGGGGCAGGGGCAGGCGGCGCGGTCTGCCGCCCGCTCGGCCATCGGCATGGCCGAGATGCTGGCCCATGAGATCAAGAACCCGCTGGCAGGTATTCGCGGCGCGGCGCAGCTCATCGGCATGAACCTTGAGGCCGAGGATCGCGACCTTGCCGATCTGATCGTCGCGGAATCGCGCCGCATCGTCGAACTGCTGGATCAGGTCGAGCGGTTTGGCGACACCTCGGCCCCCCGTCTGGCGGCGGTGAATATCCATGACGTGCTTGAACGTGTGCGCCGCTCGGCTGCTGTCGGCTTTGGCAGGGGGCTGCGGATCGTACCCGATTACGACCCCTCATTGCCGCCGGCGCTGGTCGATTCCGATCAACTGGTGCAAGTCTGCCTGAACCTCGTCAAGAATGCCGCCGAGGCGATTGGCAGGGCGGGGCAGGGCACCACCATCCGCCTGCGCAGCTTTTACGACGGCACCCTGCGCCTTGCCCCGACCGAGGCCGAGCCGCAGGGCCGCAGCCTGCCTCTGCAGATCGAGATCGAGGATGACGGTCCCGGCATCCCCGAGTCGCTGATCGGCGCGGTGTTCGAGCCCTTTGTTTCGGGGCGCGAGAACGGCACCGGGCTGGGGCTCGCGCTTGTTTCCAAGATCATTACTGACCATGGCGCGTGGATTGCGCTGGAATCCCGGCCTGGTCGCACCGTTTTCCGCATTTCATTGCCCAAAGCCTGAGGTTTCTTCATGGACGGCACCGTTCTGATCGCTGACGACGACCGCACCATCCGCACGGTCCTGACCCAGGCCCTGACCCGTGCTGGCTGCCGGGTCCACGCCACCGGCTCACTGTCGCAACTTTTGCGCTGGGTCGAGGAGGGCCGCGGAGATCTGGTCATTACCGATGTGATGATGCCCGATGGCAATGGCATCGACATGATCCCGGCGATCCACAAGGCACGGCCTGACCTGCCGGTGATCGTGATCTCGGCCCAGAATACCATCGTCACCGCCATTCGTGCGACCGAGGCGGCCGCCTTTGACTACCTGCCAAAGCCCTTTGACCTGCCCGAGCTGATGACGCGGGCCAATCAGGCGCTGTCGCGGCGGGTGCGCAAAACCGATCCAGCGCCCTCGGCCGCGCCTGTGCCCGAGGCGGTTGCCGATCCGGCCCTGCCGCTGATCGGTCATGCTCCGGCCATGCAGAACCTGTTCCGCATGGTAGCCCGGGTTCTGAACGCCGATCTGCCGGTGATGATCGCGGGCGAGGCCGGGGTGGGCAAGACCGTGGTCGCGCGCTCATTCCATGACCTTTCGGACCGGCGCGAGGCGGGGTTTGTCGTGCTGACCTCGGCCGATCTGTCCGAAGAGGCGATCCATAATGCCGCCGACCGCGCCCAGGGCGGTACGCTGTTGATCGAGGATCCGGCCGGGTTCGACACCGCCGCTCAGGCCCGGCTGATCGGCATGATCGAGGCATGGGAGGTCGGACCGCGCCGCAACCTCATGCCGCGCCTTGTATCGACCACCGGCGCTGATCCGCAGGCGGACGTGGCAGCCGCGCGGTTGCGGGCGGATCTGTATTACCGCCTTGCCGGGGTCACGATCACCGTGCCGCCGCTGCGCGCCCGTGTGGATGACATCCCGCCACTTGCGCGCCACCTGCTTGCCCGCGCCGCGGCGCAGGGTCTGCCACATCGCACCCTGTCCGAAGGGGCGACGGCCCTGATCCGCGCCTATCCCTTTCCCGGCAACGTGCGCGAGCTGGAAAACCTGACCCGTCGGCTGGCGCTGACTGCCGCCGGATCCGAGATATCCGAGGCTGAGGCCCATACCGCATTGGCGGAATCCAGCCCAATCGTCCCCCCCGCCCCGGCAGGTGCACCCGCTGTCCGTAACGGAGCACCCGCCCCGGTCGCGGCCCCGGCCGCCGCTGCCGTTCCGCTGGGTGAGCCTGCGAACATGCGGCTGGCCCAATCGGTCGAAATGCACTTGCAGCGCTACTTTGATCTGCATGGCGATCAACTGCCGCCGCCCGGCCTTTATGACCGGATCCTGCGCGAGATCGAAAAGCCTTTGCTTGAGATTGCCTTGGATGCGACTGGCGGAAATCAGCTGCGTTGTGCCGATCTTTTGGGCATCAATCGCAATACTCTGCGCAAGAAATTGACCGACCTGAATATTGAGGTGACACGGCGGCGCAAACTGATGTAAAACAGCCACAGATGGCCTTGCGAGAGTCGCTGAACGGCCACAGAACAGCCGCGGCACGGCGGCGGAACCGTGAGGGCAGGCAAGGTGGCGGGAACGCTGTCCAGGGGTACATGGGAACGAGTCGCGCGTTTGCGACGTCTGCGCTGGTATCGCAATGCGGCGACGCTTGGGCTTGTCCTGCTGGGGCCGGTGCTGGCTGGTCTGACCTTTGCGGTGATGGGCCCCTTTGACAATGCCAGCTCGGGCGGGGCGGCGTTGCGGCTGGTGCTGCTTGCCGACCTTCTTTACCTGATCGTGCTCATCGGCCTTGTTGTGGCGCGTATGGTGCAGATCGTGGCGGCGCGGCGCAAATCGGCCGCCGGGTCGCGCCTGCACATGCGGCTGGTCGGCGTTTTTGCCACCATCGCGCTGGTGCCGACCGTTCTGGTCGCGCTTTTCGCCGGCCTGACGGTGAACATCGGCCTTGAGGGCTGGTTTTCGAATCGCGTTCAGCAGGTGGTCTCAAGCTCGCTTGCCGCCGCCGAGGCCTATCAGGAAGAGCATCGCCGCGACCTGACCAATGACGCGCGGCTGCTTGCCGGTGCACTGACGCAGGCGGCGCGGCAGAACCCGATGCTTGAGGAAGGCGACCTGCGCCTGTTGCTGACCGATTACCAAAGCCAGATCCAGCGTGGCCTGCGCGAGGCTTATATCGTCGATGGCCGCGGCACGATCCGTGCGCGCGGCGACCGCAGCTATCAGTTCTGGTACGAACAGCCGAGCCCTGCCCAGTTCGACGAGGCGGCGACTCGGGGGCTGGTGCTGATCGAGGATTGGCAAAACAACGAATTCCGTGCCCTTGTGCCGCTGACCCCGCTGCCGGACCGCTATCTTTATGTCACCCGCGATGTTGATGGCAGCCTGCTGGGGCTGCTGGACGATACGCGCCAGACCGTCGGCGATTACCAGCGGCTTGAGCAGGAGCGGGGTCGGGTCCTGCTTGAATTTTCGCTGCTTTATCTGGGCTTTGCGCTGCTGCTGGTGGCGGCAGCTATGTGGCTGGGCCTGTGGTTTGCAGATCGCCTGTCGCGCCCCATCGGCCGGCTGGCCGAGGCTTCAGAACAGGTGGGTAAGGGCAATCTGGACCTGCAGATCCCCACCCCCGACACCGGGGACGAGATCCAGACCCTTGGCGAAAGTTTCAACCACATGACGCGCCAGCTTAAGTTGCAGCATGAAGAGCTGGTCGAAAGCTATCGCGCGGTGGATGATCAGCGCCGGCTGTTTGATTCCGTGCTGTCTTCGGTTACCGCCGGGGTGATCGGGCTGGATGCTGCGGGTGAGATCGACTTTCTTAACCGCTCGGCCACGAGGTTGCTGGGGCTGGATCCGGTAACAGCGCATGACCGGCTGTTGTCCGAAGCGGTGCCTGAATTTTCGCCGCTGTTTGATCGGCTGGAGCATTCGGTCAATGAATCGGTGCAGGACGAGATTCGCCTGTCCCGTGAGGGGCGGGTGGAAAGCCTGCTGGTGCGCATGGCGATCCGCCGCGGTGCAGCGGGCGGACTGGAAGGTTACGTGGTCGCGCTGGATGATGTGACCGATCTTGTCTCGGCGCAGCGCATGGCAGCCTGGGGCGATGTTGCCCGTCGCGTCGCGCATGAAATCAAGAACCCGCTGACGCCGATTCAGCTTTCGGCCGAGCGGCTGAAGCGCAAGTTCGGCCCGATTGCCGGGGATGAGCGCGAGGCGCTGGAGCAATATACCGAAGTCATCATCCGCCAGACCAACGACCTGCGCCGGATCGTGGACGAGTTCAGCCGCTTTGCCCGCATGCCGGAACCCGACCGTAAGGAAACCGATATCACCAAGCTGTTGCGCGACACCGAACTGATGCAGCGCGATGCGCTGCAAGGCGCGCTGATCTCGGATATTCCTGATGAGCCGGTGATTGTCGATGCCGATGCCGGGATGATGCGGCAGGTCTTTACCAACCTGTTAAAGAATGCGGGCGAGGCGCTGGACGAATTGCGCGCCTCTCCGCCCGAAGGATGGGAGCCGCAGGTTCAGGTCACTATGACCGCTGCCCCCGATGCCGTAACCATCCGCATCATCGACAACGGCCCCGGCCTGCCCGAGGATCGGACCCGGCTTTTTGAACCTTATGTCACCATGAAACCTGGCGGCACAGGCCTTGGCCTGCCCATCGTTAAAAAGATTGTCGAAGAGCACGGCGGCCGCCTTGTGCTGACCGACGCGCCCGAAGGGCGGGGAGCCATGGCCGAAATACGATTGCCGCGCGAACGCCAGCCAGTGCGCCTGTCCGCGCGCCGCCAGAAACACGAGCAGGAAGCAATGAAATGAGCGATATTCTGATTGTCGATGACGAACGGGACATCCGTGAACTGATTTCCGATATCCTGCGCGACGAGGGCTTTTCGACCCGTCTCGCCGCCAATTCTGATCAGGCAGTGGCCGAACTGAACACGGCTGAACCGGCGCTGATGATCCTCGACATCTGGCTGAAGGACAGCAAGATGGACGGGATCGACATTCTCAAGCAGGTCAAGCGCAACAACCCTGACGTGCCGGTCGTCATCATCTCGGGCCATGGCAATATCGAGATCGCGGTCGCGGCGATCAAACAGGGCGCCTATGACTTTATCGAAAAGCCCTTCAACATCGACCAGCTTCTGGTGGTGATCCGCCGCGCGATGGAGACGGCGCGCCTGCGCCGCGAGAATGCGACACTGCGGCGGGGTGAGGCACGGGGCGCCGAGATGCTGGGCAACTCTGCCCCCTTCCGGCGGCTGCGCGAACAGTTGGACAAGGTCGCGAAGTCGAACGGCCGGGTCATGCTGACCGGTGAGCCGGGCGTCGGCAAGGAAACCGCCGCGCGCTATGTTCACGCCCAAAGCCCGCGGGCGCGTGAGCCTTTTATCACCGTGCCCTGCGCCACCATTGAGCCCGAGCATATGGAAGAAGTGCTCTTTGGCCGCGAAACCCCCGAACGGGGGATCGAACCGGGGCTTCTGGAACAGGCCCATGGCGGGGTGATCTATTTCGACGAGGTGGCGGATATGCCCCTTGGCACCCAACCCAAGATCCTGCGCGTGCTGACCGAGCAGCAGTTTCAGCGTGCTGGCGGCACGGACAAGGTGCGGGTGGATCTGCGGGTGATCTCGTCGACCAATCGCGACCTTGCGGCCGAAATCGCTGCCGGCCGGTTCCGGCAAGAGCTTTATGACCGGCTGAACGTCGTGCCGGTTGCGGTTCCATCGCTAGCCGAGCGGCGCGATGATATTCCGCTGCTGGCCGAGTCGTTCATTGAGCAGTTCCACGCCAGTCAGGGTCTGCCCCAGCGCGAACTGCCCGAAGAGACAGCTGCCGCTTTGCAGGCAATGAACTGGCCGGGCAACATTCGCCAGCTGCGCAATGTGATCGAGCGGGTGCTGATCCTTGGCGACGGCACCGGGCCAATCCAGCCGTCCGAGCTGGAAGGCCAGACCGGCAGCGCAAGCGGCGCCGAGGTGCTGGCTCTGGGGCCGCAGATCACCAGCCTTGCCCTGCGCGAAGCACGCGAGCTGTTCGAGCGGGAGTATCTGCTGGCCCAGATCAACCGTTTTGGCGGCAATATCAGCCGGACGGCGCAGTTTGTGGGCATGGAGCGTTCGGCCCTGCATCGCAAGCTCAAGTCGCTGGGCGTTGTCGGTGGCGTGCGCGTCGAAGAAGAGCTGGTCGGCAAGTAGCACCCCCGAGGTGATCGCCTGGGCGCGTTGCGGCGCGGGCTTGTGGCCCGGCTGCCGCGCGATTAGCCATGTCTGTCGGATGCCGTGGCTCTGCGGGACGTTTCCCTGTATCCGTTACCATTCCGGCGCGTTAGGATCGCGCCTTACCAAGGGTTGAATTGGAGCCGGTATGAAGATCATCATCTGCGGGGCAGGTCAGGTCGGTTGGCATATCGCCCGCCACCTTTCGGGCGAGCGGAACGATGTCACCGTCATCGACACCAATGCCGAACTGATCCGGCGCGCCACCGATGCGCTGGATGTGCAGGGTGTGACAGGCTTTGCCAGCCATCCCGATGTGCTGGACCGCGCCGGTGCGCGCGATGCCGATCTGATCATTGCCGCGACCCATTCGGACGAGGTGAACATGGTCACCTGTCAGGTCGCGCATTCCGTCTTTCAGGTGCCGCGCAAGATCGCGCGGCTGCGCAGCTCGGCCTATCTCGACGCGATTTACTCGGATCTCTACCGCACCGATCACCTGCCGATCGACGTGGTGATCAGCCCCGAGCGCGAGGTGGCGCGGGCGGCGATCCAGCGCCTTTCCGCCCCTTCGACCTTTGATGCCGAGACCTTTCTGGACGGGCAGCTGCACCTGCTTGGCATTTTGCTGGAGGCGGACAGTCCGGTGCTGAACACGCCT
>Ga0182743_1002922_pt1 | contig 14278 bp, 14 predicted proteins | sample eDN3rd30CKraftOP_FD_128522 | JGI IMG/M metagenome (GOLD analysis project Ga0182743, IMG submission 128522) | Enriched Organic Plus compost microbial communities from Emeryville, California, USA - eDNA 3rd pass 30_C Kraft OP (version 2) (version 2) ... | reverse complement strand
GCGGAGCTGACGCCGCACGAAGAGCACGCCGAAGACGACGCCGATCGCGAGCGAGGCGACGGGCCACACCGCGAAACCGTGCACCGCGAACTCCTTGATCGCGAACGCGACCGGGATCATCGCGGCCATCGACAGCGCGATGCTCCAGCCGTCGATGCGGCCGGGCGCCGGGTCCCGGCTCTCGGGCACGAAGAACGGTGCCAGCACGAGCAGGGGCACGAGCACCGGGACGGCGAGGAGGAAGACGCTCCCCCAGGCGAAGTGCTCCAGCAGCAGGCCGCCCACGACGGGGCCGAGCGCCGCGCCGGCGGAGAACATGGACGCCCACACCGCGATCGCCATGCGCCGTTCGTTCCGGTCGGTGAACACGCTCCGCAGCAGCGAGAGGGTCGCGGGCATGAGCATCGCGCCGAACACCCCGAGGAGCGCCCTGACGGCGATGAGCGCCCCCGCACTCGGGGCGAATGCGCCGACCACGGAGACGAGTGCGAACCCGGTGGCGCCGATGAGCAGCATCCGGCGCCGACCGAACCGGTCGCCGAGCGTGCCCATGGTCACCAGGAGCCCGGCGAGTACGAGCGGGTAGGCGTCGAGGATCCAGAGCTGCTCGGCGCTCGTGGGCCGGAGCGCTCGCGCGATCTCGGGCAGCGCGACGGAGAGCACGGTGTTGTCGACCGAGATGAGCAGCACGGGGAGCATGAGCACGCCGAGCGCCGCCCACCGGCGCGGGTCGCGCCCGCTCCCCCGGGTCGTCGCGGTGCCGGGAGCTGTCGTCGTCATCATGTTTACTGTACCGTCCGGCTGGTATAGTAACAGAGTGTCCGCACCCCCGTCGATAGCATCGAGCGCATGAGCCGCCCCCCGCACGCCAGAGAGAAGGTGCTGGACGCGTTCGAGCGCATCCTGCTCGAAGAGGGCGCCCGGGCGGCGACGATGGACGCCACGGCGCGCGCCGCCGGTGTCTCCAAGGGCGGTCTGCTCTACCACTTCAAGTCGAAGGACGCGCTCGCCCAGGGCATCCTCGACCGACTCGAAGCGCTGCAGGACGACGACATCGCCGCGATGGCGGCCTCCCCCGAGGGTCCGGTCGCCTACTTCCTGCGCACCTCGGCCCTCGCCGACGACCCGCTGGACCGGACGCTCATCGCGACCTCGCGGCTCGCGCAGTCCGGCAACCAGGACGCCCGCGCGGCGCTCGCGCGCGCCCGCTCCCGGTGGACCGAGGCACTGCGCCCGCACGTCGTCGACGAGACCGCGCTCACCCTGGTGTTGCTGGTGAGCGACGGACTCTACGCGAACTACGTCGATCCCGCCGCTGACGGCGCCCGCCAGGCCGTCCCGACCGGTCCGGCCATGGACGCACTCGTCGCCCTGGTCGAACAGGCGACCAGGGCGACGAGGTGAGGATCGGGGCGCTCAGGCCTCGGTGATCTCGATCTGCCGGAACAGGTCGGCACCGACCGAGGCGCGCATCGCCGCCAGCAGGTCGTCGGAGACCGGCGAGCTGATGGTCAGCACCGACAGCGCCCGACCGGTCGCGTCGGGGGCCGCGACCTGCAGGCCCTCGATGTTGATGTTCGCGGCGCCGAGCTCCTGCCCGTAGATCGCCACGATGCCCGGGCGGTCCGCGTAGCGCATGACGATGTGGTGACGCGAGATCGGGACCTCGATCTCGTAGCCGTTGATCCCGACGATCTTCGGGACCATGCGGGTGCCGGCGAGCGTGCCGGCGACCTCGAGCACCGAGCCGTCGGCGAGGGTGCCGCGCAGGATCGTGATGTTGCGGTACAGCGGGCTCTCCGCCTCGACGATCAGGCGGGACTCGACGCCGCGCTGCTCGGCGAACAGCGGCGCGTTCACGTAGGAGACGTTCTCGCTGACGATCCGGCTGAAGATGCCCTTCAGCGCTGCGAGGCGGTAGACGCTCACGTCGTAGGCCGCGAGCTCACCTCGCACCTCGATGTCGAGGTTGACGAGCGCACTGGTCGCCAGCCCGCTGAAGAACTGGCCGAGGGCCTCGACGAGCGCGATGCCGGGACGGACGAACGGGTCGATGACGCCGCCGGCGACGTTGACCGCATCCGGCACGAGGTCGCCCTCGAGCGCGAGCTTGACCGACTTCGCGACCGAGATGCCCGCCTTCTCCTGCGCCTCCGCGGTCGACGCACCGAGGTGCGGGGTGACGACCACGTTGGGCAGGTCGAGCAGACGGAAGGCGGAGCCGCCCTCCTGCGGGGGCTCCGAGGTGAACACGTCGAGACCGGCACCGGCGATCTCGTGCGTGGTGAGGGCCTTGTACAGCGCGTCCTCGTCGATCAGACCGCCGCGGGCGACGTTGACGATGTAGGCGGAGCGCTTCATGCGACGCAGCTGGTCGATGCCGATCATGCCGGTGGTCTCCGGGGTCTTCGGCATGTGGATGCTGACGAAGTCGCTCTGCTCGAGGAGCTCGTCGAGCGAGAGCAGTTCGACCCCGAGCTGCTGCGCCCGGGTGCTGGTGACGTAAGGGTCGTATGCGACGACGCGCATGTCGAACGCCTGCAGCCGGGCGGCGATGAGCGCACCGATGCGGCCGAGGCCGATGATGCCCACGGTCTTCTCGAACAGCTCGGTGCCGGTGAACGCGCTGCGCTTCCAGGCACCGCCGGCGAGCGAGGCGTGCGCGGCGGGGATGTGACGCGCGAGGGCCAGGATGTGACCGACGGTGAGCTCCGCGGCGGAGATGATGTTCGAGGTCGGGGCGTTCACGACCATGACGCCGGCCGAGGTCGCGGCCTTGATGTCGACGTTGTCGAGGCCGACGCCGGCGCGGGCGATGACCTTCAGGACGGGGGCTGCGGCGATCGCCTCGGCGTCCATCTTCGTCGCCGAGCGGATGAGCACCGCGTTGGCCTCGGCCAGCGCGGGCAGGAGCGCCGCGCGGTCGGCGCCGTCGACGTGACGGATCTCGAAGTCCGGTCCGAGGGCGTCGATCGTGGCGGGTGACAGTTGTTCGGCAATGAGGACGACAGGCTTGCTCACGGAAGGGTCCTTCGGGCGTCACGAGGCGTCCGCGCGGTGGCGGAAGCGGATTGGGGTTTCGGTCCGCGCGTCTGTCGGCGGCGAACGCAAACAGACTACCGCGCGCGTGCGGGCCATCCGGGCCGAGCGGTCACACCGCGTTGTAAATTGCGGCGGATGTGACCGCCAGAGCAAAAACGTTCATCCAGAACGCACCGACCAGCCCGAGTCCGGTGAGCATCGTCAGCGCGAGGGGCAGGATGCCGCGGCGTCGGCCGAGCACGAATGCGGCGGCGAATGCGATCGCCGGGAACACGACCGGCATCAGGAGCACGAACCAGCCGTAGCCGGTGAGCCCGGCCTCGCCGTTCGCCTGCTGCACGAGGAACCCGATCGCGCCCCACACCGCATACGCGTAGGCCAGGCCGAACACGCCGGTGACGACGCCGACGAGCCACCCGGGCGCCTGCCTGCGGACGACGGGGGCTTCGGAGGTGTTCACGGTCATGCGCCGACTCCGGTCATGAGGAAGGGCCACGGGACGAGCAGGATCATGCCGAGCACGAGCAGCAGGATCCGCTGCCAGACCGCGCGTCGGCGTGCGAGCACGAGCACGGTGACGAACCAGGCGATCGGCGCGATCACCGCGAGGACCCAGGCGGCGACGTAGCCGGCGGGATCGAGGAAGAGCAGGCCCCACACCTGAAAGCGGGAGCCCGAGAGGAACCAGCCGACCGCGAACAGCGCGCAGATGCCGCCGAGCACGCCCAGGGTGACCAGCGCGGCGTTGCCGAGCGGGGCGTCGGGGTCGGCGGCGGGCCTGGCGCGGCGACCGCGACGCTCGTCGGCGTGGGGGTGCACGACCTCGCGGGTGCGGACGACCCCGTCGGGGCCGGTCACCTGGGCGGTGACCGTCGTCGCCGCCGCGGGTGCGGGTGCGGCGGGTGCGGGCTCCTCCCCCCAGTCGACGCCGTCGTCTCCGACGTCGAGCGTCGGGTCGTCGTCCCCCCAGGAGAGGGCGTCGTCGTCGCGTCGTGCCATGCTCTCCAGCCTAGACGGCGACGGCGCCCGGGATGATTCCCGGGCGCCGTCGTCAGCGGGGTGGGGTCAGCGCGCGGCCGAGCCCTCGGTGTAGTCCGCATCCTGCTGCTTCCAGGCGAACAGGGCGCGCAGCTCGCGGCCGACCTGCTCGATCGGGTGCTGCGCGGCCTTCTCGCGGAGCTCGTAGAACTCCTTGCCGCCGTTGTCCTGGTCGTCGATGAAGCGCTTGGCGAAGGCACCCGACTGGATGTCGGCGAGCACGCCCTGCATGTTCTCCTTGACGCGCGGGTCGATGACGCGCGGGCCGGAGACGTAGTCACCGAACTCGGCGGTGTCCGAGACCGACCAGCGCTGCTTGGCGATACCGCCCTCCCACATGAGATCGACGATGAGCTTCAGCTCGTGGAGCACCTCGAAGTAGGCGATCTGCGGCTGGTAGCCCGCCTCGGTGAGGGTCTCGAAGCCGTACTGGATGAGCTGCGAGACACCACCGCAGAGGACGGCCTGCTCACCGAACAGGTCGGTCTCGGTCTCCTCGGTGAACGTGGTCTTGATGACGCCGGCGCGGGTGCCGCCGATGGCCTTCGCGTAGGACAGCGCGGTGGCCCAGGCGGTGCCGGAGGCGTCGCGCTCGACCGCGATGATGTCCGGGATGCCGCGGCCGGCGACGAACTCGCGGCGCACGGTGTGGCCCGGGGCCTTCGGCGCGATGAGGATGACGTCGACGCCCTCGGGGGCCTCGATGTAGCCGAAGCGGATGTTGAAGCCGTGTGCGAAGGCGAGGGTCTTGCCCGCGGTGAGGTTCGGCTTGATCTCGTTGTTGTAGATGCCGCGCTGGTGCTGGTCCGGCGCGAGGATCATGATGAGGTCGGCCCACTGGGTCGCCTCCGCAACGGTCTTGACCTCGAAGCCGTCCTCCTGTGCCTTGGGGATGGACTTGGAGCCCTCCTTCAGTGCGATGACGACCTCGACGCCCGAGTCGCGCAGGTTCTGCGCGTGGGCGTGGCCCTGCGAGCCGTAGCCGACGATCGCGACCTTCTTGCCCTGGATGATCGACAGATCGGCGTCGCCGTCGTAGAAGATCTCAGCCATTGTGTGTGTTCTCCTTGTTTTGCGAAGTTCGGATGCGGGACCGGCGGCTCAGCCGCGCAGCACGCGCTCGGTGATGGACTTGCCGCCGCGGCCGATGGCGAGCAGGCCCGACTGGGCCAGCTCCTTGACGCCGAACGGCTCCAGCGCCCGCAGGAAGGCCTCGACCTTGCCGGTGTCTCCGGTCACCTCGATGACGAGGGCGTCGGGGGCGTAGTCGACGATCTGTGCACGGAAGAGGTTCACGACCTCCAGCACGTTCGACCGGGTCTGGTTGTCGGCGCGCACCTTGATCAGCATGTGCTGACGCTGCACGGAGGACGCCGCATCCAGCTCGACGATCTTGATCACGTTCACGAGCTTGTTCAGCTGCTTGGTGACCTGCTCGAGCGGGAGTTCGTCGACGTCGACGACGACGGTGATGCGCGACAGGCCCGGCACCTCGGTGACGCCCACCGCGAGGGACTCGATGTTGAAGCCGCGGCGGGCGAAGAGCCCCGCGACGCGGGTCAGCAGACCCGGCTTGTCCTCGACGAGGAGGCTCAACACGTGACTGGTCAACTCAGGCCTCCTCATCGAACGCGGGCGAGTGGTCCCGGGCGTACTGGATGTAGCTGTTGCTCACGCCCTGCGGCACCATCGGCCACACCATGGCGTCGGCCGAGACGACGAAGTCGATGACGACCGGCCGGTCGTTCGTCTCCAGCGCGAGCTTGATCGCGTCGTCGATCTCCTCCGGCTTCTCCACCCGGATCGCGAGGCAGCCGTAGGCCTCGGCGAGCTTGAGGAAGTCGGGGATGCGAGCGGTGCCGTGTCCCGTGTTCAAGTCGGTGTTGGAGTGACGGCCGTTGAAGAACAACGTCTGCCACTGGCGCACCATGCCGAGCGACGAGTTGTTGATGATCGCGACCTTGATCGGGATGTCGTTGATGACGCAGGTGGCGAGTTCCTGGTTGGTCATCTGGAAGCATCCGTCGCCGTCGATGGCCCACACCACGCGCTCGGGCTGGGCGACCTTCGCGCCCATCGCGGCGGGCACCGCGTAGCCCATGGTGCCGGCACCGCCGGAGTTCAGCCACGAGTTCGGACGCTCGTACTTGATGAACTGCGCGGCCCACATCTGGTGCTGGCCGACGCCTGCCACGTACACGCCCTCGGGACCGGTCAACTCGCCGATCCGCTGGATCACCTGCTGCGGTGCGAGCAGCCCGTCCGTGGTCGGCGCGTAGCCGAGGGGGAACTCCCCGCGCAGGCCGTCGAGGTAGGCCCACCACTCGGAGAGGTCGGGCGCTGCGCCCATCCCCTTGAAGGCCGCGTCGAGGTCGACGAGCACGTCGCGCACGTCGCCCACGATCGGCACGTCGGCGGTGCGGATCTTGGAGATCTCGGCCGGGTCGATGTCCACGTGCACGACCTGCGCGTGCGGGGCGAACTCGCTCGCCTTGCCGGTGACACGGTCGTCGAAGCGGGCGCCGAGGGCGACGATGAGATCGGACTCCTGCAGCGCGAGCACGGCCGGCACCGCGCCGTGCATGCCCGGCATGCCGAGGTGCTGCGGGTGCGAGTCGGGGAACGCCCCGCGCGCCATGAGCGTCGTCACGACGGGGGCGCCGGTCGACTCGGCGAGCGTCTTCAGCTCTGCCGCCGCGTTGGCGCGGATGACGCCGCCACCGACGTAGAGCACGGGCTTCGACGCGGTCGCGAGGAGCTGCGCCGCAGCCTGGATCTGCTTGCCGTGGGCCTTGGTCACCGGCCGGTAGCCGGGCAGGTCGACCTTCGGCGGCCAGGTGAAGGGCACCGACGCCTGCTGCGCGTCCTTCGTGATGTCCACGAGTACCGGGCCGGGGCGGCCGGTGGTGGCGATCTCGAACGCCGCGGCGATCGCGCCGGGGATCTCCTCGGCGGTCTTCACCAGGAAGGAGTGCTTCGTGATCGGCATGGTGATGCCGACGATGTCCGCTTCCTGGAACGCGTCCGTGCCCATCAGGGTCGAGAAGACCTGCCCCGTGATGCACACGAGCGGGACGGAGTCCATGTACGCGTCGGCGATCGCGGTGACGAGGTTCGTCGCACCGGGCCCGGACGTCGCGATGGCGACGCCCGGACGACCGGATGCGGCGGCGTAGCCCTCGGCGGCGTGGCCGGCGCCCTGCTCATGACGGACGAGGATGTGCCGCACCTTCTCGTCGTCCATGAGCGGGTCGTAGACCGGCATGATCGCTCCGCCGGGCAGACCGAAGACGTCGGTCACCCCCAGCAGTGCGAGCGAGCGGACGACGGCCTCGGCGCCCGTGAGCACGGGCGAGGACGCGGTGCGGGAGGGCGGCCGTGGCACGGCCTGGGCGATGTCGGATGACATGACGGATTGACCTCGAGACGAGATGGGTGAATTTGGGAACGAACCGTTACCCCGTCACGGCGCCCTGGGCAGCAGAGCGCACGAGCTTGGAGTACTTGGCAAGGACGCCACGGGTATAGCGCGGGGGGAGGGGCTCCCAGCCTTCTCGGCGGGAGCTCAGCTCTGCCTCGTCGACGAGTAGGTCGAGCGAGCGAGCCGCGATATCGACCCGAATCAGATCACCATCGCGCACGAATGCGATGGGACCACCGTCCACCGCTTCGGGTGCTATGTGGCCGATGCACAGGCCGGTTGTGCCGCCTGAGAATCGACCGTCCGTCAAGAGTAGTACATCTTTTCCGAGCCCCGCGCCCTTGATCGCCGCCGTGATGGCGAGCATCTCGCGCATGCCGGGGCCGCCCTTGGGACCCTCGTAGCGGATGACGACGACGTCGCCGGCCTTGATCTCGCCGGCCTCCAGTGCGTCCATCGCGGCCCGCTCGCGCTCGAACACGCGCGCGGGGCCCTCGAACACGTCCGCGTCGAAGCCCGCCGACTTCACGACCGCGCCCTCGGGGGCGATCGAGCCGTGCAGGATCGTGAGGCCGCCGGTGGCGTGGATCGGGTCGTCGAAGCGGTGGATGACGTCGCCGTCGACCGGGTCCGGGTCGAGGTCGCGGAGGTTCTCCGCGAGGGTCTTGCCGGTGACGGTGAGCGCGTCGCCGTGCAGGAGGCCCTCGTCGAGCATCGCCTTCATGATGACCGGGATGCCGCCGTGCTTGTCGACGTCGTTCATGACGTACTTGCCGAACGGCTTCATGTCGGCCACGTGCGGCACCTTGTCGCCGATGCGGTTGAAGTCGTGCAGGTTCAGCTCGACCTCGGCCTCGCGGGCGATCGCGAGCAGGTGCAGGACGACGTTGGTCGAACCGCCGAGCGCCATCGCCAGGGCGATCGCGTTCTCGAACGCCTCGGGGGTGAGGATGTCGCGGGTGGTGATGCCCTGCTTGAGCAGGTTGATCACCGCCTCGCCGGAGCGGTGCGCGTAGTAGTCGCGGCGACGGTCTGCCGATGGCGGGGCGGCGGAGCCGGGGAGGCTGAGGCCGAGCGCCTCGGCGACGGAGGCCATGGTGTTGGCGGTGTACATGCCGCCGCAGGCGCCCTCGCCGGGGGCGAAGGAGCACTCGATGCGCTTGAGGTCCTCTTCGCTCATGCGACCGGCCAGGCACGCGCCGACGCCCTCGAAGGAGTCGACGATCGTGATCTCCTTCAGCGTGCCGTCGGTGAGCTTGACCCAGCCCGGCGCGATGGAGCCGGCGTAGAGGAAGACGCTGGCCAGGTCGAGGCGGGCCGATGCCATGAGCATCCCCGGGATCGACTTGTCGCAGCCGGCGAGCAGGACGGTGCCGTCCAGGCGCTCTGCCATGACGACGGTCTCGACGGAGTCGGCGATGACCTCACGGCTGACGAGGGAGAAGTGCATGCCCTCGTGCCCCATGGAGATGCCGTCGGAGACGGAGATCGTGCCGAACTGCAGCGGGTAGCCGCCGCCCGCGTGGACGCCGGCCTTGGCGCCCTGCGCGAGCCGGTCGAGGCTGAGGTTGCAGGGGGTGATCTCGTTCCACGACGACGCGATGCCGATCTGGGGCTTGTCCCAGTCCTCATCGCCCATGCCGACGCCCCGGAGCATGCCTCGGGAGGTGGTGGCTTCGATGCCGTGGGTGACCGTGCGGCTGCGCGGCTTGATGTCGATGGGTTCGTCCGGGTGCTTCACAGGGTCAGTCTATTGCCGGGGCGAGACCTCGCGGGTGCGCGGCGCGGGGCGGCGGCGTGCCGCGGGCAGCGGATGCGGTCGCCACGGCTCCCCCACCACGCCGACGAGCTCGCCGAGGCGCTCGACGCATCGGCGCAGGGCACGACGGGGCTTCTGATCGCACCCGCCCGCGCGCGGCGCGCGCGCCTCAGCCCGCGTGCCGGGCCCGGGCACGGGCGAGGTCGGCGAGGAACTCGGCCATCGCGGGGATGTCCGCGACCCGCACGGCGGCGGCGGTCTCCCCCTCCCCCACGCGGACGCCGACGTCGCCCGGCCCGAGGCTCGCGAGTGCGTCCTCGTCGGTCACGTCGTCGCCGGCGAACAGGACCGCGTCGGCGTGCACGAGCGCCCGCAGCGCCGCGACGGCGGTGTCCTTGCCGTCCTGCCGCGAGGCGTACTCGAGGATGTCGTGTCCGGTGCGGCGTCGCCAGGCCGGCCCCTCGGCCGCCATGAGCTGCTCCACGCGCTCGTGTGCGGTCGCCGTCGCGGCGGCGTCCGCGGTACGGGTGTGGACGGCGAAGCCGAACGTCTTCGGCTCGATCCACACGTTCGCGAGGTCCGCGACGGCGGCTTCGGCCGCGGCCCGGAGGCGGTCGCGTTCGGCGAGTTCCGCCTCGCTCGAGGCGGATGCCGCGTCGCCGTCGCCCGGGTGCCAGAACTCGGCCCCGTGCGAGGCGGCGAGATGGATGGGCGAGTCCGGGGTGTGCTCGGAGATGATCTCGAGGTCGCCGAGGCTGCGACCGGACACGAGTGCGACGACCGTGTGCGGGAGTCGCGCGAGTGCGTCCACGGCGGTGCGGGCGGCGGGCAGCATCCGCGCGGCCATCGGGTCGTCCTGCCGGGGCGAGAGCGTGCCGTCGAAGTCGAGGGCGACCAGCAGGGTCCGTACGGGCGCGAGCCGCGCGACGGCCTCCGGTGCGGTGAGCGTGCTCATGCCTCGTCCTCCATCCGTCCCATGCGATCCAGCGCGGCGAGGAACTCGGTCGACCATGCCTTCACGTCGTGCTCCCGCACGCGGCGGCGGAGCGACCGCATCCGTCTGCCCTGTTCGGCGGGCGGCATCTCGATCGCCCGCATAATCGTGTTCTTCAGCCCGCCGATGTCGTGCGGGTTCACCTGCAGGGCACTGCCGAGTTCGTCCGCGGCCCCGGCGAACTCACTGAGCACGAGCACGCCGCGGTTGTCGATCCGGCTGGCGACGTATTCCTTGGCGACGAGGTTCATGCCGTCGCGCAGGGCCGTGACGAGCATGACGTCGGCAGCGAGGTACAGTGCCACCATCTCCTCGCGCGGGAAGGCCTGGTGGAGGTAGCGGATGGCGGTGTGCCCCATGGTGTCGTGGTCGCCGTTGATGCGACCGACCGTGAGCTCGATCTCGTCGCGCAGCTGCACATAGGCGGCGACCCGCTCGCGGCTGGGACTCGCGACCTGCACGAGCGTGACGTCGCCGACGTTCGTGCGGCCGTCCTCCAACAGTTCGCCGAAGGCCTTCAGGCGGTGGCGGATGCCCTTCGTGTAGTCGAGCCGGTCGACCCCGAGCAGGATCTTCTTCGGGTTGCCGAGCTCCTCACGGATCTCCCGTGCCCGCGCCTGGATCTCCGGCCGCTGCGCGAGCTCGATGTAGAGGTCCGCGTCGATGGAGATCGGGAAGGCCTTCGCGAGCGCGACCCGCGTCGAGCCGTCCTCGTTCGGGACGCGGATGCCGGAGGCCCGGGTCTCGTAGCGGAGCTGGCGTCGCACGGCCCGGGCGAAGTTGCCGGCGTCGGCGGTGCGCTGGAAGCCGATGACGTCGGCGCCGAGGAGACCCTCCAGCACCTGCTTGCGCCACGGGAGCTGCGAGTAGAGGCCGTATGCCGGGAACGGGATGTGGTGGAAGTAGCCGATCGTGAGGTCCGGTCGCAGCTCCCGCAGCATCCGGGGCACGAGTTGCAGCTGGTAGTCCTGCACCCACACCGTCGCTCCTTCGGCGGCGACGCCGGCTGCGGCCTTCGCGAACCGTTCGTTGACCGCGACGTAGGCTTCCCACCAGGCCCGCTTGTAGAGGGGCGCCGCGATCACGTCGTGGTAGAGCGGCCAGATGGTGTCGTTGGAGAAGCCCTCGTAGTAGAGCTCCACATCGGATGCGGTCAGCGAGATCGGCACCAGATGCATGCCGTTGAAGTCGAACGGCTCCAGCTCGACGTCGGCCTTGCCGGGCCAGCCGACCCACGCGCCGTCGGAACTGCGCATGACCGGTTCGAGCGCCGCCACCAGCCCGCCGGGAGACTGCCGCCAGCCGCCGTCGTCGTCCCGGTCGACGGGAAGGCGATTGGCGACGACGACGAATTCGGCTGCTGACACGCGTTCTCCAGTTTCCAGGGCCTGACGGCGATGATCGCCCAGGCTAACAGCGCCGCGTTCCACGTGAGGGCGGATGGAGTCAACCGCCGACACGCGCTACCCTCTCGCGCTACCGTGAGGGCATGCGCGCGTATCTCTTCGGCTCCGGACTGTTCAGTGCGATCCTCGGCGGGATCACCCTGTTGAAGGGCCTGCGCAACTCCGATGAGCCGTTCACCTGGCGGACGGCGCTCGCATGGCTGAGCTGGGGCATCACGCTCGCGCTCGCGATCGGGTCCATCGTCGACACCTTCCGCGCCAAGCGCGGGCACATCGTCCCGGGCGACTCCCGCGCGTCCGGCGACGAGCAGGACCTGCTGCGCCGCCGCATCCGCCGCTGAGCCCGGACGCGGCCGCGGCTCGCCCGCATTTTATACCTTTGTTATATATCTTGGGTATATAATCGGGGGATGACCAGAGCCGACGACATCCAGCGGATCGTGCTCGCCGCCCATGCCCTCACGCGCATGGCGGCGCTGTCCACGCAGAACGACGCCCCTTCGGCCCAGTGGCGGGCGCTGAGCCTGTTGCAGCAACAGGGCCCCCTCCGAGTCGGCGATCTGGCCCGCCTGAGCCGCACGACCCAGCCCGGCATGACCCGCCTGCTCGGACAGCTCGCCGACCAGGGCCTGGTCTCCCGCGAGAGCGACCCCGACGACTCCCGCGCCACGGTCGTCTCGCTCACCGAGACCGGCGCCACCACGCTCGATGCCTGGAAGACCGAGCTCGGCGCCGCACTGGAACCGCTGTTCGCCGACCTCGACGAGGCGGAATGGGCCGCCCTCGGGCACGCCGCGCGCATCCTCACCGAGCGCGCGACGGATGCGGCGGCCACCCGATGAGCGGACACGGCACAGGTTCGCTCCGCCACCAGCCCGCGGCCGTCTGGGCGGTCGCGTTCGCCAGCATGGTCGCCTTCATGGGCATCGGTCTGGTGGACCCCATCCTCCCCGCCATCGCCGAGTCGCTGGACGCGACCGCCGTGGAGACGGAACTGCTGTTCACGAGCTACCTCGTGGTGACCGGGCTCGCAATGCTCATCACGAGCTGGATCTCCAGCCGGATCGGCGCGAAGGCGACCCTGCTCATCGGCCTCGGCCTCATCGTGGCGTTCGCACTGCTGTGCGCCCTGTCGGGCAACGTCGACGAGGTCATCGGCTTCCGTGCCGGGTGGGGCTTCGGCAACGCCCTGTTCCTGTCCACCGCCCTGGCCACCATCGTCGGCGCAGGCGCAGGCACCGGCGGCAGCGGTGCGGCGATCGTGCTCTACGAGGCGGCGCTCGGCCTCGGCATGGCGATCGGACCGCTCCTCGGCGGCCTGCTCGGCGAGGTGAGCTGGCGCGGCCCGTTCTTCGGCGTCGTCGCGCTCATGGCGATCGCGTTCGTCGCGGTGGCGACGCTCCTGCGCACGAAGGGTGCCGCGAAGCCCACGCCCGTCCCCTTCAGCGCACCGTTCCGAGCGCTCGGCCGACCGGCCCTCGCCGTGCTCGCGGTCGCTGCCCTGTTCTACAACGTCGGGTTCTTCGTACTGCTCGCCTTCTCGCCGTTCCCGCTCGGGTTCGGCGCGATGGGCATCGGGCTCACCTTCTTCGGCTGGGGCGTCGGGCTCGCGGTCACGAGCGTGTGGGTCGCCCCGATGTTGCTGCGGCGGATGCGGCGGACCACCGTCATGCTCTGGACGCTGCCGCTGCTGGCCGCCGACATGTTCGCCGCGGCGCTCGTGGTCCAGCACGCGATCGGGCTGGTGATCTGCATCATCATCGGCGGCCTGCTGCTCGGCGTCATGAACACCGTGCTCACCGAGGCCGTGATGGAGTCGACCGACCTCCCCCGCTCGGTCGCGTCCTCCGCGTACTCCGCGATCCGTTTCCTCGGCGGCGCCGCCGCCCCGCCGATCGCCGCCGCCCTCTGGCACGCGTACGGCGCCGGGGTACCCTACGCGTTCGCCGCGGTCGCGGTCCTCGTCGCAGGCACGGTCATCGCCTGCTTCCGCCGGGTGCTCGCACGGGTGGACACCCGTGACGCCGACGTCGAGGAAGAGGCCGAAGCCGTGCTCGTCGGCGACGCCGCCTGAGCTGCGACACACGCACGAGGGCCCGGGGTCGTGCAGACCCCGGGCCCTCGTGATGGAAGGATCGGAGGATGCCGGACACACCGCAGACCCCCCAGGACCTCACCGCCCTCGCCGCCCGTGCCGAGGCGGGCGAGGTCAGTCACATCGACCTCATCGAGGCATTCCTTCAGACGACGATCTACGTGCCGTCCATCTCCGACCCCGAGGCCGGCGCGATCGACCCGGTCATCTCCCGCATCGACGAGGTCGACTACCTCGTCGCCGGGGCGACGGTGGATGCGCTCGAGGAGACGATCGAGGTCGCACGGTACGGCGTGCCGATGGACGGCCGCGTCCTCGTGGCGGGCATGGACCCGGAACTCGGGATCCTCGTGAACCTCGGCGGCGACCGTGCGTTCGCGATGCCGAAGGCGATGCTCGACGACATCCGCCGCGGTACGCCGCTCGGCTGAGCGCCGGGGGCCAAGGCGGCGCTTCGCCCGTCACACCCGACGCAGGTGCCGCCGCGGCACCCCGCATCCGCGACGGGTGAGCCCGGGAAGGG
>Ga0182743_1002919_pt1 | contig 14291 bp, 14 predicted proteins | sample eDN3rd30CKraftOP_FD_128522 | JGI IMG/M metagenome (GOLD analysis project Ga0182743, IMG submission 128522) | Enriched Organic Plus compost microbial communities from Emeryville, California, USA - eDNA 3rd pass 30_C Kraft OP (version 2) (version 2) ... | reverse complement strand
TTTGGCCGCCTAAAGCGCTTCAAACGCGTTGCCCTGCGATGCGAAAAAACGCAGCAAAATTATCGATCCATCGTAAGCTTTGCTGCCGGACTATGCTTGATCAAATTCGTCCACACAGCCTAGGGTCACCCCCAGAAACATGAATGACACTTGTTAATCGCCATCGACTTGCGTTTAGCAAGCTCCGCCGTGAGTATGGAGTAGCACCAAGCAACGAAACGACCGGTTCCGAATGTCAACGATCGACTATCATTACCAAACCATGGGCCGGATTCTGTCCCATCTTATTCAGCAGGGTTTCAAGCGTGTCGATTTCGACACTTCCGACGCGATGGACATTATGACCGAGAGGCATGGCGAGGAAGAGGAGGTACTTGAGACGTTTGCCGACGTGCTTCACTGGATGAGGGATGAGGGTCTTATCCGTGTCGGCAGCATCCAAGAATTCGACGGCGGCTTTGCCTTCTCGGGCGTGCAACTCACATCGAAAGGGGTCGCGGCGATACAGGCCAAGCCCAACGATCCCGAGCTCGGTGAGAGCATCGAAAAGAAGGTCAGTGACAACGGCTCCCTTGACGCGTCCGCTTACACAAAAATTGGCTCATTTGTGGGTGGTTTGATTGGCGGAGCGGCGCAGGCGTTGTCGGGCTAGACATGCGCAGCACGCCTGCCAGCTTTTGTGCTTGGGGTATTATTTGAAGCGGGGATGGCTTTCATTGTCTGTAACTCGAATTGAACGAATTGTCGGGGGGCGCATCATCGGCATTGCCGAGCGTGGCGCGGACGGCAACTACGCCTGCCACCTTTTCGGATCGAATGTCGATCCAGTGCCCTGTACGAGCTTGGACGATGTTGCTGATTTCTTTCGGACTAATACTGGCGGCGGTGTGCGGATGAATCCGGGTTGGGTCAAGATCTCGCGTAACATTTACATCGATGGAATCTTGCTGCGCTGATCCGCAAGAGCGCTTCCGGGCCGGCTTACCCGGAAAATTCTTAGCTCCTGGTCACGTATTGCCGTCACAAGGTTTATTGAGAAATTCTTCCAAGGCTTCAATGCTCGCCATGACTTCGTCGAATGTTGGCGGCTTGCCAAAGATCATCGCTGACATGCGTTCATAATCCGCAGCCAGTTTTTTCCGCATATCTTCCGTTGGCACCAGGCGATATGTGCCAGGCAAAGCTCGGTCGTAGCGGTGGTCGGGGGCACGAAACATCAATTCCTTATGCCGGCGGCTGGCCTCCGCGAGTTCGCTCATCGATGCAGTCTTGGCGCCATAGTCGAGGTGGCTCCATATCTGGTGGACATCATAGTAGTGGCGAGAGTAGCGGTTAAGATCGGGCACCTTGCGTGCGGGGTCGGCTTCTGCGCTCCGTTTCTCCGTCATTTCGGTCATTGCGTGGAGGATGAGTACCTTCTCCCAGAAGGTTCGTTCAGGCTTGACCGTCACCACGTTAGGAACGGAAAGCGGCTTTTTGTCCGAAAATTCGGATGCGGCATAAGCGAGGATTTCGCGTGGCTCCGCGGGAACGGGATCGGGGCGAGCTCCGCCCTCAATTCGGACGGCCGCCTCGACATAGCCGCCGCTCGTGTCGAAGACGCTCTTGTAACCAATGACAAGGACGTCCAGTGCATCCTTTTTCCGATAGGCGTCGTAGCCGAACGACAGCGTGAAGTGTCCGGTCTGATCGATCGCTGTTTCAACCTTCGCGATCTCCTTTTCCAGCAGCTCTCTCAGCGGTCCGGAGACATATTTCCGGGCGGCTTCATCGATCTGCTCGGCGAGTACCTTCTGTTGCTGGGTGACGGATTCGAGTGCCGCGATTTCAGCCTCGAGCGGCACGTTCAGATCGGCTTTGTAGATGCCGATATCAATGTCTTCGGAAAATCGGTTTATCAAACCATAGGCCTTGCTCAGGCTGGTTCCACCCTTGAAATAAAGACGCACGGCGTCGGCCGGACGCCGGTTGAAAAGGAAGTCCAGCACCCAACAGACGTAAAGGTCTTTCTCGATGTTTTCTGCTCGCGTCTCCAGTTCGGCAGCTGCGGCGGAATAAAGCGCTCTGCGCTCGTCGGTGCTCGAACGAAGGATATCAAGAAACATTGGACGCATGCTGCCCCTGTTGTACCTGCTTGTCTTGTCCATCTTCAGCCGTAATGCCGAGCGCTGCAGTGATGGTATTCACTACCGGGTACATCCATGCTGGGAGGGCCTGAATATTCTCGCGCAGATCCTGAAGGATTGCCGCGCGCTGAGGGCTCTGCGAGAGGTAATGGATGATGCCGTTGACCGCGGGTTGCAAGGTGGACCGGTCATCTCGGAACCAGTTGAGGGCCTGGACGATGCGCATTGCCGGTCGGCCAGCCCAAAAAGCCGCTTTCGCGGAGATGCGCTTAAAATCCAGCGTGTAGATCACAGGCTTGGTGGCGTTCGGATCACCGGCATTGGCCTCGATCTCGATCGTTCGAGGATAGGTGTCAGCATGGATCGTGGTTCGGGCCGGAACAGCCGTAGTGAGACCGATGTCATTTGCGGCAGTCATTCCGTCGACGAGTACGCGCAACTTGTCCCGACGCGCAATGGCATCGATGTACGAGGAGCGCGGCGGAAATACCATCTTGCCGGTCAGCTTGCTTATGTCCGGCTTGTCATAGAGACCACGATAGGGGCGTCGGATGGCGCCGCGTAGCACGAGCCGCTGAAGCGCTTTTTCGACGGCATTCGGTGTGCCGATGTCGAGAAAATCAGCCCGGGACCATACCCCGGATGGCGCGGCCTTGGCGATCCGGTCTTGGATTCGATCGAGCGTATCTGATGTTGGGTCAGGCATTAGGCTTTCCGCGTTCTGACCAAAAAATATATATAAATTTTGGTCAGTAGTAAACCAGTGGCACTGACCAAAATTTATATGCAAACTTTGGTCAGTGCCATTGCCGAACCCCCGTATAAACGCATAAGGTGTATTTCTCTCCGGGGGGAATAATGGCTTCACTACAAAGCAATCTCGTCAAAAGAATCGAGCGGCTGCCAAAGCCTGCGAATACAGCAGATGCCATGCAGCCACTGTTTGAGGCTGTCAGTAACTCAATTCATAGCACTCAGGATCGATTTCGAGAGGATGTCGCCAAGCACGGTCGGGTGATCGTGACGATTGTTACCGGCCGCAAACGGGCTCCAGTGAAAATTGTTGTCGAGGACAACGGCGTTGGCCTGGATCAGAAAAACTATGAAGCGTTCACAACCACCGACACTGACAACAAGATTGCTCGTGGTGGGAAAGGTGTCGGCCGACTTCTGTGGCTAGACTGCTTTGAAAGCGCCACGGTGTCCAGCCTCTACGCCGAGCGTGATACCCTCAAGCGCCGAAGCTTCCGTTTTGTCCTCTCATTGTCTGATCAGATTCAGGATTACAAGGAAGAAAGCGTCGCCAATCGAGACGCAGGTTCTGGTATGACCGTGGAGTTCGTTGGCCTGCGCGACAATGGCTACCGCGCCAAATTTCCCGGGCGAGCAGCTTATGTTTTTCAGCATTTCACATCGCATTTCCTGCCGACGTTTATCGGTTCGCGGTCACCACAAATAACGGTGCACTGCGGTGACGAGACACGGCATTACCCGAAGGAAATCAACTCGATCATCCACCGACGGACGACGGTAAAGGATATCCCGACAGCCGACTATGGACCGCTCACGCTAACGCTTATGGAATGCGACAAGGTCGCCAGTGCTGACTTGCAAGGTTCGCACTTCGTCCATTTTATCGCGCACGACCGGACCGTTCATTCGCATAAGATCGACGCCAAGCTCGGCCTGAAATATTTCGGACCGAATGACGACAGGGTGTTCCACGCTGTCGTCACAGGCGACTTCCTGGACCGAAACGTGAATCAGGAACGTACGAAGTTCATCTTCGAGGATGCAGTCCTCGATCGAATCGTCAACGAAGTCTGCACACCCCATATCGAAGCCTTTCTCGAAGAGCCATTGAACGCACTTCGCCTTGATCAACGGACGCGAGTTAAGGCAATTGCGGAATCATACCCATCCGTCGCCTTTGGTGACGTCGACGAACTGCAAAAGAAGATCCCTTCTGGTGAGTTGAACGATGACGCGATCTTCGGCCACCTTTCCCGCGAGCGCTATCGACGCGATCAGAGGCAAGCCGAAAAAATCCGCACGGTGCTCGAGCGACTTAAGGAGCCCTCAGTCGATGTGAACGCTTTCGCCAACGCCATCGCCGCGGCGAGCAAAGCTATCGAGGAGACCGAGCAAAAAAGCCTTGCCGAGTATATCGTCCGTCGGAAGGTCGTGCTCGATTTTATCGAGATCCTTCTGGAAAAGGTTCGCGATGACACGCGCGATAGCAGCTACCAACGCGAAGACGTCCTGCACTCGTTCATCTGCCCATTGCGCATCAATACGTTAGGCGATGGAACGCGGAAGGTCGTTCCCGCTGCATCTCATGACCTTTGGATCATTGATGAACGGCTGACCTTTGCTCAGTACTTCAGCTCTGATGAAGAGTTCCAGAATCTTTCGAGTTCCGTCGACAGTGATGAACGTCCCGACGTGCTCATCTTCGACCATGTGCATGGACTTCGCCAAACGGACGATCCTTCGCGTGTTCTTCTTGTCGAATTCAAGCGACCGGGCCGGACCGGCTACGCCGATGATGAAAATCCCCAGCATCAGGTCGAGCGATACGTTCGGAGGTTATTGGAGGGAGGCAAGCTGGATGTCAGAGGGCGGCCCATAAAGCTCAGGGACGACACAGTCTTTTACTGCTTCATCGTCGCAGACATCGTCGGGAAAATGGATGATTGGACCTACTCCTGGGATCGGACGGCTGACGGTCGGGGACGATTCTATCAGCCACGATCCGGGTTCAAGGGCTCGATCGAGCTTATCGCATGGGACACGCTCCTGAGCGACGCGAGGGAAAGGAACCAGGCGTTCTTCGATCGTGCCGGCATATCCGGGAAGAGTTTTTTCACGGAAGCCCAGGAGGCAGCACATCATCGACTTCGGATCGAAGTTGATGAGCCGGCCGAAGCAACAGCCTGACTAGGTCCGAGATAAAGGGAGAAGGCGAGTGCCGGAATATCATGCCGCCCTGCGTCACGACTTCATGTGTCAGAAAATAGGACTTTTTTCTGACATTGAATCCAGCTGTTGGTTTTCACGCGGAACTGAGCCGGCTCAGTTCCGCGTGAAAACCAACAGATTGTAGTCCAAAGTTTGCCAGCGGCTCCAGAATTGCTCAGAAGTCATGCCCTTTCCATTGTCGACGATGGAGAACGGAATGTTTTGAGAACGATTAGGCCACGTAATATCGACGCGAGTTGCGTAGGCATCCCAGGCGTTCGCCACGAGTTCTACGATCGCGACAGCTGGATCTGAGATTATGGGTCCGGATCACTTTAAGTCGCATTTATACGGAATCTCCAGCGCGGCGACGCGCTTGTATGAGACCCCGCTATGTTTGGCTTCGCATCAAGGAACCCCGGTGAAGCCGCTGCCCTGAAATCTCTTATAGTAACGGTTGCTGCGGGTCGCGCACTTTGCCCTGGAACGGCGCGACATTGATCTCATTCTCCCTTTTGCGGGCCTGCGCGATGTCGTAGCTGTTCTGCATCCGCATCAGCGTATCCATTGACACCCCGAATGCCTTCTCGATGCGCAGCGCCATTTCCGGGGACAGATGCGCCCGCTCATTCAGGAACGCAGACAGGGCCGGGCGGGTAACGCCCAGCACATGCGCAGCGTCCGTCACTGACAGGCCAAGCGGCTCGATGACCTCGCTCTTGACGAACCCGCCCGGATGGGACGGGTTCTTCATTCTCAATCCTTGTGCCGTCGCCATAACCACCTCCTAGTGGTAATCCTCGTAATCCAGGTCGATAATTTCGATCTCGGCCTGATCGATCCGAAACGTGATGCGCCAGTTCTTGGTGACGAACAGGCTCCATGTGCCCTTGCGGTCGCCGGTCAACTGATGCGCCTTCCAACTGGGCACGGACCGCAGCTCATCCTCCCGCTCCATGTCTTGCAGGAAGGAAACGATCCGGCGCAGCTTCGGCACCACCGCCGCCTGTAGTCCGCTCGTGTCATCGTCCTCGATAAACCTGCGCAGCCCCTTATGGACCACGTTCCTTATCTTCATGGCCCATGCTACCAGTAAGTATGTATTGTGTCAAGTTACGCTTTACAGGGAGTGAGCCACCTGTACGTCGCGTCCTGCGGGCGAGGTGTGAGCGTTCAATCATGGCAGGAATTTTCCGATCCGGGCGAAAGCGGCCTCGAACCGCGCCAGCGTCTTTTCGATATGGTCGGCCTTGCTCTGCAAAAGCTCAGGATGCTGAAGCAGATACATGGACGGGTCGAAATGGCTGAATTCCGGGATTTCAGCCGGCAGGACCCGGAAATAGGCTTCCGCCTTCTTGACCAACCGCTCGGTCGTTGTGTCGGCGGCATCCAGCTTCCCGACCGTCAACAGGTGCGCTTTCGGCAACTGATAAGTTTTATTGACCAGCTCGACGAACAGCGCGGGCTCAAAAAAGTCCTCGATGTCCGCCTCGTCTTTACCCGCGATCTCCGTTGCCAGAATGATGCGCTCGTGATCGAGAAGCGCGGCCTTGTGCAGCTCGTCCAGCTTCCGCTTCTGGCCGCGCTCGAAATCGGTCAGGACGGCGACATTGAGGCTGTTGCCGTAAAACAGGCGCACGAAGGGCAGCACCTTATCGATGCCCCCGGACGGGCAAATGGCCCATTGCGGTGCAAGATGGGCTCGCCCGGCGGCCTTCAGCACGGCCGATGCTGCCTGCAAGTACAGAATATCGCTCGGCCCTTCGACAAGCAGCGTGTTCTTGCCGATGACCAGCGTCTGGGTAACCTCAAAGCCCATAGCGCCGAAGATCGGGAAGTTGGTCTGCGGGTCGGTCGTCAGAACGTCGGCCCGGATTTTCGTACCCTTGGACTGCTTCCGATCGCGGGCGTCGCGCGTGACCACGTCCTCGACGGTGCGAACGCTGGCCAAGTCGTCCGCCGGCACCATGAAGGGCGAATGGGTTGTATAGATAAGCTGATGCTTCGGCGCGATCTGTTCCGCGAAATAGCGCAGCAGGTCCTTCTGCGCCGTGCCGTGCAGGGTCAGGCCCGGCTCGTCCAGCAGCAGGATGACATTGCCGTGGCTTTTCTTGATCTGGGCGAATTTGACCAGGAAGGAAAAGAACCAGATGAATCCGGCCGAGCGCTCGGAAAACGGCACGGTCACGCCGTGCAGCGTGTTCTTCACGCGGGCGCGGGCGACCGGTCCGCTGTTGAATGGCGCGGGGTCCGCCGACTTGCCCTCGGACAGGACGACCGTGATCTCAAGGTCGTCGTTCTGGGTCCAGTACTCAAAGATCTGCTCAGTGATGCGCAGGGCTGCCGCTTCGCACTTGGCATTCAATTCCTCGAAGCGATCCAAGCTTGCCAGTTCGTCGATCGTTGTGCCGGCATATTCGAGGAAATCGAGAAAAACCCGGTCGCCGTTATCGATTGGCTTTCCGGCTTTCTTGTCGGCGTTGAGCTGGTTGATCGACAACGCTCCGCTCATGCGGTCGTAATGGGAAAAGTACAGGAATTTCGGCGTCCGGGGACTCAGAATGTCGATCGCCTTGCACTGAGCCGAATTCTTCCTGAACTTCTTCAAAGCCTCCAGCAGTTCCTTCTGACGGTCGGTCCGTTCGGCCACGGCCTCTAACGCCGAAACCGCCCGCGCCGTTGTCTTTGTGTTGCCGATGCAGGACCGTTCTTCCTTGTTCAGGGCAAAGCGTTTGACGAGGATGTCGAGCACTTTTTCCTCGTCCACCGGGACCGACCAGGTAGTGCCTTCCTGTTCGTAAGATTTCTCAATCGTGACGATCCCGCCGGTGACAACGCCCTCCCCCAGCTCGGCCTCGATCGCGGCGACATCCCCGTCATCCATCTCCCATTCGGTGCGCATGACGACGGCATCGCCATGCGAGTGCCGAGAATCGTAGTCGGCGAGATAGCGGCGCGGATAGTTCTCGATCTTGCCATAGTCGTTGAAATCGGGATTGGTCGATCTGAGGCATTCGAGGGCCTTCAGGAAGGCCGTCTTGCCCGCCTCGTTTTTCCCCACCAGGCAGGTGGATTGCGAAATATCGACCGGATTGGAGTCGATGATATTCCTGTAATTCGTCGCATGCGCCTTGATGAGCTTCATTCCCGGCCCGCCTTCGCCCGATTCTTAACTGTGAACAGAATAGGAACGCACATCAGCGGGGTCAACCGTCGCGTTACACTTGACGGGAGTTATTCTCTACCTTCTTACTAACGGCAAGTAGAAAGAGGGCGCGACTATGGAGGCAGCAAGACGACAGACGCGACACAGGGTCGCCAGCCTGATGCTTTACGCCGCTTTGCTGGCGGCCGTTCAGTATTGGGTGGTTTTGACGGGCTTCACGCCTAATGAGAATTCTATCTGGCTGTATAGCGGATTTGCCAGTCTCCTGTTCGGTAGCCGCCTTCTCAATCCGCACTTCACGCCGCCGGCGGATGCGGCCACGAACGCATTCATGGCGCTGGCGGCGCTGATGGCGGGTTCGCTTGTTGTTGTGCCGGGCAGCGCCGATTCCGTGCTGTTGTGGACCGTTATTGCGCTCTGCGCCGTCATATGTGTTGTGTCTGTCCTGGTCTTACTAATCAGACCGCCGGTCGGTGCAGAGACTCGCCCCCTCGTCCGGCTCGCGGACAGGGCGGTTCGCGGGCTGGGAAGCCCCATCGTGATCTTCACGGTCGTCATCCTGTTGTGCGTGTGGCTCTTTCACCGCGCCCGCGCGGACGAAGTCGCGGCGGTTCTCAGCGCATGGGCCGTGATCGTCGTCCTGCGGCCGGTGGAGTCGGTCCTGGGATTTATGGATTGGGCCGGCGAGCAATGGGGCGTAGTCAATGCCGATAAGGTCATCGGCGCGATAGCGGCCTATCAGTCGCCTGGAATCGTACTGGTGCGGCAGCTCGGCGACAGCAGCGTGCCGCGCGGCACGCCCATGGTGGTCGCCGACGATAACGGGCCGTGGATGCTGGGTGTCGCGCTAAACTATGTCGGACGCGATGAAGGCAATCTACTTCGTGTGCTCACGATGCGGCTGCCGGAAAGCCTCAAGGGCCGTATTAGCAAGCTGCCGGAAACAAGGGGCGTAGGCATCGCGCTTGCCCTATCCGCCACACCGGAAGAACTGGCCGACGTGCCCGCGATCCAATGGATCAATCGTCTGTGTGGCGTAGTCGTCAGCGACACGAATCTCGACTACGTGCTTTTTGAAGTTACCGAAGACAGGGACCTTGCGGAGGGGCGGCTGGTGGAAGCCCGCATTAGCGACCACCACGTCATTTTCCAGATCATCGACGGACTGACGCGCGAAGACATTGTCCAGCAGAAAAACACCTACGGCTATGCGCGGGCCAAGGCCCGGAAGATCGGCCGTTGGGACGCGGATGCCGGAAAATTCGTTCCGGTGAAATGGCTGCCCCGGATCAATGCGCCCGTCTTCCTGCTCGAATCCGACCAGCATGCTGTTGCTCCCGGTGCGATTGGGCATTTTCCGAATACAAGCTTCGGCGTCAGTCTGAATGTCTCGGACGCGGTGACGCATAACACCGCAATCCTCGGCATTCTCGGCATCGGCAAGAGCTACCTATCGATCGAGCTTGTCGAGCGAATGATTGCCGACGGGATCAAGGTGATCTGCCTCGATCTGACCAATCAGTATGCCGAGCTGCTGTCGGAATTCATCGATCCGGTCTATGAGGAAGCGCGCCGCCAAGAGCTGGTGACCGCAGGACAAGGAGGCGTTCCAAACCAGAATCAGGAACAAGGCGGAAGCCATTTGGCGTTTCGGGCACGGGTGACGGAACAGCTACGCGCTTTCGTCAATCCGGCCGAACAACGGTGGCTGCGTGTCCTCAATCCTGCTCAGTTTGAGGTTACGCGGCAGGCAGGCGGGATGTTTCAGGGCAACGCAAACATGGCGACCCTTACCCCTACCGAAATCACGGCGATAATATCGGATGCCGCCCTGACGGTGTGCCAGGAACTCGGCATGATCGATCGGGCTCGGGTCTGCCTCGTTTATGAGGAAGCGCACTCCCTTGTCCCCGAATGGAATTCAGTGGTCGCCGAAGGAGACAAGGCGGCGACAGCGCGGAGCGCACGGGCGATCCTCCAAGGACGCAAATACGGCCTCGGCTGCCTGCTCATCACGCAGCGCACGGCGAATGTGACGAAAACCATCCTCAATCAATGCAATACGATCTTCGCAATGAGGACGTTCGACGATACGGGAAAGGAATTCCTGTCCAACTACATCGGCCACGACTATGCCGGTGTGCTTCCCAGCCTCGAAGCGAGGCATGCTGTGCTTTTCGGCAAGGCTTCGTCCTGCGAAAACCCGGTCCTGGTGCGGCTGAACGATCGTCAACCCTTCCTTGACGCCTTCCGCGCCGTTCATCCGGTCCAGCCATTGCCGGCAGCGCCACTGCCTGAGGACGTGGCGGAGCATGCCGCGCCGGGCGATGAGCTTAATTAAAGAGATACCTTTAGATCGGGCAGCGGCGGAAGATCGCCACCCGTGACACGAAGGCCTGCCGTACTCTTGTTAGCCCCAGGTGAGCCTCTCGCAAAGCTGACCCCGCCTGCGACGATCGACTCTGTCGGGATCACAGTCGTCAAAGCAACGGGAACTGCGCCCGCAAAAAATAGGGCCATCGGAAAACCGAGGCCCTTTAAGGTGTGAAGGTTAAACCTCCAGAGGGGAACAGCTGATGCGATGGAACTGGGAGGAGACCATCGCGTGCATCAGCTATGGGCTTAATGCCTAGAATTTGTGCGATGCGCAAACAGAAATTGTGTAGTGCAGCTATGCGAAAACCGACAGGATCGTTGCGGACCGCAGAATCGAGACCAATCTGCGCTTCCTCGTTGCTCTCCAGAATCGATGACAGAATGAAGCGGCCTCCGGGAAGGGCGATCGGACGTACCACGACATTGAAGCCTCGTCGGGTTTCCTGGTCCCGGTAAGATCGTTGCGATGTGAGTGCGGTCCACGGGAGCCGCTCCATTCCCGCCCTCTGGTGATGGCTTCCTGGTCCGGCTCCGGATCTCCGTCGATCAACCCGCTGCGGGGTCGGCTAGCAAGCTGCCGCCGCTCGGCTTCGCCTTCGCGGTGATCGCGACCGGCGCCGGACACTGACGGAGCCATCGAGCGGGAATGGCCCGCTCCAAAGATGGAGCCCTCCGATGAACAACGATCTTGCCCTCGCACAGAACCACGCCTTCCAACTCGCTCGCACCCTCATGGTTCCGGTCACGCACTTCAGGTCCGGAAACGAGTTCGGCGTTCTGCCGAGCGACGAACTCGATGACGGCGAGGTCGAGACCATCGCCGAATTCGATCCCTTCGAATACGGGCCGGCTCATTGAGCCGGCTTCTTCCCCTTTTCAGGTGCCGCTTGCGAGCGGCAGGCGGCAAGGGAAGCTTCGCCGCGGCCGGGTGCAGATCTGCACCTTGTCGGCCGCGCCCTTGCCTCCTTTGCTCTTCGCGGACCGCCGGAAATTGCCCCGCAAACTGCGGGGCGAAAAGAAACGGACAAGAAGGGCGGACGCGAGAGCGCCGACAGAATCCATGGAGAAAAAAGAACTGGAAGACCTGCGGGATCGCGTCTCCTGCGGCGTCGTGCTGGAGCAGGCTGGCTTTGCGGTCGACATGAAGGAGAGCACGCGCAAAGCCGTCAAATACCGGCGCGGTGCGGAAATTGTCATCGCCATCCATGAGGGGCGGGGATGGTTCGATCCGCTGTCCGACGCGAAAGGCGACGTCTTTAGCCTCGTCGAGCACCTCGACGGCGTATCCTTCGTCGAAGCTCTGGACCACGTCGCTTCGTTGGTCGGCTTCGTCTCGAAAGAGCCGGTCTGGACCCGTCCCACCCGCGATTCCGCACCGCCCAGTTCCATCCCGGAACGATGGGAAAAACGGCGCAAACCGTGGCGGGGATCGATGACGTGGCGTTATCTGCGCGACGAGCGCTGCCTGTCGGAGGCCATCATCCGCGACGCCATCCGTCACAATGTGCTGCGCGAAGGCCCGCACGGCAGCATGTGGGCCGCGCATATTGATGCCGATGGCGGCGTCACCGGCTGGGAGGAGCGCGGCCCCGATTGGCGCGGCTTCTCGACCGGAGGGTCGAAGGTGTTGTTCCGGTTCGGCTCCCTCGATGCTCCGCGTCTGTGCGTTACCGAGGCAGCGATCGACGCCATGAGCCTGGCCGCAATCGAAGGAATGCGAGAAGGGAGCCTCTATCTCAGCACAGGTGGGGGATGGTCGCCGACGACAGAAGCTGCGGTTCGCGTGCTCGCCGCGCGCCCCGGCGCCCAACTTGTCGCCGCAACCGACGCCAATGCACAAGGTGAAGCGTTTGCCATTCGCCTCCGCGACATCGCCGAAGGTGCCGGCTGCAACTGGTTCCGCCTGACACCGCCGGCCGAGGACTGGAATGACGCATTGCAGGAGAGAAGAGGGCAAGAAAAGGAAAAGAGGGAGAGCAGGAGAGGCCTGCCGCATGCCCGCCGGCCGCGTCAAGGGTGAAGCTCCGCCCGGCTTTGCCGGCCCTTGCCCCGTCCGGACGGAGAGGCGGCCGCGGGGGAGGGGTCAGGAAGGGCTGAAGAGAAGATGGCGCCATCGCAAAGATGAGCCGCGCTCCAGCCCGACGAGGCCAAAAGGAGCCCATCATGAACCTCTCTCCCATCCGTAAAGTCTATCAGGGCATCGCCGATCGCCGGCAGATGTTTCGGATGTTCGACCGCCATGCCCAGCGCCCCAACCGATGGGAGGGCGACGACAGCGCGCTTTACCGCGGCGAATGGTTCGAGATCGGCGAGGCCGAGCACGACTACTGTTCGAGATCCTGCCGCCGCTTTGGATACGCAGCGAGATGTTCGCCATGCGCGAATTCCTGACCGGCTCGATCACCAGCATCTTTTTCACGCTGAGGATCGACGGGCGAATCCGGCACTTCCACGGTTATTGCGACCTCGCCGACAAGGGCTCGCCCCAGCGCATGCGTACGGCGATCATCGAGCGTGAATCCCGTCCTGTCCGGGCGATGACGCGCGAGGAGCGTCTGGAGCACATCTGGAGCAGCACGGCTGACGACTATCGCGGCTATGCCGGCGAGCGTTGGCCAGAGGATGATCGTGGCAAGCGCACGGTGATGTTCTTCGCCAGACCAGGCGGCACCACGCTTAAGCTGCTGGAAGATCTGACCGACGCGGAGGTCGCAGCGAAGCTGCCGGTCCATCTGCGTTACCTGCCCGACGCGATCGCAGCGTGAGGGAGAGCGGCATGTTCACCTTCTCCCTCACCGACATCGGCGCTGTGCTCGCCCGCGGTCGGGCCGACGCGGCCACAAACGGCGGATTTCGCCTTCCGTATCAGGGAATATCCCCTGAAGCCGAGGCCAGAGCCGGCCTGTGGCTGGTCGGTGACGAGAGCGTATATGTTCTCTCGAACGGGCAACTCGCCGAGGGACAGCGTCCGCTCGTCATCTATGCCGAGGAGTGCGATCCGAAGACCAATCCGGATTACTGGCATTACAAGCGACGATATTTCGGTGGCGATGACGGGGTCGAATTCATCGACGCCGTCGAACTCGAAAAGCTCGTCCCGGCTCAGCCCGACGCGACGCATCTGCAGATCGTGATGGACGACACGTCCATATCCATCAGCCTGATCCGCCGCTGACGCGGCGTTTGCCGCACCCTTCCAACAACTTCGCGACCGCCCCGCCCAGAGGCTCATCTCCAGCGGAACGATGGCGCTCGCCCCTTTTCCAAGGAGAGTATTTTCATGTCCAACGATCCTTTTTCGCTTGATCCGTCTGGCACCCTCGACATGTTCGGGAATGCAGCCCTGTCGTCAGGGCTCGGCCTGGGCGTCACGGCCTTCGGCGGTTTCGCGTACGAGGCGGCCAATGACGACGATCCCGATCCGACGCCGCCCGCTGCCGCTCCAGCCGTGCCGATCGCGCCGCCCCGGCGATCAGCACCGCGCCGGCAGGGCGATCGTGCGAACTTCTACCTCGATGACGGCGAGGATCGCGGCCTTGCTGCGTCGTGGAAAGAGCGCGCGAGATTGAGTGTGGCGGCTATCCTGATCGCCAACGAGATCGAGCGGAACAATGTCCCCGTCACGCGCGAGCATCAGAAGCGGCTGATCCGTTTCACCGGCT
>Ga0182743_1002917_pt1 | contig 14297 bp, 12 predicted proteins | sample eDN3rd30CKraftOP_FD_128522 | JGI IMG/M metagenome (GOLD analysis project Ga0182743, IMG submission 128522) | Enriched Organic Plus compost microbial communities from Emeryville, California, USA - eDNA 3rd pass 30_C Kraft OP (version 2) (version 2) ... | reverse complement strand
GCGCGGATCGAGGATGTCGCGCAGGCCGTCGCCGAGGAGATTGAATCCGAGCACGGTGATCATGATCGTCGCGCCCGAAACGATTGCCAGCCACGGCTCGTCACGCATGAAGCGCGTGCCGTAAGCGAGGGTCCAGCCCCAGGTCGGGGTCGGGGGAGGAAGGCCGAAGCCCAGGAACGAGAGGGCCGATTCCGCGATGATCGCGGTGCCCAGGCCCAGGGAGGCCAGGACGATGATCGGGCCCAGTGCGTTCGGCAGGATTTCCTTGAAGAGGATCCGCATCGGGTTCGCCCCGAGCGCCTTGGCCGCCTGCACGTAGTTCTGCTCGCGCAGCACCAGGGTGGTGGCCCGCACCACTCGAGCATATTCGGTCCAGAACACAACGATCAGCGCCAGCGCCACGTTGACGACGCCCGGTCCCATCACGGCCACGATGGCCAGCGACAGCACGATCGCGGGGAACCCGAGGAAGATATCGGTGATGCGCATCAGCAGCAGGTCGATCCAGCCGCCGAAATAGCCGGCGATGAGGCCTACCGTCGTGCCGATCAGGGCCGCGCCGCCAACCGAGACCACCGCGATCGAGAGCGATACCTGCGCGCCGAAGACAAGGCGCGACCAGAGATCGCGTCCGAAATTGTCGGTACCCAGCCAATGGGCGGCGCTTGGCCAGGCGAAGCGATTGCGCATGTCCATCTGCTCGACGCCATGCGTCGCCACATAGGGGGCCAGCAGCGCCAGCAGCACGATGGTGATGGTGATGACCGCCCCGACGAGAAGCGAGGTGTTACGAAGAATGCGAGGAACGCGCATGGCTTTCACCCGAGCCTGATGCGCGGATCGACCGCGGCATAGAGTAGATCGACGATGAGATTGACCAGCGCGAAGATGATCGCGAAGGTCAGCACGATGCCCTGGATCAGCGGAATGTCGCGCTGCGAGATCGCCGAGATCGTGAGCTGACCGAGCCCCGGCCAGGCGAAGATGCTTTCGGTCAGCACCGCGCCGCCCAGCAGGGCACCAAAGCGCAGGCCGATGACCGACAGTACGGGCAGCAGCGCGTTGCGCAGCGCATGGCGCACCACCACCCGCGGCCGGCGCAGGCCCTTGGCATAGGCCGTGCGCACGAAATCCTCGCGCAACACTTCGAGCATAGAGGTGCGCACGAGCCGGCTGATGATGGCGGCCGAGTTCACCGCCAGCGCCAATGCGGGCAGGATGATATGGGCCAGGGAATCCCAGAGCACCTGCGGCTTGCCCGTCAACGCCATCCAGATGGCCGAGGGCAGGGGCTCGCCCCGCCCGATGGAGGGCAGCCAGCCGAGTTGAACGGCGAAGAACAGCATCAGCAGCAGGCTCAGCCAATAGACTGGCATCGAAACGCCGAGCTGGGCGAAGAGCATGGTGACGGTATCGATCCACGTCCCCTGCTTCATGGCGGCCACGACGCCCAGCACCATGCCGATGATGGTTGCCAGCAGCAGCGCCACGACAGCCAGTTCGACGGTCGCGCCCAGGCGTCCGGCAATGATGCTGGCCACGGGTTGGTTCTGGAAGATCGAGCGCCCCATGTCCCCATGGAGGAGGGCGGCGAAATAGTCCCAGAGCCTGATATACCAGGGATTGTCGAGGCCGAGCGAGGCACGCAGGTTCGCGATGGCGTCGGCGGATGCTTCCTGCCCAAGCAGCACAGAGGCTGGATCGCCCGGAATGAGCAGCAGCAGGCCGAAGGTCACCACAACCATCCCGATGGCCATCGGGATCAGCAGCAGCAGGCGTCGGGTCACATAGGCAATCATGCGATGACGATCTCTTCGAGCTTGCGCGGATACTTTGTGAGGCTGTTGGGGCCGGCCGCCGTCACGTGCACCGTATCGGCAAGACGGAAGCCACCCAGGCCCGGCACATAAAGCGCCGGTTCGGTCGAGCACACCATGTTGGGCACGAGCACGGTTTCGTCGCCGCCTTCGACCCACGGCGGCTCGTGGAACATCACGCCCATGCCGTGGCCGACGCGATGCAGGCAATACTCGCCCATGCCGCTCTCGCGGATATAGGCAAGCGCCAGGTTGTCCGCCGAGGCGCAGGTCTTGCCCGCGATCAGGGCCTCGGTCGCCATCTTCTGGGCTTCATAGGCAACGGTGTAGTATTTGGCCTGGTCGGCGCTCGGCTCGCCCAGGATGAAGGTCCGCTCGCTCTCGGCGGCTCGGCCGCCGACGCGGCAGCCGAGCGAGAGCATGAAGCTTTCGCCCTTCTGGAAGCGGCGGGCCGACGGCATGCCGTGCGGGAAGGCGGAGTTGAGCCCGCCATAGACGAGGCCGCCCGCGATGCCCTGGACCAGCATGATGTCCTCATGCTCGCGGTTCATCACATCGAGCGCATGGCGCATGATGTAGCTTTCGACCTCGATCTCGGTCGGCATCTGGCCGCCCGAATGGAAAGCGTCCGAAATCATGGCGACACCGGCGGCGACCATGCTGTCCGAAATCCGCGCAGCTTCCTGCTGCAGCACGATTTCCTCGGGATACTTGGTCAGGCGCATCGTCGAGACCACCGTGGTGGGCTTGACGGTCGCATTGGGGAAGGCGGCGGCGATCTGCGGGGCGCGCGCCATCGAGATGCCGGCGCTGTGCCCGATCGTGCCGGTCACGTTGCCGAGCGCGCGCGCCAGCACGTCGAACGGCTTGTCGATGCCGGGGAACTCGAAATAGACCACCGGCTCCGCCGCCACTTTCTGGTCGGCGCAATGGGCTCTTTCGAGTTCGGGAATGAGAATGAGCGCTTTGTCCTGCGTGAGCGCAAAGACCACCGGGCGTTCGGTCGTGTAGTGCGAAAAGCCAGTCGTGTAGATCACGTCGTCATTGCTATCGAGCAGCAACACGTCGATCCCGGCTTCGGCCATCCTTGCGCGGATATCGCGGTGGACGCGGGAATAGTACTCGGCGCTCAGGCGCTGCTTGAAAGTCATGGCAAGGCTCGGGGCAAGAAGAGAAAGGTGGCCGGCGCGTTTGGGCCCGCGCCGGCCTTCACAGCAGATTAGTCCTTGTAGCCGATCAGGCCGCGGAGATTTCCGCGTGGGGTGGCCTGAACTTCGACAGGGATGTCCTTGCTGTAAAACAGCTGATAGCCCTGATCAGACACGATGTAGTACGGCAGGTCGGACGCCAGGATCTTGGCGGCTTCCTGATAGGCGGTGGCACGCTCGGACTGTTCGGTCGCGGTGCGGCCCTTCTGAAGAAGCTCGTCCACCTGCGGGTTGGAATAGCCGCCCCAGTTGGTCGAGCCGCCGGTGGTCAGCTGGTTGAACAGCAGACGATCCGGATCGACGATGTTGAGCCAGCCGAGCAGGGCGATCTGGTGCTTGCCCTGCTGGACGTAGTTGGTCGAGAACGACGGCCAGTCCGAGATCTGAGCCTGGGCGTCAACGCCGGCCGACTGCATGACGGCCTGGATGAACTCGATCGACTGCACGCGGTTCGGGTCTTCGCTGTGGGTCGAGAGCGTGACCGTCAGCTTGTTGCCGTCCTTGTCGAGGATTCCGTCGTTGTTGCTGTCGGTCCAGCCTTCCTCGGCGAAGAGCTTCTTGGCGCCTTCGACGTCGAACGTGGGCTGCTTGATGTCGGCCGAATAGGCCCAGGACGACGGCAGGATGATCGAGGAAGCCACCGCGTCCACGCCATTGTAGATGTCGTTCACGATGGTGTTCTGGTCGATCAGCATCGAGAACGCCTGGCGCATCTTGGCCTCGGCCAGCAGCGGATCCTTGACGTTGTAGTTGATGTAGGTCACGCCCAGGCCCGGCTCGATGACGTTGCCGAAGCGATCATCGGAAGCGAGGCGCTGGATGTCCTGCGGCGAGAGCGGGGACTGGATGGCATCGAGGTCACCGGCTTCAAAGGCCTGCGCGCGGGCGCTGTTGTCGCCGATGATCTTCATCGTGACCTTGGCCATCTTGGGCTGCTCGCCCCAGAAGTTCGGGTTGGCTTCGAGTTGGATGTCGCTGCCGCGGTTCCAGGCGGCCAGCTTCATCGGGCCGGCGCCGAGCGGTTCCGAACCGATATCCTTGCCGCCTTCGACGGCGGCCTTCGAGACGATGCCGATGTCGAGGTAGGAGAGGAGCGGGGCGTAGGGGGCCGAGAGCGAGAACTTGACCGTCTGCGGATCCACGGCCTCGATCTTCTCGATCGGGGTGTAGAGTCCGCGCATCGGCGCGTTGAAGTCCTTGTCGATGATCGAGGTGAAGGTGAACACCACGTCATCGGCCGTCAGGGGCGAGCCGTCAGAGAACTTGAGGTCCGGGCGTAGGTGGAAGATCCAGGTCTGCGGATCGGGCGTTTCCCAGCTTTCGGCGAGGTCCGGAACGGCGGCCAGGTTCGGGGTGATGTGGACCAGGCCCGAATAGATCAGGTCGATGGCGCGCGAGGCGGTCGTGTCACGCGACAGGCGCGGATCGAGCGTGCCTGCGTCAACGTCCATGCCCACCACCAGGGTATCCTTGGCGTTCTGCGCCAGCACCGGGGCAGCCCCCGAGGCCATGGCCAGCGCCAGGATGGCAGCGCTCGTAGTCAGTAGCAGTCTCTTCATAGTTCATCCCTTGTTGAACAGTTGTGACGCTTAAGCGTTTGTTTTGGTTAGCTTACCAACGCTCCGGTCGGCTCCTTCTCCACCTCGCCCGTCTTGGAGCGGCGTAGGTGGGCCAGGTAGGGGACCAGCACGTTTTCGAGTGCGCCCTGATCGGGCGAATGGCGATATTCGAAGCACCGCATGCCCGGGCGGGCGAGCCCCGCGACCTCGTCGGCGCCGGTGGCAAAAATTACCACGTCGCATTCGGCGATGGTTTGGTTGAGGTCGGGCGCGGACGACCACGTCACCCGGATTTCCGCCACGTGCGGCGCGAATTCGCGGATCGAGGGGCGCATGATCGCAATGAAGTCCTTGAAGTGCGTCACCGCCGCGATCTTGGTGCGTGGATCGAGACTGGCCAGCGCCCGCCGCGTCTTCTCGGATGGAATGAATCGCAGGGCCAGAAGCCGCGCCTCGCGCACCAGCGCCTGCACCTCCATCTCGCGATGCACGAAAGTGAGCACGACATCGGCCCGCGCACATTGCTCGCGCGCTTCCGGTGACGCCTTGAGTTGCTCGAGCATGATCATGCGCACCTGGTCGTCAGCCGCCAGCACGCGCTTGATCTCCTCGACATAATCCCGCGTCGGCCCCGGAAACAGGCCTACGAACACGATGTTGAGCCCCGAGCGCGGCTTGCGCATCTGAACCTGCGCCGTCACCATCGACAGCAACGCCATCGGCGAGACACCCAGGTGCTCGGCTCTTCCCAGCAATGCATCGATGTCGGCGCGCAGCGCGTTGATGGGTTGGTCCTCGTGCAGCCGCGCATGCGGATCGCGCGCCGTAAACGCGCCGAGCCCGCGTTTCATCTCGATGAGCCCGGCATCGCGAAGGTCCTGGTAGACCTGGCTGACCGTCATCGGGGCGATGTTGAGGTCGGCCGCAAGCTGGCGCACCGATGGCAGCTTTGTCCCGTACGCCATGTCGCCGTGCGAAAGGATGTAGCTCAAAAGGCCATGCAACTGCGTGCTCACCGGAACGGGCAGCGACTTGTCTATCGATGTGGCGTCCAGCGGGAACATATGGAACATGGGTGTTCTAACCATCCAGTACACCCAGACCGTAACATGTGTTTCGTAGTGCGCAAGTGGCTAGCGCAAAAAATGTTCATGTGGAGAAAGTGCGTACAAACTGGGCGGATAAGTTAAGGAAATCAACGATTGTGGCAGCGCCGGCGCTCACTAAACCGGTTTCCAAGCGGGACTGAGTGCGCTACGCAGTGGGGCAACGACCACAATCACTGGCGTACGAGGTGTACTAATGGACTATGTCAACCTTGGCCGGACCGGCCTCAAAATCTCGCGGCTTGCACTGGGTTGCATGACCTTCGGTTCACCCAGCTGGTCCAGGTGGGTGCTCGACGAAAGCGGCTCGCGCCCGATTATCGAGAAGGCCATCGAATACGGCATCAACTTCTTCGACACCGCCGATATGTATTCGCTGGGCGCCAGCGAGAAGATCGTGGGCAAGGTGGTTCTCGAGCATCTGCCGCGCCACAAGGCCGTCATCGCCACCAAGCTCTACAATCCCATGAGCGATGACCCGAACGATCGCGGTCTCTCGCGCAAGCACGTCTTCGAGGCCGTCGACGGCAGCCTCAAGCGGCTCGGCACCGACTACATCGATCTTTACCAGCTTCACCGCTTCGATTACGGCACCCCGCTCGAAGAGACGCTCGATGCCCTCAACGATGTCGTGCGCATGGGCAAGGTCCGTTACCTCGGCGCTTCCTCGATGCATGCCTGGCAGTTCATGAAGGCCATCGGCCTGCAGCGCCAGCACGGCTGGGCGCCCTTCGTCTCCATGCAGCCGCACTACAACCTCATCTATCGCGAGGAAGAGCGCGAGATGCTGCCGCTCTGCCTGTCCGAAGGCGTCGGCGTCATTCCGTGGAGCCCGCTGGCGCGCGGCCTGCTCGCCGGCAAGCGCAACGAGGGGCAGACGTCCGTGCGCGCTGAGACCGACAAGACCGCCCACGCGCTCTATGATCGCAGCAAGGCGCAGGACGATGCCGTCATCGCGGCCGTCCGCGCCGTCGCCGAGCGTCACGGCCGCCCGATGGCGCAGATCGCTTATGCCTGGGTAGCCTCACGCCCGGCCATCACCGCCCCGATCGTGGGCATTTCCAAGCTCGAGCAGTTCGCCGATGCGATCGCCGCGCTCGAGGTCAAGCTGACCGACGAGGATGTCGCCGAGATGGAAGCGCCCTACCACGCCAAGCCGGTGGCAGGGCACGTCTGAAAAACGAAGGGCCGGCTGGTGATCCAGCCGGCCCTTTCGGATCATCGCGTCGAGGCGATGCCGTAGATCGTCTCGATATCGTCGAGCGCCAGGTTGGCCGCCATGATGCCGCCCGCAGTGGCCCAGACCGTGTCGGACACGGCGTATACCTGATTGGCCTTGGCCGCCTTCAACTCTGCCCAGAGGGGCGAGGCCATCCACGTTTCGGCTTCCTTGGTCGCACCGCCGTCACCGATTTCGTAGCTGAAGTGCAGCAGCCGGTCGCCGTCCAGTTCCGGGATGCGCTCCATTGTGATCTTTTCGGCCAGGCCCGGCTTGTCCTGCGCTGCGGGGCGGCCGAACCCGATGTCCCGCAGGATGGAGCCCGAGAAGCTGTCATTATTGTAGGCGTAGTTCTGCCCGGCAATGAAGCGGACGAGGCCCACCACTTCCTTATTGCGTTCGCCCAAGGCGTCCTTGATCGCCGCCACGCGCCGAGCGTAGTCGGCCAGCGCCGCATCGGCTTCTGCGTTGCGGCCGGAGGCATCGGCATAGACCTTGATGTTGTCTTTCCACTGTCCGGTGATGTTCTCCACGAACACCGTCGGAGCGATGGCCGATAGCTGGTCGTAGATCTTCTCGTGCCGCTTCTTGTTGCCCAGGATGAGGTCAGGCTGCAGTGCGGCTATGGTTTCGAGTTCGGGCGCGAGCTCCTCGCCGACCACCTTGGTGTCGGCCAACTGCGCCGCGATATGGTCGAACCACGGATCGGCATTGGCGGAGCGTGCTGCGCCGACCGGAACGATGCCCAGGGCCACCAGGTCCTCGGTCGCTTCGTTGGTCAGGGCGACAATTCGCACAGGGTGTTCGGGCAGGGTGGTCGTGCCCATGGCGTGGGTGAGGTCGCGGGCGAGGGCCGCAGGCGCCCATGCGAGCACGGCCAGCGGAAGAGCGAGCAGAAGTCGGCGGTTGATCATTATGTCCCGTTATCTTGACTAACAAAGTCAGTTTTCTTTCGGGCCTAAGGCCTTGGAAGTCAAGCGCCTGGCCGCAGGGCAAGGCGGCGGACGATCGGGATTATCGCCAGCGAACAGACGGCGGGAACCGAGGCCAGGGCAATCCAGGGGAGCGCAGCGCTGGGGCCGGGTGCGAGGGCGTGTTCAAGGCTCGGCCCGAGCAGCATATTTCCCACGAGCACCGCGAGGCCGCCCGCCGAAGCCAGCGCGCCATAATAGGTGGCGGTGGAGCGCCCGTTTGCAAAACGGGGCACCATGTCCATGGCAACGGGCCTGACGGTCATCTGTCCCAGGATCAGCAACACGACCAGCATCGCGGCGGGAACGAGCCTGAGAGGCCCGGCCGGCGCGGGAAACGCGGCGCGGGCCGCGACCGCCAAAAATGCCAGGGCCATCAGCGCGAAGCCGAAGAAAAGGCTGCGCGACCAGCTGATCGTGCTGACGCGACGCGTCACCGGCATCTGCAGGGTTACGACCATCAGCGAGGCGAGCATGAAGAGCGGCGCCAGGTCCGCGTCCGACCCGCCGGCCCGGCGGATCTCGACCGGAAGTGCGAAATAGAGCTGGTTGTAGCTGAACAGAAACCCGCTATGGGCAAGCGTGAACGCGATGAACAGGCGGTCGCTGAAGACTCGCCACCATTGATTGTCCCGACTTGGCGCCTCGCTCGGCGAGGTGCGCGGCAGATAGATGTGGAGAACCACATAAGCCGCGGCGAAAACCGCCGCGCCGCCTAGCGCCATAGCCTGGAAGCCGATGCCGAGCAGCAGGGCGCCGGCCAGCGGCCCGACGATGGCGCCGAGTTCGCCCCACACCGCCATGCGGGCGAAGAAGTGGGCGCGCGTTTCCTTGCCCTGGCGGCTTCGCGCTTCGCCAATGCTCGCGGCCAGCGAGGAAATCGCGGGCGAAAACAGCGCGCCGGCAAAGCCGGTGAGGCAGGCACCGAGCAAGACCGTGGCGAAGTCGCGGCTCACACCCAGCACGACGAAGCCGATGACGCGAACAGCGCAGCCGAGCAGGATCAGGCGGCGCGGGCCAAGCCGGTCGGCAAAGGCGCCTCCCACGATGAACAGGCCTTGCTGGGAAAACGTCCGGATGCCCAGAACCAGACCGATCGCGACGCTTTCGAGCGCCAGGTCGTCCCTCATGAAGGCCGCCAGGAACGGCACCACCATGTAAAAGCCCATCATGAAGATGAACTGGTTCGAGAGCAGGAGAAGCGGCTTGACCATCAGGGCTGGGCTTGAGGCAGGGGAGGCCAGCCATGGCCTAATCATCGTGGCAAGACAAGGCATTGCGCCGGGGAGCCGGGCGCCGCGCCTTCATCCATGCCCGAGGCTGTGGAAAACTAGGAGCCCTGGGCCTCGAGCGCCGCGCCGCCGAAGCGCGGGCGCTTGCGGGTGAGCTTGGGGGCAGGGGCTTCCGCCAGTTCCTCAAGGATCGGGCAGTCGGGGCGCGCGTCGCCGTGGCAGTGGTTGGCCAGATGCCGCAACGTGTTGCTCATCTCCTGGAGGGCTTTGGCCTTGCGCTCGAGTTCTTCGATGTGGCCGAGCGCGATGGCCTTGACGTCCCCGCTCGCCCGCGAGCGATCGCGCCAGAGCGCCAGGAGATCGCCCATCTGCTCCACGGAGAAGCCGAGGTCGCGGGCCCGGGCGATGAAACGCAGGGTGTGAATGTCGTTGTCTTCATAGACGCGGTAGCCGGAATCGGTGCGATGGGCGCTCGAGATCAGTCCGATGGATTCGTAGTAGCGGATCATCTTGGTCGAGATGCCCGAGGCCCGGGAGGCTTGTCCGATGTTCATCGCGGGGCTCCTTGTCGTCACTGCCATCGATATAGGTAAGCCTTCCAATGATGGGAAGCTCAAGGGGGCTTGACCTTCCAATGGTGGCAAGCTGCACAAACGGCGCGTTTCGAGGACGAAAAGGAACGATTGTCATGCGCCTCCCCGCCACCGCCGCCGTTGCGCTGCTGCTGATCGCGGCATCCGCGCCGGCTCACGCCCAGGACCATTCGATGCACGGCGCCGTCGCCGCGCCCGCGCAGCTTCCCGCAATCTGCCTCGAGAACGCCAAGGGGCACGACATGGCAGCAATGGCCGCCGCGCCCGCCGAGGGCGATGAAGGTCATCGGGCTATGGCCGCGACCATGGACGCGATGCATAGCGACATGGCCGCCGGCATGACGGCGACCGATATCGACGTCGCGTTCGTGTGTGGGATGATCCCGCACCACCAGGGCGCCATCGACATGGCCCGGGTCGAACTGCAATACGGCAAGGACGAGTGGGCCCGCGCCATGGCGCAGAAGGTGATCGACGCCCAGGAGCAGGAAATCGCCGACATGCTCAAATGGCTGGAAGGCAAGTAGCCAAAGGCAAAGGGCGGGCTTGCGGGCCCGCCCTTCGGTTCTAGCCGGCGGCGGCTGTTCGCGCCTTGGCGGGCATGCCGGCGCGCAGGGTGCCGGTCAGGATGAGGCTGAGGCCGAGGAACGGCAGCAGCATGGCCAGCCCGCCTCGCATGCTCGTGTGCTCGGCCACGAACCCGATCATCGGCGGCCCGATGAGGAAGCCGGTAAGGGCGATGAAGGAGAGCGTCGCCACGCTTGCCGAGGCCGGGCGGTCCTTGAGACTTGCCGCGGCGGTCACCGCCAGCGGGAAACCCACCGAGACGCCGAAGCCGATGACGGCGAAGCCGGCGATCGCGACCTGCATGGCGGGAGCGAAGTAGACGATCCCCAGCCCGATGAGGGCGCAGACCCCGCAGAACCGGGCGACCGCGACTGCTCCATAGCGCGTGCGCAGCCAGTCGCCGCTGAACCGGCCGGCGGCCACGAGGCCGGCGAAGACCGAGTAGCCGATACCGGCCTGGGCTGTCGGCGAGCCGAAGACGTCGCGCAGGAACACCGCCGACCAGTCGGCGATGGCGCCCTCGGTCATGCCGATGCCGAAGACGAAAAGGCAGATGCCGAGCAGCATCGGGCCAGGCGGCTGCCACTTGTCCCTGGGCGCAGCGGCGGCGGCGATGCGCTCTTCCTTGCCGTGGTCGGGCAGGACGTTGCCGACGACGAGCGCGACCGGCAGCACGATCACGGCCGCCAGCGGAATGGCGACGGCGGCGGCGACGCCAAGCGCGGCGAAGGCCGAGCCGATGACGCTGCCCGCCATGATGCCGAGGCTCCAGAAGCCGTGGCAGGTGCTCATGATCGGCCGGCCGCCGTGCTTCTCGACTTCATCGGCCTTGACGTTGAGCCCGAGCTCGAGCGTGGAAATGGCAGAGCCGGCGAACATGAGCGCTACGAAGAGGCTTTCGCTGTTCCAGGCCAGCGCCGGCATTGCCATCACCAGCGAATAGACGATGAACCCATAGATGATCGTGGCGCGCGCGCCGATGCGGGCGACGAGGCGCCCCGCGAAGGGAAGGGTGAGCAGCGTGCCGACCGGCAATCCGAGCAGGGCCAGGGCCAGTCCGGCAGGGCCGACGCCGAGGTGCTGCTGCACATCCGGGATGCGCGGAAGCCAGCTCCCAAAAGCGATGGGCTGGAGGAAAAATATAAGCATTATCAATCGATTAGGTGACATTCAGCCGGTCGCAATCGATAAAATTTGAATGAAAAAGGCGCGACCTTGCGATCGCGCCCGGATGAATCAGGCCTTGCGCGGCGTTCCCATGGGGAATGGCGCGTAGCCGACGAAACCGGTCAGTTTCCACTGTCCGCCGACCTTGCGGCAGAAATAGAGCGTCTGCCAGTTCATGATGTCGGCGCCGCCGTCAGCGCGCGCGATGGTGCCGTCGAACTTCTTGTGCGCCACCGCGATATCGCCGTTGATCTCGATGTGCTGCAGGTTCGTGGCGCGGAAGATGCCGGCGCGCTGGTCCTCGGCATAGACGACCTTCTTGGCCTCGGTCGCCTGGCGCAGCCACTCGTCGCGATAGACCTCGAGCGTGGGGAAGCCGATGCGCCAGCTGTCAGGATTGTCGGACTTGCCGGCGTCGATCCCCAGGAAACCTTCCTTGATGAAATCGCCATCCACCATGCCCCAGTCGGCGGCCAGGAACGCGTCGATGTCGCGCTCGACAAGCATCGTCCAGATCTCGCGGCGATCAGGGTCGTTGGGGAAGGGATTGGTCATAAAGCTGGACATCGGCGTGCTTTCGTTGTCAGGTTTTGTTCAGGGACGTTCGGGAAACGTCCGGCAGTGTGGCGCGATCGGGGATTCGCCGCGCCAATATGTTTGAAATTTACATTTATGCAGTCCCCTCGACCTGTCCATGAAAATCCTCCTTTTCATGCACAGGGACAAGTGGGCGCGCCCACGGCCCCGCCCGATTTCTCACCATAATGCACTAAAAGCGTGCGGTAAACGCCCATTTTCTGGGCTTAACGTACCTCAGAAACCGATTTCACCCGCCCGGCTTAGATTGGTATGCAAATCCGTGCGGAAGGCGCTTGACATCCGACCAAAGTCGCTCCTAGTCTTGAAAATCGTTTACAAACGTGGCGGGCAAAAAGTCCGTCAAAAGACTAAAGGGTTCAGGGGCGTCATGAAGGTAGGGATTATCGGGCTGGGCTTCCGGCTCGGGTATTTGGCGCATGTCTTCACCGAGATGGTGCCGGGTTTCGAGATCGTCGGCTATGTCGACGATGCGCCGGCAGGCGCCACCTACGCGGCCGAGCACGGCGTCTCCATCGGCACGTCCTACCCCACCCTCGAGGACCTGCTCGAGAAGGCCGAATTCGACGTCCTGATGGTCGGCTCGCCCAACCACATGCACCTTGGCCACATCCGCACCGGCCTCGAACACGGCAAGAAGGTCTTCACCGAAAAGCCCGTCGTCACCACCATCGAAGAGACGATGGCGCTGGCCGAACTCATCGGCCAGTACGGTTCGGACAACGTGATGGTCGGCCTCGTGCTGCGCTACGCCCCGCTCTACAAGGACCTGCGCAAGGCGCAGGCCGAAGGGCTGCTGGGCGGTGTCGTCTCCATCGAAGCCTCCGAAACCATTCCGCCCTATCACGGCGCCTTCTTCATGCGCGACTGGCGCCGCTACGAGCGCTATTCGGGCAGCTTCATGCTCGAGAAGTGCTGCCACGACCTCGACCTCTATAACGGGGTCATGGGCTGCCGGCCCAAATACGTGTCCTCTTTCGGTGGCCGCAAGATCTTCGTTCCGGAGAACGCGCCCCAGAGCCAGGGCATCAACGACATGGAAGTCTATTACCGCAAGCCTTCCGGCTGGATGGGCTCGGACAAGGTCTTCGACAGCGACGGCGACATCATCGACTACCAGACGGCCAACGTGGAATACGAGAACGGCTCGGCGCTGCTCTTCCACACCAACCTGTCGGTCCCGCACGATTTCCGCCGCTTCGCCATCATCGGCTCGAAGGGCATGGCTGAAGGCGACTTCATCCGGAACTACTTCCAGGTGACGGACTCGCGCACCTCCAACCGGCTGATCGACACCACCTACCAGCTCTCCGAGCTCTCCCAGCACTACGGTGCCGACGAGCAGATGGCGACCGATATCGGCAACCACGTCAAGAAGGGCGAGCAACTGCCGGTTTCGGTGGTCGATGCGCTCGAAGCGGGCCTGCTGGCCCTCACCATGGACGAGGCCCGACGCACGCGAAGCGTAGTGGACATGACCCCGATCTGGCAGCGTTTCGACGCTGCACTGGGGCGCAAGGTCTGAGGAGGACGATCATGACCAGGCAAAGTAGCGCAACCCTCTTCGCCCTGGCCCTCCTGGCTCCGGCAACGCTCTATATCCTCACGATCGTCGCCTACCCACTGGTCGATACCTTCCTCCTCTCGTTCACCAACGCCTCGCTCAGGCCGCAATCGGACTGGGTCGGCTGGGCGAACTACCAGCGCATCTTTACCGCCGGCAATTTCACCGAAGTCATCATCCGGACCTTCATCTGGACGTTCTTCTCGGTGGCCTTCAAGATGGTCATTGGCACCTGCGGCGCCGTGCTGCTCAACGCCGCGCTGCCCGGCCAGACGCTCTTCCGCATCCTCACCATGCCGCCCTGGGTCGTTCCCATGGCCATCGGCATCTTCATGTGGGGCTGGATGTATAACGGCCAGTTCGGGATGATCTCGGGCCTGCTGCAGAACTTCGGCATCGTCGATAAGCCCATTGCCTGGCTGGCCTATGGCGACACCGCCTTCTGGGCGACCATCATCACCGACGTGTGGATCGGCGTGCCGATGGTGACGATCTATTTCCTCGCCGCCATGCAGTCGATCCCCAAGGACCTGCACGAGGCTGCCTGGACCGACGGGGCAGGGCGCTTCTACCGCTTCCGCCGCATCACGCTGCCGATGATGGTTCCGGCCATCATCACCATGTCGCTGCTCTCGCTCATCGCCACGTTCAACTCGTTCGACATCATCTGGATCCTGACCCAGGGCGGTCCGTCCGG
>Ga0182743_1002913_pt1 | contig 14304 bp, 13 predicted proteins | sample eDN3rd30CKraftOP_FD_128522 | JGI IMG/M metagenome (GOLD analysis project Ga0182743, IMG submission 128522) | Enriched Organic Plus compost microbial communities from Emeryville, California, USA - eDNA 3rd pass 30_C Kraft OP (version 2) (version 2) ... | reverse complement strand
TGGGCAGGACGGTAATGCGGACTTGAGACCCCGGCACGATTTCCGTGTGTATTACTGCAGGCGTATTGTCATTGGTGTTCACGCGCAGCAAGGGATCGCCCACAACAGACTTGCGCATGTAGCCCTTGGCGTAGCCCTGGCGAACGCCTTCATGTACAGCCTCTTGATAAGGGGCGCCAGTCAGATACACCTCTTGGCCAATTTCGACGTACACAATCGTCAAGCCCGTATCATGGCAATAGGGGACTTGGTTATCGCGCGCAATTTTGTCGTTTTCGATGAGCTTGAGCAGTACCGATTTCCCTAGTGGCGAGATTTCGTTCTGCGCTGCGCGGTGAAAGCCTTGTACTACATCGTCAGGCAAGTTGTGTGTAGCATCAACACACAAGTCGGCTATGCATTGCGTGATCAGATTGGTGTCTAGTTGTCGCATGGCGGTCTCTGTGAATGGTCAGGCCAGCAGCCGCTGGAACTCTTGCAGCAGCGCGTTTTTGTACTCAAATCCAAATCCCGGATAGTCCGGAACACGAACGAATCCGTCGGCAAAACGGCTGTCGTCGCAGAATCCGCCCAAGGGTTGAAAGATGCCCGGATAGGCTTCCGAGCCGCCCAAGCCAAATCCGGATACGGCATGCAGGCCCAGCAATTGGCCACTGTGCGGATAGCATTGGCGCCGGTTAAATCCACGGCCTTCCAATACGCCGAGCATGCGGTTGTATTCGGTCATGCCGTAGCTCAAGCCCGGATCCATCTGGAAAACATCTTTGCCGCGCCGGCATCCGCCAAACAATGCCAGATTCTTGACGTCCTGATGGGAGAACAGGTTCTCGCCTGTCGCCAGCGCACCGCTGTAGACATCGGACAGTGCAGCATTGAGTTCCAGGTCCAAGGGGTCTCCCGCTTCTTCGAACCACATCAGTCCATAGGGTTCGAGGGCACGTCCATATTCGAGCGCTGTTTGCAGGTCGAATCGTCCGTTGGCGTCGACGGCCAGATTGGACGCGGCACCTGCCACAGTGAGCGCGGCGTCAATGCGTTGGAGGTCGGATGCCAGATCCGCGCCGCCGATCTTTATCTTGTACCGGGTGAAGCCCATCTGTTGATACTGCTTGAGCTCATCGATGAGCTTTGCGCTGGCTTCGCCGTCATAGTAGTAGCCGCCTGCCGCATAGACCGCCACCTGGTCGTCGCGTCCGGGCCTGCCGAAATGGCGGGCGATGGTGGTGCTGACGGGTTCGTCGTTCAGTTTGGCGTTCAGATCCCATATGGCCATTTCCAGAGCGCTGGCCGCCATGGCCCGATCACCGTGTCCTCCGGGTTTTTCGTTTTTCAAAGCGCAGGCCAGCACTTTTTCCGGGCTGATTCGCGACCCGCATTCGGCCAACAGTTCATCCGGAGAGGCCTGCAGCAGCCGAGGGGCCATGCGTTTATTGATAATGTCGCTTTGCGCGTAGCGGCCGATGGAGTTGAACGACAGTCCGACCAGCGGCTTGCCGTCGAGGATCTTGTCTGTGACGACGGCGAGCAAAGAGACAGTATGTTGAGAGAAGTTCACGTACGCGTTGGAAATATTGCTGCGTAACGCGATGGGACTTTCGATGATGCGCGTAATTTTCAATGCAGACTCCATGGGGGAATCAGGAGCGCGGCGATAGCCGCGCGTGATGTCGAGCTGGTATCAGTCAATCTTGGCGCCCGCGTCATCCACGATTTTTTTGTATTTGCCAACTTCGGACGTCAGGTACGCGGCAAATTCTGGAGCTGTTTTCAGCTTGGCTGGTGTGAGTGCCAAGGTCTGGAATCTGGCTTGAACCTCGGGGGTTTGCAGAATCTGATTGACCGTGGTGTTCAATTGATCCACGATCGGTTTGGGGGTGCCTTTAGGGGCCATCAAGCCAAAGAAAGCCAGGGTGCTGACCGTCGGATACCCCTGTTCATTCAAGGTCGGAACGTCAGGCAAAAAGGCGCTGCGCTCGGTATCCACGACTGCCAGAGCCCTCAGTTTGTTTGCCTTGATCTGGGGCAGGATGGCGGGCAGAGAGTCCGATGTTACCGGGATCAGGCCGCTGATGACCTGAGTTTGCGCCTCTGCACTGCCCTTGAAGGGAATGTGCGTCATTTTGAGGCCGGTTTCCTTGTTGAAGACTTCCATCGTCAGATGTTGGGTGGACCCATTGCCCGCGGAGGCGAATGACAGATCGTCTTTCTTGGCCCGGGCGATCAGGTCCTTGATCGATTTGATGCCCGAGGCTTCATAAGTGGCCAGGATCTGAGGTGTGGCAGCGATGTCGGCTACCGCCTCGAAATCCTGCAGGGGCTGATAGGCCAGCTTGGAATACAGCGATGGCGCAATCGCAAATGGGCCGGTACTGGTCAAGAGCAAGGTGTAGCCGTCGGGATTGGCTCGGGCGGCGTAACCGGTGCCTAGCGTTCCCCCGGCACCAGGGCGATTTTCGACGATAAAAGGTTGACCCAGTTTCTTGGCCAATTGCTCGCCTATCGTCCTGGCGATGATGTCGCCAGTTTGCCCGCCGGGGAACGGGACGACGATGGTCACTGGTTTGTCAGGGTACGCCGCCAAAGCAGGACCGGCATGCAGAGCACAGGCGCAGAGCGCGGCCGACAGGATTTTCTTGAACACAATGTCTCCTCGATTTAGGATTATTAGTAGGTACTAATTAATAGTACGTACTAATTGTAGGCAAAAATTTTTGTCTCGGTCAATGGATGTTGTCGGCCCGGCACCCGCCGGGGAGAGGCATATGGCTGGGTCTGTACAATGGGCTGCCCCTGGATCGGTCCTGTGCGCCGGCCTTTGCCCGACCCGGTTGCAACACGCCGCACCTATTCTCAGAACACTATGGAAGTCCGCTACACCGAGCTTGCGAACCTGTTGGTCAAGCAGATTACCGACGGTAAATACGTGGTGGGTGACCGCCTGCCCAGCGAAGTCGAGTTGGGCGAGCAATTTCAGGTCAGCCGCACGACCGTGCGGTCGGCGCTGAACATCGTCGAGGGGCTGGGGCTGATCTCGCGAAAACGGCGCGCGGGTACGGTGGTGCAGTCCACAGAGACCAGCAACAGCTATACCAAATCCCTGCACAGCATCGAGGATCTGGTGAACTATGCCAGCTACACGGAGCGGCATATCCTCGGTATTGCCGACATTGTTGCCGATGAACATTTGGCGGCTGCTTTGGAGTGCAAACCGGGTCAGCATTGGCTCAAAGTGCAGATGTTGCGTTCAGAAAAAAACGAGCCCAAGGTGCCAATTTGCTGGACCGATGCGTATCTGGATCCCAAAGAGGGTCACGATATCGTGCACTTGATACAGGACGGGACAGGTTTGATTTGCAACCTGATCGAAAAGCATTCCGGCCGTGCAGTCCAGGATCTAAAGCAGCAGATCGGCGCGACTTCGATTTCAGAGGAAATGGCGCCGCATTTGCAGGCAGAGGCGCATACTCCGGGGTTGGAAATTACGCGCCAGTATCTGGATCAGGCCAAGCAGAAGTTCTTGATCACGGTCAGTACATATCCCGCGGATAAGTTTAAATTCACGTTCTGGATGCATAGAACGGTGGCAACGGAGTTGTAGATAGATAGGATTGTGTGACACCCACAACGGAGGCGAGGATGCAGCTTTTCAGAAGATGGATGAACGGCAATAACGATAGCCAGGAGGTGTCGCCCAGCCGGCGCTACTTTCTCGCCGCGGGGTGCGTTTGCTGCGCAGCCTATGCATTGAAGATTACTCCCGCGCAGGCTGAGTCCGCCGAGGTGCAACGCCATCTGGTCGCAGCGCGGGCCGCTGCCGGCGACGATCTGAAACAGTATCTGAGACTCGCGGAGGTCGCGCAGCCTATCCCTGGAAAGAAGTCTCCCTCGATAGAGGAGCTGATGGCGCTGCCTGCGCCGCCGCCTGGCAAAGCGTTCGACAATCTCTATTTCGTGGGCGGGAAATGGGTCAGCGCCTGGGCCATTCCGACGTCGGAGGGCATTATCCTCATCGACGCCATGAACAATGCGGATGATGCCGAACACGTGATCGATGCAGGCATGCGCAAGCTGGGCTTGGACCCGGCACAAATCAAAATGGTCGTGATCACGCACGGCCACGGCGATCATTACGGCGGCGCTGATTATTTTGCGCAGAAATATCAATCCAAGATCGTTGCCAGCAAGGCCGACTGGGACATGATGGAAACCAAGCTGGAGTTCGATATACCCAGCTGGGGCAAGCCTCCGAAACGTGATGTCGCAGTGGACGATGGTGCGAAACTGACGCTGGGTGATACCACTGTGGACGTGGTGCTGACGCCTGGACATACGATGGGCACCATTTCGCTGGCCTTCGATGTCAAAGACAAGGGCCAGACGCACCGTGCTTTATTGTGGGGCGGGACGTCGTTCAATTTTGGCAAGCAACCCAACCGCATGGAGCGTTTGCAGGCCTACCTCGATGCGACGGCTCGTGTGCATGAGCTGGCCGGCAAGCAGAACATCGACGTCTTCATCTCGAACCATGCAGGCTTTGATTTGGCTGACGTCAAGTTGGCGCAGATGAAAACGGACGGTCCGAATCCGTTTGTGATGGGGGTGGATACGACGCAACGTGCATTGACGGTGATGCGTGAATGTGCGTTGGCGACGCAGGTCGTCTGGACTGCGTAGGGTGGGGATGCGACTGATGCACAGCATATCCCTGCGGCTTCGTATTCTCACCGGGATGGAACATCGATGAGCAGCAAGCTTTATCGTGATTTCGATCAGGCTGAGCTGGACGTGCAGTACAACGCCCGCAATACGGTGTCGCTAGCGTTGTTTCAGTCGCTCATGCAGCAGTACGCCGATCAGAGCCGAGAGGCACGAGCGACGCTGCCTTGTGCTTTGGACGTCTCGTACGGAGACCATCCGGACGAGGCCATGGACATATTTCCGGCGGCTAACGGCTCGACCGTGGGGCCGGCCCCGGTCTTTGTATACATACACGGCGGCTACTGGCGAGCCTTGTCCAAGAATGAGTCCAGCAGCATGGCGCCCGCCTATACCAAAGCGGGGGCCGTCTATGTGGCGTTGAATTATTCATTGGCCCCTGGTGCAAGCCTTGACCGGATCGTGGACCAATGCCGGCGCGCCATGGCCTGGGTGTATCGCAACATCGAAAAATTCGGCGGTGACCCTGAGCGTATCTATATCGGCGGCAGTTCGGCTGGCGGGCATCTGTGCGGGATGATGCTGGCCAGTGGCTGGCACGTTGATGCGGGTGTGCCAGATAATCTGACCAAAGGCGCGCTACTGTTATCCGGGCTATACGACCTGACGCCCATTCCGCACACCCACATTAATGAGTGGATGCATCTATCCGCTGCCGAGGCGGCGCGCAACAGTCCGGCTCAGTATGCGCCTGCCTATGGTTGCCCTATCATCGTCACCTATGGCGACAACGAGACGGACGAGTTCAAGCGCCAGAGTATGGACTATCTGGCCCAGTGGCATGCATTGGGGTACCCGGGGGAATATCTGCGTGTCCCCGGGTTGAACCATTTTGATCTTGTGCTCGAATGCGGCATGCCTGATAGCCCTTTGGCTCAAGGTATGTTCAGCATGATGGGGCTGACTCGAGACTGAGTCAGCCCGGTGTTGGCGGGGCGCCTTAACCCCCGCCGATGACCTTGTTGGGCAGCCACGTCACGATCTCTGGAAACAGCATGATCGATATCATCACCAGCACAATGACACCGAGAAACGGCCAGACGGCGTGAACGCCTTGCGCGAATGGGATTTTGGCAATACTGGTGGTGATGAACAGCAAAATGGCGACGGGCGGCGTCAGGCCACCGATTTGCGTGATCATCACCATGATGATGCCCAACTGCAGCGGATCAATGTGAAAGGCGCTGCCGACATAGACGATCGTGGGCACCATGACAACGACGACCGCCAGTCCATCGAGGATCATCGTCAAGACCAGCATGATGACGACCAGCAGAGTCAGCATCAGCAGTGAGCTGTCGGTCACCCCCTTTAATGCACCCAGGACGGTGTCGTTGAAATCCAGATAGTTCAACAGCCAACCGAGCACGCCTGCCATGCCGAGTACGCCGGCCACCATGGCTGTGGTGACGGCGGCATCCACGACTACGCTGGGCAGGTCCTTCCATTGCAGCTGTCGATACCAGACTTTGCTCACGATCAGGCTATATACGCATGCCACCACGCCTGCCTCCGTAGCCGTGAATATGCCACTGAGGATGCCGCCCATGATCACGACCGGGGCCAACAGGGCTGGCCAGACACGCAAGGTTTCGCGGTAGATCTGCTTCAGCGATGACCGTGGTTGCGTGGCCCGCAGTGCGGCATTCGAGGGCAGGTACGACAGTGCATAAATCACCGCCATCAGCAACGCGGCGATCATCAGGCCTGGAATTACCCCTGCCATAAACAACCCGCCGATAGATACCCCCGTGATCGAACCATAGACAATCATGGTCATGCTGGGAGGGATAATGGGGCCGATGGTCGCTGCTGCCGCGACGATGGCCGCGGCCAGGCCAGGCTTGTAGCCTCGTTCTTTCATGGCGGGGATCGTCACCGAGCCTACCGCTGCTGCCTCTGCTGTAGACGAACCGGAAATATTGGCCATCGCCGTGCAGGAAAGGACTGCTGTATGCCCCAAGCTGCCGCGGATGTGCCCGACCAAAGCTTGCGAAAACTCGATGAGGCCGCCGCTCAGGCCGCCGCGCGTCATGATGGCGCCCGCCAGAATGAAATAGGGCAGTGCCAGCAGGCTGAATGAATCCAGCATGGCGAAGGCCTTTTGTGGCACCAGGGCTGGCACCAGCCCTGGTATCACCATGGCTCCAACGAGACTGACCGATGCAATGGAGAGCAGAATGGGAATGCCGAAGAACACCAGCACCAACATCGCTGCAAAGATAATGATCAATGTCATGATGGGCGTCCCTCAGCTTTGATGCGAACTGCCATGTTTGTCAGCACACACAGTACGAGATACGCGCCGCCGATGACCATTCCCGCGTAGACGAGCGACATGCTGATGCCCAGACCCGGGCTTAGCTGATATTTCGTGACTTGCATCAATCTCCAGGTGTATGTGACCAGTGACACTCCCAAACCTATCCACAATAGATCGACGATCCATTGCATGACGCGCTGCATGGATGCCGGGAATCGTTCAAAGAAAGTATCGACCCGCAAATGGGCCGCGCGGTTATAGGCGACCGGAATGGCTAAAAAGACCAGCCATACGAACGCGAATTTCTGAAACTCCTCGCTCCAGCTGAGCGAGATATTCAGAACAAAGCGGTTAAAGACCTGCAGTGTGCCAACGATGACGATGGCCGTGAATAGCAGGGTGATCAGGGCCTCGACAAACTTGTTGATGTAGCGCATCGGCTTTCCGGAGGGGCGGGATACGGAATCGGACGGGTGCCTGTGAATACACGCGGGGTAGCGCACTGGCTACACCCGCGCGGACCGTAGCAGGCGTTACTGGACGGCGCGAATCTCGGCGAGCAGCTCGGTGCCGCCTATGTCTGCAGCGATCTTGTCTTGCAGCGCAGTGGCTTTTTCACGGAATACCGTAGTGTCCACGGTGGTGATGGTGACACCTTTGCTGCGCAGGAAGTCCAACGCTTCTTTCTCGCGGATGGGCGCGAGCGACCTGTTGATATCGCTGGCCAGTTTGGCACCGTCCATCACGACTTTCTTTTGGGCATCGGTCAGCTGATTCCATTCATTCATCGAGCAGGCAAACACCGCCGGGCCCAGGAAATGATTAGTGATGGCGATGTTTTTGGCGACTTCGTAGAGTTTGTTGGTGACGACGACTGCCGAGCCGTGTTCGAAACCGTCGAGTACGCCGGTTTGCATGGCGGTGTAGACCTCGCCAAATGACATAGGGGTGGCATTGGCGCCCATGGCATTGATTGTTTCGACATATACCGGGCTCTGGATCGTGCGTATTTTCAGGCCCTTGAGGTCTTCGGGCTTGTTGATGGTCTTTTTCGCGGTGACCACATTGCGGGATCCCCAGTTTGTGGTCCAGGCCAGCACCTTGAAGCCGGACTTTTCGAGATCGGCTGCGATTTCGTCGCCGACTTGGCCGTCGAGAGCGCGATTCATGTGATCGTAGTCTTTCCAGAGAAAGGGCAGGTCGATCACGCCTACGCGTTTGGAGAAGTTGTTGAGGATGGCTGTACCTGCGACAGCGCAGGATGCGCCGGCACCTAGTTGCATCGCCTCGAAAACCGCACGCTCATCGCCCAGTGCGCTGGTGGGGTAGATGCGGGCGGACAAGGTGTCGGAATGGTCTGCCAGGTAGCTCTGGAATACCCACGCGACCAAGTGATGCTCGGACGTGACGTCGCCGTGGGCGGAGTGGGAGATTTTCCACTCTTTCTTGGCCTGGGCGTGTGCGGTCGGCGCAACGGCAACGACCATTGTGGAAAGCAGGGCGGCGAACAGAGGTTTTGCTCGGAAACGCAGCGACGTGGGGCTCTTCATTTTTGCCTCCTCCTGTGGTTGATTCGATTTTGTTAAAAGTCAGGTGTATCGATTTAGTAGATCGTTTTACTAATAACATATCACGACCAGATTTTTATCGACAGCTGTTGCGTATCAGGCTTTACCCTTATATCGAAAATCCCCCGTAGTGTCTCTAATGAAAGCTCAGTAGAGCTATTCACGAGGTGCGTGATATAGTGAATAAAACGATTTACTATAACGATTTACTTGATCAGCAAAGCGAGGAGCCTGATGGCAACGATTCAGGATGTCGCCCGGTTAGCCAATGTGTCGGTCAGCTCGGTGTCCAATGTGCTCAATGGCCGCGCCGAACGGATGCGGCAGGACACATATGCCCGTATTGAGCAGGCCATCGAAAAGCTGGGATATCGTCCGAATCAAATCGCCCGGCATTTGAAGACAGGGCATATCCCTATTCTGGGTTTGCTCGTCCCTACGACTTCCAATCCATCTTTTGGTCAATTGGCGGTCGCTATCGAACAAGTGGCGCAGGCCAAGCACAACTACCGCGTGCTGGTGTGCAACACCTATCGCGACAAGCAGCTCGAATCCAAGATGTTGGACGACCTGATCGGTTTGGGAATCCGTGCCGTCATTGTCATTTCCTCGCTGAATGACGAACGGCATATCGAGGCTGCGATCGACAAGGGGCTGGCTGTCGTCAGCTACGACTTGGGCATCGATCCCTCAAAGCCGGCCAAGCATGATCACGTACTGCCCGACAACCGCCTGGCAGGCCGGCTGGCTGCGAATCATCTGATCGCGCACGGCCACAAACATATCGCTTTCGTTAAACCGAAAGGCGCCACCATCAGCCGCAGAGAAAAGATCGAAGGCTTCTTGGGCGCTGTGGGAGAAGCCGGTCCAGAATATTCTGCCCAGGTTATCGATATCGACGGCGGTTCGAGATTCGGTGATAACGAGCTGGGACAACTGGGTTTTGAGGCTGCCCAGCAAATCGCTGCAATGACCCCGCGGCCCACCGGTATCGTGGCGGTCAATGACATGACGGCGATTGGCGTGATGGCGGGATTGCGTCATCGCGGCTTGTCGATTCCCGAGGATGTGTCGGTGGTGGGCATGGACAATGTGTCTGTCTCGGAATACGTTTGGCCCCCGCTGACCACGGTCGCAACGCCAGTCCAGGAGGTGGCCGAGACGATGGTCGAGCAAGCCATCGCGCGCATAAACGAACCTGGGACGCCTCCGCGGGAATTCAGTTTTCCTCCGCATCTGGTCGAGCGGCAATCCGTGTCTGCGCCAGGAAAACCTTTTCAACCCAACATTTCATCCGATTAATCATGACTCGGATTTTTCTGACGCATAACCGCGCCGCGCTGCGCCATTACTACGGCGATCGCGCCTTTCAATTGCTGACGGCCTTGGGCGATGTGAGGTTTCACGACAGCGATGCCGAGACGACTAGAGACGATGTTATTCGGCAGGCCCATGATTGCGATATTTTGGTGAGCTTCCGCGTGCCGGCGATAGATGCCAAGTTGATGCAGGCTTTGCCCAACCTGGTCGCAGTGTGCCGGGTCGCCGTGGATATCCGGAATATCGATCTCGACTGCGCGAATCGTCTCGGTATTCTGGTGACTCGTGCCACGCCGGGTTTTGGTCCATCGGTGGCGGAATGGATCATCGGCGTCATGATCAGCATGGCGCGCCATATTGGCGCCGCCTCGGCGGCGTACCGCGCCGGCCGTGAACCTGTGCCGTTGATGGGACGCGAGCTGCGCGGCGCGACGCTGGGTATCATCGGCTACGGGACGATCGGCCAGTACTTGGCCAAGCTGGCCAGCGGTTTCGGCATGAATGTTCTCGTTAATGATCCGTACGCGGTTGTTGATTCCGAGTCAGGTGTGCAGTCGCGTTCGCTCGAGGATCTGCTGGCGCAGGCGGACTTTGTCGCGTGCCTTGCGCCTGCAACGGCGGAAACGGCCAATCTGATCAACCTATCCCGCTTTCAGCAGATGCAGCGCTCTGCCTACTTTATCAACGCTTCGCGAGCGGAATTAGTCAATGAGCAGGACTTGCTGCAGGCTTTGGATGAGGGCCTGATCGCAGGATGCGCCCTGGACGTGGGATCGGCCAAAGATCAAATGCCCTCCCTGAGGCTGGCGTCGCATCCCAAGGTCCTCGCCACGCCACATATAGGAGGCCTGACGCCGGAAGCATCGGAACACCAGGCGATGGATTCGGTGCGGCAAGTGCAGGCTTTGATTGCTGGCCAGCTCCCTGAGCCGAGCGTCAATGCTGCTCATGCCAGCCGAGCCCGTGACCGTTTTGGCTTGGCGTTGCCGCAGGCTTGATCACACAGGAGAATCCCATGATCCAGGCACGCTGGCCGGTTCCCGTCGATGGTTGCGATTGTCATCAGCATATCTATGACTTGGACGCCTATCCCTTGCCGCAGCAGTCTCCGGTTTCTCCTCCCAGGGCCAGCTGGGCCGATTATCTGGTTTTGCGGGAAAAACTCGGTATCGGTCGCTGCGTGATTGTGCAGGCGATGGGCTACGGGTTCGACAACCGCTGTACGCTCGACGCGCTGAAGGCCGCTGCAGGATCGGCTCGCGCCATCGTTTCCATGCCGCCAGAAGCGACCGACGAGGCGTTGGCATTGCTGGGGCAAGCCGGCGTGATGGGTGTGCGTTTTCAGATGGTGCCCAACAGCGGCAACATCATGACATGGGATGATTTGTCTCCGGTCGCTCAACGTATTGCTCCACTGGGCTGGAATATCAATCTGCAACTGGATGGCCGCACGCTTGCGGATTACGAGGCCTTGATTGCACGGCAGCCTTGCCGGATCGTGATCGATCATGTCGGAAAATTCCTGGAACCGGTGACTCCCCAGGACCCCGCCTTTGCCGCATTGAGACGGCTGTTGGACACCGGCAATACCTGGGTCAAACTCTCGGCCATGTACGAGACATCGCGTACGGGCGCACCGGAATATCGTGACGTAGGCTTGTTGGCGGAAACGCTGGTCCGTCATTATCCAGAGCGTTGTCTATGGGCAAGCAACTGGCCCCACCCCGGCCAGCTGCAACGTCCGGATGATCGGTCGTTGCTGGCGTTACTGGACAGCTGGTGCCCGTCGCAAACCGTGAGAGACCAGATTCTCGTCCATAATCCGGCTAATCTATACGGGTTTTGATAGTCGGCAGACGGGCGTTATGGGTGTTTCCCAGTTATTGGACCAATTCGAAGGGCACTGGCAGCTCAGTCGCAGCATCGAGCAAGAGCACGCAACGATGCGAGGCAACGCGACGTTTTCTCGGATAGAGAATGACGTCCTGCTCTATCACGAAGAAGGGGTGTTGAGACTGCATAACGGTCAAACCGTTCGGTGTACGCGCCGCTACAAGTTTCTCGCGCAAGGCGAGTCTCTGGCGATACTGTTCAATGATGGGCCGGACGAGGGAAAGACCTTTGTCGAACTGGCTTTCAGCGGCGAGATCACGGGGGTGTTGACGGCCGCGGACAAGCATTATTGCGGTAAAGATATCTATTCGGTGGTGTATCGCTTGAGTCTGCCGGATGCGTACGAGACGGATATATGCGTCTCTGGGCCGAATAAGGATTATCGGGCAGTGACCCGATATACCAGGGGCTGAACGAGACATAGACCTGACATCCAGATCAGCATGGTTTAATGGCTCTACGTCGCCGCTTATCTCGTGAGAATCGACGCGTTTAGAGATAGAACATGATGGAGAGCTTGCATGAATGGTGCTGAAAGTCTAGTCAGGACGTTGTTGGCTTCGGGTATAGACACTTGTTTTGCCAATCCAGGGACAAGCGAAATGCACTTTGTCGCGGCCCTGGACCAGGTCCCAGGCATGAAATGCGTGCTGGGTCTGCAGGAAAACGTCGTGACGGGGATGGCGGACGGTTATTTCCGCATCGCTCGCAAGCCTGCATGCACGCTACTGCATTGCGGCCCAGGCCTGGCTAATGGCATGGGCAATCTGCATAACGCACGGCGCGCTCGTAGCGGTATCGTGAATATTGTCGGTGACCAGGCGACTTTCCATCGTCCCTTTGATGCGCCGCTGACAGCCGACACGGCCGGGATGGCGCAGACGGTTTCTCAATGGGTCCGCACGAGTGTGCGGAGCGAGCATCTCGGCAGCGATGCGGCAGAGGCTATCGCGGCGGCTCAAGTGTTTCCGGGGCAGATCGCCACATTGATTCTCCCGGCAGACGTGTCTTGGAATGACGGCGGCGTGGTCGGCGCTCCCTTGGCTGTGCCCGCTGCGCCTGAAGTGGACGGCAATGCGATCGAGAACGCTGCGAGGACACTGCGTTCATACGGTCCTGATACGCTGATCCTGGTCGGAGGGCCTGCGGCGTTGAGCGAGGCCCAGGGCCCGCTCTGGCGCGTGGCGCAGGCCACGGGGGCTACGTTGATGGCGGACTTTGTCACGGCACAGGTGGCGCGCGGCCGGGGGCGTTTGCCGCTTGAGCGCACGCCTTATGTCATGGAGGCCGCACTCAAAGCGCTAGAGCGATTCAAGCACATCATTCTGGTGAACGCCAAGGCGCCGGTCGGCTTTTTTGGCTATCCTGGAATGCCCTCGACGCAGTATGCACCGGACACACAAATTCAAGTGTTGTCGCGGCCGGATCAGGACCCGGTGAAAGCCTTGCGGTCGCTGGTGTTGGCGCTGAATGCTCCCGAGGCCGATATTCCCGATCCGGGTCCGCGTCCGGAGGTGGCAACGGGGTCGCCCACGCCCGAAGGGCTGGCGCAGACGGTGGCGGCAGTGATGCCTGATAACGCCATTGTGTCGGACGAGAGTGTGTCTTTCGGACGTGGCTTTTATAAATTTACCCACGCAGCGCCGGCGAACGATTGGCTGCATTTGGCGGGTGGCGCTATTGGCGATGGCTTGCCCGTTGCGACCGGGGCGGCTATTGGCGCGCAGAAACAGCGGCGCGTCATCAGTTTGCAGGCAGACGGCTCGGCCATGTACTCGCTGCAATCGCTCTGGACACAAGCGCGCGAGCAACTGCCGTGCACCACGATCATTTTGAACAACAGCAAATACAACATCCTGATCGGAGAATATAAGAACGTGGGCGCGACGCCCGGTGAGACTGCAATGAGTATGCTGGATCTGGGGAATCCCTCGCTGAATTGGGTTGGCCTCGCGAACGCAATGGGGGTCGAGGCAGCGCGGGCGAGCACACTGGAGCAGTGTGGCGATCTGATGAAGAGCAGCTTCGGCAAGCCAACTCCTTTTCTGATTGAACTAATGGTGTAGCGGTCAATAGCCCGGTCGAGGCCCGGGCATTTCCAACAGGCCTCAGATGGATGGAGACGAGAAGCGATGAAACGACGTCAGCTATATAAAGCCCTGGGCGCGATGGTCATTGGCAGTATGGTCTTTGCCGCACATGCGGATACGTATCCATCGAGGCCGATTACGTTGATTGTTCCTTATCCCGCCGGTGGCACGACTGATTTGGCGGCACGTACGATAGGTCAGGCCATGGGGCCTTTTCTAAAGCAATCCATTGTCATTGACAATCGGCCCGGTGCGACGGGAAACATCGGGATGGGAATGCTCAAACGTGCGGAGCCTGATGGCTACACCATCGCCATGGGGACCGTGAGTACGCAATCCATCAATCAGTTTTTGTTCAACGACATGCCCTATGATCCGGGCAAGGACTTTGTTCCTCTGGCAATGGTGTTCACGACTCCGAACGTCATCGCAGTGCGTAAAGACTCGAAGTTCA
>Ga0182743_1002904_pt1 | contig 14328 bp, 12 predicted proteins | sample eDN3rd30CKraftOP_FD_128522 | JGI IMG/M metagenome (GOLD analysis project Ga0182743, IMG submission 128522) | Enriched Organic Plus compost microbial communities from Emeryville, California, USA - eDNA 3rd pass 30_C Kraft OP (version 2) (version 2) ... | reverse complement strand
TCGACATTCAGGGTGACCGGCACGCCCTCGTTGGCCAGCTCCCAGGCGGTCAGGCGCGCGCCCTGCAGCCAGGGGCGGGTCTCGTCGGCGTAGATGCGCTCGACCAGGCCCTCCAGGTGCGCCGCGCGGATCACCCCCAGGGCGGTGCCGAAGCCGCCGGTGGCCAGGGCGCCGGTGTTGCAGTGGGTGAGGATCTTCTGCGGGCCGGAGTGCTGCTTGCGGATCAGCTCGACGCCGAGCTGGGCCATGGTCAGGTTGGCTTCGCGGTCGCTCTCGTGGATGGCGATGGCTTCGGCTTCCAGCACCTGCAGCGGGTCGTCGCCCGGCTTCAGGCGCTCGAGGCGCTCGCGCATGCGGTTCAGCGCCCAGAACAGGTTGACCGCCGTGGGCCGCGACTCGGCCAGCACGCGGAAGTCGTCCTCCAGGGCCTCGCGCCAGGCGCCGCCGTTGTTCAGGCGGGCCTGCAGGCCCAGCACCAGGCCGTAGGCCGCGGCGATGCCGATGGCCGGGGCGCCGCGCACCACCATCTGGCGGATGGCCTCGGCGACGCCGGCGGCGCTGTCGTAGCTCAGCCAGGTTTCCTCCAGCGGCAGCAGGCGCTGGTCGAGCAGACGAAGGGTGCCCTTGCGCCAATCAATGGCCGTGACCCGCTCGGCCGCCAACAGTCGCTCACGCATGGAACACCTCGTCTTCTAATCAGGTCCGGGCGCGCCGGGCGGCGCGCCGATATCGAGCCCGGCCAGGGCCGGGAAAACCCGCGAGTATAACGAGCCGCAGGCCAAGGCGCTCGGGTATACTGCCGGCCACCCGTTCCCGCGCCGCAGGAAGCGCCCCATGCCCGACGCCAAAGCCCCTCTCGACCTGCTTCTGCTGCCGACCTGGATAGTCCCGGTGGAACCCGCCGGCGTGGTCCTGCGCGACCATGCGCTGGGCATCCGCGACGGCCGCATCGCCCTGCTCGCCCCGCGCGCCGAAGCCCTGCGCCAGCCGGCGGCGGAAACCCGCGAGCTGCCGGGCATGCTGCTCGCCCCGGGCCTGGTCAACGCCCACGGCCACGCCGCCATGAGCCTGTTCCGCGGCCTGGCCGACGACCTGCCGCTGATGACCTGGCTGCAGGAGCACATCTGGCCGGCCGAGGCGAAGTGGGTGGACGAGGACTTCGTGCGCACCGGCAGCGAGCTGGCCATCGCCGAGCAGATCAAGGGCGGCATCAGCTGCTTCTCGGACATGTACTTCCACCCGCGGGTGACCTGCGAGGCGGTGCACGACAGCGGCATCCGCGCCCAGGTGTGCGTGCCGGTGCTGGACTTCCCCATGCCCGGCGCCCGCGACGCCCTGGAGGCGATCCGCCAGGGCGTGGCGCTGCACGACGACCTCAAGCACCACCCGCGCATCCGCGTGGCCTTCGGTCCACACGCGCCCTACACGGTCGGCGACGACAAGCTGGAGAACGTGCTGATGCTGGCCGAGGAACTCGACGCCGGCATCCAGATGCACGTCCACGAGACCGCTTTCGAGGTCCAGCAGGCCCTGGAGAAGAGCGCCGAGCGCCCGCTGGCCCGGCTGCACCGCCTGGGCCTGCTGGGGCCGCGCTTCCAGGCCGTGCACATGACCCAGGTGAGCGACGAGGACCTGGAGCTGCTGGTGGAAACCAACAGCTCGGTGATCCACTGCCCGGAATCCAACCTCAAGCTGGCCAGCGGCTTCTGCCCGGTGGAACGCCTGTGGCAGGCCGGGGTCAACGTCGCCATAGGCACCGACGGCGCTGCCAGCAACAACGACCTCGACCTGCTCGGCGAGACGCGCACCGCCGCCCTGCTGGCCAAGGCCGTGGCCGGCCAGGCCACCGCCCTGGACGCCCATCGCGCGCTGCGCATGGCCACCCTGAACGGCGCCCGCGCCCTGGGCCTGGAGCAGGAGATCGGCTCGCTGGAACTGGGCAAGTCCGCCGACCTGGTGGCCTTCGACCTCTCCGGGCTGGCCCAGCAGCCGGTCTACGAGCCGGTTTCGCAACTGATCTACGCCAGCGGCCGCGACTGCGTGCGCCACCTGTGGGTCAGCGGCAAGCAGTTGCTGGACGCCGGCCGCCTGACGCGCCTGGACGAGGGCCGCCTGGCCGCCGAGGCCGGCGCCTGGGGCCGGCGCATCGCCGGCGCCTGAACACCGCCGGGCGCGGCTGCGACAATCTGTCCTGCCGCGCCCATCCGCCGCGCGAAGCTGGCATCATAGTCGGCCTGCGCGCCACGATTTCCCATGATTTGCAACGAAGGTACGCCATGAGCAACGTCGACCACGCCGAGATCGCCAAATTCGAGGCACTGGCCCATCGCTGGTGGGACCGCGAGAGCGAGTTCAAGCCGCTGCACGACATCAACCCGCTGCGCGTCAACTGGATCGATGAGCGCGCCAGCCTGGCCGGCAAGAAGGTGCTGGACGTCGGCTGCGGCGGCGGCATCCTCAGCGAGGCCATGGCCCAGCGCGGCGCCACCGTCATGGGCATCGACATGGGCGAGGCGCCGCTGGCGGTGGCCCAGCTGCACCAGCTGGAATCCGGGGTGCCGGTGGAATACCGGCGCATCACCGCCGAACAGCTGGCCGAGGAAATGCCCGGGCAGTTCGACGTGGTCACCTGCCTGGAGATGCTCGAGCACGTGCCCGACCCGGCCTCGGTGATCCGCGCCTGCCACAAGATGGTCAAGCCCGGCGGCCAGGTGTTCTTCTCCACCATCAACCGCAACCCCAAGGCCTACCTGTTCGCCATCGTCGGCGCCGAGTACGTCATGCGCCTGCTGCCGCGCGGCACCCACGACTTCAAGAAGTTCATCCGCCCCTCCGAGCTGGGCGCCTGGTCGCGCGATGCGGGCCTGGCGGTCAAGGACATCATCGGCCTGACCTACAACCCGCTGACCAAGCACTACAAGCTGGCCGACGACGTCGACGTCAACTACATGATCCAGACCCTGCGCGAGGAATGACGGCGATGCAGCTCAGAGCGGTTCTCTTCGACATGGACGGCACCCTGCTGGACACCGCGCCGGACTTCATCGCCGTGTGCCAGGCCATGCTGGCCGCCCACGGCCGGCCTGCGATCGACGACCAGCGCATCGCCGACGTGGTCTCCGGCGGCGCCCGCGCCATGGTCGCCGCGACCTTCGACATGGACCCGGAAGCCCCCGGCTTCGAGACGCTGCGCCAGGAATTCCTCGACCGCTACCAGGACCACTGCGCGGTCTACAGCCGCCTGTACGACGGCATGCCGGAGCTGCTGGAAAGCATCGAGCGGGCCAACCTGATCTGGGGCGTGGTGACCAACAAGCCGGTGCGCTTCGCCGAACCGATCATGCGGCAGCTGGGCCTGGCCGAGCGCTCGGCGGTGCTGGTCTGCCCGGACCACGTGACCAACAGCAAGCCCGACCCGGAGCCGCTGCTGCTGGCCTGCAGCCAACTGGGCATCGACCCGGCGCAGGTGCTGTTCATCGGCGACGACCTGCGCGACATCGAGTCCGGCCGCGCCGCCGGCACCAAGACCGCGGCGGTGCGCTACGGCTACATCCACCCCGAGGACAACCCCACGCACTGGGGCGCCGACGTGATCGTCGACCACCCGCGCGACCTGCTTGCGGTGCTCGACCGCGCGCTTTGTTCCTGTTGAGCTTGAAGCTGGAAGCCTGAAGCCGGAAGCGCTCCGCCGCTCGACTTCAAGCTTCCGGCTTCAGGCTTCCAGCGCTCCCAAGGAGTTTCCATGTTCGACTATTCCGCCCGCCCCGACCTGCTCAAGGACCGGGTGATCCTGGTCACCGGCGCCGGCCGCGGCATCGGCGCCGCCGCCGCGCGGGCCTATGCCGCCCACGGCGCCACCGTGCTGCTGCTGGGCAAGAGCGAAGAAAATCTCAACCAGACCTACGACCAGATCGAGGCCGCCGGCCACCCGCAGCCGGTGGTCATCCCCTTCAACCTGGAAACCGCCCAGCCGCACCAGTACGACGAGCTGGCGGCAACCATCGAGAAGGAATGCGGCAAGCTCGACGGCCTGCTGCACAACGCCTCCATCCTCGGCCTGCGCTCGCCCATCGAGCAGATCTCCGGGGAAAACTTCATGCGCGTCATGCAGGTCAACGTCAACGCCGTGTTCATGCTGACCCACGCCATGCTGCCGCTGCTCAAGCTGGCCAGCGACGCCTCGGTGATCTTCACCTCCAGCAGCGTCGGGCGTAAGGGCCGCGCCTACTGGGGCGCCTACGCGGTGTCCAAGTTCGCCACCGAGGGCCTGATGCAGGTGATGGCCGACGAGTGCGACGGCACCAACGCCGTCCGCGCCAACAGCGTCAACCCCGGCGCCACCCGCACCAGCATGCGCGCCATGGCCTACCCCGGCGAGAACCCGGCGAACAACCCGGCGCCGGACGAGATCATGCCGGTCTACCTGTACCTGATGGGCCCGGACAGCATCGGCGTCAACGGCCAGGCCTTCGACGCCCAGGCCTGACCGGCGCGGGGCGGCGCGACAGCCGCCCCGCCGGTTTTCCGACTACGCCCGAGGAAATCCCCCACGCATTCCTCGGAAAGTTCGCCATCATTTTGACATCCCACCCTCCGGGGCACTCCCAGCCTACGGAACCAAGCCCGCGCCAGACGGTCCCTTGAGCCGTCAGAACAGAACTTTTCGCGGGTTGGCACGAAAATAGCTCAGCCCTCACTGTCGCCGTTTTGCGCCAGAGGTCGCCACGCGTCATGGCCCCGCCCAAGCAGTCCAACACCATCGATTTCGATACCGCCAAGCTCCAGCGCCTGAGCCAGGTCGAGAGCGGCCGCCCGCGCGGCCGGCGCCCGGCCAGCCTGACGGACGTGCGCCGGCAACTCGCCGTGCAGTTGCAGACCAGCCTCGAGATCGAACGCGTCCTGGGCCTGTTCTTCCAGGAGATCCAGGCGCTGCTGCCGCTGGACTACCTGAGCTACCAGAACAGCAGCGCCGACCTGCGCCTGGAGTTCGGCGAAGCCGCCAGCCACGGCGCCACCTACAACCTCAACCATGCCGGGGAATACCTGGGCGAGCTGGCCTTCCGCCGCCGCCGCCCCTTCGACGAAACCGAGCTGGGCCAGCTGGAAAGCCTGATCGCCAGCCTGCTCTACCCGCTGCGCAACGCCCTGCTCTACCGCGCGGCCATCCAGGCCGCCCTGCGCGACGCGCTGACCGGCACCGGCAACCGCATCGCCATGGACCAGGCCCTGGGCCGCGAGGTCGAGCTGGCGCGGCGCAGCCTGCAGCCGCTGTCGGTGCTGATGCTCGACCTGGACCACTTCAAGCGCATCAACGACCAGTATGGCCACAGCCACGGCGACGAAGCCCTGCGCTGCGTGGCCAGGGCGATCAAGGCCAGCCTGCGCAACGTCGACATGGTCTTCCGCTTCGGCGGCGAGGAGTTCCTCGTGCTGCTGTCCAACACGCCCAGCAGCAGCGCCGCCCAGGTCGGCGAAAGGCTGCGGCATGCCATCCAGGAGCTGGACTTTGCCGTCGATGGCAAGCCGGTGCCGCTGTCCGTCAGCCTCGGCTGCGCCACCCTGATCGCCGGCGAGCGCGTCGACGACCTGCTGCACCGGGCCGACGCCGCGCTCTACGCGGCCAAGCGCGACGGCCGCAACCGCCTGGCCTGCGCCGGCTGAACGGACTTTCCGGAAGACAAAAAAAAGGGCTCCGCGGAGCCCTTTTTTCATGCCTGACGCTTAGCGCTTGAAGCCCGGACGCATACCGTCGCCGGCCGGCTGCGGGCGGCGCTTGTTCAACGGCTTGCGCGCCACCGGCTTGGACGGGCGCTCGTCACGCTCGGCGCTCGGCTTGGCCGGACGCGAACGCGGCGCTTCGCCGGCCGGGGCCTTGCCACGGCCTTCCGGACGCGGCGCGCGGGCCGGGCGCTCGGAATCCTGGCGCGGACCACGGGCCGGACGGTCGGAGTCCTTGCGCGGGCCGCGAGCCGGACGATCCGAATCCTGGCGTGGAGCACGAGCCGGACGATCAGAGTCCTGGCGCGGACCACGGGCCGGGCGATCCGAATCCTGGCGCGGACCACGAGCCGGGCGATCGGAATCCTGACGCGGACCACGGGCCGGGCGATCCGAATCCTGGCGCGGACCACGAACCGGACGGTCGGAGTCCTGACGCGGCCCTCGGGCGGGACGCTCGCCGGCCACCGGACGCGGACCACGGGCCGGGCGCTCGCCGCCGAAGGATTCCTTGCGCTGGCGGTTGCCGCGACCGGCATCCGGGCGCTCGCTGCGCGCCAGCGGCTTGGCCAGCTTGCGCTGCTGGCGTTCGAGCTTGTCCTTGGCCTTGGTGGTCATCTCCGGCAGTTTCACCGGCTTCAGGCCGACCTCCTCGCTGAGGATGTCCAGCTCGCGCTGGTCCATCTCGCGGTAGCGGCCCATGGTCAGCTCGGAGGTGAGGAACACCGGGCCGAAGCGCACGCGCTTCAGGCGGCTCACCACCACGCCCTGGGATTCCCACAGGCGGCGCACTTCGCGGTTGCGGCCTTCCATCACCACCACGTGGTACCAGTGGTTGAAGCCTTCGCCGCCGGGCGCCTGCTGGATGTCGCTGAACTTGGCCGGGCCGTCTTCGAGCATCACGCCGGCTTTCAGGCGCTCGATCATCTCTTCGTCGACTTCGCCGCGCACGCGCACGGCGTACTCGCGGTCCATCTCGTAGGACGGGTGCATCAGGCGGTTGGCCAGCTCGCCGTCGGTGGTGAACAGCAGCAGGCCGGTGGTGTTGATGTCCAGGCGGCCGACGTTGATCCAGCGGCCGCTGCGCAGGCGCGGCAGGCGGTCGAACACGGTCGGGCGGCCTTCCGGATCGTCGCGGGTGCAGACCTCGCCCTCGGGCTTGTTGTAGATCAGCACGCGGCGCACGTGCTCTTCGGCCTGCTCGCGGCGGATCAGGTGCTCGTCGACGGCGATGGCGTCGTGGCTTTCCACGCGCTGGCCGAGGCTGGCGACCACGCCGTTGACCTTGACCCGGCCTTCCTCGATCCAGGCCTCGACGTCACGGCGCGAGCCGACGCCCAGACGGGCCAGGACCTTCTGCAGCTTCTCGCCGGCGGGGGAAATTTCGGTGGTTTCGTGCGTGTCGTTCATCTGGGCACCTCCCGGTGTGTCATGCAACGAAGAAAAAGGTCGCGCATCATACGCGCTTGGGCGCGGCAAAGCACCGTCCGTGATCGGGAAAGCCTAGCCGCTTTTGCCATTCGCGCCGCTTTCAGGGGGAAACCGAGTTGAGCGACGAATCCGCCTTCACCGGCGCCAAGCTGGCGCTGTTCCACGACGGTCACCTGGTGGTCTACCTGCGCGACGAGAAACCCGGCATCCCCTTCCCCGGCTGCTGGGACTTCCCCGGTGGCGGCCGAGAAGGCCAGGAAACCCCGGCCGAATGCGCGTTGCGCGAGTTGGAGGAGGAGTTCGCCATCCGCCTGGGCCAGGAGCGCATCGAATGGCAGCGCCGCTACCGCGCCACCCACGGCCCGGCGCCCTGGGCCTGGTTCCTGGTGGCGCGGCTGCGGGCGGCGGAGTTCGAAGCCATCCGCTTCGGCGACGAGGGGCAGTATTGGCGGTTGATGGCGGTGGAGGAGTATCTCAGGCTGGATGAGGGGGAGGCGGTGCCCTATCTGCAGGAGCGGTTGCGGGATTATCTGGAAGAGGGTCTTTCGTAGGAGCGAGCTTGCTCGCGAACGGCCGTTTGCCTGAGGCGCCGGAGTGTTATTTGAGTCCGCTCCCTCTCCCTAACCCTCTCCCTGAAGGGAGAGGGGACCGTTGGGCAGGGTTGGGTGTTCTGGAGTCAGCCGGCAACACCGAAGGTTACCGGCTGAAGCCATTTCTTGTCTCGGCACGGGCAAGCCCCCTCTCCCTTCAGGGAGAGGGCTGGGGAGAGGGGGCTCTTAAACCCGGCACCTACGCCACCGGAAACTCCGTTCGCGAGCAAGCTCGCTCCTACGAAGAGCCGCCACACGCATAAAAAAGCCCGGCACAAGGCCGGGCACGTCCGATCGTGGGACAGCTCAGTGTGATTCGAGCAGCGCCAGGGCCTCGCGCGACAGGCGCTCGACCGCGGCCCAGTCTCCGCTGGCGACGGCGGCCCTGGGCAGCATCCAGGTGCCCCCCACGCACATCACGTTGTCCAGGCGGTAGTAGTCGTTCAGGTTGTCCGGTCCTACCCCGCCGGTGGGGCAGAAGCGCACTTCCGGGAAGGGGCCGGCGAAGGCCTTGAGCGCTTCCACGCCGCCGCACACCTTGGCCGGGAACAGCTTGAAGCGGCGCAGGCCGTGGCGGTAGGCGGCCATGATCTCGGAGGCGGTGGCCACGCCGGGCAGCAGCGGCACCGGGCGGCTCACCGCGTGCTGCAGCAGTTCCTCGGTGCAGCCGGGAGTGACGATGAACTGCGCGCCGGCCTCTTCCGCCTGGCGGAAGGTTTGCGGGTCCAGCACGGTGCCGGCGCCCACGCACAATTCCGGGCGCTGCTCGGCCAGGGTACGGATGGCGGTCAGGCCCAGCGGGGTGCGCAGGGTCACTTCCAGCACGGTGATGCCGCCGGCGGCCAAGGCGTCGGCCATGGGCAGGATATCCTGCTCGCGATCGATGGTGATCACCGGCAGGATGCGGGCGCGCTCGGCGAGGGCGTCGATGCGCTGGATGTGGGAATCGAGACTCATGTTGCGGTAACTCCGTGCCTCAAGGGCACCAGTGGATCGACAGGGGAGCGCGGAGGAAGGCGCTCACCGGCATGCTTGCTTCGTCTTCGGCGGCCAGCGCGGCCCTCAGGGTGGCCAGCTTGGCCTCGCTCTGGATCGCCAGCAGTTGCACCCGCGAGGCGGCCAGCAGCGCACGGCTGAGGGTCAGGCGCTGGTGCGGCACGCTCGGCGCCCAGGCCGGCAGGCAATGACGCGCGCCGGCGGGGTCGAGGGCCTCGGCCAGGCCGGGGCTGGCCGGGAACAGCGAGGCAGTGTGGCCGTCGTCGCCCATGCCCAGCACCAGCACGTCGATGGGCAGGGCCAGCTCGGCGACCTGGCGGTCGGCGATGGCCGCCGCTTCCTCCAGGCTCGGCGCCGAGTGATACAGGCCGCAGAACAGCGCCTTGGCCGCCGCGCCCTTGAGCAGGTGGCGGCGCACCAGGCCGGCATTGCTGTCCGGGTGGACTTCCGGCACCCAGCGCTCGTCGGCGAGGGTCACGGTCACCTTGTCCCAGTCGAGGACTTCGCCGCTCAGGGCTTCGAGGAAGGCCACCGGGCTGCGCCCGCCGGACACCGCCAGCAGCGCGCGGCCGCGCTCGGCGATGGCCCCGCGCAGTTGTTCGGCCACATTGGCGGCCAGGCCGCGGGCCTGCGCCACCGGGCTTTCCCAGGCCGTCCAGCGCACGCCGGCCGGCAGTTTCAGATCAATGGTCGCCATACCAGTCCTTCCCGTCTCTCGCGATCAGCGCCACGGCCGCCTGGGGTCCCCAGGTGCCGGCGGCATAGGGTTTGGGGGCATCGCCCAGGCGTTCCCAGCCGGCGATCAGGTGGTCGCACCACTTCCAGGCGAACTCCACTTCGTCCTTGCGCACGAACAGGTACTGGTTGCCCTGCATCACTTCCAGCAGCAGCCGCTCGTAGGCGTCCGGCACGCGGGCAGCCTGGAAGGCCTCGGAGAAGCTCAGTTGCAGCGGGCCGGTGCGCAGCTGCATGCCCTTGCCCAGGCCCTGGTCCTTGGTCATCACCTGCAGGGAGATGCCCTCGTCCGGCTGCAGGCGGATGATCAGGCGGTTGCTGATCAGCGAGCGCTGTTCCGGGGCGAAGATGTAGTGCGGCGGGTTCTTGAAGTGGATGACGATCTGCGACAGCTTCTGCGGCATGCGCTTGCCGGTGCGCAGGTAGAAAGGCACGCCGGACCAGCGCCAGTTGCGGATGTCCACGCGCAGGGCGACGAAGGTCTCGGCGCCGCTCATGCGGTTGGCGTGTTCCTCTTCCAGGTAGCCGGGCACCGCCTTGCCGTCGATGAAGCCGGCGGTGTACTGGCCACGCACCACGCGGCCGGCCAGTTGCTCCGGCGGGATCGGCTCCAGGGCGCGCAGCACCTTGACCTTCTCGTCGCGGATGCTGTCGGCGGAGAGGTCGCTGGGCGGGTCCATGGCGATCAGGCAGAGCAGCTGCAGCAAGTGGTTCTGCACCATGTCGCGCAGCTGGCCGGCCTGGTCGAAGTAGCCCCAGCGGCCTTCGATGCCGACCTTCTCGGCCACGGTGATTTCCACGTGGGAGATGTGGTTCTGGTTCCACTGCGTCTCGAACAGGCTGTTGGCGAAGCGCAGGGCGATGAGGTTCTGTACCGTTTCCTTGCCCAGGTAGTGGTCGATCCGGTAGATGCGGTTCTCCGGGAAGAACTTCGCCACCGCCTCGTTGACCTCGCGGGAGGACGCCAGGTCGTGGCCGATGGGCTTCTCCAGCACCACCCGGGTGCGTTCGGCCAGGCCGAGGGCGGCGAGGTTCTCGCAGATGCCGCCGTAGACCGCGGCCGGGGTGGCGAAGTAGGCCACCAGCGGCAGGCCGGCGGGCACCGCGTCGCGCAACGCCGGGTAGGACGCGGCATCGAGGAAGTCCATGCTCAGGTAGCTCAGGCGCTGCTGGAAGCGCGCCCAGACGGCGTCGTCCCATTCGCGCGCCGGCACGGCCAGGCGCAGGCGCTTCTCGAGGGTGGCCAGGTGGGCGGCGGGGTCGCCCTCGTCGCGGGCCAGGGCGAGGATGCGGGTGTCGCCGTGGAGCAGGCCTTCACGGTCGAGCTGGTAGAGGGCGGGGATCAGCTTGCGCAGGGCGAGGTCGCCCAGCGCGCCGAACAGCGCCAGGGTGCAAGGCAGAACGCGGACATCAGGCATTTGTTGTTACCAAACAGATTTTGAGGAACATTTGCCGAATACACCGGGCCATTAAGGCAAAAATGTAGTAATTAAACAACATATTTTTCCCAAGACGCGGTCCTGTTGGTCGTCTGCCGACCTGACGTTAGGATAGCGCCGCTGGCCGCAGGTACGTCCCCGGCCGTCGATTGCCCCGCCGGGGCCACCAAGGAGAACGGATGAAGAACCTGCTGGAGCAGATCCAGACGCGCCTGGAAGACTTGAACAAGGCCGAACGCAAGGTCGCCGAGGTGATACTGCAGAACCCGCAGCAGGCCACCCGCTTCAGCATCGCCGCGCTGGCCCAGGCTGCCAGTGTCAGCGAACCGACAGTGAACCGCTTCTGCCGCTCCTTCGGCATGAGCGGCTACCCGGAGCTGAAGATCCAGCTGGCGCAGAGCCTGGCCAGCGGCGCGGCCTTCGTCACCCAGGCAGTGGCCGAGGACGACGGCCCCGAGGCGTACACGCGGAAGATCTTCGGCAGCACCATCGCCTCGCTGGACGCCGCCTACAAGCTGATCGACCCGCGCGCCGTGGACCGCGCCGTGGACCTGCTGATCCAGGCCCGGCAGATCCACTTCTTCGGCCTAGGCGCCTCCAGCTCGGTGGCGCTGGATGCGCAGCACAAGTTCTTCCGCTTCAACCTGGCGGTGTCGGCGCAGAGCGACGTGCTGATGCAGCGGATGATCGCCTCGGTGGCGCACACCGGCGACCTGTTCGTGGTGATTTCCTACACCGGCCGCACCCGCGAGCTGGTGGAGGTGGCGCGCCTGGCGCGGGATAACGGCGCCTCGGTGCTCGGCCTGACCGCCGCCGACTCGCCGCTGGCCAAGGTCTGCACCCTGACCCTGGACATCCCGCTGCCGGAAGACACCGACATCTACATGCCGATGACCTCGCGGATCATCCAGCTGACGGTGCTCGACGTGCTCGCCACCGGCGTGACCCTGCGCCGCGGCGTGGACTTCCAGCCGCACCTGCGCAGGATCAAGGAGAGCCTGGTGCCGACGCGCTACCAGTTGGACGAGGAAGACTGACACCCCGTCGCGGTGATTTCGCAGGCGCGGATTCATCCGCGATTTCGGCGCTGGGGATCGGCCGATCGCGGACGGAGTCCGCTCCTGGAGCACCATCGTAGGATGGCGTTGAGCGAAGCGATACCCATCACCATGGTTCGATGGGTATCGCAAGCTCAACCCATCCTACGAAAAGCACCTTGGCGCAGTCGGCAAGACCGTTGTTCCTACGCTCAAGCCCCGCGCAGCGGAAACCGTCAGACCAACCCGGCCTTCAGCCGCAGGCGCATGCGCTCGCCCTGGGCCAGGATCAGGCCGCCGGGGCGGTAGCCGGCGGCGCCGATGCACAGGAAGCGGTCGGCCTCGCCCGGCTCCACCTGCTCCACCGCGCGGCTGCCGGGGTGCCAGATGACGCTGCCGGCGGCGGCGTTCTTGTCGATGCGCAGGCGGCGCTGCCAGCCGGCATCTTCCAGCACCAGCGCGCCGGTGTTGTACAGCACCTGCTTGACCGCGCCCCGCGGCGTCCAGGTGTTCGCCGCCGGGCGCTGGCCGCCCTCCAGCTCCATGCCGTGGACCACGCTGCGGCGCAGCGAGCCGATGCGCCAGTAGGGTTGCAGGGCGAAGCTGAACAGGCAGTCGCTGTCGTCCTCGTGGTAGCTGGACAGTTCCATCTCCAGCTCGCGGCCCAGGCGCGCGTCCAGGCGCACGTGCCAGTCCTCGATGTCCAGTTGCCAGCTCACCTGCACCAGGCTCTCGTCGGCGTGGGCGTCGAGCAGGCGCCATTCGCGCTGGCGGGCCCAGCCGTGGGGCGGCCAGTCGGGCTCGCTGGGATGGCTGCCGAACCACGGCCAGCACACCGGGATGCCGCCGCGGATGGGCGCCGTGCTCAGCGCCGGCCACTGGCTGGAACACCACAGCATGGAGCGCTCGCCCTGGGGCCGGAAGTGCAGCAGTTGCGCGCCCTGGCGGCTGAAGACCGCCTGGCACAGGGGATGATCGATCAGCAGCAGGTCGCGGCGCTGGAAGCGCACCCAGTCGAAGGGGCGCTTGGCACGCATGGAATGGAAGAAGCGCTGCAGCGGATGCTCGAGCATTGTCCGGAGGTCCTGAATCAATCCCTTCCCGGACGCTCCCGGGGCATGACATCTATGTAGTTTTACTACACGTTGGTGAAAAAAGCGCAGATTCTACCTGAAAAGCATAGAACCCCAGTCACATGTCCGGTTTTTTTCGTCCTGGGCGCACCAGCCCCACGCGAACCAGGCCGGTCACGTAGGGCGCATAACGCCTACGGCGTTATCCGCCGTCCAGCCTCGCTGCCCGGCGGCTCCCAGGTTGACCTGGACGCTGGCCGTGGCCCCGGCGTATCGGCGGATAACCGCGAACGGTTATTCGCCCTACGAACAAAAAGCCCGCCCCGGTGATGGCGGGCGGGCCAAGTACAGCAGCACCTCAGGAGCGAGTCGTTTGGCGCATCAGAAGCTGGACTGGATCTTCAGGCCGGCGACCAGGGCGTTGTCCACCTCGTAGACACCGCCGGGATGCTTGATGTACTGCAGGTTCGGCCGCACCGTCAGCCAGTTGGTCACGTGCACGCCGTAGTACAGCTCGGCGTCGTATTCGCTGTGCTGCACCGGCTGGAACAGCGGGTTGTCGTAGTCGTCGATACCGGCGACTTCGTTGATCTGCTTCTGGTGCCTGGTCACATCGTCGTTGATGTGGATGCGCGCCACCGCCAGGCCGATGTCGTCTTTCGGCCGCGCATCGAACAGGCCTTTGTAGACCATGCCGACCTGCTGGTAGTTGTCGATGCTGTTGGTCGCCTGGTCATGCACGGTGAAGTTGGCGAACAGGCTCAGCCCGCGCGAAGCGTCGCCGTTGTGCGCGGTGACCTGCTGCTGCGCCACCACCCACCAGCCGTGCTTGCTGCCGTGGGACTTGAAGGCGTTGCCGGTCAGCGCCTGGGGCTGGCCGTTGACGTCCTCGTAGACGTCGTCGGCCTTGGCGGTGCTGTAGTAGTAGCCCAGGCGGTACTCGCCCGGCAGCCCGCCGACCTTCGGCGACCACACCAGCTCCACCGGCAGGATCGCGCCCTTGGTGCCGCTGCCGCTGAGCTTGAAGCCGTTGCCGGTCTCCAGGTTCGAGGGGTTCTGCTCGTAGGCGCCGACCTGCACGAAGAACTCCGGGCTGAGGTTGTACTTCACCCGCAGCGCCCACTGCGCCACCGGCCAGTTGTACCAGATGCCGCCGACCCAGTTGCCCACCTGGGAGCCGCAGAACGCCAGGTTCTGGAAGTCGCAGGGGAAGCTGTTGAAGTCCTCGCCCTCGCCGAACTGGCCGACCTTGATGTCCAGGGCGTCGTCGAGGAAGGTCTGCTTGTACCACATCTGCGTCAGCCGCCAG
>Ga0182743_1002900_pt1 | contig 14343 bp, 11 predicted proteins | sample eDN3rd30CKraftOP_FD_128522 | JGI IMG/M metagenome (GOLD analysis project Ga0182743, IMG submission 128522) | Enriched Organic Plus compost microbial communities from Emeryville, California, USA - eDNA 3rd pass 30_C Kraft OP (version 2) (version 2) ... | reverse complement strand
CGTCATCTTGCTGCCGCCGGATTGATAATCCGAGATCTCGGTGGTGTCGCCGACCTTGACCCTCCAATTGAATGCGCCCAGGGCCAGCGTGACCCTGGACGTATAGTCGTACAGTTTCCGGTAGGGTTTGCCCAGCCAATTGATACTACTGTTGTTATTACGCGTGGGCCAGATATCGCAGACACGCACGCGCTCCCAGCCATCCTCGGATTCAACGAGCCACAGAAAACCTTTTTGGGAATTGAACAGCAGATACTCGATCCAGTCGGAGGGCTCCTCCGGATCGGGGTCTTCGCATTTCAACAAGCCGATCAAGGTATATTCCGCGCCATCGATCTTTGCTTTTGCGCCCAGGGCCAACGTGGTCTTGATGGCGTTGAGGTTGCGTTGTTGCTCGATGACCTTGGCCGTGTCTTCGGCACAATCCACCACCGCCATGCAGGATGGACACACAACCTGTGTCGCCATCGCCGCCACAAAACTGATCGGTGCGCCGCAGTTGGGGCAGTCCAGCGCATGGATTTTGCCGCGAAAACGCCCCGCGGTTTCCTCGACCTGTGCGTCGCTGCGCAACGACGCCGCCTGCATGTCCGCCAGATCAAACGCCTTGCCCACATAGAGTTCGGGCGTGTCGCCGTCGGAATAATCGAGCGTCAAAAAAGCATTGACACTGCGATAGTCCGCGACGCGGGCCTGCCAGCCGTCTCCCGGAACAAACGGCAATTCGCCCTGTGCCCCGGTCGCGCGGCAAGTGCGTACATCAGCGGCCAAAAAAATCTGGCCATCGAGGTTGAACGCACCGCCGGGCTTGATGCTGTCGAACGATGGGAATTCCGGCGGGTTCTTGGCCCGGCGCGTATGCGTGACCGCATACTGGCCCGAGGCATCGGACAGCCAGCCATCGGTGCCGTCGTCGAACCAGATATACCACTCGTTCCAAAAGCCATCGTCGTAGCGCATCTGGATGCGCCCGATGACGTCAAAACGCTTTTTGTCGTAGACGCCCGCGGCCCCGACGCAAATCGGAGAATAGTCTTCCAGCACATCGGTCATTTCGCCAATGCGCTTGACCGACTCCGCATCCTTGAGCAAGGTGCTGCGGCACGCCCTGCACACCGCCATGACGGAGGCCGTGGAGGTAAATTTGACCGGTGCACCGCACTGCGGACACAGAACCTGCTGCATCGTTTTTTAACTGGTGAGTTTCTTGAGCACCTCGGCTTTGGCCGAGTCGTAGTCCGCAATGGTGATCAGTCCTTTGTCCAGCAGATCCTTCAGTTGCTGCAGGCGTTGGACGGGGTCGGCGCCGCCCGCTGCACCAGCTGCTGCGCCGGCTCCGGTTGCGGCGCCTGACGCAGCCGCGCCAGCCCCAGGAACCAGCCCCTGCGCCATCGTCTGCCCCAACGCTGCACCGGCGGCCAGGCCCGCACCGATACCTGCGATGCCACCTTCGTTCTGCGCCGCCATCGGAATGGAGCTGGCAGTCTGGTATTGGGTGTACTTGCCCAGGTCGCCCGTCATCCCGATCGAGATCCGCGTGTCCAGCGCCTTTTGCAGTTCCTCGGGCAAAGACACGTTTTCGACGGTGAAGTTATCGAGCTTGACGCCATACCGATCGAACACAGGCCCGAGCGCCTCGGCGATTTTTTGGGACATCAGGCCCTGATTGGCCGCGATATCCAAAAAGGCGACGTTCGATCCGCCCAGCGCCGTCGTCATGGCCGCCACCACCATATTGCGCAGCTGCAATTCCAGATCGTCAACAGTAAAGACATCGCGTGTACCACTGATCTCGCGATAGAACTTGGCCGGATCGGAAATGAGATACGAATACACCCCGAAGGCGCGCAGCCGCACCATGCCGAACTCGCTGTCGCGTATCGTCACGGGCTGCGCAGTGCCCCAGCGCCGCCCCAGCTGCAACCGGGTGCTGAAGAAAATCACATCCGACTTGAACGGCGACTCAAAGAGCTTGTCCCAATTTTTCAGATACGTCAGCACCGGCAGCGTCTGTGTGGTCAGCTTGTACATGCCGGGGCCGAACACGTCCGCAATCTGGCCTTCGTTGACGAACACCGCCATCTGCGACTCGCGGACGGTCAGGCTGGCGCCGTACTGGATTTCAAAATCCTGCATGGGATGACGCCAGGCGAGCACGCCATCGGTGTCCTCATTCCATTGCAGGATGTCAATAAACTGTTTGCGGATAAATGAACCGAGACCCATACGAGGCTCCTTTCCGAAAGATAAAAACATGCCGGGCATATCGTGCCGCACACACACCCTGATCGGCGCGTCAGTGCGCGGCGATATTCCCTATCAGGTCAAGCACCCAGCATTCACCACGCCAGCCGACAGCGAAATCAGGCCCAACAGGCCGCCCATGGCAATGTTGTTTTCCTCGATGGCCTCATTCATTCCACGTATCCCGCGCGAAACCACGGCATACACAATGATCTGCACCGCCATCGCGGCAAAGCCCCATACGAGAAACATCACGAAGGTGGCGTGCACCGCAATACTGACGCATACGGTCAGGCTGAATCCCAGCAACGCGCCGCCAAACGACAACAGGGCCGCGATATTGCCGGCGCGCACCAGGGCGAATTCGTTATAGCGGGTGATGGCCGTATAGATCGCGGTAAAGAGCCCAAGCATGGCTAATGCCGAAACGATATACACCAAATAGAGCAGCACAGGATGCAGTTCCATCTCTTCCCTTTTCCCAATTTGTGCGCAGTATATAGCGCCGTTGGATATACTGCGCGCACCTTGTCCCGGAAAACCCATGCGCGACCGCGTCCTCATCCTGTCAGTCCTGATTGTCGCCTCTTGCGGTCTAGGCTACGAACTTATCAGCAGTGCGTTGGCCAGCTACCTGCTGGGCGACTCCATCCTGCAATTTTCCTCCGTCATCGGATGCTATTTGTTCGCGATGGGCATCGGCTCATGGCTGTCAAAATATGTAAAAGATGAAGACGTTTTGAATCGATTTATCGATGTCGAAATGTTGGTTGCCTTGCTGGGCGGCGTCTCCGCCGCGGCGCTGTTCCTGGTCTTTGCCTGGTTGTCGGCGCCCTTTCGCGCGGCGCTGTACGCCGGCGTCTTCATTATTGGATTGATGGTCGGCATGGAAATTCCGCTGGTCATGCGGATTTTCAACCAGCGTAAAGCCGAGTTTCGGGAAATCGTCAGCCGTGTGCTGACTTTCGATTATCTGGGTGCGTTGGCCGTATCGCTCATCTTTCCGCTGTTGCTGGCCCCTCGCCTGGGATTGCTGCGCACCAGCTTCCTGTTCGGCATGCTCAATGCAGGCGTCGCGTTGTGGACCACATGGCTGTTCCGCACAGAGGTACGCCGGCCAGCCGAGCGCGCACTGCGTTGTGCGGTGATAATGGGCCTGCTGACATTGGGCTTTGCCTATTCAGGCCAGATGACTACGTGGGCCGAAAAGGGCCTGTATGGAGACGAAGTCATCCACGCCGAGACCACCCCGTATCAGCGGCTGGCGGTCACGCGTTGGCACGATGATTTGCGCTTGTACATCAACGGAAACCTGCAGTTCTCCTCGCGCGACGAACATCGTTATCACGAGTCTCTGGTGCATCCCGGTTTAGAGGCCCTGCCCTGGGCGCGCAGGGTATTGGTGCTAGGCGGCGGCGACGGCCTGGCCGTGCGCGAGGTACTCAAGCACAAGCAGATCGAGCATGTCACACTGGTCGATCTGGACGCGGCCATGACGGGGCTGTTCATGCGTTCCGAACCGCTCATCAAGCTGAACCACAATGCCCTGAACGATCCACGCGTGACCGTCATCAACGAAGACGCAGGCCGCTGGCTGGAAAGCCATGCAGATGTCTACGATTTTATTGTGGTCGATTTTCCCGACCCGTCTAATTTCGGCCTGGGCCGTTTGTATTCGGTACCGGTCTATCATCTGATGGCTCGGCATCTGGCGGAAAACGGCTATATGGTGATCCAATCCACCTCCCCCTATTTCGCGCCGCGCTCGTTCTGGAGCATCGACGCCACCTTGAAAGAAGCCGGCCTGCACACGTGGCCCTATCATGTGTACGTGCCGTCCTTCGGTGACTGGGGTTTTATTCTGGCCAGCAAGCGCAAAGACTACACCGTCCCGGAAAAACTGACCGTACCCACGCGTTACCTCGATAGCGTCGCGATGAAAGAGCTATTCCATTTTCCCGCGGATATGCCCGCGCTGGCGATGCCGCCGAATCGCTTGAACGAGCAATCTCTGGTGCGTTATTTCGACGAAGATTGGCGCCAGGTCATACGGTGATGAGTCCGGATATCATATGCAGGCACGTCCAGTACGATAGGATGTCGTTGGTTACCGGCACGTCCATTCGCCGCGGATTCGCATAATGCGTCGGCGCAGCTTTCTGATAGGCGCCGCCACCGCGACTGTAGCAGGCGCTGCGGGCTATTACCGGTCTCGCATCGTGGAGGTTCCGGCGCAGGTCCACTATCCCGGGATGGAAACCGGTCACCACTTGCGTGATGGCACAGCTTTACCGTCATCCGCTGCCGATCGGCAACATGACGTGGCGATTCTGGGATCGGGCGTCGCGGGCCTGTCGTGCGCATGGAAACTCGCGCGCGAGGGACACAGACATTTCGTCGTGGTGCAGGGCCCTGAATTCGGCGGGAACGCTGCTGGCGGACAATTCGAAGATCTAGCCTATCCCACCGGTGCGCATTACCTGCCATTGCCGTCATGGGAATCCGCTCATGTCCGCGAGATGCTGGCGGATTTCGGAATCATTCAGGACGGAGCGAATACCGAGCATCCCTATTACCACGAGTCGATACTGGCCCACTCACCGCAAGAACGTCTATATCGCCATGGCCGTTGGGAAAGCGACCTGCTGCCCATGACCGGGCTGCCCGAGGCCGACGTCGCGCAGCATCTCCGTTTTATTGCCTATACCGAAATGCTGCGTACCGCGCGCGGGCAGGATGGGCGCAAAGTCTTTGCCATTCCCTTGTCGTTATCGTCGCAAGATGCCGTCTGGCGCGAACTGGATACACTCACGTTCCGTCAATGGCTGGAGCGCGAACGTTACACGTCGCCGGCCTTGCTTTGGTACTTGAACTACTGCACTCGCGACGACTACGGCGCTGGCATCGACACGGTCTCTGCGTGGGCTGGCCTGCACTATTTCGCTAGCCGCGATGGCCATGCTGTGAACGCAGCCGATGGCGCTGTCTTGACTTGGCCGGATGGCCTGGCGTCGTTGTCACGGATGATGTGCGATGCGATTACGCGCAAACTGGGTCACACGAATTGGCTGTTGCCCGGGACGGCAGCTCAAATCACAGAAGCGCGCGGCAAAGTCGAAGTCTTGTGCGTCGATAACCATGCATCAGCCTATACGGTCCATGCACAACGCGTAGTCTGTGCCATGCCGTTGTTTGTCGCACAGCGTCTATTGCCCGATATTCGCGCGTACGGATATGACCCTGCTATTCACACGAGTCCACATGCGGCTTGGCTGGTCTCGAATTTCGTGATGGACGGCTATCCCAAAGAGGCAGAAGGCGAACCATTGTCCTGGGATAACGTGGTCTATCAAGGCAACGCCCTTGGTTACGTGGTGTCAACGCACCAGCTGCTGCGCGTAGCGCCGTCCCCCCGTACCGTTTTCTCTGCTTATCAAGCGTTAAGCCGTTTCACACCTGCTCAAGCACGGGACTGGTTGACCCGAGCCAGTCCCGAAGCGCTACGTGCCGAGGCCGTGACTGACTTGCTGACCGCCTATGGTGATGAATTTTGGCGGCACACTCAACGGCTCGACATCACGGTGCGGGGCCATGCGATGGCGACGCCTGTGCCTGGTTATTTAAGCAACCGCGGTTTGACTGCGTTGCAGGAGGCCGACGGAGCTGTCTTGTTCGCCCATGCCGATTTGTCCGGCTATTCGGTTTTTGAAGAGGCGTCTTGGTGGGGGATTAGAGCGGCGGGGCGGATTCTTGGTGGGATTGGGTAGATGGGCTTGAACCGCCTATAACTCCAACACAATCCGCCCCCCGCTCCGAGCCCGAGAACAGCAACTCATCATCTTGCCATTCCCTTCCCGCTCAGCACGAGTCAGCACGACATCGCGATGATCGATATCCCCCGCCAACACCCGCACCTCACACGATCCGCACAGCCCTTCCTCGCAGTCGCTTTGCACATCGATATTGGCCGCGCGCAGCGCAGTCAACAGCGTCTGATCGGCCGGTACGGTAACGACCAACCCGGAGTCCTTGAGCTCGGCCTCAAACGCCTGTTCTTTAGACGGATCCAGCGACCCCAGCGTGGAATGAAAATGCTCCACCCGCAGCGTATCCTCGGGCCACTGCGCACAGGCCGATTTCAAAGCCTCTAACATCCGCTCCGGACCACAGGCATACACCTGCGTCCCGGCCACAGGCCGTGCCAACAACGCCGCGAAATCATTCCGCGAGCCCTCTTCCGAGACATAAACACGCAAGCGCTCACCATGCAACTGCTGCAGTTGCGCCAACAATGCCATCCCGTGACGAGAGCGCCCGCTGTAATGCAGCTCGTAGTCGATTCCCAGATCACGCGCGCGACGGGCCATCGCGCTGATGGGTGTAATACCTATGCCCCCAGCGATAAAAACTGCACGAGGCGTCGTTTCATCCAGCCGGAAATGACTGCGCGGCCCACGAATACGTAGCCGCGTGCCCGGTTTCGCATATTCATGCACCCAGGCAGATCCTCCGCGGCTCTCTGTCTCTCGCAATACCGCAATCTGCAAACGCCCTGTTTCCGCAGGGTCGCTGCATAGTGAATATTGACGCGACATCCCCGTGTCCCCGCACTCCACATCAATGTGCGCACCAGGTGACCAACGCGGCAGCGCCTTTCCATCAGGCGAGGCCAAGGTCAGCATCACGATATTCTCAGCGACTGGATCGACGCGCTCGACGACCACCGGCCGCGTCACCGCATGCGTAGACGGCTCGCCAATACGCACAGCCTGACGACGCGACAAGATCTCCGGTTGCGTACGCTCTGGATTCTGACTGGGATCCCATTCCACCCACACATGCTCCGGCCCACGGAACGAGGTGTTCGGCACATACGTAAATGTCTGCTCGGCCAGCCGCATATGAGGCAAACGGCGCGTGAACTCCTCCAGGAATATCTGCATCTCCATGCGGGCCAGATTCTTGCCCATGCATTGATGCGAACCATAGCCGAAGGTCAACTGATCGCTGGCATTCTCGCGCCGGATATCAAACAGATCCGCATCGGCAAAATGACGCTCGTCATGATTCGCTGACGAGCTGACAATCAATAATTTCGATCCTGCCGGGATCGGCGTTCCCGCAATACTCGTATCGCGGGTGACCAGTCGTCGCCATGCCGCAACCGAGCCGTTATGACGCAGGCATTCTTCTACCGCGTTGGGAATCAGGGATGGATCTTCGCAGATATCACGCCAGGCATCCGGGTGCTGCAACAGCAATTTGACGGCATTGGCCGATGCATTGGCCGTCGTCTCATGTGCCGCGACAATGCCAGCCATCATCATCGAATGCAGATAAGAGTCCGTGACCACATCGGGATAGTCTTTTTGCTTGCGTATCCCGTATTGCATCCAGCCCGGCTGGTCGGGATCTTGACGCATCTTGTCCAGGATTTTTCCGGCCAACTGCCAGAAATTTCCCACGGCGTGTGCGACCGCGACCTGCTCTTCCGGTTTGGGCCGGCCCCACGTATTCACCGTGTGTGCAATGGAATACTGACGCAGCAGATCCATGTCCTCCTCGGGAACGCCGAGGAAATGCAAGGCCACCGTCAACGGAACTTCCCAGAGCATCTGATCGACGAGATCCGCGCGGCCGTCATTGATGAATCGGTCCACATACTCGCGCGTCAAACGGCGCACCATAGGCTCATGGTGCTTGAGCGCCTCTGGCGTGAAAGGCTCCATCAACACGCGACGCCGCGGCATGTGCGCCGGCTCATCCTCGTTGACCAATGTGCGGTTCATGGCGTAGCCGTAGGATTCCAGCACGGCATTCGCCTCGGGCCCTGTCGGTGTGATTTTCTCAAGCGCAATCGATGGACTGAACGTCATGTTGTCACGAAAGATCGCCTTGATGTCGTCGTAGCGCGTTACGACCCAATAGCCGAGTTTCGGGCTGTAAAACACCGGCTCCTGCTCGCGCGCCCAGCGGACATAGTCCGGCGGGTCCTGCTGATACGCATCGCCGAATGGATCGAACTCTGCAGCACGAGGGCTCACGTGTACAGGACAGCCGGACGGAGCGGCGTTTGTCATCTGATGCACTGGACAACCTGTGCCAGCAACCGGGTTCGGGTTGTGAGAGTGCGTCGCACCCAACACATCAACAGACCCGGATCGTTGTCCCTCGATCTGGGTTTGTCCTTGGCTGAAACGTGATGACATAACGTCGTTCCTGTAATGCGATAAGGCGAAAGGCGATTAATCCAGTTTGATATTCAGGTCGCGAATCAGCTTGTGCCAGCGGGCGCGCTCGTCTTTCAGCAGCGCGGCATATTCCGCGGGCGTGTCGCCCACCGGCTCGATGCCGAAGTCCACGAGCTTCTGACGAATGGCGGGATCCTTGATGGTCTCCACCAGTTCATGATTCAGCTTGTCAATGACCGGCTTCGGCGTTGCAGCAGGGACAACAATGCCCACCTGAGCCGCCGCCTCGACATTCTTGTAGCCCAGCTCAGCGAATGTCGGCACATCAGGCAGTTGGGGCAAACGCGTGGAGTTCGCCACTGCCAGCGCGCGGACCTTGCCGCCCTTGATGAACCCGGCACCGGCAGCCAGATCGACCATCATGACAGGAACTTGCCCGCCCGCGACATCAGCCAGCGAGGGCGCGGCGCCTCGATACGGTACGTGCACGAGATTGACGCCAGTTTCGACCTTGAGCAATTCCATCGCCAAATGATGCGGACTGCCAGCACCGGCCGACGCGTAATCCATGCCCTTGGCACTCGCCTTTACCTCGGCGATGAAACCCTTTACATCGGTGGCCTTCAGCGCCGGGCCGGCGACCAGAATCATCGGGAATTTCCCCAGCAGCGTCACAGGCGCCAGGTCTTTCTCGGGGTCATAGGAAAGCTTTGCGTACAACGCCGAATTGAAAACCAGCGTGCCATTGTCGGCCGACAGCATGGTGTAGCCATCCGGCGCCGAACGCGCTGTTTCCGAAGCGCCAATCGCCGTGTTCCCGCCGGGTTTGTTGTCCACCACAATGGTTTGCCCCAGCCGCGGCGACAAGCCCTGGCTGATCGTACGCGCCAGGAAATCCGAGCCACCGCCGGCGGCATACGGCACGATCCAGCGGATCGGCTTGGACGGATAGTCGTCGGCAAGCGCGGGCGCCGCCGCCATCATTGTGAGAAGGGAACAGGCAAGCGCGCGAGTAAAACGGCCAAAGGGCATGATTGTCTCCGTGGTGTTGTGGCTGCAAAGCGTAGCGTATTTTGCGTAAATTCTATACGCTATGCGTAATTCGTCAATACGGGATAACCTATCATCGGGTTATCTTCCCTCTACGCTCGCTATGAACCCTCCGCCCGCTGCCCCCGCTTCTACCCGTCCACGCGAACGCCGCCAACGAGTCCAGGCTGCCGAAACCGGTACCGCCATCCTCAAGGCGTTAGGTAGCCTGGGCGGACGCGCGAGCCTGACATTGATCGCCTCGCATATCGGGGAAAGCCCCGCCAAAGTGCACCGTTATCTCGTGAGCCTCATGGAGGGCGGCCTGGTGAACCAGGACACTTCCACCCAGCAATATTTTCTGGGCTTGGAAACCTTATTACTGGGATTGGCGGCGATGCGGCAGGCAGACCCTATCCGCATGGCGGAGGCCTCCCTGATACGGTTGCGCGAAGAGCTCGAAGTCACCTGCTTTGTCGCAGTGATGGGCAACAAGGGGCCCACCATCGTCCGATTTGAAGAGCCCGGCCTGCCCGTGACCGTCAATGTGCGGGTGGGCTCGGTGCTGCCCATACTCTGGTCGGCCACCGGCCGCGCGTTGCTGGCTGCGTTGAATGACCGCGAGGTATCTGCAATAGCCCAGGCAGAATTACGCGCCGCCACGCCCGCGCAGCGCGCTCTGCTGGACGCCGATGAACCTATCGAGGTGCTGCGCCAGGCCGTGCGTTATGCCGGCTGCGCGTCGGTGCGCGATACCAATCTGCCGGGCATCAGCGCCGTCGCCGCGCCGCTCTACGACTATACGGGCCGCCCCAGAGCGGTACTGACGGCGCTAGGCGCGTCCGGCGGATTCGACCCCTCGCCCGATGGCGTAGTAGGTCAGGCGGTACGCAGAGAAGCCCAGGCCATCAGTCAATTGCTGGGCTATACGGCAGATTCCTGATCGGACTGGGAACGGGGCATGCACGAGCCGCCCGCTCGCGGCGGACGACCGTGACGCATAGAGGCTCAGCGTGAGCCACCCGAAGGCGGATAGGCCGGGCTCGGGGTATTACTGTTGTTGTCCGGCATGGAGGCGGGCGGCGGGGGTGGCGCGGAGTTCTGATAGCCCGGGCGGTCGTAGGTACTGCTGCCGTCGTGGTCACGGTGGCTGCAGCCCCCCAGCACCAGACCGGCGGCGATGATGGGTAAGGCAAACATACTTAGTTTCATGATGACCTCCTGTTGTGTAGGAGTCGTCTTACCCGCATGTCGCGTACCTGCATCCGATCACAACAGATCTTCGATACGCACCGGCAAATCGCGTACCCGTACGCCCGTGGCATGGTAGACCGCATTCGTGATGGCAGCAGCGATCCCGGCCAAGCCTATTTCGCCTATGCCGCGAGCCCCCACCTCATTCCAGATGAGATCCGGATAATCCAGAAAACTCACATCCAATTGCGGCGCATCGGCATGCGTTGCCATGATGTAGTCCGCGAGGTTGCTGTTGATGGGCGCGCCCGAGCGCGTGTCGTAATGCGTCTGTTCGAACATGGCCATTCCTATGCCCATGACGATGGCGCCTTCGATCTGGTTGCGGCCAGTGCGGGGATTCAGTACGCGGCCGCCATCGATGACCGTCGCGACGCGCGTCACGCGCAACCGCGCCGTAGCAGGGTGCCACGCGACCTCTACGAAATGCGCGCCGTACGAATTGATCGAGTACTGTTTCTTCAATGATTTGCCGCTGCCGCCATGGCCCTCGCCCGTCACGCTGGCCACGCCAGCCCTCGTCAATACCTGGGCCAGCGGAACGCCAGCGTCAGCTTCGTCATGGGCAACGCAGATACGGCCGTCCCGCATCGCGAGGTTCTGTTCCAAGTGGCCGGCAAAAGGGCCGTCCTTGCCTACCGCCAAGCGACAGGCCGCCCTGACCGCTTTACGCGTGGCCTCGAGTGCGGCGGGCACAATCGACGCCGTCGCAGCTGACCCTCCTGATACGGGCCCCGGCGGAAACCGCGTATCGCCCAGACCGATCTGGATGCGATCCAGCGCCATGCCGGTTTCCGCGCTCACCAGTTGCGCCAGAATCGTGTACGTGCCCGTGCCGATATCTTGTGTCGCGCAGACCAACCGGGCCGAGCCGTCGGCGTGCAGACTGACGCGGGCATCGGTCGGCATGCGCAGACCCGGCCATGAACACGCGGCCACGCCCCAGCCCAATATCTCGTCGCCGCGACGCATGCTGCCTACGGAGGGTTGGCGGTGTTGCCAGCCGAAACGCTCGGCGCCCTGCTCCAAGCATTCGCGCAGGTGCCTCGACGAAAACGGCATACCCGTGCCTTCGTCATGCTGCGGTTCGTTGCGCAGTCTTAACGCTACCGGATCGATCTGCAATGCCACGGCTAATTCATCCATGGCCGATTCCAGCGCATACATACCCGGCACAGCCCCCGGCCCTCGCATCGAAGTTGGCGCGCCCACATGGCGTCGCGCCAATCCCCCGCACACTTTCAGATTGGGGGTGCTGTACATGCGCGGCGTTGCCTGGCCACACTGTTCCCGGTAGTCATCCAGCACGGACGCCTGACTCAGATAGTGATGCTGTAGCGATACCAGTGTGCCGTCTCGCGTCGCACCCAGCTGCATATGCTGGTGAGTGTAGGGACGATGCCCCGCGCTGTGGAACGTCATGGCGCGGCTGATCACTACCTTGACGGGGCGGCCCAATAACCGCGCGGCGGCGGCTGCCAACAAGGAGTGCGGCCACGGCCACAGCTTGCCGCCAAATCCCGATCCGAGGTAACGAGAGACCACGCGTACGTTTTCTTTACCGGTACCGAGCATCTGGGCCACCACCTCCCGATGGTTCACGACGCCCTGCGTAGACTCGTACAAGGTGTAGGCTTGCCCATCGAACGCAGCAACGCAGGCATGTAGCTCCATGGCATTGTGGGTCTCGACCGGTGTGGTGTATACCGCGTCGATCTGCACGTCCGCGCTTGCATAGGCGGCGGTCGCATCGCCTCGTTCGCTTTCAACGGTGAGACCAGCCTCTCGGTCTGCGCAGGACTCATCCCCCCTCGCCGCAGACATGTCTCCGTGCCCGGGCGGTGAGACGTCCGGTGTGCAGGCCTCATAAGTCACCTGAACCGCATTGGCGGCGGCCTGCGCCTGCTCCAGGGTACCGGCCACCACCAGCGCCACATACTGGCCGTAATAGCGAACGATCTGGTCATCCAGCGGTGGACGGGCCTCGTCGATCGTGCCGCTGGCGGCGCGATAGAGCGAGCGGCGGCCGGTTGCCATGGTGAATGACCACATGCACGCCCGGCATTGCCTCGGCCGCCTCCGCGTCCAATCCGGTAATGCGGCCATGCGCGATGGTGGCGCATACCGGCACGGCGTGCAGCATATCGGGCAACATGAAATCGGCGGCATAGCGCGCTGCGCCGCTGACTTTGAGCGGGCCATCGATGCGGACGCTGGGCCGCCCGATGACATCAGGATGAGCAAGCATAGATTGAACCATCAGGCGCGTCCTTATTGCAGTGGCAGAGCCGTGGACAGAGTGTGGATCAGACAACGGCGCGCGAGCTCGATCTTGAATCCGTTCTCACTTTGCGCGACCGCGCCCTGCAAGGCCGACTGGGCGGCTTGCTCATAGATTGTGGCGCTGGGCGCCTGGCCGGTGAGTTCCGCCTCTGCCGAGGGGCAGCGCCATGGCCGAGTGCCCACACCACCCAACGCAATACTTGCGTTCTGGATATATGCATCGCGCACCTGCAGCACCACGGCAGCCGACACAAGCGCGAACTCGTACGACGCGCGATCGCGCAGTTTCACATAGCAAGAACGCTCTCCCGCAGCGCTGGCGGGCAGACTCACGTGAGTGATCAGCTCATCTGGCAGCAGCACGGTCTCACGTTGCGGCGTGTCGCCGGGCAGTAGGTAAAAATCACGCAGTGCGATATCACGCTTGCCATCCGGGCTCTGCACATGCACCGTGGCATCCAGTGCCATCAACGCAACATTCATGTCCGATGGATTGCTGGCAATGCAATGCTCGCTGGTACCCAAAATTGCCAGATTGCGATTATGTCCGCCGATGGCATCGCAGCCGCTCCCCGGATCACGCTTGTTGCAGCGGGCCGCGCGATCGCGAAAATAAACGCAGCGCGTACGCTGCAACAGATTTCCGCCGGTGGTGGCCATGTTGCGCAACTGCGCCGACGCGCCCGAGAGCAGCGCCTGCGACAGAACGGGATAACGGGTCACGATGCGCTCATCGCGCGCGAGATCGGCATTGCGCACCAGGGCGCCAATGCGAGTGCGTCCGTCGGGCAATACCTCGATGTCATTCAGACCCAAACCATTGATGTCGATGATGTGCGCGGGTGTCTCGACATCGAGCTTCATCAAGTCCACGAGCGTCGTGCCGCCTGCCAGGAAACGCGGCGGCGGGCCAGTCCCTTGCGTGGTGAATAGTCGCAACGCGGTATCGATATCGGCGGCGCGTGTGTATTGGAATTGGTGCATGCGTCTACCCTTTCCCGCGTACGTCCTGAATCGCGGCAACGATGTTGGCATACGCTCCGCAGCGGCAAATGTTGCCGCTCATCAGTTCTCGAACCTCGTCGTCGCTGTCTCCACATGGCTCGTGCAACAACGCCGCTGCCGACATGATCTGTCCTGCAGTGCAGTAGCCGCATTGATAGCCATCATGTTCGACAAATGCGGCCTGCAAGGCATGCAGCGACTCTGCGTTGCCCAGGCCCTCAATGGTGGTGACGTCCTTGCCGTGCAGGGTCACCGCCAGCACCAGACAGGCGTTGACCCGCTTGCCGTCGACATGCACCGTACAGGCACCACATTGTCCATGGTCACAGCCTTTTTT
>Ga0182743_1002899_pt1 | contig 14344 bp, 12 predicted proteins | sample eDN3rd30CKraftOP_FD_128522 | JGI IMG/M metagenome (GOLD analysis project Ga0182743, IMG submission 128522) | Enriched Organic Plus compost microbial communities from Emeryville, California, USA - eDNA 3rd pass 30_C Kraft OP (version 2) (version 2) ... | reverse complement strand
GCGCTCGCGGGCAACTTGCGTGGACGGGCTTGTAGAAACCCCAAACGCTCAAGGGGCGAGGCGATGCCTCGCATTACCGCTAGCATCCATAGACTTGAGGCAAACCTCGCCCCGAGCCGCCAAGACCAAAGCAAAACCGCCCGGCTTTCACCGGGCGGCGCTTGAACGCGTCCTGTCGTCGCCGAACCTTACTTCACCGACCCGGCCAGCAGGCCGCGCACGAAGTAGCGCTGGAGCGAGAAGAAGACGAGGAGCGGCACGATCATGGTGATGAAGGCGCCGGCGGTGAGGATTTCCCACTTGTCGCCGCGCGAACCGAGAAGGTTCACCAGCTTGCCGGTCAGCACCAGCTTGTCGTCCTGGGCGCCCAGGAACACCAGGGCCACCAGCAGGTCGTTCCACACCCAGAGGAACTGGAAGATCGAGAAGCTGGCGAGGGCCGGGAAGCTGAGCGGCAGCACCATGGTGGTGAAGATCTTGAAGTGGCTGGCGCCGTCCATGCGGGCCGATTCCATGATCTCCTTGGGCAGGCCCGCCATGTAGTTGCGCAGCAGGTAGATGGCCAGCGGCAGGCCGAAGGCCGTATGCGCCAGCCAGATGCCCAGGTAGGTCTTGCTCTCCGTCCCGAAGGTGGTCGCGACCCCGTTATAGAGCCGCAACAGCGGGATCAGCGACATCTGGAGGGGCACGACGAGCAGGCCCACCACCAGCGCCACGATCCAGCCGCGGCCCGGGAACCGCATCCAGGCCAGCGCGTAGGCGGCGAAGGCGGCGATGAGGATCGGGATGATGGTGGACGGCACCGTGACCGTGAAGGAGTTGATGAACGCCCGCCCGATGCCGTTGGCGTTGATCACCGAGGCGTAGTTCTCGAGCGTGAAGCGCGGCGCGATGCCGGCGGTGTAGTAGATGCGCGGACCGGCCGTATGGGTGAAGGGCGTGTCCGAGACCCACTGGTATTCACCGCTGGTCTCCACCGTGATCGTGCCGCCGTCGCGCATGGGCAGGCTTGCCCCGGCCTGCGCGGCGCTGACATCGGCATTGGTGGTGCCGAAGCTCTGGACGGTCTTGTTGGTATCCGAGCCCAGCAGGTTGCCGCGGATGACGTATTTGCCGTTCTCCTGGACGGCGTCGGCGGGCAGGCCGACGCGCGAGGCGCCGGTCGAAACCGAGGGGGTGAGCGCGGTCCACCAGCCGGAAACGGCCAGCTGGTCCTTGTCGCGGATCGATGAGACCAGCAGGCCCACGGTCGGGATGGTCCAGACCACAACGAATGCGAGCAGCATCAGGTGGGCGGCGAGACGGCCGAGATCGAGCCGGATGGCGGGCTTGGCCCGCCCTTCGGCGCCGCGCGGCACGTCGATGTCGGATGCGATCGAGGTCATCAGCGTGTCCCCTCTTCGGCGTTGGCGCGGCGGATGTTCCAGACCATGATCGGGGTCACCGCCAGCATGATGATCACTGCGATGGTCGAGCCACGTCCGAAGTCGGAGCCGCGGAACATCCAGTCGAACATGAGGTTGGCCAGCACCTGGGTGTCCCACTGGCCGTTGGTCATGGCCAGAACGATGTCGAACACCTTGAGCACGGTGATGGTGATGGTGGTCCAGACCACCACGATCGTCCCCCAGATTTGCGGGATCATGATGCCGTAGAAGATCTGGAAGTCATTGGCGCCGTCGATGCGGGCGGCCTCGAGCGTTTCCTCGGGGATGCCGCGCAGGGCAGCGGACAGGATCACCATGGCGAAGCCGGTCTGAATCCAGATGAGGATGACCATCAGGAAGATCGAGTTCCAGAAGGGGATGGTGATCCAGGCCTGCGGCGGCAGGCCGAAGCCGGTGACGATGGCGTTGAGGAGGCCGATCTGCTCCTGGCCGGGGCCGCGATAATCGTAGATGAACTTCCAGATGACCGAAGCGCCGACGAACGAGATCGCCATGGGCATGAAGATCAGCGACTTGGCGATATTGCCCCACCAGAGCCGGTCCGCCAGCACGGCGATCACAAGCCCGAAGAAGGTGGAGGCGGCGGGCACGATCAGCAGCCAGATGATGTTGTTGAACACCGACTGCAGGAAGGTCGAGTCGCGGAAGGCCCAGAGGTAATTGGAGAAACCGACGAAGTTTATGCCCTGCGAGTCGAAGAGGCTTAACCTGGCCGTCTCGAACACGGGATAGATGAGGTAGACGGTGAGAAACACCAGCGCGGGCGCCAGGAACAGCCAGGGCCGCACTTGCGAGCGCAGGTAGTCGCGGCGCGTGACCACTTCTCCGGTCATCGATTGGTTGGTGGCCAGGAACCGGTCCAGAAGCCAGTTCGTGCCCCAGAAGTAGACGACGCACCCCGCCACACCGATCAGCACGGTGAGGATGGCGCCGACAATCTGCTCGATCATCTTGTGTACTCCGCCTCCCGTTGCGGCGAGCTTAGCGTCCGCCGCGCAATGTACATAGCCGGATTTGTTCCGGTCGTGGGGGCTGTGCCGCCCATCGTTGGGATGGATGGACCCGGCGCAGGGCGCCGGATCCGGGATGTGATGGCCTTTGCAGGCTTACTTCTTGATCGAGTCCCAGGCCTTCTGGATTTCGTCGGCGACGTCCTGGCTGGACTTGCCGTTCACGAAATCGACCATGCCGGTCCAGAACGCACCCGCGCCGATGGCGCCGGGCATCATGTCCGAGCCGTCGAAACGGAAGGTGGTGGCGTCGAGCAGGATCTTGCCTTCACCCTTGAGGGTGTCGTTGCCGTAGGTCTCGATATTGGCGGACTTGAGCGGCGACAGGAAGCCGGACTGGGCCATCCAGATCTCGTTGGAGATCGGGTTCTGGACGAAGTCGATGAAGGCCTTGGCGGTCGGGGAATCCTTGGTGATGGTCACGAGCGTGCCAGCGCCGAGGACCGGCTTGCCGAGGTCCTTGTCCGCGAAGGGCGGGAAGTAGAAGAACGAGGCGTCGGTGCCCAGCTGCGTGCCTTCGGGGAAGAAGGACGGGATGAACGAAGCCTGGTGGTGCATGTAGCACTGGGGCGGAACCGTGAAGAGGCCCTTCGGGCTATCGCGGAAGTCCGTGGTGCCCACGGCCTTGGCGCCACCGGCGACCATCTTGTCGTCCTTGGCGATCTCGCCAAAGATGTCGAGCGCGCCGACGACCTTGGGGTCGTTGAACTTGAGGTCGTTGGTGACCCACTTGTCGTAGTCCTCAGGCGACTGGGTGCGGAGCATGATGTCCTCGATCCAGTCGGTCGCCGGCCAGCCGGTGGCGCCGCCCGAACCCAGGCCGATGCACCACGGGGTGCCGCCATCGGCGATGATCTTCTTGGAGAGGGCCATCATGTCTTCGAAGGTCTGGGGGACCTCGTAGCCCTTCTCGGCGAAGTTGTCGGGCGAGTACCAGACCAGCGACTTGAGGTCGGCCTTGTACGGCACGGCGAAGAAGGCCGGGTTGCCGTCCTTGCCCTTGTAGGTGCCCAGCGAAACCCAGGAATCGCCGGCGGCGTATTCTTCCTTGACCCTGGCGGCGAGGTCATCGCCGAGCGGGGTCAGGTAGCCCTTGGAGGCGAGGTCGGCCAGAAGGCCGGGCTGGGGCAGAATGGTGATGTTGGCGGCCGAGCCGGCGGCGGTGTCGATCACGGCCTGCTGCTCGTAGTTTTCGGACGAGGCATAGCTCACGTCGATGCCGGTGGCATCCTTGAAGTAAGCCAGAACCGTCTCGAACTGCTCCTTGTCGCCGCCTTCGCGCCAGGGACCCCAGATGGTCAGCTTCTGACCTTCCAGGCCCTTATGGGCTGCGGCGAAGTCGTCCAGGGCCTTCCAGCTGAAGGCGCCTTCGCCCTTGGGGAACTTCAGGTCCTGCGCCGAGGCGCCCGAAATGCCGGTGAGAGCGAGAGCAATGGCGGAGACGCCCGCCAGGAGAAGTTTGTGCATATGTTGTCCTCCCATCGCACAATTTGGTCGGCGCTGAGCGCCATTACTCGCCACTGCCTTCCAAAACGTTTTGCCAAAACGTTTTGGCTTTTGAATATGTCACGTCGCTAGGCAGTTAGCGGTTGGGCACCTTTGGCATAAAGCCGGTCGATTGCCAAGCCGGGTTTTGGCTAAAGCCCCGGTTGAATCGATTGCGCTGGCGTTACGGACCCGCTTTGCGCGCCAGCACGACGACGCTGCGAAGCGCGCCTTCGGCAAGGCTCGCCATGAAATCCTTGCGCCGTTCGACGAAGTCGGCGCCCATCACGAGCTGGTTGACCGAAGGGTCGGCGCCCGGCGGTGGAGCGGCGCTACCCGCAGGCAGCAATGCCGCGGTCTCGTCGACCCATTCGAGAATCTTGAAGCCCGCGCCGGTGAGCGCCGCGCGCAGTTCATCGGGAGGACCGGCATGACTGGCCTGGGCGTTGCGGGCCCAGGGGAGCGGGTAGTGCGGCGTCCCCTGCCCCGCCACGACCTGGCTCCAGAGCAACCGCGCGCCGGGCTTGAGCACGCGAAACGCCTCGGCGAGGACGGCGGGTTTGTCGGGGATGTTCATGCCCACATAGAGGCATAAGGCGGCGTCGAATGTCTCGGGCGCGAAGGGCATGTGGGCGGCGTTGCCCTCGACGAACTCCACGCGGCGCTCCAGCCCACATCGTCGCGTCAGTTCGCGGGCGGTGGCAACGAATTGAGGGGTGAGGTCGATGCCCGTCACCCGCGCTCCGATGGCGGTGGCGATGTAACGGGCGGGGCCGCCCACCCCGCTGCCGATATCGAGCACATGCATGTGCAGGTCCGGCGCGAGCCGGGCCACATGCTCGCGCGTGGCATCGAGCTGACGGCCGTGCAACTGGTCGAAGAGGTAGAGGTCGTCGGCCTTGACGTGGGCCGGATCGTGCCCGGCCCGGGTCAGCGCCGCGTCGATGCGCTTGATGATCGCATCGTCACCGTAGTTGAAGACAACCTCGTTCTGATCCTGCGCCATTTTCCCCTCCCTCGGGTGAGGAAGGGGATATTAGCACGAAAGCCGGGCTCAGCGCGTGTTGTGGAGCATGCCCTGGAAGGCGCGGTAGCTGCCCTTGGGGGTGCGCTGCTGGGTTTTGTAGTCGACATGGACGATGCCGAAGCGCGACGAGTAGCCTTCGGCCCATTCGTAGTTGTCGAGCAGCGACCAGGCGAAATAGCCGCGAACGTCGGCACCCTGCTTCTGGGCGGCGTTCACCGCCTGGAGGTGGGCATCGTAATAGGCGACGCGGCGCTCGTCATTGTCCTCGGACATGCCGTTCTCGGTCACGTAGATCGGCACCTTGGTGTATTCGGTCGAAACGCGCACGAGCAGGTCGGTCAGGCCCTGCGGGTAGATTTCCCAGCCCAGGTCGTTGGCCTCGAGCGTGCCTTCGGCCTTGGCGATCGGGAAGATCGGGGTTTCGGGCGAGGCGCGATAGAGGCCGCGCGTATAATAGTTGATGCCGACCCAGTCGAGCGGGCGCGAGATGATCGGCATGTCCTTCTGCCAGTCCCTGGGCAGGTAGGGCGCCAGGATCGACGTCAGTTCATCTGGGTACTGACCCTTGAAGACGCCGCCCAGGTACCAGCGGTTGAAGATGGCGTCGCCCAGGTTCGCCGCCTCGATATCGGCGGGTTTGTCGCTGGCTGGCTCGGACTTTTCGAGGTTGAGCACGATGCCCAGGTTCTTGGCGCCCTCGGCGCGCAGCGCGTCGATGGCGGTGCCGTGGGCGAGAAGCACGTGATGCATGGCGCGCGCGGCGGCGCGGACATCGCGGTAACCGGGGGCATGGATGCCCAGGAAATGGCTGAGGAAGGCCACGCACCAGGGTTCGTTGATGGTCGCGGTGGCGGCGAGCCGGTCGCCGAACTTGTGGGCGACGAGCGCGGCGTAGTCGGCGAACCAGCCGGCGATGTCCCGGTTCATCCAGCCGCCCTTGTCCTGGAGCGGGCTGGGCAGGTCCCAGTGATAAAGGGTCGCGAAGGGCTTGATGCCGCGCTCGAGCATGCCGTCGATCAGGCGGTCGTAGAAGGCGACGCCCTGGTCGTTGACGGTGCCGGTGCCATCGGGGATGAGGCGCGGCCAGGAGAGCGAAAAGCGATAGCCATCGAACCCGCCGTCGCGGATGAGATCCAGGTCGCCGGGCCAGCGATGATAGTGGTCGCAGGCGATCAGGCCGGATTCGGCGTTCTTGACGTTGCCCGGAGTGGCCGAGAACGTGTCCCAGATCGCGGTGCCGCGGCCGTCGGTCTGGCCGCCTTCGATCTGGTAGGCGGCGGTAGCGGCGCCGAATACGAAATTCGGCCCGAAGTCCTTGCGGTCAACAGAGAACATGTGCCCTCCCGATTGGTCGTTTCTGGATCGCCGGATCAGTCTGGATTCGCCCGGCGCGTGCTTATGAAATCGATTGCATGTAGCAGTGCCCGATCACGATGTCACGACAGGGGCGCGCGAAAATCAGGGCCGCAACGTCGCGTTCTGCGCCAGGATCGTTTGCGCAATAGCCCGGAACGCCTTGGCTTCCGGCCCTTCCGGGTCGGTGGCGACGACGGGTCTTCCACCGTCGGACGTCTCGCGGATCGCCATGTGCAGGGGCACCTCGCCCAGGAAGGCCATGCCCATGCGTTCGGCTGCCGCCTGGGCGCCGCCATGGCCGAAGATGTCGTAGCGCGTGCCGGTGTCGGGCGCCACGAAGTAGCTCATGTTCTCGACGAGGCCCAGCAGCGGAATATTCATGCGCCGGATCATGTCGATGGCCTTCTGGGCATCGATCAGCGCCAGATCCTGGGGGGTCGAGACGATGACGGCGCCGGCCAGTTCGGCCTGCTGGAAGAGCGAGATCTGGATATCGCCCGTGCCAGGCGGCAGGTCGACGACCAGCACGTCGAGCGTGCCCCAATCGCTTTCGCGCAGGAGCTGGCGCAGGGCAGAGGTCGCCATCGGGCCGCGCCAGACCACGGCCTGGCCGGGCGTGAGCATCGAGCCGATCGACATAGCCTTGAGGCCGTAGGCCTCGTGGGGCGAGAAGATGCCGTCTTCGCGAACGGCGGGCTTGCCCTCGATGCCGAGGAGTTTGGGGATGGAGGGGCCGTAGAGATCGGCATCGAGGATGCCGACACGCAGGCCCTCGGCCGCCAGGGCCAGGGCCAGGTTCACGGCTGTGGTCGATTTGCCGACGCCGCCCTTGCCCGAGCCGACGGCGATGATGTTGCGCACGCCGGGTACCGGCTGCTTGGGCGCAGGGCCCGGACGCCCTTGTGCCGCGGCCTGGCCGGTGGGCGCGGCATTGGCCGGGGCACGGTCGGAGGTCACCGAGACCATGACCTTGCGGCCTTCCGCAGCAGCTTCGGCAACGCGCTGCGCCGCCTCGCGGGCCGGACCGAAAGCGGCTTCCATGCCCGGAGCCACGGAGATTGCCATGGCAACGGCGCTGGGCGTCACGATGATGTCGGAAAGTCCGCCATAGGTGGCGAGATCGCCGCCACCTGGAATTTCCACGCCGGCCAAGGCGGCTCGTACCGCCTCGGCAATCCGGGTGTCAGCCACTTAGAGGATCGACTGGCCGGTGGCCTTCCAGTCTTTCGAGAAGGCCTCGAGGCCCGAAGCCGTCAGCGGGTGATCGGCGAGCTTGCGGATCACGGCCGGCGGCATGGTGGCGACGTCCGCACCGGCCAGCGCGACCTGGGTCACGTGGTTGGGGCTGCGGATCGAGGCGGCCAGGATCTCGGTCGAGAAGGCGTAGTTGTCGTAGATCTGGCGGATGTTCTCGATCAGCTCGACGCCATCGAGGTTGATGTCATCCAGGCGCCCGATAAACGGGGAGATGTAAGTGGCGCCGACCTTGGCGGCTAGAAGGGCCTGGTTGGGCGTGAAGCAGAGCGTCACGTTGGTCTTGATACCGGCATCGCTGAAATGTTTGCAGGCCTTGAGGCCCGCCAGGGTCAGCGGCAGCTTGATCACGACATTGTCGGCGATCTTGGAGAGCACGTTGCCCTCGGCGACCATGCCTTCATAGTCGAGCGCGGCGACCTCGGCCGAAACCGGGCCGGGCACGACCTTGCAGATGTCGGCGATCAGTTCCTTGAAGTTGCGGCCGGACTTGGCGACCAGCGACGGATTGGTGGTCACGCCGTCGAGCAGGCCAGTCTCGGACAAATCCTTGATCTCGTTGAAATCACCGGTGTCCACGAAGAACTTCATCGGTTTCCTCCTAGGAATTCTTTTCACTTATATGTGCGGGCTTTGGGGCCGACGCACAAGACTTGGAGCGGGCATTATCTCGCCCGCCCGCCGTTATTTCATGGTGCCCAGAATGGCGCTGGCGAGATCGCCGACGCGATCTTCGGGGATTCCGGCGACATTGATGCGACTGTCCCCGATCATGTAGACGCCGCCGTCCGTCTTGAGCTTTTCGACCGCCTCGCCGGGCAGGCCCAGGAGCGAGAACATGCCGCGGTGCTCGGCGATGAAGTCGAAATCGGCCGCGTTGGATTTGGCCTTGATGGCTTCCGAGAGTTTTTCGCGCAGGCGGATCATGCGGTTGCGCATGGTCGCGAGCTCGGCTTCCCACTCGGCGCGCAGGTCCTTGTCCTCGAGAATGGTGCGGATGATTTCCGCGCCGTGATCGGGGGGCTGGGAATAGGTGACGCGGGCGATGTTCATCAGCTGCGAATTGGTGACATCGGCCTGGGCCTCGTCGCGGGCGATGACGATGGCAGCGCCGATGCGCTCGCGGTAGAGGCCGAAATTCTTAGAACCCGAGAACGCGATGACGCTCTCGGGCACGGCCTTGACCACGGCGCGCGTGCCGTAGGCATCGGGCTCCAGGCCATCGCCGAAGCCGAGATAGGCCAGGTCGATCAACGGGAAGGCTCCGGTCCGGGCGAGCGAAGCCGCCACCTGGTCCCACTGGGCGGGCGTGAGGTTGGCGCCGGTCGGATTATGGCAGCAGCCGTGCAGCAGCACGATGTCGTTCGGCCCGAGTTTGTCGAGCGCGGCGAGCATGGCCGGGAAATCGACGGCGCGGGTGTTGGCGTCGAAATAGGGATAGGAATCCAACTTGAAGCCGGCATGCTTGGCCATGGGCGCATGGTTGGGCCAGGTCGGGTTGGACAGCCAGAGCGTGGCATCGGGCTTGGCGCGATAGAGCAGTTCCATCAGCACGGCGAGAGCGCCGGTGCCGCCGGGTGCCTGCAGCAGGCGAACACGCTTGGCATCGACCGTGTCGGCCAGCACGAGTTCACGCACGGCAGCGTTGAAGCCCTTGTTGCCGGAGATGCCGACATAAGTCTTGGTCTTGGCATTGGCGAGGATACGCTGCTCGGCCTTGGTCACCGAGGTCATGATGGCGGTAACGCCCGCCTCGTCTTTGTAGACGCCCACGCCCAGGTCGATTTTTTCCTTCCGCGGGTCGGCGGCGAATTCGCCCATCAGGGCCAGGATCTTGTCAGCAGGGGCTTTGGTGAGGGTCTCGAACATCGGGCTAGTCCAGAGGGGATGAAGGGCGCGAAGGCGCGCCGTCTTTATAGGCGGCGGCGCAGGATTTGCAATGGAAACTCGGGCCGGTGGCGCGGTTTGGTCGCAGCGCCGGGTACTCGCCCGGCGTCGCCGTTTCGGGTGCCGCTAGGGGCGAATACCCTGCTTTTCGAGGTCGGCGATCAGCGCCGGCACGATCGTAAAGAGATCGCCGATCAGCGCCACATCGGCGATCTTGACCAGCGGCGCTTCAGGGTCGGTGTTGATCGCGATGATCTTCTTGGCGCCCTGGATGCCGGCCAGGTGCTGGAGGGCCCCGGAGATGCCGATGGCGATGTAAAGGTCGGGCGCGATGATCTTGCCGGTCTGGCCCACCTGCCAGTCATTGGGCGCGTAGCCCGCATCGACGGCGGCGCGGGTGGCGCCGACCGCGGCGCCGAGTTGGTGGGCCAGCTTTTCGATGAGCTTGAAGCCCTCGGCCGAACCCACCGAGACGCCGCCGCCGACCACGATCTGGGCGGTAGCGAGGTCGGGCACGTCGCTTTCGGTGCGATGGGCTGCCACGAACCTGGCGAGGGCCGAAACATCGGAGGCATCGATTGCTTCGATCGGCGCCGGACCGCCCTGCCCTGCCGGACGGAAGGCGGCAGCGCGGATGGTGAGAACATTCTTGGCCTGGCTGGAGGCGACAGTCTCGATGGCATTGCCGGCGTAGATCGGGCGGTCGAACCGGCCGGGGCCATGGACGGCCACGATGTCGGTGACGGGCATGAGGTCGAGTTTGGCGGCGAGGCGGGGTATGGCATCGCGGCCCACGGCAGCCGAACCGGCAACGATGGCGTCGTATTGCGGGGCCAGGGTGAGAAGAAGCGTCGTCAGTGCCTCGGGCGAGAGCGTCGCGAGCGCCGGGCTTTGCGCCACGCGGACCTTAGCGACACCCTCGATGGCGGCGGCGCCCGACGCGACAGCGTCGACGCCTGCGCCGGCCACCAGCACATCGACGGGCGCGCCGAGTTGAGCCGCCGCGGCGACGATGCGGGCAGTGGCGGGCGAAAGCTGGCCGAGGTCGTGGTCGGCGAGAACGAGCGTGGCCATCAGAGCGCCTCCAGTTCCTTGATTTCGGCGGCGATAATGCCGGCGAGTTCACCCACATCGCCGGCCTTGCGCCCGCCCGGCCGTTCGGCCGGCGGCGAGACCTTCTCGATGGCGAGACGCGGTGCTACATCGACGCCGAAGTCGGCCAGCGGACGCACCGCGAGCGGCTTCTGGCGGGCCTTCATGACCATGGGCAGCGCGGCGTTGCGCGGCGTATTGAGCCGCAGGTCGGCGGTGACGATGGCGGGCAGCGGCACCGAGACGGTCGCACGGCCGAAATCGACCTCGCGGGTCACCTCCAGGGCGCCGTCGCCCGCCTTGATCTCGGAGGCGAACGTCGCCTGCGGCCAGTCGAGGAGGCCGGCGAGCATCTGCCCCACATGGTTGGAATCGTCGTCAACCGCCTGCTTTCCCAGGAGAATGAGATCGGGCTTTTCCTCGTCGGTCACGGCCTTGAGCAGCTTGGCGATGGCCAGGGTCTCTAGCTTTTCGGCGCTCTCGACCAGGATGCCGCGATGCGCGCCCATGGCGAGGGCGGTGAGGATCACGTCATTGGCCTGCTTGGGACCGATCGAGACGATGACGATCTCGTCCGCCTTGCCCGCCTCGGCCAGTTGCACGGCAGCCTCGACGGCGTGTTTGTCGAACGGGTTCATCGACATGCGCACGTTTTCGGTTTCCACGCCGGACAGGTCCGGGCGCACCCTGATGCGAACGTTGTGGTCGACCACGCGCTTGACCGCGACGAGGATTTTCATGGGGTTCGGGCTCCCGTCTATTTGGTGGCTGTCTTGGCAAAGATCGCAGGCGGGGACAAGGAATTCTGAACTCCGCGGCGGACGCGGCGAGGAAAATCTGTTGCCCTCCCCTGCCCTTGGGAGGTTGACCAATCACCTTCCGGCAGGCGAGAGTTGCGGCTTAACCGACCGAGACTTTTCATGCCTGTCATCAATCGTATTGCGGAATTTCATCCCGAAATCGCCGCCTGGCGACGCGACTTCCACGCAAACCCCGAAACTCAGTACGACGTCGTCCGCACCGCCGGCAAAGTGGCCGAACTGCTCGAGTCGTTCGGCGTGGACGAAGTGGCGACCGGCATCGGGCGCACGGGCGTGGTGGGCGTGATCAAGGGCCGCAAGAATACGAGCGGGAAGGTGATCGGGCTGCGCGCCGACATGGATGCGCTGCCGATCAACGAGCGGACGGGCAAGGAATACGCCAGCCAGACGCAGGGCAAGATGCACGCCTGCGGCCATGACGGACACACCGCCATGCTGCTCGGCGCTGCCAAGTACCTGGCCGAAACCCGCAATTTCGATGGCACGGTCGTGGTGATCTTCCAGCCCGCCGAAGAGGGTGGCGCCGGCGGCAAGGCCATGATCGATGATGGCCTGATGGACCGCTTCGGCATCCAGGAAGTCTTCGGCATGCACAACTGGCCGGGGATCGAAGCCGGCACCTTCGCGATCCGCAACGGCGGCATCATGGCTTCGACCGACGAATTCAATATCATGATCGAGGGCGTGGGCGGACACGCGGCCAAGCCGCACATGACCATCGATCCGGTCGCGACCGCCGCTCACATCGTGACGGCGCTGCAAACCGTGGTCGCCCGCAATATCGACCCGCTCCAGCCGGCGGTGCTTTCGGTCACGATGATCCAGGCCGGCGAGGCCTTCAACGTCATTCCGCGCACGGCCCGGGTGGTCGGCACCATTCGCGCCCATGACGAAGAGGTGCGCAACCTGGCCGAAAAACGCCTACGCGAGATCACCACCAACGTTGCGGCCGCCTTCGGGGCCAAGGTCGAGATCGGCTTCCGGCGCGGCTATCCGGTCACGGTCAACCATGAAGCGCAGACCGCCTTTGCGGCGCGGGCGGCGGCCGAGGTCGTGGGCAAGGACAAGGTCGACACCGACGTAGCCCCCAGCATGGGTGGGGAGGATTTCTCCTACATGCTCCTGGCTCGCCCGGGCGCCTATATTTTCGTGGGCAACGGCGACACTTCCGAACTGCACACCGACACCTACGATTTCAACGACGACGTCATCCCCCAGGGCACGAGCTACTGGGTCAAGCTCGCCGAAATGGCCATGCCGGCCGGCGCCTAGCTCTCCCTCAAAGCGGCGCCCGAGGGCGCCGCCGGACTATCATGACCAACCAGCCTCTCCGCGCCAACGTCCTCTTCCGCACGCTGCTGACCCTGGCGATTTCGGCTGCTGGCGGGCTGGTCGCCACCGCGCTGCAATTGCCTGCCGGCTGGCTGATGGGCGGGGCTTTGGCGGTTGCCGTGGCCGCATTGTCAGGGGTCAGGGTCGCGATGCCCGGCTGGCTGCGCGACATCACGTTCGTTCTCACCGGCATGTCCATGGGTGCGAGCGTCGCCCGCGACAGCCTCTCGCTGATCGTGCAGTGGCCGATCACGCTGCTGGCGCTGGTGCTCGAACTGGTGATCATCATCGCCTCCACCGGCTACATGCTGCGCAAGCTCTTCGGCCTCGATCGGGCCACGGCCTATCTCAGTTCCTTCCCCGGGCATCTGTCGTTCGTAATGGGAATTGCCGCAACGGGGTTGGGCGATTCGCGCCAGATCACCATCATCCAGGTCATCCGCATCATGATGCTGACCCTGTGCGTTCCCCTGGGTGCGCTGTTCCTGCCCATCGAGCATTTCGCGGTAGCGGCGCCGGTCAAGTTCATGGATCTCCCGACCCTGGTGCTGCTCGCACTCGCCTGCGCCGTCACCGGCGTCGTCTTCGGCCGGTTGCGGGTTCCGGCCGGCATGGTGCTGGGCGCAATGGCCGCCGCCACCGCCGCCAAGCTGGGTGGGCTGTTCGAAGGCGCAATGCCGGTGCCGCTCGCCAGCGCCACCTTCGTGCTGGTGGGGGCCCTCATCGGCTCGCGCTTTGCGGGCATCACCGTCACCGAATTCCGCCGGGCCGCCATCGGCGGCCTCATCGCCACGGCCATGAGCGTCGGCGTCGTCACCGCCATCGCCTATGGCGCCAGCCTGGTGGTGGACATGCCCTTCGGCCAGATCTGGCTTGGCCTCTCGCCCGGGGCGTTGGAAGGCATGGGAGCCCTCGGCGTGGCCCTTGGCTACGATACCGCCTTCATCGCGGCGCACCATGTTTCGCGCCTGCTCATGCTCACCATCGCCATTCCGGTCGTTGCAATGATGGTGTCGGCGAGCGACAGTCAGCCCGCTTAGCCCTTCCCCTCGGGGACGGGGCTGTGTACCACTACCATACTACCCGCCCAACGGACCTCCGCCCGTGCTCGCCATATTCAACGTCGTCATTCCGGTCTTCGCCATCGTGGCGCTGGGCTACGGGGCCGTGCGCTTCAAGCTCTACCCGACCGAGGGCGTCAAAGGCCTGGTGACGTTCGTCAACAACTTCGCCACCCCGTGCCTGCTCTTCGAGGCCATGCTGACGGCGGACTTCTCGACGACCTTCAACCCGGCGATCATCGCCCCCTTCTATATCGGCGCGCTGACCTCGCTGACGGTGGGCACGATCATCGCCATCAAGGTGTTCAAGAACCGGCCGGGCGAGGGCGTGGCCTCCGGTTTCGCGGCGATGTTCACCAATACAGTGCTGATCGGCATCCCCATCATCCAGCGCGCCTATGGGCAGGAGGCGATGCCGGTGGTCTATTCGATCATCGCGTTCCACGCGCCCTGCCTCATCACCATCGGCATGCTGGTCATGGAACTGGTCCGGCGCGATGCTGCCCCGCTGCACAAGGTGCTGGCTGTCGCGGGCATGCGGATCGTCCAAAATCCGTTGCTCTGGGGCGTC